>Ga0209747_1000208_pt1 | contig 31664 bp, 28 predicted proteins | sample BarGraNGADG00311_FD_184498 | JGI IMG/M metagenome (GOLD analysis project Ga0209747, IMG submission 184498) | Arctic peat soil microbial communities from Barrow, Alaska - Barrow Graham LP Ref core NGADG0011-311 (SPAdes) (version 2) | ecosystem: Environmental > Terrestrial > Soil > Wetlands > Peat...
GCAGCGTAAGAATATTTGCATCATTGTGTGCACGTGACAAACGACATATCTCTTCGTTCCAACATAGAGCGGCTCTAATCCCGGGATGTTTGTTAACAACCATGTTTATGCCATTGCCTGTCCCGCATATCGATATTCCAAATTCAAAATCACCGGCATTAACAGCATTTGCCAGCGGATGTCCAAAATCGGGGTAATCAACAGATTCAGCAGAAGTAGATCCAAAATCTCTGACTTCATACTTTTCCTTAATCAGATAAGCTAATAATTTTTCCTTAAGGAAATATCCGGCATGATCCGAAGTTATTGCAATTCTATTGTTTTTCAACTTTATGAGGTTTAATTTAATTTTTTAATTCGAATGCAAATTAACACAATTGCTTAATTAAAAGAAAAAAATACTCCTATATCTTTAATCAGATAATCATTTTATTGTGTAGTAAAAAAAGTATAATGTGATTGTTTATTTTGAAAGTATTTCAACATCCAATACCCCATTTTATTCCCCACAAGGGGGAAAAAATATTCTACATTTTACTATAATTCAACTATATATAACAGTTTTTCTCCCCTCAGGAAAGATGCCGAGAAACAGCACAGGGGCTTATATTAATCAATCATATTAATCTCATTTATTTGCTGCGAAGCAGCAGAAAAATATTTTCCAAAAACTGTTTGTTAATAACCTGTAGATATCTGTCAATAAAGATTTATAATATGATACTTTATCAACCATTTTAATAGATTCAGAATACCGGAAATTGAAGTTAATTAAGTTATAAGAAAATAAAGTCAAACTATGAACTTTAAATAAACCTTAAAAACTTTACTTTTGCTATTAAGTCAGTATCAACAAACCTATATTAACATCTGTTAATTGTTTTACTAAGGTGCTGATATTCAAAAACGGTATGTTTTTTGAGCTGTTTATAAGTTGTTAGTATACCGGTAATGATGAGAAATGCAATATATTTCTGAATTTTATATCAACACTATTAACAGCATATTATAATTATCATAAATAAATTTAATATTAAATATATAAGAATATTATACTGTTAATTAAACTCCCAAGCAAGATAATCAAACGTTCGATATTGGATTTATGTTTAAGTTTACAGGAAGATTGATGACGATTTTATGAGAAAATGATATGCAATCACAGGAACAAAATATTCTTGATATAAATAAACTGAAGGAAGAGAAGAATGCCATCATTCTTGCTCACTATTATCAAACCGGAGATATTCAGGATATTGCTGATTTTGTTGGAGACAGTCTGGCGCTTTCTCAAAAAGCTGCTTCAAATTCAGCTGATATAATACTTTTTGCAGGAGTTAAATTTATGGCTGAGACCGCCAAAATACTGTCTCCTGAGAAGAAGGTACTTCTTCCGGATATGAATGCAGGTTGTTCCCTGGCTGACTCCTGCAAAGAAGAAGATTTTGAAATTTTTTTAAGGAATAACCCTGGAAGAACAGTTATATCATACATAAACACAACTGCAGAAATAAAAGCCATGTCAGATATAATATGTACTTCATCGAATGCAGTTCAGATAGTTGAATCTCTTCCTGCCGATGAGAAAATAATATTTGCCCCCGATCGTAACCTTGGAAACTATATCCTAAATAAAACAGGACGCGATATGGTGATCTGGAACGGAACATGCCATGTTCATGAAGAATTTTCCCTTGAAGCGATTCTGAGATTAAAGAAGGAAAATCCTGAAGCAAAAATTATAGTTCATCCCGAATGTGAACTGCCTGTGAGACTGGTTGCAGATTTCATAGGTTCAACCCATTCATTATTGCAATTCACAAAGAAAGACCCTGGAAATTGTTATATTGTAGCAACCGAAGCCGGAATAATTCATCAGATGAAAAAAGAGAATCCGGAAAAGAATTATATTCCTGCGCCACCCGTAGATTCCACCTGCGGATGCAGCGAGTGCAGTTTTATGAAACTAATAACCATCGAAAAAATACTGAATTGTCTTAAAAACGAAAAACCCGAAATCATTGTTGATAATAATACTCTCATAAGAGCGCAAAAGCCCATAAAGAGAATGATGGAAATATCTGAAAAACTTGGTCTTTAATCATGAAAAAATTTATTATTTTTTTGTTTTTTGTTTTAGTGTGTGAGATTGGCTCTGCACAGGATAAAGAGACTTTAAAGGATGGTTACCAAATTTTTAAATATCCAAACGGAACTGTTTCAAGCGAAGGTTTGATTAAAAACGGAAAACCTGAAGGGTTCTGGAAAAGCTATTATGTTACCGGAATTAAGAAATCTGAAGGAAAAAGAACGAATTTTCTTCTTGATAGTATATGGTTGTTTTATGATCAGGCAGGAGATACAACAGAAAAAATAAATTACCTGTATGGCAAAAAGAATGGGTGGTATTATAAATATAAAAAGGATCCATCCCCTGGAGTTTATATCAGTTCAAAAGAACTCTTTGCAGCCGATAGGAAAGAGGGTACAGCATTTGTCTTTTTTCCCGACGGAAAAGTACAGCAGACTTTTATTTATGACAATGGGAAAAAAGAGGGATTATCAAAGGAATATGACAAGGAGGGAAATATTATAACGCTGTTTGAGTATAATAACGATTTTCTTGTCAGCCGTGAAAGGATAAACAGAACTGACAGCAAAGGTTTAAAGCAAGGAGAATGGAAAGAATTCTATCCAAATGGCGGAATAAAATCAGAAAAAACTTTTAAAGATGACCTCATACATGGTTATTATAAAGAATATGATGCGCGGGGAAAACTTGTGCTAACGATGCTTTATGATAATGGAGCCATAGTAAAATCAAGAGTTGAAGACGAACCGGACATTGAAATAGTAAATAAGCATGATCAGGATGGTAAATTGATCTATAGCGGTCCATACCGTAACAAAGTTCCCGTTGGTATTCACAGGGAATTCGGAAAAGACGGAAAGGTTACCAATGCTTTTATTTACAATGATAACGGATTACTCCTTTCCGAAGGAATAATTGATGAAGCCGGAAACAGGAATGGAAAGTGGAAAGATCTCTTTGCAAATGGAAAAGTACAGGCTGAGGGTCAGTTCGCTGATAACAGACGCTCAGGACAATGGAAGTTCTACAACATGTCTGAAAAAGTTGAACAGACTGGTTCATATAACAGTGGACGCCCTGATGGATTATGGAACTGGTATTATGATAACGGGACCCTTCTTAAAGAGGAAGAATACTTCCAGGGGCAGCGCGATGGATCATCTGCAGAGTACTCTGAAACCGGAGATGTTATTGCGCAGGGTCAGTACTCTGAGGGAGAAAAAAACGGACCATGGAAATTTAAAATCGGAGACCTTACTGAAGAAGGAAAATATATTACCGGATTAAGAGATGGCGCCTGGAAATCATATTATGGCAATGGAAAGCTGAAATATAAAGAAAACTATGTTCAGGGCAACCCCGACGGGCAACAAATTTTTTATTTTGAGAATGGTAAAACAAAGGAAGAACAGTACTTCCAGATGGGTATAAGACAAAAAACCTGGAAAAAGTTTGACGAAGAGGGACTTCCTTTTCTCGTTATTTCATATAAGGACGATGTGGAGACAAGTATTAATGGTGTTAAAATTAAGCTTCCTGAAGGCGAAACAAAGCTGATTAAATAGTTACTTTGCTTTATGGAAGAAAATATTAACATCAGGAAAGATATTATCACTCCTAACGATAAGGAATTTGAGAAGCAGTTACGACCATTAAGTTTCAGCGATTTCAAGGGACAAAAACAGGTAATTGAAAACCTTGTCGTGTTTGTAACTGCTGCAAAACAGAGGGGAGAATCGCTCGATCATGTCCTTTTACACGGACCTCCCGGACTGGGAAAAACCACACTTGCCACCATAATAGCCAATGAATTACAGGTTAACCTGCGTGTTACATCTGGCCCTGTTCTGGACAAACCCGGTGATCTGGCGGGATTACTGACAAACCTGCAGGAAGGAGATGTGCTTTTTATCGATGAAATTCACCGTCTGAGTCCGGTTGTCGAAGAATATCTCTATTCTGCTATGGAAGATTTTCAGATTGATATAATGATCGATAAAGGACCTAGCGCGAGAAGTGTACAGTTAACACTTAATAATTTTACCCTGATAGGCGCAACGACACGCTCAGGTCTGCTGACGAGTCCGCTAAGAGCAAGGTTTGGGATTAAATTCCATCTTGAATACTATGATCATGAAATACTTACGGGTATTGTTAAGAGATCAGCAGGTATATTGAATGTCAAAATAGATGAAGAAGCGGCTGTCGAAATAGCCAGAAGAAGCAGAGGAACACCAAGAATAGCAAATGCCTTGCTTAGAAGAGTAAGGGATTTTGCCCAGGTAAAAGGTTCAGGAGAAATTGATATCGATATAACCAGATATGGTCTCAAAGCTCTCAAAATTGATCAACATGGACTTGATGAAATGGATAATAGAATTCTTTCCGTAATAATTGATAAATTCAGCGGCGGACCGGTTGGGTTAAATACGATCTCTACGGCAGTAGGTGAAGAGAGCGGAACAATTGAGGAAGTGTATGAACCGTTTCTGATAAAAGAAGGTTATCTAAAACGGACTCCGCGTGGACGCGAAGCTACAGAACATGCTTATAAACATCTGGGAAAACAATTTGGGCACGATTTGCCGGGGACACTATTTTAAGGACATTCACTCACTGAATGTAATAACCCTCTCGCGCTGCTGCAGAACTTCTATTAAAAGCGATAGTGTTTTGGGAGAAGAGCCCCCTGTCCCGCTGACGTGGGACATCCCCCTAAAAGGGGACTAATACATTGATATTTAGGCTAATTACACTTCACCAGAAAGAATTAGTCCCGCATTGCTTGATTGTGAGCAGTTAATTAAAAACATTGCTGATCTTTTCCAGACCCTTGGTATTCAAAATTTTTATTTTTCTTCCGTTTAACTCAACAAGTTTATCAGACTTAAACTCCGATAATAGTCTGATAACAGATTCCGTCGCGGTACCTACTATATTGGCCAGTTCTTCCCTGGTAAGTGAGATATTAAGAAAATTTTCATTATCAAGTCCAAAATCATTTACAAGGAAAAGAAGAACCTCTGCAAGCCGTTCCCTGACGGTTTTCTGGGCAATATCAGTAATAAAAGAATTTGCTTCGCCTAATTCATGGCATGCAAGTTTTAGTAACTCCAGGGCGTATGCAGGATTCGTTTTAATAAACGAGATTAGAATTTCTGACGGAATGAAACAAACCTGGCAATCTTCAATAACTTTTGCAGATGTGCATGCCAGTTCATTGCTGAGAACGCTGCGGTATGCAATAATGTCACCTTGCTTCGCAAACCGGATTATCTGTTCTTTTCCGTCAAAACCTGTTTTAAAAACTTTAATTATACCGCTGTTAACACAAAAGAATCCGCTTATACGGTTGCCCTCCTGGTAAAGAATGTCCCCACGCTTATACTGCCGGAAATCCTTTTCAAAGTTAAGAGCTTCAACCTCGTCGGGGGTAAGATATTTGAAAATCGACCCCGATTCAAGTGAGCAACTGTCACAAAGAGGAATATGAATTTCTTGTTGTTTCATTTAGTATTCCTGAATTAAAGTGCAAGATTAACATTTGCGCTATTTAAATGTTCAATTTACTTAGAAGGCGCTCTTAAACTGATCAAGAAATCTCAGATCGTTTTCGAAATAAAGGCGCAGATCATTAACTCCGTATTTAAGCATAGCTGCCCGTTCAATACCCATACCGAAAGCAAAACCGGTATATTTTTTACTGTCAATATTGCAGGCTTCCAAAACATTTGGATGTACCATTCCACAACCTAAAATTTCAAGCCAGCCGGTATATTTACAAACATTGCAGCCTTTTCCGCCACAGATCTTACAACTGACATCCATTTCTGCAGAAGGCTCGGTAAAAGGGAAATATGATGGCCTTAACCTGATTTCAGTGTCTTTTCCAAACATCTCCCTGGCAAAAAAAAGCAGAGTCTGCCTGAGATCGGCGAAAGAGACATTTTCGTCAATATACAAACCTTCAACCTGGTGAAAAATGCAGTGCGCCCTTGCTGAGATAGCCTCATTACGGAAAACTCTTCCGGGCGAAATAGTACGGATAGGAGGTTTTTGATTTTGCATAACCCTTACCTGTACAGAGGAAGTATGAGTACGAAGCAATATATCCTCCGGACTTGAGTCTTCAGAAGATAACCTCGAAATATAAAAGGTATCTTGCATGTCTCTGGCCGGATGCTCCGGAGCAAAATTAAGTTTTGTAAAGACGTGATCGTCATCTTCAATTTCAGGACCCTCTGAAATAGTAAATCCTATACGTGTGAAAATGTCGGTTAACTCATTTCTCACAATAGAAATAGGATGTCGCGATCCAATCGAATATGGAAAGGAAGGCCGTGTAAGATCAATCGCATCAGCTTTTTCATCCTTGTTCAGAATCTCGGCTTTGAGAGCATTATATTTTTCAAGTGCATTCCGCTTTAAAAGATTCAGATTTTGACCAATCTCTTTCTTCCCCGAAGCAGGTACATTTTTGAAATCTTCGAAAAGATAAGATAGTAATCCTTTTTTGCTAAGGAATTTTAAGCGGAATAATTCAAGATCCCCGGCATTCTTTACCGAAAAAGCAGATACTTCACTTAACAGATCTGTAATTTTTTGAAGCATTGGGAGATTATTTTAAATCAAGGTCAATTTCTAATAACTTTTATTTTAATAATTTTTATTTCACTCACCGGTTTGTCGTTGGTATCAGTCTGTACGGCGGCAATCTTATATATAATATCCAGACCTTCAATTACTTCACCGAAAACTGTGTAGGTTCCATCTAGACGGGGAGTACCTCCGCTGGTTTTATAAACATTTCTTTGCTCTTCAGAGATCTTATAGTCTTTAAAAGTTGTAAGATATTGAAACATTTTAACTGAAGCTATCTCCTGGATTTCTCCATCTGTAATAGATTTTCCAGATAATCTGATACTATCGGAAGTTTGCTTTAGCAATGTGGTAAAACGACTTTGTTTCATATTACTGTTAATCCGCTGCTCTGCAAGGTTAAGTTCGTCATCACTTAATTTAACTCCCTGAACAATGTAAAACTGTGTTCCTGAAGATCTCATTTCAGGGTTTATATCATTGCCCTGGCGGGCAGCAGCCAGTGCTCCTTTTTTATGATAATATTGAGGATTAAACTCGGCAGGAAGAGTATAATTTTTCAGAGAGTCAGTGAGATTTTTATAAGAACCCGACTTAGTAGCAGGATCTCCGGCCTGTATCATGAAATTTTTAATAATCCTATGAAAAGAGATCCCGTCATAAAAACCTGAATTTATTAATCGTATGAAATTATCACGATGTACGGGAGTTCCGTCATATAGTTTTATCTTGATATCGCCAATTGTGGTCTTGATAGAAACAGTTGTATTCTCATTCCCGGCTGGAGAATTACACGATATAGCACCAATAAGACAAAAAAGGAAAACTGATTTTTTAAATTTGAGATGCATAAAACTAAAAAATTGGTTAATAATCTTCAGTTATTGAGAGTGCAAAGATATTTAACTTTGGACGATACAAGAAAATATTGGTTTTCAAATTGTATTATTTTCACTAAAACCCATTCAAAAATTTATTGGTAAAGGCATTAGCAGTATATTTGTCATTTAATTTTTGAATTTTTTTTTGAGATTGTAAAATGAAAATTAGAGTAATTAACAAATCAAAACATAAATTGCCTCAATATTCCACAGGAGAATCCGCAGGAATGGATTTGCGGGCTAATTTAGATAAAGAGATTATTTTAAAACCACTCGAACGGATCATGGTTCCAACTGGCTTGTTCATCGAAATTCCAATTGGTTATGAAGCTCAAATAAGACCGCGAAGTGGTCTTGCTATTAAGAAAGGAATTACAATACTAAATTCTCCGGGAACAATAGATGCTGATTATCGGGGAGAAGTTTGTATTATACTAGTGAACTTATCAAACGAAAATTTCGTTATTGAGGATGGAGAACGGATTTGCCAGATGGTTATTGCTAAACATGAAAAGGCAGAATGGGAAAGTGTTGATATTCTTTTGGACACAGAAAGAGGAACCGGCGGATTTGGACATACAGGTAAAAAGTAATTATGAAATCATTTAAGTATTATTATATTTTATTGGTGATTTTTCTTTTGAGTTTTTCTTCTTGCAGCAAATCATTATTACCTGCTGAGACGACAGGAGGTGCCAGGAAAAAATTTGATGCTGCAGCATTTAATTATGTTTATGTGGAAGCTCTTAAGCAAAAGCTATTAGGGAATGGAGGAGACGCACTAAAATACCTTGAACAATGCCTTAAGATTAATGCCGAAAGTGATGCAGCCTATTTTCAGATGGCACAAATTGTGATTGCTAACGGAGACATTAAAAACGGGAAAAAATATGCTGCGAAGGCCCTGTCAATTGATCAGGAAAACATCTGGTATCTGACAATGCTGGCAGGTTTATATTATCAGGAAAAAAATATTGACAGTGCTATTATATTTTATGAGAAAGCAGTGAAATATTTTCCTGAAAAAGAAAATCTTCAGATAACTCTTGGGAACCTTTATTCAGAGGATAAGAAATATGACGAAGCGAATTTAATATTTGAATCGTTTGATATAAAGTATGGAGTTAATGAAACCTCAACTTTATCTTCAATTAAAAATTTAATTGCAGAGGAAAAGTTCGATGATGCTATGGTTAAAACGCAAGCGCTACTGAAGGAATTTCCTGATGAAATAATGTACAATGTTCTGTTGGCTGATATTTACAGGGGGAAAGGAGAGAATCAAAAAGCCCTCGATGCTTATAATCAACTATTAGAAAGAAATCCCGGCAATCCTCAGATTCAGCTTTCACTTTGTGACTTCCTTATTGACGAAAAGAACTATAATGATCTGTTCAATCTTATTAATTCGGTAATACTTAATAATAAAATCGAGCGTGAGAACAAGATTTCATTGATGGCCAGGCTTATTGGAATACAGGACTTGTATAAAGATTGGGGAGAAAAGATGGTTATTTCTTTAATGGTTTTGGAGGCAAATTATAATAATGATAATATAGTTCCGCTGCTTCGTCCCGAATTGATGATAAACCAAAATAAATTGGTTGATGCGTCGAATCGCCTGGAAGAGATCATAACAGCAAGTCCTGAAAATTATTACGCATGGGAAAAATTGCTTCTTGTGTACCTTCAATTGAAAGAATATGATAAATTATTAAAGAAAGGTGAAGAATGTGCCACAAAATTTAATACTTCATTTCCGGCAAAACTATTATACGCTAATGCAGCGTTGGAAACAGGAAAGTATTCAATCGCTCTGGATGAATTGAAAAAAGCTGAAATATTAGCTGCTGAAAATAAAGACTTTATAGTTCAGGTCCTTACTATGAGGGCAGATGTATATTACCGGATGAAAGACTATCTGAAAGCATTTGAAACATTTGAAACAGCTTTGAAGAGTGATAATAATGATCTTACAGTTATAAATAACTATGCATATTACCTCGCTGAGCAGAATACGAATCTTAAGGAGGCCGAAAATATGGCAAAGAGGGTTATTGATAAGGAAAAAGGGAATGCCACTTATCTGGATACTTATGGATGGGTTTTATATAAAAGAGGAAAATTAAAAGATGCTGCACGGGTTATGGAATCAATAATAACCAATGGGGATAAGCCTGATGCAGTGTGGTATGAGCATTACGGATATATCTTAAAGAAGGAAAAAAGATGTAAGGAGGCTGTCGAAAACTGGAATATTGCTTTAAAACTCGACAGTACAAAAACGGAATTGTTAAAAGAAATAGAAAATTGCAGAAAATAGCTATTATATTGCTTTCAGGGATATTTTTGGGAGGTTGTTCTGTGACAAGGAACATCGAAAAAGGGGCATTGGAGAATTCAAACAAAGTGCTTTCATTAAGTATTGCTGAAAGTGTTAAATTCCAAAATCTTACAGATACAAGTTTTTTCATACAAAAGGCTGAAATTGAGGTCATAAATAAAGACGGGAAAGAAAAATTTATTGGTACCATTAAGTATGAGAAACCAGATAAATATCTTATTAGTATTAAAAGCAGGACCGGGATAGAAGGAGCACGAATTTTTATATCTAAAGACTCAATACTTATCAATGACCGGATAAATAAGAAAATTTATTTTGCCAACTCATTTTATTTAAAGAGGAAGTATGGACTTCCGCTGAGTTGCTTTCCTTTAATTTTTGGCGATATAGTTTTAGGAAAAAATTGTGATACGGGTCAGATCAGATGTTCAGAAGATAAAATGAATATAGATTGTCTTGTAAATGGGCTAAGATTAAGGTATGATATTGATTGCAAAAAGAGAAAAGTGATTTTGGTTAACCAGATGGACAATTTTGTGCAGGATGGAATTAAGATCAGATATGAAAGTTTTTTTAAGTTAGGAAATATGTTTTTTCCAGGTATTGTGGAATTAGAAGATAATCAATATAATACAACAATAAAAATTAAATTTTCAAAAATCGAATTTCCATGGAATGGAAATGTGAAATTTGTGCCAGGAAAAGGTTATGAATTAATTGAGCTTGTATGAAATACCTGGTTTTTATAAATCTATTATTTTGGGTTTTCTTTGGCTCTCTGGCTGCTCAGACAAAAGCAGAATTAGAGGAAAAACGAAATGCAACGCTGAATGAAATTACATATGTGGATAATATGCTTAAATCTACAGCTAAGAAAAAGGAAGAAAGCATGAATGCAGTTAAGATAATTGGAAACAAACTAAATTTAAGAGAATCAGTAATCAGGGGAATGCGTGCTGAAATAAATTTGCTTACTGAACGAATGGATCTGAATACAGTAGCAATTAATATGATGGAAAGCGACCTTGTAGATTTAAAAAGTGATTATGCAAGGGCAGTTTTAAATTCATATAAGTCTGAAAAGCAAAATCCGGAACTTGTATATATTCTTTCAGCAAGGGATTTTAATCAGGGGTATAAACGTCTTAAGTATTTGCAGCAGGTTACTAAATTCAGAAGGAAAGAGTCAGAAATAATTATGGAGTTGAAAGACCAGATTCAGACTACTAAGAATAGATTGCAGAATGATTTATCAAGGTTATCAGATCTGAAATCAAAGGAAGAGCAACAAAAGAGCCTGTTACAGACTGAACAGGAACGAAAGCAGGAAATGGTTAAATCATTAAGTAAAAAGGAGAGACAACTCCAAAAAGAATTGGAGGAGAAAAAGAGAATTGCAGACAAAATTGAGAAAGAGATAGCCAGAATAATAGAAGTGGAAAAGAATCGGACTGTTAAATCTGAAAATACACCGGAGCAAAAATTAATTGGTGAAAGTTTTGCAGAAAATAAGGGAAGATTACCATGGCCAGTAGAAAAAGGAATTATAACAAGTCAGTTTGGAATACAAAAGCATCCGATATTGAAATATGTTACTGAGAACAACATTGGGATAGAGATCACGAGTTTGGGAAAAACAAGCGTAAGAAGTATTTTTAAAGGAGAAGTAGCAAATGTCTTTTCGATTAAAGGAGCAAATATGGCAGTAATTATTCGACATGGTAAATATCTCACAGTTTACCAAAATGTTGTAGATTTGAAAGTTAAAAAAGGAGATAAAGTTGAGACAAAGCAGATAATAGGGAATGTTTTTTGTGAAACAGAAAATGGGAATAAAGCAATATTGAAATTTATGATATTTGATGAGAAGGAAAAGCTTGATCCGGAAACATGGATTTCAAAAAATTAGTAGATTTTTGAAACAAATAAGAAATATTTAAGTATAATGATACGCAGTTAAGAGCTTATGTATAAAAAGATCAGGATAGAATCTCAAGTAGATAACTTACGAATTGTTGAAAATGCAATTGATGAAGCTACAACAGTTATCGGAATTTCACAGGATTATTATGGAAAAATTCTGGTCTCTGCAATGGAAGCGGTAAATAACGCGATTTTACATGGGAACCATTCCAATCCAAAGAAAATTGTGGATATAGAAATTGCCTATAAAAGCAATGAGCTTCTGATTACAGTTACTGATGAAGGTCCGGGTTTCAAACCAGAAAATGTACCTGATCCAACTACTCCGGAGAACATTGAAGAACTTAATGGGAGAGGAATTTATCTTATGTCACACCTGGCTGATAAAATTGAATATACTAAAAAGGGGAATTCAGTTACAATGACCTTTAAGAACATCTTATCTTGAGCATCAGAATATTCTATGATGAAACCAACTTCAGACTTAAAGGATGGAGAAAAGTTGTGAGGATAATTAAAGAGGTCATCTCGAAAGAGAAAAAAATTTCAGGTGACCTAAGTTTTATAATCACAAATGACAAAAATCTAAAAGAAATTAACGTTGAGTTTCTTGAACATGATTATTATACTGATGTTATTACATTTAATTATAGTCAGAAAAATGTAATAAACGGGGAAATTTACATAAGCCTCGAAAGAGTCAGAGAAAACGCGTTAAACTATAATGTTAGTTTAGAAGAGGAGGTACTGAGGGTCTTAATTCATGGCGTTTTACATCTTGTAGGATATGATGATTTAAATGAGGCCAGTAGGGGAGAAATGAGAGTGATGGAAGATTTTTGGATAACCTCGGTTAAGGATTAGGTTTATGGACTTTCAGTATGATATTATAGTTATCGGAGGTGGGCATGCAGGTTGTGAAGCAGCGCATGCAGCAGCAGTTATGGGTGCAAAAGCGCTGCTTGTGACTATGGACATGACTAAACTTGCACAGATGTCATGTAATCCAGCTATGGGAGGAATAGCGAAAGGTCAGATAGTAAGGGAAATAGATGCGCTTGGAGGCATGAGCGGAATCGTGACTGACAGAAGCATGATACAATTCAGGATGCTTAATAAGTCAAAGGGTCCGGCTATGTGGAGCCCAAGAGCTCAGTGTGACCGGCAGAGATTTACCAGCGAATGGAGAAAAGTTCTCGAGCATACCGATAATCTTTTTATCTGGCAGGAGCAGGTGACTTCACTTTTACTGGAAGGAATGAAGATTGTAGGAGTTCAAACGGCTTTCGGAACCAGATTTATGTCAAGTGCTGTTATCCTTACAAATGGAACTTTTTTAAATGGTTTAATGCATATTGGTTTTTCGAAAATAAAGGGAGGACGTTCGGGAGATCAGAATTCTACGGGATTAAGCGAACAACTGGAGGAATTAGGATTTTCAGTTGAAAGAATGAAAACAGGAACCAGTGCAAGGGTTGATGGAAGATCCATAGATTTCAGTGTAATGACAGAACAGAAAGGAGATGATGAAGGAAGATCTTTTTCATATTTAATTGAAGACCGGAAGATACTGGAACAAAAAAGTTGTTACATAACTCATACAAATGAAGAAGTACATGAAGAAATTAGAAAAGGTTTCGAATTTAGCCCTTTATTCACTGGAAGAATAAAAGGAGTTGGACCCAGATATTGTCCTAGTATTGAAGATAAAGTTGTGACTTTTAAAGATCGGAATTCGCACCAGTTATTTATTGAACCCGAAGGAGAGGATACTGTTGAATACTATATTAATGGTTTTTCTAGCAGCCTGCCGCTGGAAGTCCAATTAAAAGCTCTCAGGAAAGTAAAGGGACTGGAAAAGGTTGAGATGTTCAGACCGGGTTATGCTATTGAATATGATTTTTTTCAACCGACACAATTAACACATACTCTGGAAACCAAAGCTATTAGCAATCTCTATTTTGCAGGACAAATTAACGGAACCACCGGTTATGAGGAAGCAGCGGCGCAGGGAATGATTGCAGGAATAAATTCCGTTTTAAAGATCAGAAACAGGGAGCCTCTGGTTTTAGGAAGAGAAGAATCATATATAGGAGTTCTGATAGATGACCTGGTTACAAAAGGAGTTGACGAACCATACAGGATGTTTACGTCTAGAGCAGAGTACAGAATACTTTTACGTCAGGACAACGCCGATGAAAGGCTAACCAGAAAAGCATTTGATGTAGGAACAGCTAGAATTGAAAGAGTGATCCATCTGGAAGAAAAAGAAGAAATGGTAAAAGAGATAATTGATTTTCTTTCGGAGAGCAGTGTAAGTCCAGGAGAGATAAATGGATTTCTTGAAAAGATTGAAACAAATAAAATTACTCAGAAGGTAAAGGCGATTACAATTGCTTCAAGACCGCAGGTTGAAATCGGGGCACTTTTAAAAATCTTAGCAGGAGGGGACAAACTAAAATCAGTTAATTCAAAAAGATTCAAAGAAATTGCAGAATCGGCAGAAATTCGAATTAAATATGAAGGATACATCCAGAGAGAAAAGATTGTAGCTGATAAAATAAAAAGGCTGGAGAGTTTAAAAATTCCTCTTGATATAAATTTTAATGAACTCGTTTCCATTTCCACAGAGGGAAGACAAAAATTAAACAGGATCAAACCTGTGAATATTGGTCAGGCAGGAAGGATTAGCGGTGTTTCTCCATCTGACGTAAATATTTTATTGATGTATCTCGGAAGATAAAACGTTCCACGTGGAACAATAATTTTAAAAAAACAAAATATTTTTTATGAAAATTACTGGTCAGTTGGTGGATATTCATAAAAGAGATATTTATCCGGCAATTATAAGTATTTCGGGAGGGAAGATCGAAAGTGTGGAAAGAACGAATTCTGCACCTGATATTTATATTATGCCTGGTCTGATTGACTCACATATTCATATTGAAAGTTCAATGATTACGCCTGGTGCATTTGCCATGGCAGCTGTGAAACATGGTACCTGCGGAGTAGTATCCGATCCGCACGAAATTGCAAATGTGCTCGGAATAACGGGCGTCGAATTTATGATAAATGATGCAGAGAAGGTTCCTCTCAACTTTTTCTTCGGAGCTCCTTCATGCGTTCCAGCGACAAAATTTGAGAGCAATGGAGCAAACATGGATCATATAATAGTAAGAAAATTGCTTGAACGCAGTGATATCAGGTATCTGTCGGAAATGATGAACTTCCCGGGTGTTATTTATAAAGATAGTGAGGTTCTAAAAAAGCTGGATTGTGCAAAAGAATTAAATAAGCCTATTGATGGACACGCTCCAGGGTTATCAGGAGAATTGTTAAGGAAATATATCGCTGCCGGAATTTCTACTGATCATGAATGCAGTAATCTTGCAGAGGCAAAAGAGAAGATCTCGCTGGGAATGAAAATTCTGATAAGAGAAGGCAGTGCCGCAAAGAACCTTGATTCGCTTAAGGATCTATTCAATACTAATCCTGACAAAGTTATGTTATGCAGCGATGATTTGCATCCCGAAACACTGCAGGAAAGACATATCAATAAACTGATTGCCGGACTTATTTCAGAAGGATATAATGAATTCGATGTAATTCGAAGTGCCACGATTAACCCGTCAGAGCATTATGACCTGGAAGCAGGAATGCTCCGCAGGGGAGACAGCGCAGATTTTATTCTGGTGGATACCCTTAAAAAAATGAATGTACAGGAAACATGGATAAAAGGAGAAAAAGTGTTTGCAGATGGCACGGTTTTTTTTAAATATAACGCAAGCAGCCCTGTGAATAGCTTCAATTGTAAGCCGGTAATCGAATCGGACATTCAGGTAAAACGGAAACATGACAAAATAAGAATAATCGTTGCCGTCGAAGGAGAACTCCTGACACGGGAGATTCAAGGTTCTTCAGGGACTACCGAATATGTTAAATCTGATATTAGTAACGATGTTCTGAAAATAGTTGTCAAAGACCGATATAAAGATCTGCCACCGGCAATAGGATTTATAAAAGGATTTGGTATAAAGAAGGGGGCTTTTGCCAGTTCAATTGCTCACGACAGTCATAATATAATTGCTGTAGGAACAAATGATCGGGATTTAATAAATTCCATAAATGAGATTGTAGCACTTCAAGGAGGGTTGGCAGTATCCGATGATGGAACCGTTAATTCCATTCAACTCAATATTGGCGGTATAATGACTACCCGTTCATGTGAAGAGATAGCTCACGATTATGATAATCTGAATCATTTGGTCTCTTCAATGGGTTGCAGAATGAAAGCACCTTTCATGACATTGTCATTTATGGCGTTGCTTGTCATTCCTGACTTAAAAATAGGCGACCGTGGACTATTTGATGTTAAGAAATTCGAACAGGTTTCACTTTTTGTGTAGCAGGAATCTGTTTGTATCCTGAAACCCTTCCACCCGTAGAATAAAGGTGTGCAACGAATTAAGACAAATATTATCTTTGCCCTGAAATTCCTCTACGTTAATGGCAGCAGAACCAAAATTTAAATCAATTCTTTCTCTTATTCCTGGTAATCCGGGGATATACCAGTTTATTGATTCTGCTGGAGTCGTAATATATGTTGGCAAGGCTAAAAACCTGAAAAAGAGAGTAACTTCATACTTCTCAAAAAACCAGTCAGGAAAAACCATAGCTCTTCTGAGAAAGACAAATGATATCCGGCATATTGTTGTGGATAACGAATCGGATGCGCTCTTGCTTGAGAATAACCTTATTAAGAAACATCAGCCCAGGTATAATATACTTTTGAAGGATGATAAAACCTTTCCCTGGATTTGTATAAAAAATGAACCGTTTCCAAGAGTCTTCAGTACCCGGAATCCCGTAAGGGACGGATCAGTTTATTTTGGTCCGTATACATCAGGCCTTATGGTTAAAACATTAATCAGTTTTATCCGGCAGCTATATAAGTTAAGAACCTGTTCTCATAACCTGACGCAATCAAATATTGAAGCCGGAAAGTTTAAGGTGTGCCTGGAATATCATTTAGGCAACTGCAAAGCACCATGTGTAGGCAAACAGCCTGAAAATGATTATCTGGAGAATATAGATCAGATAAGAGATATCTTAAAGGGAAATATATCAACCGTCATCGACCATCTGAAAAAGACAATGGCGAAATATTCAGAGGAGCTTCGCTTTGAGGAGGCCCAGTCTATTAAAGAAAAGATAGATATCCTTTCCAGATTCAGAAGTAAGTCGACAGTTGTAAGCAATACCATCAGGAACGTCGATGTTTTCGCCTTAACACAGGAATCTGACAATGTTTATGTAAACTATTTAAAAGTAATTGAAGGTGCTATAATACAGGCACTTACGGTTGAACTCAAGATTCGCCTGGATGAAGAAAAAGAAGCTATTCTTGGCTTTGCAATAACAGAAATCAGACAAAGACTATTAAGCGATTCACCTGAAATAATTTTACCGTTCGAACCGGATATTCTCCTTGATAAAGTAAAATATACTGTTCCCAAAGCGGGTGAAAAGCTGAAGCTTCTTGAACTCGCTGAGCGAAATGCGATCTATTATAAACTGGAACAAAAGAAGAAAAGGATGGAACATTCCCCTCAGGTTCGTACCGGTAAGAATCTTGAAAAGTTAAAAAATGATCTTCATATGCCTGACTTACCTGTTCATATAGAATGTTTCGATAATTCAAATATCATGGGAACCAATCCAGTTGCTGCCTGTGTTGTTTTCAGAAATGCAAAACCTTTTAAGAATGATTATCGCCATTTTAATATTAAAACCGTTACCGGACCAGATGATTTCTCTTCAATGGAGGAGATAGTTTACAGACGGTACAATAGAATGATTGAGGAGAATCAAAAACTGCCTCAGCTTGTCATTATCGATGGGGGGAAAGGACAGCTTTCATCAGCCATGAAAAGCATAGATAAACTTGGTTTAAGAGAAAAGATTACAGTTATCGGAATTGCAAAAAAACTGGAGGAAATTTATTTTCCGGGCGATAGCGTACCTATTTATCTTGATAAAAACTCAATCAGTCTTAAGATCATACAGCATCTGAGAAATGAAGCGCACAGATTCGGGATAAATTTTCACCGTGATAAGCGCTCCTCGGAAATGATAAAATCCAATCTTGATCAGATAAAGGGAATCGGACCCAGGACAAAAGAGATTTTACTTAAGCATTTTGAGTCTGTTGATAAGATTAAAAGTGCCTCCACCGAAGAACTCGAAAATCTTGTTGGCTCTGCAAAAACTTCAATTTTGTCAGAATATTTTGGCAAATAGCTCCAGTTTCCACGTGGAACATTTTTCTATAAATATATTCCAAGTATCACATATTGTGATGATTAAGGCCATTCGCATGAACGCTTAAGTCGTTGAGAATTGAATATTTTTGTGAAACCGGAGGATGGGCAGTGAATATTATAAGCAGAAGTGGTGATTATCCATAAGATTGCCGCGGCCTCCTTCGTCGGGCTCGCAATGACCAGGCAAATAAGTTTGTTTGAGGTTGGGAGCTGAAGAGAACTAACTAAAGGTCACGGTCATTGCGAGGAACGAAGTGACGAAGCAATCTCATCGAACATCCAGAAAATTACTAACTGAAATTTCGACTAAAGAAGTATACGAATTACAGAAGAGATCTTTTACAAACCAGCGCTTAGCTTTATTGCTTTTTCAATCTCCATGGAAATTGCCAGCGAACCGTTTGTAAAAAGTCCTTTCATACCTATTGATTCTGCTGCCTTCACGTTTATTTCAATATCGTCAATGAAGAGACATTCTTCAGGCAGGAGAGAAAATTTTTCAAGGATGATTTCATAAATCCGACTTTCAGGTTTTGAAGATTTTACCTCTGCTGAGATTAGTCCTCCATCGAAATATTTAAAGAAATAGTACCCGTCTTTTACCTCATAAAAAATATCGAGTGGGAAGTTGGACAGATAGTATAGCCTTAAACCCCGTTTTTTTAACTCAGGAAGAAGTCTTACGTTCTGATCGAGAGGAAATATAATATCGGTGCGTAAATTGAAAATATGGGCTATTTCTTCCTTCTTAAGCGACGATCTTTTTGAAATGGCATTTATTGCTTCCGGTGTGGTGATTTCACCTTTATCAAGCATTTGCCATTCCTTACTGCCGAAAATGTCTGAAAGAATTGTAGTCCTGATGTTTTCAGGATACTTTTTCTTATTAAAATATTCCAACGGCTTAAAGCTTATAAGTACATTTCCAAGATCAAAAATGATGTTCTTTACCATATCAGGGATTTTTCATGCTAATTGGTTGGCCGGTTGCCTCAAGGACATTCCACCATAATTCACCTTCGACATCAATTTTCTTACGTTTAGCAACTACCATTTCAATAGGCATCAAAGTGAACTGATAGTTCCAGAAACCGATAACAAAGTCTGTTTTTCCTGAAAGAGCTGCATGCACGGCATTCTGGGCAAGGAGATTACAGAATTTACTGTCATTTGCATTTGCCGGCGCACTTCTGATGATATAGCTTGGGTCGATGTATTTAATTGAATGTGGAAAGTTTTTATTTTTAAACTCTTCAGATATTTTATCTTTCAGGTAGACTCCGATATCCTTGTATTGTATATTGCCTGAAATATCTTTCTTGTAGTTTTTGCAATCGAAAAAATCCTGCCCGGCTCCTTCAGCAACAACAATTACAGCATGGTGTCTCTCTTCAAGACGTTTTTTAAGGATCCGGAGAAATCCTCGCTGGCCATACAGATCAAAAGATATTTCAGGAATCAGTACGAAATTCACCTCCTGTATCGCCAACGCAGCATTGGCTGCAATAAATCCTGAATCGCGCCCCATCAGTTTAACCAGGGCAATTCCGTTGAATGCCCCGGAAGCTTCATTGTGAGCATTCCTGATTATATCATTAGCAATAGAGAAGGCTGTTTCAAAGCCAAAAGACTTTTGAATCAGATCAATATCATTGTCAATTGTTTTAGGTATGCCGGCAATACAGATTTTCAGTTTTCGTTTTTCTATTTCCTTATGTATCGCGTGTGCCCCGCGGAGTGTTCCATCACCGCCTATGCAAAAAAGCACATTGATATTCATAATCTCAAGAGTATCAACCATTTTTTCAACATCCTGTTCTCCTCTTGATGATCCAAGAAAAGTTCCGCCGGTAAGGTGAATATAATCGACCATTCGTGTAGTAAGTTCAATAACCGGATGGTTATAATCCGGGATTAATCCTTCATATCCGAATTGTATCCCAAGTACGCGGCTGATACCGTACCTGTAAAAAAGCTCATTAACCAGGCTGCGTATAACATTATTTAATCCCGGACACAAACCTCCGCATGTTACAATACCGACTTTCGTTTTGGCAGGTTCAAAATAGATGTTTTCTCTTGGTCCGGCTTTCTCGAAAGAGACAGGAAGTTCTCCGGTCTCATGGCATTTTCTGAAGTTGTCGAGAGAGACATCATATAGAATTCTTTCACTATCGTCAACAAATTTATAGATAGGATTTTCGATATGACGGGTATGTTTTAGCGGGGATACAACATATCCTTTTCCAAGAGAACTGACAAGAAAGTCTTCGTATTTCATCTTAATCTGATTAATACAATTATCAATAAGGCTGCCTTGAAAACTTCTGTTTTCAGGGAGGTTAAAATTAGATAATTTTTTGATTGATAGTCAATGATCCGGAATCAGATTATCTGCTTAATTCTTCCAACGAGACCATTCTCCAGCATAACTTTTATCCCATGGGGATGATTCGGTGAGGAGGTAAGGACTTCTTTAACTTTTCCTTCTGTGAGCTTTCCAGTACGCTTATCTTCGGTCAATTCTACCCTTACATCTATACCAAGCTTAATATCCGCTCTGCGGGTTCCTTCCATAAACTCCAGTTTTAAAAACATTTCTTAGAATTAATCAGGTTCAGAAAAATTTAGATCAGATTACAATAATAAATAATTTTATTAAATGAAAATGTTAAAGTGATAAATGTTTTGACCAGTATATAAAATATGGAGATTAATATACTCCTTTTATCTGTGTCCTGATTCTGTAAATACTTTTGCTTGCCGTGATAAATAGACTTTTCATGTCATTTCCGCCAAAACAAACATTGGCAGTCCAGCTTTCAGGTACCGGAATACTACCAATGAAGATGCCGTTCCTGTCAAAGATCTGGACACCGGTTCCTGTAAGATAGATATTCCCCATAATATCAATAGTCATTCCGTCTGAACCCATTTCACAAAATAGTTTTTTGTTTCCCAGGGTACCGTCTTTATTGATTGAATACTTCCATGTTTTATTACCACTGATATCAGCGACAAAAAGCGACTTGCCTTCAGGAGTACCCACTATGCCATTTGGCTGGATGAGATCATCAATTACCCTGATAATAGTCTTATGGTCAGGTTTAAGATAATAAACCCCCTGACAAACCTGCGGCATTGTGTCGTGGTCCCACCATGGCCGTTTATAATACGGGTCTGTAAAATATACTCCTCCCTCGGGGGTATTCCATAGATCATTAGGGCCATTCAGGGGTTTATCCTTGAATTTTGAGGGAATAACAGTGACTTTTTTATCAGGTGAAATACACCATAGTTCATTATTCTTATCTGCACAGGCCCACAGATTACCATCTTTATCAAATGAAAGACCGTTTGAACGGCCACAGGGCTGCATGAAGGTGGAGAGCTTCCCGGAGAGGCTCCATACCATAATCCTGTCATTTGGCTGATCGGTGAAATAGACATTTCCTTTTGCATCGGAAGCCGGACCTTCTGTAAACAGAAATCCGTCTGCCAGCTTTTCAGGTTTATCTCCCGGCTTAATAATTTCATCAAGACCCTTTTTTGGGATAAAAGCTAAACCTATCCATACTAAAGGAATGATAATAAGGAGTTGATTAAGTTTCATACTTAGTGGATTAATTTAAGTTTATTATTAAGATCCTTTAACCGCAAAATACGCTAAGAAGGCACAAAGTTAAAACCCCTTCCCTGCAGTCTGGCACCTTCGCTAAAATAGCCCACCGGACAATTTCTTAACGCTCTTGCTTCTTTGCGGCCTTTGCTAAAACCTTTGTGACCTCTGCGGTTAATGGATTTCATCTTTTTACATGAAAGTTATTATCTCACAGGGGTATGACGGTGTGGTTAATATTTTTGCTATTGTTCAAATGCTGACTTTCCTAACTCTTCCGATATAATTATCGATCTGTTCTGGCAATTCAAAGCCGACAATAATCATATCCACTGTTCCCAGCCCAAGCACATATCTGAGTGAGGCATCTATTTTTTCAGAGTCATTTTTGAAATTACCGTTTCCTATCAATTTCATACCTATAATCCCTTTACCTGCAGCATGGAGCCTTGCAATTACCGGAATTACGGCAGATGCATTGTTTTTGTCCATTACTTCCCCGAATGGATTAATTCGTACATGAATAATATCAATCCAGGGGTTATCAACACAAGCTTCCATTGCTTCAAGAGAATGAACCGACACTCCATGTGAATGGATTATTTTCTTAGCTTTCAGATTTTCAAGGATATCCATTTGCTTTTTCTGCTTGTCAGTCCATTTTGCATCTGTCATACAATGAATTTGTACCAGATCGAGATAGTCGGTGTTAAGCTCTTTCCTGAAACGATCGATAACCTTATCGGCATCAGGACGTTCGGTTTCCGGAATACCACCCGGTCCGACCCAGATTTTGGAGCTCAGGGTATATGATTCTCGGGGAACACCTTTTAGAGCAGCCGCGGTAAAAGGATGAGTCCCATAGCTGTCAGCACAATCAAAAAAACGAATTCCCTTTTCATATGCCTGATGTATAATTGATTCGGCAACGCCCGCTCTTGTGATATTTGATGACCTGTTGTAGCCACTGAATCCGGTCCCCATTCCAAGAAGGGTAGATTTTATTCCCGACTTACCAAGCGTAATGATCCCGAAAGGATCTGCAAACGTCCCGGTCGGCCTTGCAGGAAAATCCAGGGCAGCTTTTCCAAGTAATACCGAACCTGCACCCATCGATATGGTGGTCCTTACGAACTGTCTGCGGGTAATATTTCTTTTTGCCATAATAGTCTATTAATTATGAAAAAATGTCCATACTATTTAATCAACAAAGTAAAATAAAAAAAGATCGGAATTATAAAAAATTATAGTGATTCAATATCGCTTGAAAATCAATTTATTTACCCCGGCCCCAAGGGGAGTAAATTGATTTTCTTCGCTCCCCTTGGGGATGGGGTGAACGAAGAAAATCAATCGATGAATTTGTAGCATTGTTGATAGTAATAGATCTTGTTACTGCAAAACAGTGATTTTAATATTGGATGAGTAACTGGCATCATGATAGATTCTCTGAGTAGCTTTTTGAAAATCGCTGTCGGAACAGGTATAAATATCAACAAATTTTTGCGGATTCCTGTCAACTAGTGGAAACCATGAATTCTGAATTTGAACCATAATCCGATGTCCCTTTTTAAAAGTATGGGCAATATCGGGCATGCTGTATTTAACCTCAGTCACTTTTCCAGGGATAAATGGTTCAGGTTTTTCAAAACTGTTGCGGTATTTTCCTCTGAATACTTCTCCGCGGACAAGCATCTGGTATCCGCCTAAAGGAACTTTAACATTATTTGCTAAATCTGCTTTGGTATCCGGAGGGAACACATCAATTAATTTTACAATATAATCAGCATCTGTTCCAGTAGTTGAAACAAACAGATCAGCAGTAAGCGGACCGGTTAAGGTTATATCATCCTGGATCAATTCAGTCTGATAAACCATAACATCGGGCCGGCGGGAGGCAAATCTCTGATCATCGGTCATATATTCGGCCGTCCGGTGAGTATTAACCGCCTCAGCGTAAGGTACCGGTTTCATAGGATCAGTAATATATTCATCAAAACTCTCTTTCGCGTCAGGAGCTATAAATGAAACAGCTCCGGCAGGCTGAAGGTAAAGATTCTTTTCAATAACATTTTTAGGGGGCCAGTTATCAAAGTTTCGCCACTCATTCAGTCCGGTAATAAATATGGTTGCTTCAGGAATATTGAAATTACCAGCTCCTTTCAGATAATAGTCAAAGAAACTTTTCTCCTGGGCCTGAAATTTATTATTGGCATCCAGTCCCCAGTAGATATTCCCAAGATTATTGCCTTTTCCAAAAGCCCACTGGCCATGCGACCATGGTCCCATTACGAGAAAATTCTTTACAGAAGCAGAGTTCTGTTTTTCAATTGCTTCATAAGTATGAAGAGTTCCATAAAGATCCTCTGCATCGAACCAACCGCCGACTGTCATAACAGCGGGAGTAACATTTTTCAGAAATTGTCGTGGATCTCTGGATTTCCAGAATTCGTCATAATCGGGATGTGCAAAAGCATCATTCCAGAATTTTATACTGTCATCAAAAAATTCCGGTGCAAAGTTTTTGTCTGCTCCCACTGAGAGGAAAAACTCATAGCTATCGGGAACAGGCCATTTAAATGAAGGATACCCTTTTCGGGTCGGAGCTCTGTGAGGCTGACCGTTACTATAGTAAAAACTGAAACAATCAAGAATGAAAAAAGCTCCGTTATGATGAAAATCGTCACCTATAAACCAGGCTGTTACCGGGGCCTGAGGAGAAACTGCCTTTACGGCGGGATGAGCATTTATGAGACCCATTGTAGAATAGAATCCAGGGTATGAAATTCCAAAAATTCCTACATTCCCATTATTATTCTTTATATTTTTAATAAGCCAGTCGACTGTATCCCAGGTATCTGTTGATTCATCAATATCTTTATTGCTCTTTTTATCAGGAATTACGGGACGAATATCTTCGAATACGCCTTCACTCATATACTTACCCCTGACATCCTGAAAAACCATAATGTAATCATCCTGGGTATATCTTTGATAAAGCTGCACGAAGAAATTAAAACTATTCTCTCCTCCCGGCTCGATATTGTAAGGTGTCCGGTTAAGAAGAACAGGGTGAGTAACTGATTTATTTTTAGGCGTGTATATTGAAGTAAAAAGTCTTACCCCATCTCTCATTGTTATATAAACTTCCTGCTTATCATATTTCTGTTTGATATCTCCCGTTGATTGCGAGTAGGAAGGGCTAGAAACCGCCAACAGAATATTTAGTAAACCCAGAGTAAGTAAGGCTGTAGATTTTGTTTTCATATAATTCATTTTCGTGTCTTAAATTCGAGGTTTTAATCCAAGTTTGGAAACAAGGTCCCCGGGATTGACCGGTCTTCCTTTTTTGGTTGCCACACCGGTTACTTTTGCTGTGACAATTAACTTTAAATCTGGAAACCTGTATATCTCCTGAATGAAAAGCAGCCGGGCATTGCCTTCTCTTCTGATGTCCACGGTAACAATGAATTCATCGCGGCTCTTGAGCGGGAATTTGTACTCAATTTCAACTTTTGTTACAATAAGATCTATTCCCTCATCATGAAGACCGGCAAAACTGACTCCTTTAGAGATAAGAAACTCATGCCTTGCATGCTCAAGATAGTGTTGGTAATTAGCATTATTTACAACACCCTGGAGATCGCATTCATAATCTCTGACAGCAAATCTGAGATTGTATGGGAATTTATTTTCTGTCATTACTTTGGAAAGCGGCCGAAGAATTTCTTGATATTTCCGTGAAACTTATGGATACTGTGAGGCTTATAATGCATAAGGATGCATTCACCGGTGATAAAATTTATTCCTGAGTCTTTTAGTTCGTTAAGAGCTTCTTTTGTATTGGCCATCTGTTGAATCCATATCTGCTTTATGCCTTTTTCTTTAGCATCCCGGATCACAGAAGCGGTTTTATCCTTTTTTGTAAAGATAATTATGCTTTGAACTTCGGGGGGAAGCATTTTTACATTAGGATAAGATTTTTCCCCCAGGATTTCATCGGCCTGTGGATTTACAGGAATAATTTTCATACCTTTTTCTTTAAGCTCTTTGAAAGCGGCATAACCGAATTTTTTGGGATTACGTGATACTCCTACCAATGCAATTGGCTGCGAATCAAGAAATTCATTAATTTGATTTAAAGTTGTCATGGCTGGTATGATTTTAATATTTAGTGATGAAAATTAGTAAATTAAATTTAAAGTGCCTAAAGTTATAATCCTGATATTTAATTTCATTTTTCAACTTTAGGCACTCCAAACTTTAGGCACTCCAAACTTTTCTAAGTATAAAGACTTAAAAATACAATAAAAAATCAAACTGATATTTTTTTTCATTTACTTGGTATTAAGGTTTACAATTAAAAAGTAAGAATGAAAAAGCCAGAAGACCGCACAGGGTATCTGTTTTCTAAAAGTTACTCTAATTATGTTTTTATGTTATTGTTTCTTCTGTATATGTTTGATTATATCGACAGAATGGTCGTGACATCAATGTTTACTTCTATAGAGAGGGACTGGGGAATAACACATACACAAAGTGGTTTGCTGGTATCTGCGGTTTACTGGGCAATAGTTATTCTTACTTTTCCGATATCAATACTTGTTGACAGGTGGAGCAGAACTAAAACGATCGGAGTAATGGCAATAATGTGGAGCCTCGCTACGGCATTATGTGCCTTAACTGGAAATTTTGTCCAGCTTTTTATGGCCCGGATGTTAATAGGCGTTGGAGAAGCAGGCTATGCTCCCGGAGGAAGTGCAATGATATCGGGCTTATATCCTGTTGACAGAAGAGCCAGGATGATGGGGTTATGGAATGCTTCAATTCCTCTTGGTTCTGCAATAGGCGTTCTTCTGGGAGGGATTATTGCCGCAAAGCTTGGATGGAAGCATGCTTTTGGAATTGTTGCCATCCCCGGGATGATAGTAGCTATTCTCTTCCTTTTTGTTAAGGATTATAAAACGGTTGATCTTTCTTTCTACGATAAGAACAGCAACAAGATAAAGATGGAGAAGAAAGACATGGTAAAAGAGTTTATTACAAAACCATCTGTTCTCTTTACTTATCTTGGTATGGCTTCAGTTGTCTTTGTCACAACTTCAATGCTTACCTGGCTGCCGACATATTTTGAAAAGATGAGGAATATTCCACAGGCCACGGCCGGAAAAATGGCGAGCTCCGTTATGGTACTTGCGCTGATTGGTGCCCCTCTCGGTGGCTTTCTGACAGATATCTGGACAAAGTCAAAAGTCAACGCAAGACTATTATTCCCGGCCACTTCAACTTTGATATCTGCAATAGTTCTTTTTATTGCTCTGGTTTTGTTTAAAGGGACAGTTCAGTATGTTCTCTTTCTGATTTTCGGAGTACTTGTTTTGGCCTTCATTTCGGGTGCTGCTTCTGTTACACAGGATGTTATTCATCCTGGGCTAAGAGCCACATCTTATGCTATCGCAGTTGTAGTTCAGAACCTTTTGGGGGCTTCGACAGCACCTGTTGTTATGGGGAAAATATATGACCTTACAAATATACAGACCGCACTGTCAATTCTCCCATTTGTTTTGTTTATTGGTGCCATCCTTTTCTGGATCGGTTCCCGATATTATGTTAAGGATCTTGGAAAAGTCGCAAAGATCTCTCTGGTTGCCGGATGATTTTATTTTTTTCTTGAAGTTGTATAATTAACAAATTCCCTGAGTGATTCTTTGACTTCCGAATCAGGATAGGAATCAAGGATTGCGAGAGCTTTGTCGCGGTATTGATTCATTTTAACTTCGGCATATTCCAGGCCTCCGTAATCGATAACAAAACTTATAACCTCGCCGATTTCAGCCCTTGTCTTTTTCTTGTTTTTTACAATGTTGAGAATATGTCTCTTTTTTGAGTTTGCAGATTGTTCGAGAGCGTGTATTAATGGAAGAGTAATCTTTTTTTCTTTAATATCATTTCCTACTGTTTTGCCGGTTAATCCTGTTCCTTCATAATCAAGAATATCGTCCCTGATCTGGAAAGCAATTCCGATATTCTCCCCAAAGTCCTTCATCAACTGAATTGTCTCCGGATCTTCTGATACCGATTTTGCTCCGCAGGCAGTACAGGCTGAAAGCAGCGCAGCTGTTTTACTTATTATGATCTTATAATAATCTTCTTCTTTAATGTTTAATTTTCGTGCTTTCTGAAGCTGTAAGAGCTCTCCCTCAGACATTGACTTAACTGCTTCTGAAATAATTTCGAGCATGTCGTAGCGTGATTTTTCCACACAAATATGCATTCCTGTTGAAAGCAGGTAATCACCAAGTAATACGGCTATTTTAGAATTCCAGAGAGCATTAATTGAAAGGGATCCTCGTCTTTCATGAGCATCATCCACCACATCATCATGAACAAGCGATGCACTATGAAGAAGTTCGATACATGTTGCCGCAATATAAGTTGATTCAACTATTTCACCATTAAGTTTTGCCGTGAGAAAGACTAGCAAGGGTCTCATCTGTTTGCCCTTACGTCGGAGGATATAGTTAAGAATGATATTCAACAGAGGAATATCACTACGCATTGTCTTGCTGAAATAGACCTCAAATTCGGTCATTTCAGTTTCAACAGGTCGTTTTATTTCGGTGAGAGCAGACATAAATATTTATTTCGATCAAATATAATAAAATCAGAGGTTCAAGATAAATTTTTGATTAATAGTTCTTTTGATCAGGATAATTTTCTGTTACAAATAAAATAAGATTTATCATATCAACATATTTATATATATTTGCCCGACAAATTTTTTAAACAATGGAATTTAAAGAACTAAATCCTGAAAGTCTTGAAAGAGCAGCAGGAATGCTTAAAGCAATTGCACACCCCGTACGAATTACAATTGTGGGGTGTCTGGAAGACGGGAAAAAAAGAACTGTAACTGAAATTCATAAACAGCTTGGAATTGAGCAATCAACAGCTTCACATCATCTGGGAATACTGAAGGATAAAGGTGTTCTGGCTTCAAAAAGGGAAGGAAAAAACACCTGGTACTTTTTGAAACACGCAAATCTGAAAACTATTTTGAATTGCGTCAGTAGTTGTTGTCAGGAGCAGTAACCATATTTCTTTTCAACTCAGAAGGGTTCAGGATAGGTTCCTGAACATCCTTTTCTGAAATAAAACTATGGATATAACCCCGCAGGTTATTGAAGAATCAGCGACATTAAAAACCGGTCTGAAAAAAACAAGTGATTCGCCCGGTTTGAATGGAGACCAGTGCGGCCAGTGAGAATTAATTATAGGGAAGTAAAACATATCAACCACTCTTCCATGAAGGAATGAAGAGTAGCCGCCTCCGGGAGGAAAAAGTATGGCAGGCTGGCTAAAGCTTTCACTGAAAATCATACCATAGAATGCACTGTCTAAAATATTTCCGATTGCTCCGGCCAGTATTGCACTAACAGCCAGAATTAGTCCCGGGTTTGCCTTTCTGGTGATCAGGGAAGAAAGAAACCATCCAATACCAAATATTGCTACAACTCTGAAAACGCTTAAAACCAGTTTGCCTGGCTTGCCTCCCATTTCCATGCCGAATGCCATCCCATTATTTTCAATGAAATGCAGGATCCCCCAATTTCCAAAGAGATGAATTTCCTGTCCGATCTCCATATGGGTTTTGACCCATATTTTCAAAAACTGATCACATAGCAGGATCAGAATTATAAGTAAAACAGATTTTTTCCCGGTTGACATTATTCTTTTGTTAAAAATAAGGAGCGCAAAATAGTAAAAATTTTGATCACACGATCCAGTCTGGGTTTTTCATAACCTTTTTGAGCGCCCGGACATGACTTTGTGTGAGTTCTTGGATTAAAAAATCCCGGCAATTGCCGGGATTTTCTTACAATATTACCTGTTAATTATTGACAAATAGTGTTGACTTTATTTGAATCCCAGCAATACCAATTGGCATCTCCCAGATAATCAACGGATTTTACATGGCCATTGTGGGTCGTGGTGTTCCATTCAATATTTACATCTGAGAATTTCACAGCATTAAAGTAATGAATTGTATAATAGGCATTTAAAACTGTCGAAGTTAATCCATACTCGATAAAACTGTTTAAAAACGGGTCACTTTTCAGATAAGAATATTTTATGAATCCAACAGTTGCATCGGTTTTTGTCCAGTCAATCTGAAGAAATGCCACTGGTGACTGGGCATCCTGATACAGAATCCATTGCCCCCCGGTACCATCAAGCTTGGAATTACCTTCAAACCATAGAAATTCTGCAAAACCACCCGTGCCTTCACGGGTAATATACATCTTCCATTGAACATCGCTGGATCTGATAAGACCGGTAAGTCTTGCTTTATATGTATTGTTTTGATAGGTTACACTATAACTCCATTGCCATAATTTTGTAGAAACAAATGTCGGAACCTGGCCAACTACCGTTTTAAAAGCAGTAACAGGAACAGCCAGAGTCGTATTTATAATCAATTTCCAAACTCCGGCAGCCGCCGCCGCAAATTCCCAGTTACTATTTGCAGTACCTTTTTGTCCGGGTATCAGTTCAACTGATTTTTTTACCGAGGTAAAATTAGAGAAATCAATTGTCATGGATTCCGGAGGCGGCAATACAGGAGGCTGTCCTTTATCCTTCTTGCATGCCGTAAAAAAACCTGTTGAAAGAATAAGAACAAATACAGGAAAAAAGATCTTTTTCATAGTTCAGTAAGTTGATTATAAAGTATAAACGATAATGGTTTTAACAAATTGTGGTTAGTTTGCAAAGATATAAAGATGTGATTTAAAAATTGTACAATAATTAATTATTTATTATTCCGGAATTCAAACAGTGAATACTTAATGTCTAATCAGACTGCTCTTTAGCTCATTTAGATTTCCCGAAGGCATCCTGGACAGGATCATAGATGTGGAAAAATTGAGCCAGAAGGCGAATATAGATTCAAGTGTTTAGTTATCTTTAGATAATTAATTTTTAGAAGGGAAGAAAAAAACATATGAGATTAAAATATATCAATCATTTTTATATTTTTGAGTTTGATGGATTTTGCAGGGGAGAGTTGATTTAATTCTGATCGTTAAGCATTAAATATTCTATATTTTATTACTATGCGCAAATACTCTCAGGCAGTTAAAATTAAATTTTTGCTCCCTCTGATTTTCCTTTCTATCATTACTTTCCCGGTTCTGTCAAATTCACTCCAGGTAGCAGATACAACTAAGGTTCAGCTAAAAGATACAGCTAAAACTCAGAAAAAAGATACATCCAATATCCAGGCAAAGGACACCAGCAAAATTCAGGTAAAAGATTCAACTAAAGTTAAGGTAAAAGACACGACAAATCTTCAGGCAAAAGATAGCGTAAAACATCAGTTGCCTGATTCAATAATATATAAACGGACAACCTTTAGTGGCGAAGAGTTTATACGGGGCAAAAGGCTCTTCTATGGTCTTGTCTACCTTGAAGACAAGTCAATTAATTGCGTATCCTGTCACAATACAAATGTATCTGATACTTTGAACTGGAATCCTGATGCTCTCGAGATTTCGAAGAAGTATCTCGACAAGAATGCACGTGATTTAAGCAAGGTTCTGCTTAAACCAGTGGGCCCGAAAATGAAGCTGGTACATAAAGGATTTCAGCTGACTGCTGAAGATATTGTGCTAATCAAAGCATACATGGATAAATTCGTGTATATCGGTCTAAAACAAAATAAGCCGGTTATTACTTATCTTTTATTACTCATCATAGCTTCATTATTATTCATCGTATCAACAGTAGATCTTATAATCAAAAGAGTATTTAAAAATCAGCGGATCAACTGGGGCATACTTACCATTACAGAAATTTTTATAACATGGATTCTTGTTGTTAA
>Ga0209747_1000209_pt1 | contig 31625 bp, 30 predicted proteins | sample BarGraNGADG00311_FD_184498 | JGI IMG/M metagenome (GOLD analysis project Ga0209747, IMG submission 184498) | Arctic peat soil microbial communities from Barrow, Alaska - Barrow Graham LP Ref core NGADG0011-311 (SPAdes) (version 2) | ecosystem: Environmental > Terrestrial > Soil > Wetlands > Peat...
CCAGGTCACGCAGTGCTCGACGAGGTTGGCGCGCGAGACGATCTTCATGAACTCGACCGCGTCGCCGTAGGAGTCGAACCCCATGACCGGCATGGCCTGCACGTCGTTCAGCGGATAGATGCGGGCGGCCATCTTCGTGATTATGCCCATCGTGCCGCAGGCGTTGAGGAAGATCCCGCGCAGGTCCGGGAGCGGGCCCCATTGCGCGTGCCACCCCTGGCCGGGAAAGCGGTCCTCGAAAGCTTTCGAGCCGGTGCGGACAATAGTCCCGTCGGGAAGCACGACCTCCAGCCCCAGGCACTCGGAGTCGATCCCCGAGGCGCGATGGCTCCCATGTCCCTTGAGGTGGTAGTTGCCCAGTACCGAGTTGCCCGGCGGATAAGAGCCGAGGGTGGCCCTGAACCCATGAGGTTTTATAGCCCGCACTAACTTGCCGATGCTGACGCCGGGTTCGACCACAGCGTACGCCGCGTCGGTGTTGATCTCCAGGATCTGGTCCATGCCGTACATGTCGAGCACGATGCCGCCCGCCTTGGGTATCACCGATGGCTCGAGCGTGCCGCTGCAGATAGGCGTGACCGGGACGACAAGCTTGTCCGCGATCTTCAGCACGACCTGCACGTCCGCGACGGACATTGGACGGACGACGATGTCAGGCATCGTCTTCGGGATAGGCAGGGCCGTTCCCGAGTAGGTGAAAAGGATCGCCTTGTTAGTGGCGACCTTGTCCTCGCCGAGGGCTTCGACGAGTTCGGCGCGCGCCCGCTCGACGAGTTTACCGTCAACGGGTGACTCCAGGACCTTCAATTGGAGGCCTCCTTCCGACAATTCGTACCGGTACGGAGAAACATTCTACCGCTTTTTTCGCGAGTCCAGAAGGTTTTGGATAGTAATTCTGGACGGTGGGTCAATAATAATGGACTTGCATTAAGGGTCAAACCCGAAAGTCTTGCATAACTGTTGCAGGAGTGGTCTGACCCTTTCTGCAAGCCATCGATGGGCCGGTGGGATTGTTTATGCGCGATGTCCCACCTTCTGATAGTATTGCCACGCGTTTTCCAGCATGGGCATTGGGGAGGCAAGATGCTTCGAAGGATGTATCTCAAGAAGAAGATAGCCGAGTACGACGAGAGGATGGGCGAGCTTTTCGCCGACTGCGAAGAGCGCTCCGTCAAGAGCTTCGACGGCACCAGGATCGCTTACCGGACTGTCGGCCAGGGAGGGCCCGCGATCATCGTGTGCCCCGGCGTCTTCACCACCTACATGTTCTTTCACTACATGAAGGACTATTTCTCTCCGCGTCACAAGATGATCTTCTGGGACTACCGCGGCCACCCCGACAGCGACATGCCTAAGGACCTGTGCTCGTTCACCATCAAGAACTGCGCGAAGGACCTCAAGGCCGTCATGGACGACGCGGGCGTGGAAGAGGCTGTGCTCGTCGGCTTCTCCATGGGCGTGATGACCGTGCTCGAGTTTTACAAGCACTGGCCGAAGAGGGTCGTCGGGATAGTCCCGATCAACGGCCCGTACGGCCACGTCTTCAGCGAGAAGGAATCGGTAGCGAACGCCATCACGTCGACCCTGGACTTCATGTCCAGCCACACGTGGCTGGTCGAGTGGTTCCGACCGATAGTGGTGCTTCCCATCAATCTGCCCATCGCCAAGCGCGTCGAGCTCAACCCTACGATGCTCGCCGCGGAAGAGATGACGCTCTACTTCGAGTACGTGACCAAGATGGACTGGCACCTGGGCTTCAAGGCTCTCGCGGCGATGTCGTCATACGACGGAGAGGACATCCTCGACAAGGTCAAGGTGCCGACACTCTTGATCTGCGGGACCGAGGACTCGTGGACGCCGACGCGCATCGCCGACGAGATGCATCGCAGGATCAAGGGCGCGGAGTACACGAAAATACCGGGGGGCTCGCACGCGACGCCGGCCGAGAACCCGGACATGATCAACTTCCGGATCGACCTGTGGCTGAGAATGCATTTCAACGACCTGCTGGACGAGTGCGGCCCGACGATCAGCGATGTCCCCGCGAAGACAGCTCCGAAGAAAGCGACCCGCAAGCCCGCGAAGAAAAAGAGCGGCAAGCGGCCGGCGGCAAAGAAGAAGGCGGCAGCCAGGGCGTGAGACGCCTCGAGTCCGCGCGGTTCAGATACGGGCGAACCCCGGCAGCATCTTGAACACGCGAGTCTTCATCAGCGGCGCGAGCCACGGGTAGTTGCGGATGCCCATCCAGGTCACCTGCTTGAGCATCCACATGGGCATCCGCTGGTAAGCTTCGGCTATCAGGTAGCCTTGCACGTAGTACTTGTTGACCCGCCTGAACTCCTCGAGCCCTTTCTGGTGGTCGCTCACCGTCATGGCCGCGATCTTGCCCGAGACGAGCGCCCCGTGGACCCCGAAGAGGAGGAACGGGTCGATCGAGCCCGACAGGGTTCCCGCGAGGATGTAGTTTTTCGCGAAGAGCCGGGGGTTCTTCCACGACTCTACAGGCAGGGCTCCGATGCTCACGGCCAGCCACTTATCGAACTCGACGCCGTCGTTGTCAGCGAGTTGGGTCCGGAAGCGGTCTTTCACGTCGACGTCCAGGGGCTTGCCGCGCGAGAAAAGGCAGGCGCCGCGAGCGCCGTTCACCTGGGAATAGAACGCGTAATCGCGCGTGTACTCGTCGAAGTAGATCACGACGGCGGCGCTGGTGTCTTCGGTCTCGCCCATGGCGATATAGCCGTAGACCGGGAGGTGGGGGATGCCCAGCGGCTTCCATGCTTCGCCGAACAGGCCCGTCGCAATTATCGTATCGGGCGGCAGAGCGTCAAAGTCGGTCACGGTGTCGTTGAAATCGAAGCTGACCCCTTCCGACCTGGCGAGCTCGTACAGGAAGACGTCAAGCGACGTCGGACGCGGGCCGCGCTCGACCAGGTATGCGGGAACGCCATCGTAGAACTCGACCGTGAAGTCTTTGCCGTAGACGTGGTTTCTGCAGCGCGTGAGTGGGACCGCGGCCGGCGCGAAATCTATCCCGGTGTAATGCTTCATCCGCTCCAGGTCGATCGGCGTGCCGTCCCCGATGTTTATGACCTGGCCCTCGAGCCCCATGATGTCCGTGACTCCCCCGACCCTGTCGCGGCGCTCCCGCACGGTCACCCTGTAACCTTCCCGCGCCAGGTTGATAGCCGCCACCATTCCCGAGAGACCCGCACCGATGATCATCTGCTCCGGCATGATACCTCCCCGGTCCTTTGCCGAGATTGTATTAAATTCACCCTCGGGGTCAAACCTGAAAGGTGAATTTTACATGAATTGGGGGAGATCCGGGCGGGCAGATTCACCTTTCAGGTTTGACCCCGAGGGTGAATGGAGGTTTGCTCGCTGCGGCGGGGAACTGACAATTCAAGACCAGGGCTCAATCTGTAATAATGATGCTGACGGCGGGGATGAAAAGGATGCGGCCAACGTGATGAAGTTTGAGTGCGAGGTCTGTGGCTACGTCTACGACCCCGAGCAAGGTGACGAGATCGGCGGTGTCGAGCACGGTACGCCGTTCGAGGACCTGCTCGCTTCGTGGGTCTGCCCGTGGTGCGGCGCCTCCCGGGACAACTTCAAGCCTTACGCCGGCTGAGGATAGCCGGCCGACAGAAGGGACAACGGTGGGTAGCCAGTTCAGGGTCCTTGGTCTTTCATGCAGCCCTCGCAAGGAGGGCAACACCGATCTGATGTGCGACGCGGCCCTCGAGGGCGCGAGCTCCCGGGGAGCCACCGTCGAAAAGGTGCGCGTTGCTACTCTTGACCTCCATCCCTGCAGGGAGTGCAACGCCTGTTACAAAGACGGGCACTGCGTCCAGAAAGACGACATGCAGGCGCTCTACCCCAAGCTCCTCTCTTACGAAGGAGTCGTCCTCGCCTCACCGATCTTCAGCATGAACCTTGCCGCGCAGGCAAAGGCGATGATTGACAGGATGCAGTGCTGCTGGGCGAAGAAGTTCGTGCTCAAGGAGCACACCGTGGATGAAGGGATACGGGAAGGCAGGCGCGGCCTGTGGCTTGGCGCGGCGGGCCTCGACAAGCCGACCGTCTTCGATCACGCGGTGCCTACGGTGCGCTATTTCTTCGCGATGCTCGAGATGCCAACATGGGAGCGCGTGCTTTACCACAACGTCGACGCCAAAGGCGCGATCAGGGACGTTCCGGGCGCCCTGGAAGCGTGCGGCCAGGCGGGAGCCCGCCTCGTGACGGGGGCGGAAAGCGGAGGTAGCAATGCATGAACAACTGGTCATCGGCGCGGGAATCTCGGGGCTGGTCGCGGCGATCAGCCTGGCCCGGAAAGGCTACAGCGTCCGGGTGCTCGAGAAGTACAAGACGGTAGGCGCGCAGCCGGAGAGATGGCCGATGGTAGACGTGACGCCGATGATCCCGAGCGAGATGAGCCGGTACCTGGACATACCCATCGGCGAGCCGCAGGTTAAGCCGTGCAAACAGCTCAACGGATATTTCTGGGGAAGCTCGTTCGAGATACCGATCGAGCGTTCTAACCTCCACGTTGTCGAGCGCGGGCCGCGCAAGACAGGGCTCGACGGCTATCTCCTCGAGGTCGCCGAGGCAGAAGGCGTGAAGGTGGAGTTCGAGGAGGCGGTCCTCGGCCAGGGCGCCATCGCGAAGCTTCCCGCCGACACCATAATCGCGACCGGCCTTTACGCCGAGACCTTCGACGCCCTGAACATCCCGTACGTGATGGGCTGGTGTTACGGCGCCAAGGGGCGCGGTGACCGCGAGGCGGAGGCGGCCATCTACTTCGGCGACTACACGAATGACTACGCATACTGGTCGAACATGAACGGGGTCGAATCCACGCTGTTCTTCACGCGCAACCCGATCAAGGACGAAGACCTCGCGAGGTTCACCGACGAGCTCGAGCGGACCGAGGGCATCAAGGTGGACGAGTGGCTGTATGGTTACGGGCCGACTCCGACCGCGAAATTCAGCAACCCGCGCCTCTTCGCCTCCGACAAGATCCTGGCAGGGACGATCTCCGGGATGATGGAGCCCTTTGCGCTCTTCGGCGTCCACGGCGCCCTGGTCTCCGGAAAGATCGCCGCCATGGCTGTCGAGGACCGGGCTGCCGCCTGGCGCGAGTTCAAGCGAAACCTCTCGACCTGGAAGCGAATGCTCCTCAACCGCAAGGCGTACAACCGGATGCCGATGGAGATGAGGCGCGCGGCCGTCATAGGCCTGAACACCGTGATGTCGTCGTCTGGCGAGCTCGGGGCGAGGATGCTGGGCGGCGCCTTCCACGCCGTGCCAGGGTATATGCGTCAGAAGAAGGGGCTTCCCAGCTTGCCAGTGTAGAGCCCCTTGATCGTGAGTATCGCGGTCACGATGGAAATTCCTCGCCTGACGTTCATCTCCACCATCCCATTAAGTATCGCGCTTCTGCTCTGCTCACAATAAACGAGCCGCGGGAACGATTCCTCACAACGAGTTTTGAAAGAATCGATCATCCTGCACAGGCTCCTCGAAGTATCTGTGCAGGCCTTCGGGCAACTCGTGATAGTCGATCCCGGATGTCGTATCCGACAGGTCAGTCGAGTTGTAGGTGTTCCAGAATAGAGCAGTGCGCTTCTCGAGCCGGTTTCGCTTCATGAAGTCGAGGGCCGCCGCGAAAGTCTTTCCCGTGTATGTGCCCTCGAGCGAGATGCTGTCGCAATCGCGCGCGAGGGCCACGGCGTCCATGCCCTCGCGCGTGAACTTCGCGTACGTCTCCCCGGCGAAATCATCGACGAACAGGATGTCGCGCGGGTGGACCTCGCGAGCGCCGGCGCCCGGGTCATGCTCGTTCAAGAACCGCGCCGCCGAGTTCACGTGCCGCGCCAGGATGTACCGGTTGCACATGACCTTGTCGACGACGCGAACCGGCACGACTTCGCTTTTCAGCCCGGCGAGCCCGGCGCCGAGGATGAGGCCGGCGGCGGTGCTTCCGCTGCCGTAGGTCACGAAGATGAAATCGGGCTCGGGCAGGATCCCCGCGTCCACCTGGCTCTTGAGCTCGAGTGCGGCATCCACGTATCCGATCGTCCCCAGGACGTTCGAGCCGCCGGGGGGGATCACGTATGGGAATTTGCGAGCCGACCCGTCATAGCCTCGGATCATGCCTTCAAGGAAGCCGATCGGCTGGGCGGTTGGCGAGTGCGTCAGTATGAACCTCGCCCCGTGGGCGTAGTCCAGTAGAAGGTTCTTGCGCACGTATGACGCGTTGGGCTGAGGCATGAGCACGGCGATGGTCTCCATGCCTAGCCGCTCCCCGTGCACGACCGTCGCCAGGACGTGGTTGGAGCCGACCGCGCCAAAGGTAATGAGCGTCTGGTGCCCGCGCGCTTTCGCGTCTGCCAGGACGAACTCGAGCTTCCGGACCTTATTGCCGCCATAGAAGGGCGAGCTGATATCGTCCCTCTTGATGTAGAGCGCCTCTAGCCCCTTCGCCTGGCACACGCCCGGCATCTTCTCCACCGGCGTCGGGTATTCTCCCAGGGCGATCCATTCCACGTGCCCGCGCAGGCCCGGGAATTTCTTGAAGATGAGCGGCCTTTCGTCCAATTCGCTACGCCTTTTGTCAATAGAGGTGTCAGGTCGGGCGGCGCAGGACATAAGTTAACACAATTGCAGTCGGGCGGACCTTCTATATAGTAAAGAGCATGGGCGCCTTCGGCGATTTCCTCATCAGCATCATGAGGGCGGTCGGGTACGGCATCTGCCACCAGCTGCCCGCGCGAAGCCTCCATTACGGAGTGCGTGCGCTGCCCGTGTGCGCCCGCGACACCGGCGTGTTCGTCGGCTTCACAGTATGCTTCATCGCGCTGCTGGTCGCTTACAGGGGCGGGAATCGACGCTACCCCACCTGGCCGAAGATCGCCATACTCGTCCTCTTTGTTCTGCCGACGTACATTGACGCGCTCACCTCGTACGCGGGCTGGCGCGCCTCCAGCAACCTCATCAGGCTCTCGACCGGATCCCTGGCCGGAACGGGGCTCGCGGCCCTCCTGTTTCCCCTGGCTGCCGGCACTCTCGCCTACGCCCGCAAGCTCGAGCCGGAGGGGCAACCCGGACGCCTGCTCGAGAAGTGGTGGTCGCTGCCCGCGCTTCTGCTGGTACCTGCGGGGATAACGCTTGCGATGTGGCCCCGATGGCCAGGCGGGTTCTGGTTGTGGGCGCCGGTCGTCACGCTATCGATCCTGTTCACGCTGTTCGCCCTGAACTTCACGCTGATCTCTCTGGTGGCCGAGTGGGTGAGGGGGGTGGAGCGCGCTCCCGCGATGGCCGTGCTGGTATCATTCGGCCTCGTCTTCGCCCTCATCGAGATCGCGGCCTCCAACCGGCTGCACTGGCTGGCGGACAAGATGCTTTGACGTCCGTGCAAGGTCGTGACTCGCGCCGCGGCAAAATATAGAATAGCCGCATGCGGGGTCCGGTCACGAGAATCGGTTGAACAGGAGGCTTGAGCACATGCACGTTCCCAAGGAGAAGCTGAGAGTCACGATACTCGTGGAGAGGTTCAGGATCATCGGCGACATGTACCGCTACCCCGGCGCGCGGATGCTCGACCTCGTGAACATCAAGGATACCGCGTTCATTCCTGTCACCGACGCACAGATCTACAGCCTGAGCGACGGCAAGCTGCTGCACTCGGCGTCCTTCGTCGGCGTCAACCGGAACGCGATCACTTTCTTCTACCCTGTTGAGGAGTCCGTGCAAGCGGAAGCCGAGGCCTCAACGAAATAGACCCCGGCTCGTGGATGATTCTCTGGGGTTGGGCCCCCGATGAGCCCTACTGCGTGACTGCGACCTCGTGGGTCGCCGATATCTTGGCGAACTTCTTCAGTGCGCTGATGTGCTTGGTGATCAGCGTGTCGGCGTATTTGACCACCGTCACCCTTATGCTCTGAGGGGGCCCGCCCGCGGGCAGGAACAGTATCTGAGCCTGGCTGATCTCTGCATCCGTATAGCCGGACAGTCTCAGCTTGTCCGTGAACTCTCTCACCACTTGTGTCTGGTCGCGGTAAGCGTTGTAAGTGTTGGCGGCGGCGTTGGCCATGTCGTCAGCAGACTGCGCAACATCGAACCTCTGCCAGATGAGCGGCCCTACCTCGACCACGATCAGGATGATCACTGCGAAGATCACGCCAAACGTGATGATCTTCCTGAGGATCTGCCCACTCTCGCTGGAAAATAGCTGCCTGGTTCGCAAGTCCGACCTCCTTGCCGCTCCAAAGGTACCGCGGCTAATCCATTATACTGTCTTCTTCTACCGGTTCTGTTCCTTGCGGCTCAATCTCACTCTGCTTCCTCGAGAGCATGCGCGCAATGAGGTTTCTCAAGGCCCGCATCTCCTCCGACTTCAGGAGGAGTGAGACGCCCACGTAGACCGCGGCGGAGATAACGATCGCCGCTACCACCTGGACGAGCTGGACCCAGAAGGACTGCACTCCGAACAGGTACTGACAGAGCCTCACGGTCCCGTAGCACGCGCCGCCCATCACGGCCGAAGCAGTCAGTATCTTCGCCATCGAGAGCGCGACCCTCTTGCCGTCGAGGCCCCCGAGGCGCTTGCTAAGCACGATCCAGACGATGACAGTTCCCGCGAAGTACGCCGTGGTATTGCCTAGCGCCAGACCGGATATCTTCATCACGTTACCCTTGAAGGTGTAGAAGTAGATGAAGTCGACCGCTATGTTTAACGCGACAATGACTCCCGCTATTACCATCGGCGTCTTGGTATCCTGCATTGAGTAGAACACCTTGAGCGCCAGCATGAAGAACGAGAAGAAGAACAGGCCGATCACGAAGTAGAGCAGAACGCCTGCAAGCATGTCCGTGTCACCGGTGCCGAAGTTGAGGTGCTGCAGCAGGAGTCGGACAATCGGCGTGGCGAGGATGGCATAGCCGACCGACGCGGGTATCACGACGAACGCGGTCGTCCTTATGCCCAGGGAGGTCGAGGACACGATGCGCTTCGTGTCGTTCTCGACGTGCTGCTCGGAGAGGCTGGGGAACAGCGCGGTTATTATTGACACGGCGACGATGCCGTAAGGCAGCTGAAAGAAGATGTACGCGTACTGGAAAGCCGAGATCCCGCCGCTGACCTGGGCGGCAAGTATGTTCACGACCCAGAGGCCTACCTGGTTGATGAGGACATAGATGACCACGGGCACGGCCAGCCGCCCCAGCTTCCTGACGGCCGGATGCTTCAGGTCTATGACGGGCTTCCAGCGGAACCCGGTCCGTCTCACCCACGGTAGCTGGATGATGGCCATGACGACGACGCCCAGGGTTGCGCCGATCGCCAGCACGTACTTGTCAGGGTAGAAGTAGTAGATGACGACCGTGGCGATGACCACGATGTTGTTGGCTATGGGCGCGAATGCCGGGATCGTAAAGTGTTTGTACGAGTTCAGTATTCCAGTGTATATCGCGCAGAAGCCGTAGAAGAGCACCTCAAAGATAAAGAACCTCAGCAGGAACGTCGCGTCGGCCTCCATCTGCCCGCGCCCATGGGCGAGGAACGTCTGCGCCTTGATGACCCAGGGCGCTCCTATGCAGAGCGCGACGGTCACGGCGGCAAGGACGGCGAGCGTAAGGTTGAACACCGAGTTTGCGACATGCCAGGCTTCCTCTTCCCCCTCGGTCTTCATCGATTCCACGAAGACGGGGATGAAGAGCGAAGCCAGGACTCCGCCGAGGATGAGGTCATAGACGATGTTGGGTGTGATGTTGGCGAGGTTGAAGGCGTCCGCCATCTGCTTGACGGTCAGGCCGAGAACCGAGGCCAGCGCCGCCGTCCGGATGAAGCCGGTGATGCGGCTGATGCCGGTCCCCGCCGTCATGACTGACGCGCCCCGGGCGAACGAGGCTGCCTTGAGCTTAGGCTTTGGCTCCTTCGCCTTCTTCACCTTTGCCGTTCTCCGCGAGGTTCCTTCGCTTATGCTTGCCTACCTTTCGCCTGCCCATCGCCTTGCTGATCCAGATCGCGCCGATGAGGGCCAGGAGCCCTCCGACGATTGCTGCGGCAAAGGTGTTGAACCTGCTGGTGAGGACTGTAAAATCGACCTCGCCCAGGATGAAGTTGCTCGCCTCGAGCCTCGCCTGGAAGCGGACGCGGCCCTTTTTCTTTACCTTGACCGGTATCTCAAGGAGGTTCTCCTTTGGCTCCAGTTTGACCTTCTGGGTTGAGCCCTTAGGGAAGGTCAGACCGTTGCTCGACAGCTTCAGTGTTGCCGAGATGCGATAGGACGTCCCGTTGATTATCGAGAGAGGGATCTTGGCGCTGCCCGACGTCATGCTTATCGAGCTGACCGCCGGGATGTCGACCTTGTTCACCTCGGCGTCGACAGCCTGTATCACGGCCCCCGCATAAGTGAGCCCCTCAACGCGGCGGTCCCACTGCCTCCAGACGTCGCTCTCGGAGATCGCAAGGTTTTCGGAAAGCGTTGGGAGCATCGTGTTATCTCGCATGACCATGGAGGAGAAGGCCTTGTACTTCTGCCTCGCCACCGCGACCTCGTTGAAATACTCGTCCGAGGGAGCCGCCGCCTCTGGAATGTCGAGGGGATCGTTCTCCAGGCCTGGCACCGCGGTCATACTCTCGGCAAGGGTTGCGGTCTTGATCCAGGGCGAGTCCGTTATCGCCTTGATGACCTGCTCGAGCACATCGCGCGTCGGGCGCCACCGGGCGGGCCACTCCACCGCGCACGCGCGCAGCTCATCGGGCTGCTCCAGGTAAAGGTTGGTCAGCTCGGCCAGGATGACCTGTGCGACCCCGTGGGCGTCGCCGCTCGGCGTTACCATCTCGAAGAGGTGGCTCAGCCTCGCGTCCTGGAAGAGCGCCTGAGTGTTCGGCTGCTTCTTCGCCCCGGAGACTGTTACAGGCTGCGTGAGGGTGTCGCCTCGGAGCATCTTCTTGCCCGCCTTGGTGCGCTCCAGCGCGTCAGAGGAGATCAGCAGGAACTGCCCGGCGTCCTGGCCGAGGTCCCGGAGGGCGCGGCTGCTCATCTGCAGCCCGGGAGGGCATGAGTACTGCCCGCCCAGCGCCGTGTCCAGGTCTTTCTCGAGGGCTTTGTGCCCCGCCGTGATCTGCTGACGCGCGTCGCTCACCCAGCGCAGCGCCACGAGGGCCTCGAGATTGGGCGAGGCGTAGGGCGCGGGCAGGACCTGGAAGCGCGGCGTCTGCGCAAGCCTGCGGAAGGCGCTCAACGTGCTCGACGCGGCGGAGGCCCCGGCGGAGTCCGCGCCGCGGTGCTGCACCTTGTCGCCCACCTTGACCTCGTAGCCTCCCGTCATCTCGTTTATCTCGTCCAGAAGAGCGGGCGATAGCGAGAAGCTTGCATTGAACCCTTGGGCCTTGTCGGTCGTCTGCAGGAGCCTCGTGTACCAGCCGGGCTGACGGTTCGAGGGGTCGGACTCCGTCGCAAGCTCGTCCCCTTTGAAGACTCCGTCCGGCCCACGGTGCGGAGGCTCGAGCGTGTCGAACACTATCGAGAGCTTGAGGGGTGTGAGCTTCTTGTTGTCCTGCATCGAGAAGACGATGATCTCGCTGACCCCGCTCGCGAGAGAGGAGCCCTCGCGCACGGCCTCAACCGTCGTGGGGTATACACCGTCGGAGTAGTTGCCCGACGAGAGCTTCGTGTCGAACGTGAAGGAGTTGTTTCCGGGCTTCAGGGACAGGTTGCGGCCAAGCGTCTCGGTCTGCTTAGAGCTCCTGTCGAGAGTCCCGTCGAAGGCGGCGTCCAGATCGGACCTCGATGCGTTTCGCGGGTGAATCCGCAGCCTCACGTCCACGCCTGTGACAGGCGCATCGGTGCGGTTGTCCAGGGTCACTAGAAGGCGCACGCTCGCGCCGGGCTGATACCAGTACGCGTTCTTAGAGAAAGCGATCTTTACGTCCGCCAGGGGTTGGGCCGGCGCCGCGGCGGCCAGCGCGACCACGGCGAGCTGAAGCATGAGCACCAGGGCCAGGGCGAGGATGCCGAGCGCGCGCGTGACAGCACGGCGGATCGGCACCGGCGAGTCTCCCATGGATCGTTTGTCTGTTGAAAGCATTATCAAAATCTTCCCGGGAGCGTCCCGGTATTGTGTGACACGACCTTTGACGCTCCGGCCGTGGCTTGCAGTTCGGCCCGGGGCACGGCAACTCAATGCGTCATGCTGATTATCTCATTAACGATGAATAATACTCCAAAGGCTCCGAGCAGGGTGCCGAACATGATGTACAGCACGCGCTCGCCGGTCCTGAGGTTGAGTCGGGCTCCGAGCCATGCGCCCGGGATGGAGCCGATCACCAGGTAAAGGACCAGGCTCCACGATATGTGGTGCAGGAACGAGTGGACGATGGTGCCGGGGATCGCGATCACGCAGATTACCGCGAGTGATGTCGCGAAGCTCCTGCGGAGGGGCATCCTCAGTATGTAGAGGAAGCCGGGGATGAGGAGCACGCCTCCGCCGACTCCCAGCAACCCCGACATGATCCCGGCTGCCAGGCCGATGATCAGCGCGTACAACGCCGGCGGTCTGCACTCCGAGTCCGCGTTCGCGAGCAGCGTTTGTGCCGGCGCATCCTGCGCGGGGGAAGTGCAGACCTCGGGCTCCGCCTCGCCGTGCGCGCCAGCCACCTGATCGGCCGGTGGGGTCACGTCAATGTCAGCCGGCTCGGGCGTCTGAGAGATGCCGCGCCTGATCGTCATCACCGAGACGTACAGGACCATGGCTCCCGTCGCGAACATCAGGTAGTGGAGGTTCAAATAGCGAGTTGCGAGCGCCCCGCCCGTCGCGCCGAGAACGCCCGTCGCGCAACACAGGCCGGCTACCCTCGCATCGACCAGACCGCGTCGCCAGTAGGTGGCCGCCGCCGATGCCGCCGTCGGGATCGTGACGGGAAGGGTCGTTCCAAGTGCGATGGCCGGAGATGCGCCGAGGAAGAGCCGAAGGGAAGGCGTGGTCAAGGCGGCACCGCCTATGCCGAACATCCCGGCCAGGACTGCACTCAGAAACCCTATGATGATGGCGAGAAAGACGATCAAGTCACCCGGTCCTTTCGAAGCGGCCCGCCCTTGTTTTCTTCAACGGCCGACAGCTTACCTTCAGGCTCCGGACGGTGCGCGCTCCGCCGGATATCTGAAGACACGGGGCTAACGGCCACCCTGTTCTTATATAATTACAACATGAGCATCTTCAGAGAATTCGAGAAAAAACTCGAGGGTCTGTTCGAAGGCGTCATCCTGCGCGCTTTCAAGTCGGGCGTCCACCCGGTCGAGCTCGGCAAGAAGCTGGTGCGCGAGTGCGAGGGGAACAAGACTATAGGGATCTCGCGCGTGTACGTCCCGAACAGGTACGAGGTCGGTCTGTCGCCAAAGGACTACACCCGTTTCGAGTCCTACCAGGCCGTACTCGCGACCGAGCTCGAGAACCTTCTCATCTCCTACATCAAGGAGCACTCCTACGCGGTCCTCGACCGCCCCCGGGTGAAGCTCGTCGAGGTCGACCGCCTGCGCGAGGGCGAGTTCTGGATCAAGTCGCGTATCGAGGGCGACCTTCCACAGGAACACGAAAAAGTGGAGACACACGAGGGCATCGTCAGGCACGGCACGGGGACGGGCCCTGCGTTGCTCGAGATGCTGGACAGCGGAGGGGGAGCCTCTCCGGTCTTCGACATAAGCACACAGCCTGTGCAGATCGGCCGCATTGCCGACAACGACATAGTCCTGCCCGACCCGAACGTGAGCCGGGTGCACGCGAGGGTGGAGCTGCTGGACGGGTCGTACGTGGTCACGGACCTGGAGTCCACCAACGGGACCTGGTTGAACGAGAAGCGCGTCTCATCGTCCAAGCTCAATGAGAACGACGTCATAAGGCTCGGCAGCACCAGGTTCATTTTCCGGAGGGCCAACGATTGATCCCTAATGCAGTGTTCATCGCGTTGCGGTACATCTTCATCGGCCTGCTTTACATCTTTCTGATCCTCGTCGTCCGCGCCATCTATCGTGACATGAAGCAGCCCGAGGCGGCTCCGCGCAACGGCCGGCGTAAGAAGAGAGAGTTGCCCCAGCTGATCGTCATAACCGCGGACCGCAACGTCGGCGCGAGGTACATGCTCGGCGAAGACCTTCGTGTCGGCAGGGCCGCCAACAGCAACGTCGTGATCGACGACACTTATGCCTCGCAGCAGCACGCGCGCATCTTTGCGAACGACGACACGTTCTTTGTGGAGGACCTCGGTTCGACGAACGGTACTTACGTCAACGGACGGAAGATCTCCTATCCCCTGGAGCTTCGGGTCGGGGACAGGATCAAGATAGGTAAGACGGTATTCGAGTTCCGGACATAGGGTCGGACCCTTGAACCCGACCTCAGGGAGTGACCATCTACAGCATCACCTCCTCATCGATAACTGAAACGGGGAAGGTACGCCAGACCAACGAGGACGCCGTCCTTGAGACCGGCAACCTCTTTGCAGTAGCTGACGGCATGGGCGGACACCAGGCGGGCGAGGTCGCGAGCGCGCTCGCGCTGGGCGTCGTCGGGCAGTACATCGAAGATAACATCGGGCTCATCTCCGGCGAGAAACTCGTGGAGAAGGCCGCGGCCGCCGCGAACGCGGCGGTCTACCAGAAGGCTTCATCCAGCGCCAAGTTCAAGCAGATGGGCACGACCCTGACACTCCTATACCGCGAAGGCGACACGGCTTACGTCGCACACGTCGGCGATTCGCGGGCCTACCTCTTCAGGGACGGCAGCCTCAAGAGGCTCACAACCGACCATTCGCTGGTGGCGACCCTGGTGGAGGAAGGAGAGATAACCGAAGAGCAGGCGATGCAGCACCCTCAGCGCAACATCATCCTCAAGGCGCTGGGCCTGGAGCCCCAGGTGGAGACTGACGTCTTCGCGGTGCAGATACTCCCGGGCGACGTTTTCATGATCGCAAGCGACGGCCTGACCGGGCTTGTGCCTGACCAGCGGATATCGGAGGTCTTGGCATCGCCCCGGGAGCCCTCGGCCTGGGCCAGACAACTGGTCGACGAGGCGCTCGAGGCAGGTGGGACCGACAACGTCTCGGTCGTGGTGGTCAGGATACTGGAGAGCGCGACCGTGGTCCCGGCTCCCGGGGCGCGAACTCTCGACGAAGGCGCTGGAGGCGCGTCGGGCAACGGAGGGTCCGCACTCGGAGGTCTCAACGGGCAGGCCCGGAAGATGAGCCGCCGCAGGCTTCGCAACTGGATATTCGCATGCGGCCTCATAATCGTCCTTCTGGTCGCCGGGTTCGGGACCGCCTCCTACTTCTACAACAGGACTTTCTGGATCGGGGACAAGGGCGGGAAGGTAACCCTCTATAAGGGCTTCCCCTTCTGGGACCTGTCCATGGTCGAGCAGCAGACCGACATCGACGTCGAGTTTCTCCCCGAGGCGCTGCGGACGCGTGTGGAGAACAAGCTCGAGCCGGAGTCCAGGCGAAACGCGCTCAAGACGCTGGACAGCCTGAAGCGCGAGGCCGCGAAGAACTCGAGCATCGTACCGGACGTCCAGGGGAAGAAGTATCAGACAGCGAAAGACGCGCTGGAGCGCGTCGGGTTGCAGGCGGATCCCCAGCTGGTCACCAGGACAGGCATCGCCGCGGACCTCGTCATCGATCAGGACCCCGTCCCGGGAACGAGGGTCGGCAAGGGCGCGTCCGTCAAGCTCAAAGTGGTACTGGCGGGCCCGAAGCCGAAGGAGGTGTAGACCACGAGAGATCGCAACCGCGAGCTCATACTCCTCATATTTCTCACGGTGGTGATGTTCCTTGGCTTCATCAGCGTGCAGCTTGCCCGCGACGGCAAGATCGAGCCGATCTCTCTCGTCTACCCGGCGATAGCCGCGGCCATCTTCTTCATCATTCACATAGTGATGCGCGTGTTCGTGCCAAAGGCCGACGGCCTCCTCCTGCCGCTGGCCGCGGGGCTCAGTTACGTCGGGCTGGTGATGATATACAGGCTCGACGCGAAGCTGGCGGTCGAGCAGCTCATCTGGATGGCCGTTGCCGGCGTCTGCTTCGTGCTGGTCGTACTCTTGCTGCGGAACTACGAGGGGCTCGCACAGTACAAGTACATCCTCGGGCTCACGGCGATCGTCCTGCTGGCATCAACGATGTTCCTCGGCAAAGAGGTCAACGGGGCAAGGCTGTGGCTCCAGATCGGGCCGATGCACTTTCAGCCGTCGGAGATCGCGAAGATCCTTCTGGTCATATTCCTTGCCGCGTTCTTCGCGGAGAAGCACGAGCTGCTGTCGGTATCGACCCATCGGGTGCTCGGGGTGCCGGTGCCGGAGCTGAAATACTTCATCCCACTGCTGCTTATGTGGGGGTTCAGCGTCCTGCTCATGATCTTCCAGAAGGACCTGGGGTCTTCTCTCCTCTTCTTCGGGATCTTCATCTGCGTGGCGTACGCCGCTACGGCCAGGAAGTCGTACGTGTTCGTGGGCATTGCTCTCTTCGCGCTGGGGGCGTACCTCTGCTACCTGGGGTTTGCGCACGTGCAGGTCCGCGTCATCACCTGGCTGCATCCCTTCGACCCGAAGACGATACAGGGCCACTCCTACCAGATATCGCAATCCCTCTTCGCGTTGTCGTCGGGGGGAGCGTCGGGAACCGGCCTCGGGCTGGGACATCCGACGTTCATCCCGGCGAACACCACTGACTTTATCTTCAGCGCGGTGGGGGAGGAGCTCGGGCTCATCGGGGCCGCCTCGATCGTCCTCATGTACATCCTGATGGTCTACAGGGGCATCAAGGTCGCGCTCACCCATCGCGACGACTTCGGGAAGCTGCTTGCCGTCGGGCTGGTGAGCATCATCGCCATACAGTCCTTCCTCATCATGGGCGGGGTGACGCGGCTCATACCGCTGACCGGAATAACGCTGCCGTTCATGAGCTACGGGGGCAGTTCCCTGCTGGCAAACTTCATCCTGCTGGCGCTTCTCGTCGTCCTGTCTCATCGCGGCGCCACCACTAACGCCGTGAGCATCAGGGAAGGGGCGAAGCAGTGAACAGACAGATCAAGGTCCTGCTCGCGGTCTTCATCATCCTGATGGTCGCGATCGTGGCCAACCTCTCGTGGATCCAGATATTCGGCGCCAGCAGCATCCAGAACAACGGCGCGAACAAGCGGCGCCTGGTGGAACAGTACGCGATCCAGCGAGGGGACATACTCTCCGCCGACAACCAGACGGTCGCGCGCAGCGTGGATACGGGCACGGAGTACAAGTACCAGCGCGAGTATCCGCTCGGGTCCCTCTTCGCGGGCGTCACCGGGTACGACTCCTGGAAGTACGGGCGGACCGGGCTCGAGCAGAAGTACAACGACGAGCTGCTCGGCAGCGGCAGCAAGCTCACGCTGCGTAGCATCGGGAACAAGCTCCTGGGCGATAGCAAGAAGGGCAACTCGATAGTAATGACCGCCGACTCGCGGGTGCAGGAGCAGGCGGCGAAGGCGCTTGCCGGACGCAAGGGCGCCGTGGTGGCGATGGACCCGAAGACGGGTAAGGTGCTGGCGATGGTCACGAGCCCTACGTACGACCCCAACGCGGCGGTTCCAGGCAAGGCCAACAACAACCAGGCCCAGTGGGACGCATACAACGCGGACCCAAATCAGCCCCTCTTCAACCGCGCGACGAGCGGGCTGTTCCCTCCGGGCTCGGCCTTCAAGGTCGTGACGGGGGCGGCTGCCCTGGACCAGGGCATCGTGAACCCGAACACTCCGTACGTATGCAACGGGAAGCTCATCGTGAACGGATACGCGATCTATGACTTCAACAAGAAGACCCACGGGAACCTGACCTTCGCCGAGGCGCTCGTGGTCTCCTGCAACATCACGTTCGCCCAGGTGGGCCTGCAGCTCGGGGCGCCGGCTCTCGTCCAGTACTCGGAGATGTTCGGGTTCAACAAGGTGACACCATTCGACCTGCCGACTGCGGTGAGCCACGTCCAGGACGCAAAGAGCATGGACCAGGTGGCGCTCGCGTCGGCTGCATTCGGCCAGGGCCAGGACGTCGCGACACCGCTCGAGATGGCGATGGTAGCCTCGACTGTCGCGAACGGTGGCGTGCTGATGAGGCCGTACCTCGTCGACGATGTGAAGGACTATAACAATAAGATCCTCAGCCAGACCTCGCCCGGTCAGATCAGGCGCGTCGTCGACAAGCAGACGGCGGACACGCTGACGGATATCATGATCAAAGTCGTCAGCGACGGGACCGGCACCGCGGCGCAGATAGACGGCGTCGAAGTGGCCGGCAAGACGGGGACCGCGGAGGTTGGCGGAGACGCCGAGCCTGACGCGTGGTTCATATGTTTCGCGCCGGCGCACGATCCCAAAGTGGCCGTCGCCGTAGTGGTCGAGAACGGCGGGGAGGGCGGCGTGACCGCGGCGCCCATCGCAAGAAAAGTCATGCAGGAGGCGTTGAGGGTCGGCGAGTAGTAGTGGGGTCGTTGGCGCACAAGGGCCCAATAAGAGGGAGGCAAGATGCGATTCGTTCTCAAGACTGTCCGGCGCATGGTGGGGCTCGCGCTCTTTGTGGGCGCGGCGCTCGCGGGCGGGGTGCTCGCAACCCACTTCTGGATGCGCTTGAAGTTCCACGCGATGCTCCAGCAAGGGGTCCCAGTGGGTCCTTACATGGATGTGCCCGAGGATAAGGACATGGTGACCCTGGTCGAGACACTGCGACAGGTGCCTTTCAAAGGTCCCTCGGCGAACATTGCAGGCATGGCCCGCGGAGCGGTCATGAACTCGTTCTTGCTGTTCCTGAATGCGGCTCGAGCCACGTCCGGCATCATGTACCCGTACCCTGAGGAGTTCGAGCACGTTGTCATCAAGAGCTTCGACGGGACGCCGATCACGGCGGCGGTTGGGATCCACAAGGACAGGCCGAGGCCGGCCATCGTGATCTCGCACGGCTTCATGGGCTCGAAGAACGACCACTACATAATCGAGACCGCGCTGAAAGCTTACTCCGAATGGGGCTTCAACGTGCTCGGCATCGACCTGCGCAACTTCGGGCGCAGCCAGAGCCTTTCGCACAGCCCGACGACCGCCGGCTGGAAGGAGTCGGAGGACCTGCTCGCGGCTGCGAAATACCTGTCTGAGCTTGAAGAGGTCACGAGCGTCGGCATAACCGGCTTCTCGATGGGGGCCGGCTCGACGATGCTGGCGGCGGCGAAGGCCGATGAGTTCCCTTACCTGACCGGCGGAGCGATCGCCTGGAACGGCTACGCCGATGCGAGGCGCATGATCGAATACATCAGCACCCGACCCGGGCTTACCGACCCGTTCATGCCCGTGTATCTCGGTTTCCGGCTCATGCACAAGATCCGGCGTGAGGACATGAAAGACTATATCGACGATCCGGAGCAGCTGGCGTACCTCGACGGGGGGTTCGAGTCCGCCGGCTTCACGACCTACGTCGAGAAGATCGCCGCGCCTCACTACGGCGTCAGCGCCGATGAGTACTTCGACAACGCGAGCCCGGCAAGGTTCCTCGCCGATGTACAGGTGCCCTTGCTCGTCGTGCATGCGGACGACGACATGATATGCCTGCCCTCGGAGATGGACGAGGTCTTGAAAGTCACAGAAGAAAATCCAAACGTCCACGTGATGATGATGCCCGCGGGTAACCACTGCATGTTCAGGTACCTGGACCGGGAGTGGTACGACAAGGTGATGAGGGACTTCTTCACTTACTGGGCGACCTGGTGATCGGACAGGCGCGCGGGGATTGAGGAGACGAGGTCGGCCCCCCCGGACCGGCCAGGGAATGGAGGATGTCGTCTTGGGTCACGTTCGTCTGAAGTGGTTGGCGGCGGCAGTCCTGGTGCTTGCCCTCACTGTGCCCTTGCTTGAGGCGGGATGTTCCAGCGGCAAGGTTGACACCAACAGCTACTCGGTCAGTCAGGCCGGCAAGACCGTGGGCTCGCAGGTCGTCAAGATCGAAAAGACGAGCAAAGGGATCGTCTATACGGGGACCGAGATGCGGCCGTACGCGACGTTCAACACTACCGAGCGCCGCACTTTCACGTCCGCCCGGGACCTCAAGAGCATGGTCAGCTATCAGTCATCCAGGGACGTGCCGGGCGCATCTTTCACCACCTGGTTATCTCCGGTCGAAGGCGGGTATTCGTTCCTGAGGAACGACCTCCAGGTCTTCAACTACATACCGCTGCTCCCACAGGGCAGGAGCGTCATCGTTGTGGAGCCCGAATCCGCCTGCACGATGCAGGCCTTGCTGGACAGGTTCCTTGCGGCGAACATCTCCCAGGCGGATGCCTATATAGTCGTGCCGTCGAGGAGCTCGCTCCTGCTCACCGGTCTGGTGGTGCGGCGGGCAAAGTTCGAGATGCGTCTCACGGCACGGGGGCTGGGAGAGGTCGCGGTCGCCTTCGACAAGAACGGTATAGTCACCAGCGTGCGCACCTCCGGGATCGTGATCAAGAAGGGTTCCGCCGGCTCGCCGGCCTCGACTCCATATGCGCCGCGGGCGAGGGCTGGAAGCGTTTCGGGCGTACAGGTGGCTACCTCGGAGAATGCGAAGGGCGGCGGAGTCCTCAACCTCGGGGGCTTCCTCTATCTGCCCAGATCGGGCACCAGGCCTTACAAAGCGGTTATACTCACCGGAGATTACGGACCCCTCGACGCGACGGGCGAGGGCTTCCTCTCGCAGGTGGCCGATTCACTCGCGGGGCAGGGTTTCGCGGTGCTCGTGTGCGCCCGCCGGGGTATTCCCGGGAGCGAAGGGGACTACGCCGTGCACACGCGCAAGACCCTTCTCTCTGACATCGACTCGCAGGTGAACTACCTGATAACCCAGGGCGGCATCGACAGCGACGACATATCGCTCGTGGGATACGGTGAGGGTGGGCTGCTGTCTGTGTCGGCCGGCGCGAGCAACCCGTATGTCAAGCGCGTCGCCCTGATGGCCACCCCGTCGGTGACGATGTTCCCCGACCTCGCGAAGGTCCAGCTGCAGGAGGCTGAGCAGCAGGGCGCGATCCTCGCAGAGGAGTCGGCCTCCGGCCAGGACAACGTCAACAGGCTCGCGACTCTTGTCTCATCGACGTCCAGTGTGACGACGACCATCCCCGGCCACACCATCTTCCTCGACTGGATGCGGTCCTGGATGCAGGTGGACACGGCCCAGCAGCTTTCCGCCCTGAAGTCGCCGGTCCTCGTGCTGCAGGGCTCGGCTGACGCTGTCGTGCCGGCCTCGCAGGCGGGCGACATGATGAAGACGCTGTCGGCCAGGCCGGGCGGCGTCCAGAAGCTGGTTCTCTTCAACGGGCTCGGACACTCGTTCGGCAAGGACCTGAACGAGTCGCAGTCCATTCCCAACACGCAGCATCCGGTGGTGGACCCGAAGGTACTTGACGCGCTGGGCGCATGGCTGAAAGGACAATGACATGCTCGAGCTGAGCACATCTTTCGAGATTCCGCCCGAGGTCGAAGAGCTGCGAGACCGGGTAAGGCGCCTCGTGCGGGAAGAACTCCTGCCGTTTGAGCGTGAGATCGAAGAGACTGACAGTATGCCCGACGCCGTCAGGGACATCGTCCGCGGGTCGGGCCTGCACGGGCTGCAGGTTCCGGCAGAGTATGGAGGCATGGAGCTGGGGATGTTCGCTGCCTGTGTCGTGACCGAGGAGCTCGCCTGGATGTCGCAGGCCCTGGTGCGCCTCGTGTGCGGCGACGCGCTCGGGATCGGCGTCTGGGGAGGAGACGTCATGCGCGAGAAGTACCTGCGCCGGATCGCTGAAGGCGACCTCCTCACCGCGTTCGCGCTGACCGAGGCACAGGCCGGGTCAGACGCCACCGCCCTGAGGTGCAGGGCCGTCCGAGACGGTGATAGCTTCACGCTGGACGGAGAGAAAATAATGGTGACGGCGGGGGACATCGCAGGGCTCGTGCTGACATTCGCGGTGACAGACCCAGACGCCGGGCCGGCCGGCATCACCGCGTTCATCGTCGAGAGCGCCTTCGACGGGTTCGAGGTAGCGCGCATCGAAGAGAAGATGGGCCTGCGGGGGATCCACACAGCCACGCTGCGCCTCTCGGGCTGCCGCGTGCCCGCCGAGAACGTGCTGGGCGCCGAGGGACAGGGGTTCCTGCTCGCGATGCAACTCCTCGACCTTGCCCGGGTCCGGTACAATGGAGCCGCTTCCATCGGAAACGCGCAGCGACTACTGGAGATGTCGGTCGCATACGCGCGGGAGAGAAAGGCGTTTGGAACCTCGATCGCCAACCAGGAGGGCATCGGCTTCATGCTGGCGAGGATGGCCCTGGACGTGCACGCTGCGCGCCTCATGGTTTACGACGTCGCGAAGAAAGTTGACATGCTCAAGCCCATCACGATGGAGTCCGCGATGGTGAAGCTCTTCGCCACCGAGGCAGCCGACCGGGTGGCTGACATGGCCGTCCAGGTCCACGGCGGACAGGGATATATGAAGGACATGGTAATCGAGCGCTTCTATCGCGACGCGCGGCTGGGCCGCATCTGGGACGGCACCTCGGAGATACAGCAGTTCATCATCTCGAGACTCCTCCTGACTTGATGGTCAAAACGCAAAAAGGGGGTCAAACCCGTTTTTGCATTTTGCGATGTGAATCTGCGGGATGTAAATGAGCGCAAGAAGTGGTTTGACCCCTTTTTGCGTTTTGGCAACCGGGATTTGAGTCGTGATATTGTAGCGAGGGCACGGCAGGAGATTAAGCGAGGTTTCATGGGGATCAGGGAGGACCTTCTCAAGCTCGCGGCGGAGATAGGGCCGCGGGGCGCCTGCACGCCGGGCGAGGCGAAGGCGGCGCAATACATCCGCGAGCGCTTCGAAGGCCGCGGGCTGGACGCGACGGTCCAGCAGTTCTCCACCATAACGACCTACTCTTACCTGTACGTGATCTACCTCGGCATCGCGGCGGCGTGCGGGTATCTCTCCAAGTGGTTCCCCTATTACGTGGCCCCCATCGCGATCGTCATCGCCGTGCTGTTCGCGCTGGACCTCGAGACATTCGGCGTCGTATCGCGCGTCCTTCCCCACCGGGTCAGCCGGAACGTGATCGCGGAAACGCCCTCGGAGTCCGGCAAGGTCAATATGGTCGTCGTCGCGCATTACGACAGCGCCCGCGCGGCCCTCTCTTTCCACCCGCGCCTGGTCGGTAACTTCCGGCTGTCCTTCTCCATGATGATCTCAGGGATATTCGCCACCGGCCTGCTGGCCCTCGCGAACCTGATCGTCCAGGCGGCGACAGGCCACACTAACCTCGGGGTCTGGATTGGGAGCGCCGTTGTGTCGACCTACCTGCTCTTCCCCCTGTTCATCATGCTGCACCGCGAGGCGGTCATGGATTACACGTCTGGAGCCAACGACAACGCGTCGGGTGTCGCCGGGATGCTTGCCCTCATGGACAAGGTGAGCGAGGAAGAGTTCGGAGGGGTGATGTTCGTGGCCACGGGCGCGGAGGAGGTCGGAACCGCCGGCATGATCGCGTTTCTCAAGGAGAACGGGGAGCGCCTCAAGGACGCCCTCATTGTGAACCTGGACAACCTCGGAACCGGCCACGTCTGCTACATAGATTGCGAGGGCATGCTCCTTGGGCATAAGTCGAGCCCCGTCCTTCTCTGGCTTGCCTCGCAGGTCATGGAGAAGAAGAAGTTTCCCATCTGGCGAACCGGCTACCGGCTGCTCTCGACAGACGCCACGCCGGCCCTCGCGCGCGGCTACCAGGCGATGAGCGTGATGGCTTTCGACGACGAGGGCAAGCTCCCCAACTGGCACTGGGAGACCGACACCGTCGACCGGATCGAAATGGAAAACATCGAGGCGGTCCGCGGGTTCCTGTGGAACCTCGCGCGAAAGATAGAGCCCTGAGGCAGGCGCGCGCCCCTCGATCAAACGTGAGCACGCGCTGGATAGTCCAGGGGAAAGAAAAAGGGCCCGGCTGCGCACACCGGACCCTTTCGATTTTCAGCAGGCAGTTTCAAGTCATGCCAAGGACCAGGTTAAACAGCCTTCGCTGCAATGCGCACAACGTGGAACGGTGTACCTCTTCACTGTGACCCCTCCTTCCTCGAATCAACGTTAGGATGATTCTTGCATCCTAAATAGATACTGTCATTGGCAAATGTCAACCTTCTCCGTCTCGACTTCAACGCTACTTCCCGCAATCCTGCGCCGCGGGCAGGGCGCCCCCATCGGTAGGTGCCGCAGTCGCTCTCAGAGCTTCGTCCTGCGGAGGCGCAGGGAGTTGGTGACCACGGAGACCGACGATAATGCCATGGCCGCGGCCGCATACATCGGGTTCAGCAGTCCGAGGGCGGCGATCGGAATGCCGCAAGAGTTATAGAAGAACGAGAAGAACAGGTTCTGCTTGATGACCGAGAACGTCTTGCGCGACAGTTTGATGGCGTCGACCACGGCGCCAAGGTCATCGCGGATGAGAGTTATGTCTGAAGCCTCTATAGCGATGTCGGTGCCCGCACCGATCGCGATCCCCAGGTCAGCCTGCGCAAGGGCGGGAGCGTCGTTGATGCCGTCGCCGACCATGGCCACGACCTTGCCTTCGTCCTGCAGGCTTATGACCTTCGCGGCCTTGTCCCCCGGGAGCACCTCGGCGAGCACGTGGTCTATCCCCGCCTCGTCGGCGATCGCCCGGGCCGTCCTCTCGTTGTCGCCGGTGATCATGTAGACTTCCATCCCCAGATCGTGGAGCGACTTGATGGCGCCGCTGGCGCTCTCCTTTATCGTGTCGGCGAGCGCAATGACACCGGTCGCCTTCCCATCGACCGCGAGGACCATGCTGGTCTTGCCCTGGCTCGCGAGCTCTTCAGCCGCTTGCTCGAATGAGTCACCCACCAGCCCGAGCCCTCCGATGAACGCCGGGTTCCCGAGGGCCACTTCCGCGCCATCGACTTTCGCGGTGATTCCCTTGCCGGGCACTGCTTCGAAGCTGCTCGGACGAACCGCGCTGATCCCGCGGGCCTCCGCCTCCGCGCGCACAGCAACAGCGAGCGGGTGCTCGGAGTCCATCTCAGCGGACGCCGCAAGCCGGAGAATGTCGGCAACGCTCGCGCCGTCGAGGGCGACGACGTCGGTCACGGAAGGCTTCCCGAGCGTCAGCGTGCCCGTCTTATCGAAAACTATCGTGTCCACCAGCCTCGCACGCTCGAGCACCTCGCCGCCCCGTATCAGGATCCCAAGTTCCGCCCCGCGCCCTGTGCCCACCATGATCGCGGTCGGCGTGGCGAGGCCCAGCGCGCACGGGCAGGCGATGATGAGGACCGCCACGAAGCTCAACAGCGCGTGCGCCGCCTTCGGGGTCGACCCGAAGATGAGCCACATCACGAGCGTGAGCACGGCGATGCTCATGACCACAGGCACGAACACGCTCGCGACCTTGTCGGCGAGCCTCTGTATAGGCGCCTTCTTTCCCTGAGCTTCCTCGACCAGGTTCACTATCTGCGAGAGCAGGGTGTCGCGGCCGACGCGGGTCGCGCGCAGACGGAACGCCCCCGTGAGGTTGATCGTGGAACCTACCACCTGGTCGCCCGGCTGCTTGTCCACAGGGAGGCTCTCGCCGGATATCATCGATTCGTTCACCGCGGACGAGCCGTCCAGCACCTCGCCGTCGACCGGGATCGTCTCGCCGGGGCGAACCGCCAGCGTGTCGCCGACCTCGACCGCCTCGAGCGGGATGTCGATCTCGATCCCGTCACGGATGACGTGGGCCGTACGGGCCTGGAGCCCAAGCAGTTTCTCGATCGCGCCGGAAGCCCGGCCCTTTGCCCGGGCCTCGAGAAGCCGGCCCAGGAGGATGAGGGTGATGATCATCGCCGCGGAGTCGAAATACACCGCCGGCATCGTCCCCAGCGCGCCGTTCCACAGCATCATCGGGTCCTTGGCGACCGTGACGGCGATGGTGACGACCGTGCTGTAGATGAAGGCCGACAGCGTGCCCACCGCGACCAGCGTGTTCATGTCCGCGGTCTTGTGCTTGAGGGCGGCCCACGCTCCCTTGAGGAAGGGGAGGCCGGACCAGAACATGACCGGGATCGTGAAGACCATGATGAGCAGGTAGCGGGTGCTCATATCGATAGACTTGATGCCCGGCAGCTTGTCGCCCATGCTGAGCACCATGATTATCGTGGTGAGCATCAGTGCGCCGATGAACTTGCCCAGCAGGTCCGTCACGTACTTCTTCTGCGACGCGGCCTGGGCCTCGCGGATATCCGCGCCCTCGACGACCTCGATCACTTTGTAGTTGCCCGCCGATGACACCGCCGTCTTGAAGTCGGATACGCTCGCCTGCGACGGGTCGTACGAGATCACCGCCGTCTCGTTGGCGAAGTTCACGTTCGCTTCGATGGTGCCTGGCACTTTCCGCAGCGAGTTTTCGACCTTCTGAACGCACGACGCGCAGCTCATGCCTTCTATGGGGAGCATGACGTGGGAGACGTGCGGCTCATAGCCGAGGGACTTGATCTCGTCAATGAACTTTGCCGGGTTCACCTTGTCCGGGTCGTACGTGATCTCGGCGGTCTCGCTCGCGAAGTTCACGCTCGCGGACTCGACCCCGGCGAGCTTCGCGAGACCTTTTTCGACCTTGTCCACGCAAGAGGCGCAATGCATGCCGGTGATCGGTACCCGCACTCTGGCGGCATGCTCGCTCTCAGCGGTCTCTGCCTGGCGCGCCTGCAGCTCCTCTTCGGCCGTTGGGATCAGGCCGGCGCCGAGTAAGGCTTCCATTATCGAAGTGCGCTGCCTTGCGAAACCGCGGAATATCTCTGTGCCAATGACGAGGGTGGGCGTTATGCTGCTGCCATGCACGTCCATGAGCTCGCGCGCGACGTCGGGGTCGCTCACGTCGCGCCCCTCGTACGTTACGCCCAGCATGTCGAGCTGCCGCTTCGCCTCCGCGCAATCGGCGCACGTCGGCGAGAAATATATGATGACGTCCCGTTTGTTCTGCTCGTTCTCTTTCATGCGCTAATGATAGGACTTCGCGCATGAAAGGAAAAATGATAAATGACGGGTTGTCGAAACGAGTAGTGAGCGCCCCGGACCCGGGATGTAACATCGGATCAAAGGCAGGGGGTCGCGAGAGGAGGCCGCAATGGCAGTGGACCCGGTTTGTGGAATGGACGTCGAGCCGGATAATGCGGCGGCGAGGAGCACCTACAAGGGCAAGACGTACTACTTCTGCGCGCAGATGTGCAAGACGAAGTTCGACGCGGAGCCCGACAAGTACCTGGCTGAGGCCGGGCCGACGAAGGCGGGCTGGTTCTCCCGCATGTTCAAGGGGTGACAGCCGAAAGCATGACCGCCGGTCAGGCGTCCTGAATGGGAAATGCACCACTGGTGCCAGGCACCAGTGGTGCATTTTCGCCGGCTGCATGAAACTTTGTGTAAAGCCTTCGCGTCATGTGACGTATATATAGGCGAACGGTAAACGATGTAAGGAGGTCGTCTGTTGAAACGGCTGGTTCCGCTGCTTGCGGTATTCGCGCTCGTCCTCACCGGCGCGGTCGCCTCCGGGTGTGGCGGCCCTGTCCTCGGACGTGCAACGACACTACAGAAGTCTTCCCCGATCAAAATCTCACTGCCCCCGCTGACAACACCCGCAACCCGTCCCGCTCCGGCCGTGGAGCCGGCGGCAAGCAACACGAAGGTCTACCAGGAACCCGTCGAGGAGACGGTGGAGCCTGAACCTGCGCAGCCCGTCTCGACGCAGCCGGTCGCCGAACCCGTCGTGGTGCCCGACCCGGCAACAACGACTCCCGCAAACACCGAGCCTTGCACGCTGCCGTCGTGACCGTGACACTCCGGCCCGGTCGGGCCGCAGGAGATAGCTCCGCGGGATTGAAGCAGTGGGAGCAGGAACCGGAAGGAAACGATGCGGAAGCACGCAACAGCGATAAAGATCATCGTAGCCGTCGTCATGCTGATCGGCTTGCTGATCGGCATCTTCGTTTTTTATAACGGCAGCAAGTACACGAGCAATCAGACGACGTCACCCAACCACTCGACGGCTCAGCCCCCAAGTAGCCAGGGGACTTCCACGACCCCGAACTCGGTGACAAGCCCCACGCCCAACGCCGCCCCGTGATCGGGTTTCCAGTTTGTTGATAATCAGGTGTAACATTTCCGGGCGCTCTTCCCATCAGGTGTAAAAGCCCACTTTGTTAGCCCGGGAGGAGCAATGAGAAAAAGGCACGCTATCGTCATAGCGGTGTTCGCTCTTGCGATCGCACTCGTGGCAGCGGGTTGCGGAGCAGTCGCAACGCAGGGCAAGAAGACGACGCCCAAAAAAGAAGCAGCCGCAATCCCGCAGGCAAGCACTCCTCAGGCTCCGGCGCCAACCCCCCAGCCGGCGCCGGCAGCGCAGCCCGCACCGGCCGGACAATCCACGGGATCCGACCAGCAGCAAGCCGCGCCTGCACCCGCGGCCGCTGATCCGCAGCCTGCCGTAGCGCCCGCGCCCGCGCCAGCCCCGGCTCCAACTCCAACGCCAGCCCCGGCGCCAGCGCCAGTTCCAAAACCAGCGCCAGCACCAGCGCCCGACGCGAACACCGGAGCGACACCGGTCAAGTAGAGAGACCGAAATAGGGCAGTTTCCCGGAGGTGCGAGATGACATGGCTGAAGAAGCGCAAGAGAGGGTTCCAGATACTGTTGTCGGTCGCCATCCTTGTGTTTTTCTGTGTGTCGCTCTTCTTCTTCCACAATGGAAAGCACACGCCGGGTACGGCCGCCGTTGACTCGAGCGCGGGAGCGACCGCGAAAGCCGGCGGAAAGGTTTCAGAGAAGAGCGGCAGTGCCTCAAAGGACGGGATCACCTCGGCAACGCCAGCCCAGGCTGGTACCACGACCACGCCGACGGGCGCAAATGCGGTGACGGGCGCGACTCCATCCGCCGCCGCCACGGATCTGAGCGGATCTCCGGCGCCGAACGCCACTACCGGCGCGACGCCGATTGCAGCAACGGACCCCGCTCCTTCGCCCGGCCAGCCGACCACCCCGCCTGATACGACTACGGGCCCGACGCCTCAGCCGATTCCTGCCCCAGGGCCTGTGCCTGCTCCGGCTCCCGCTCCGGCTCCTCCCGACACGAACACGGGCCCGACACCGAAGCCCACGCCCTCGCCTGCTCCGGCACCCAAACCAGCGCCCAAGCCCAAGCCTGAGCCCGAGCCGAAGCCCGCTCCCGAGCCGACAGATGAAACCGACCCGCCCGAGAAGCCTGAGGTTCGAAACGACACGTCGGGGTCGGGCAGCATCGCGGCTGCGCTGGCCGAGATAATCACATGGCGATGGGCGGCGGGATCTTTCAACGTGCCATTCGCTAACATTGCGACCTGGGCGGTCAAAGCGGCAATCGGGGCTGTCTACGACACTGTGCCGGTCAGCCGTGCGGCCGGGCTAGGCGCCGATATCTATCTCGGATGACTTGAACCTGCGAGGCGATAGCAGGGCCGGCCCCTGTTTGAGCAGCGTCCCGGCGAGCATCCTCCTCGCGAACCTGCCGTGCCACTTCTCGGGTGTCTCTCCCAAAGCCATCCCGAGCAGCTCGAGTACATGATAGACAGGCGGACCGAACGGGTAGACGAGCTTTCCCGTCGAGAACATCTGAAGGCAGCCCGAGCAGTAGGTAACGATCGCGTCCGCGCCCGTGCGACCCGCTTCCCGCATCACCTTCACGGTGTACGGGACGAGGCGCAGTGGATTGTAGGCGCTGTACGGGCTGAAGCCCGCCCCTATGCCACAGCAGAGCATGCACTCGCCGGAGCACCCCATCTCGATAACTTGAGCACCGGCGCGCTCGAGTATCCGCCTCGGCAGAGCCAGGTAATCGTGGCCGAATTGCTTGCCGTAACATGACTCCTGGATCGTCACCGTCATATCGAGAGGCTTCCTGATCTTCAGCTCGCCCGCCTCCAGCTTCCTGTCGAGCACCTCAAGGTAAGAGACCATCTCGAACTTGTAGTCCGCCCCGAAATGAGGAAGGACCTCGGTGAACATGTAGTAGCCCGCGCTGCAGAGGATGGTAACCTTGCTCGCACCGAGCGCGTCAAAGTAGGCCTGGGTCTTGCGCGCGACCTCCTCGAGCTTGTCAAACATGCCCATGCGCCAGTACATCTCGCCGCAGCAGAACTCGAGTCCGCCCCGGATGTCGAGGCCGTCGAGGGCGCTCGTCTGAGTCAGCAGCGGGGTGGCGATCATGTTGCAGCCCGGGTAGCAGACCTCGTCGGCCGGACTCATATCGCGCCAGCTCTCGACGATCTCTTTCTCGCGCGGAGTCATCCCGTCAAGGACGAACGTCCGGAAGTTCACGGGCGAGTGGGGCATGAAAAACCGCGCCCTCTCAGGCAGCCCGCGCTCGCGCACGACCTCGCCGAAGCGGTTGATGATGAGCTCGCCGGGGTTGCAGCCGTTCGGGCAGAAGAAGTCACAGTCCAGGCACGTCGTGCATTCTTTGAGCACTCGCGATGGCCGCCCCTCGCGGAGGTTGGCGATCTCGCGCTTAGCCTCGGCGGGCTCAAGGCGCATGACGGGGCAAAGGGTCAGGCACGTCCCGCATTGCTCGCAGGAATCGGACAGGTAAGGTTTTGGAGTGCGGCTATCCATCAGGCAGCTTCCCTTCGACTCCGTGCAGGCTCAAGAACCTTTATTCGTGCCTCGGGTGGGCCCTCACGATCCTCATTGCACGGGTCACCGCGACTATGGTATCGGTCTTGAACTGCGCGTGCAGCTCTCCCATGCGGGCATACGCGAGCCCCTTGGTCGTGACCACGTATTTGGGCTTGACGTCGTTGAGCGCTATGGCGATGACGTCGAGCCGGCAACGCTCGCAGTCGCAGAAATCCGGGTCGTTTTTGATGACCTCGTCAACGTAGGCGGTGACGACGCCTTCCATGTAATTGCTGAGTTCCAAGACAGCCTCCCTGGAGATCTCTCGGCAAGACTATATCACGCGGCGGGCGAAACTTCCGATTCCATCCGGAGAGGTGCGCCTCAAACGCGCAAGTGCATGAAAAACAGGCGTCGTTGCCCCCCGATGTGGCAACGGCACCAGCCCTCTGCTATAATGCCTTTACTTTTGGCCCTGTCGCGGATGATGGCTCTTGCATCACCAATCACCGGAGGTAGATTTGCGCAAGTATGAGACGTTGATGATAGCGAGCTCCGACCTCGAGGAGCCCGGGCTCAAGGCGCTGCTGGACGAAGTCACCGGCCTTATCGCACGCGAGGGAGGGGTCGTGAAGTCCGTGGACGTTTGGGGACTGAGGCGGCTCGAGTACCCTATAAAGCATCAAGAAAGCGGTCACTACGCTGTGATAAACTTTGAAGCTGAAGCAGGTGTAGTGAAGGAACTGGACCGCGTCACCGGAATCAGGGACGACATCCTGAGGACGAAGACGCTCGTGCGAGACAAGGGGTAACACTCGATGGCAAGCCTCAACCGGGTCATTCTCATGGGTAACCTCACGCGGGACCCGGAACTCAAGTTCACGCCGGCGGGAAAGCCCGTGGCGCGGCTCGGCCTGGCGGTCAATCGCCAGCCTTACA
>Ga0209747_1000214_pt1 | contig 31332 bp, 24 predicted proteins | sample BarGraNGADG00311_FD_184498 | JGI IMG/M metagenome (GOLD analysis project Ga0209747, IMG submission 184498) | Arctic peat soil microbial communities from Barrow, Alaska - Barrow Graham LP Ref core NGADG0011-311 (SPAdes) (version 2) | ecosystem: Environmental > Terrestrial > Soil > Wetlands > Peat...
GCGCGTGAAGCCCGCGGCGCCCGCGAAGACTGCCTCTTTCGAGCCGAAAGTCTCGCCGGGCGGAAACGGCTCCGGGCCGGCGGTGCGCGTGTACATGGACAACAACGCGACCACTCGCGTGGCCGACGAGGTGCGCGAGGCGATGCTGCCGTTCCTGGAAGCGGAACACGGCAACCCGTCGAGCATACACGCCGCGGGCAAGGCCGCTCGCGAGGCCGTCGAGAAGGCACGCCGGCAGGTCGCGAGTAGCCTGAACACCAGGCCGCGGCGCATCCTGTTCACGGGCGGAGGCTCCGAGGCGGACAACCTGGCTCTGAAGGGCATCGCCTACCGCTACCGCGAGAAGGGCGACCGCATCATCACCACGAGCGTCGAGCACCCGGCCATCCTCAACGCGTGCCGCTTTCTCGAGAGGAACGACTTCGAGGTTACGTACCTGCCGGTCGACGAGAACGGGTGGCTCGATCCCGGCGTGCTGCGTGACGCCCTGGACGACCGCACGGTCCTGGTCTCGGTGATGATGGCGAACAACGAGGTCGGAACGATCATGCCGATCAAAGAGCTGTGCGCCGTCGCCCACGAGCAGGGCGTGCTGTTCCATACCGACGCGGTTCAGGCACTCGGCAAGATCGAAGTTGACGTTGAAGACCTCGGGGTCGACCTCCTCAGCATCTCGGGACACAAGCTCCACGGGCCCAAGGGAATCGGCGCGCTCTACTGTATCAAGGGAGTCGAGCTCGAGCCGCTCATACATGGCGGCAGCCAGGAGCGTGGGCTTCGCGCAGGGACAGAGAACGTGACGGCGATCGTGGGCATGGGCAGGGCCGCCGAGATGGCCATGACCGAGAAGGACACCGCCCCGCGTATTGAGGCACTGCGCGACGAACTCGAGGCCGGGATCATGGTCCTGGTGCCTGGAGCGAGGTTAAACGGGCCACGGGAAGGCCGGCTCCCCAACACCCTCGACCTGACGCTGCCGGGGATCCGTGGCGAGTCCGTGGTGATCGCGATGGACCAGCACGGCATCGCCCTGTCGTCGGGGTCGGCGTGCAAGTCCGGTTCGCCGGAACCGACCCACGTGTTGATCGCGATGGGTCGCACTCCCGAGGAGGCGCATTGCTCGGTGAGGTTCTCGCTTTCGAGGTATACCACCTCAGACGACATCGGTGTGACGCTCGACGCGCTTTCGCAGGTCCTCGAAGAGAAGAACGCGGTAAAGCTGATGCCCTGCAAGTAATTCCCGCCGGGACGTGTGGCCGGTCTACGCCCTTCTGTCGTTCACCAGGTACTGGACGCTGAACCATTCGCGCTCGTCGGTCCAGACGCGCTCCGCCCGGAAGCCGGTCGCCGCGGCCAGAGACGCGAACTCGTCCAGGCTGTACTTGTACGAGCTCTCGGTCCAGATGCTCTCCCCCCGGCTGAAATCCACGGTAATGCCGTCGACGTGGACGGGCTGGTCCGCGAGGCTCACAAGGTGCATCTCGACCCTGCCCTCCACCGGGTTGAAAAAGGCGTAATGCTCGAAGGCGTCCAGACGGAAATCGGCGCCGAGCTCGGCGTTGATCCGGGCAAGCAGGTTGAGGTTGAAGGCGGCTGTGACACCGTCGCCGTCGTTGTAAGCCCGGTGGAGTACCGCCGGGTCTTTCTTGAGGTCCACCCCTACCAGCAGCGCCCCGTCGGGCCCGCAAGCCTCAGCCATGTGGTCGAGGAACATCCGGGCCGGTATGGGGTCGAAGTTCCCGATGGTCGAGCCGGGGAAGTAGACCGCATTGCGCGCGGACTTCCTCCGCGGGCGCGGCAGCTCGTAGGCTCCCGTATAGTCGGCGCATACCGGCATCACCTCGAGGCCCGGATATGACGACTCGAGGTCGGCGGCGACCCTCTGCAACTGCTCGAAAGAGATGTCGATCGGGACGAAGCCGGCCGGCCTTGAGAGGTGGTCCAGGACGATGCGCGTCTTCGCGCAGTCGCCGCAGCCGTACTCGATGAGCAGCAGGTCTTCTCCGAGAAGGTCCGTCATCTCTTTCACGTGCGCCTGCATGATCGACTTCTCGGTGCGCGGGATGTAGTACTCGTCGAGCTCGCAGAGCTCCTCGAAGAGTCGCGCCCCGGCATCGTCATAGAAGTATTTCGGTGAGAGCTGCTTCTGCGGCTTCGCGAGCCCGGCCAGGACGTCGGACAGGAACTCGTCTCTTCCCGGCCGGCTGTCGGCGGGCGGGCTGCTATCAAGAGCCCCGCTTTCCCACCAGGATGGTTCCTGGCACCGGCGCTCGCTTGTTGATGCACTCTGCCTGAATGAAGCTGTCATCCTTGCCTCCATGCTTTCATCGTCAGCCCGCCCGATGACTTCCGGGCTGCCCTCCGGGGCGCCGGACGCCGGCCAGTGGGTTCTTCATTTGACGGGGCAACACGCGCTCCTGCAAAGTCACGCGTGGTCGAAAGCGGCGTGGATCGCGTTCAAAACTACTGTCTGTTTCTTGCAGGATTGGAAACGCAACCCACTAATAAGTCCATCACCGAAAGACCTACAGAGGAGGCAAAGATGAAGAAGAGAGGGTTACTTGTACTGGCGCTGGCGCTTCTGGTAGTCACGCTGGTGGTTGTCGCGGGATGCAGCAGCACCACAAAGACAACGCCGACGACACCCAAGACCACGCCGAAAACGACGCCAAGCACATCCGGCACGACGATCAAGATGATCGACTTCGCATTTCAACCGGCGAACGTCACGATCAAGGTCGGGACGAAGGTGACCTGGGTCAACAACGGCGCCGTGGTGCACGAGCCTGCGGGCAGCAATTTCGACACCGGCCCGATCCAGCCAGGCGCAAGCGGTAGCTTCACGTTCAACACGGCCGGGACCTTCCCATACAAGTGCATTATCCACCCGACAGTAATGACAGGAACGATCACGGTATCGGCCACCGGCACGTCGACCACGCCATCCTCGTCTTCGACGTCGCCTTCGTCGACTACTTCGACACCCGGTTACTAGGCTCCAGGCAGAACATGCGAGACGAGATCCGACGCCGCCCTTCAAGGGTGGCGTCGGCTTTTTCGCGCCTGCTGGTGAGCTCTCCGGGACGCGCGCTCGTGCACACGGCGGCCTGGATGCTCTGTTTCGATCCCACCGGGCGCCTGGCGGTGCGAGGAGTCGACCTGCTGACCGACGCCTTCGTGCGCCTGCGACCGGGAGGGAGCACTGACCCCCGGAGCCGCTGGGAGTCGGACATCTTCGCTCGTGCCGTCGTCGACACACTGGGAAGGCAACTGGCCGCAGGCTCGCTTTCCAAAGAATTCGTGCGGAAAGCCGGGCCACAATGGATCCGGGGTCTGATCGGTGAGGACGGCGCCGAGGCGCGCGACGCCTTCAAAGCCGAGATGGGAGTCGATCCGCCGCACGTGCTGGCGGTCGCGCCTACGGGTGAATGCAACCTCTCGTGCCAGGGGTGCTACGCGTCGTCATCGGCGGACCTGGCGGCGATGCCCTTCAGGGATCTCGAGAAGCTGGTAGAAGAGGCAAGGAGGTCGTGGGGGATCCGGCTGGTCGTGTTCACGGGCGGCGAGCCGTTCCTCTACAGGTCTGGATCAAAAGGCGTGCTGGACATAGCCGCCGCGAACCCGGACCTGCTCTTCCTCATCTTCACGAACGGGACTCTTATCGATGACGCCATCGCCAGGCGGCTCGTCTCCCTGGGCAACGTAACAGTAGCGCTTTCCGTCGAAGGACTCCGCGAGTCCACAGATGCGCGGCGAGGCGCGGGAACGTTCGATGCTGTCATCCGCGGCCTCCAGGCGCTGAGGGAGGCCGGTGCCTGGGCCGGCATTTCGGTCACTGTCACGCGCGGGAACTGCGAGGAGGTCTACTCCGATGAGTTCCTCGATTTCTTCTTCGAGGAGAACTCGGCCTTCTACGCCTTCGTATTCCAGTACATGCCTGAAGGGCGCGACCCGGACCCCTTATTGATGCCCACCCCTGAGCAGCGCGTCTGGATGTGGGAGCGGTCGTGGGAAGTCATCGAGAAGCGACGCCTCGTCCTGTTCGATTTCTGGAACCACGCATCGCTGGTGGGTGGGTGCCTCTCCGCCGGGCGCGAGCGCGGTTACCTGTATGTCGACTGGGATGGCAACGTGATGCCGTGCGTATTCGCCCCTTACTCTTCGTGCAACATCAACGAGCTGCATGCGCTTGGCGGCTCGCTCAACGACGCGTGGGCATCGCCCTTCCTCCGCGATATCAGGAAATGGCAGAGCAGACGGACCGCGCGCGGCGGGCCGTTGGTGTGCGCCGGGGCCGGCGGGAACATGATGTGCGCGTGTCCTGTCCGCGACCACTACGCCGACTTCAGGGCGATTGTGCTGAGTAACGGCGCACGGCCGGTCGGCCCGACGACCGGCACGTGCCTCTCGAGCGCGGACTACACGCAGCCCATGATCCAGTACGGCACCGACCTCGCCCACCTGAACAACCTGCAGCCCGCCAGCACCTGACCTAAAAAATAAGCGGCCGTGCGCCGCCTCGCATTAAGGGTCAAACCTGAAAGTGTTGCATTTCTCTTGCACAAGTGGCCTGACCCTTTCCGCAACTGAAAACGCAAAATGGGGGTCTGACCCCCATTTTGCGTTTGGAGCCCATTATGTGTTTCTTAGCCGGAGCAGGCGTGCGTTGATCGCTACGATGATCGTCGAGAGTGACATGAAGAGCGCGCCTAGGGCGGGGGTCAACACTATTCCCAGTGGATAGAGGACTCCAGCCGCGGCCGGAATCGCGAACAGGTTATAGCCGGTTGCCCAGCCGAGGTTCTGCGCCATCTTGCCGTACGTCGATCGCGCGAGCCGGACGATGCTTACTATGTCCCGGGGATCGTCCCTCACCAGGACGATGTCCGCAGACTCGATAGCCACGTCTGTTCCGGCGCCGATCGCGATCCCCACGTCCGCCTCGACCAGCGCGGGCGCGTCGTTGACTCCGTCCCCCACCATCGCCACTACCAGGCCGCGGTCCTTCACCTCACGCACCTTCTCGGCCTTCTCATGGGGCAGGACCTCCGCGAAGTATTCGTCCAGCCCGAGCTCCCCAGCTACCCGCTTTGCGACCTGCCTGTTGTCGCCCGTAAGCATCATGCAACTGACCCCCATGCCCTTGAGGGTCTCGATCGCTTCGCGCGATTCAGGCCTGATGACGTCGGCGAGGGCGATCGCTCCCGTCGGCTCTCCGTCTACGATCACGAAAACAACTGTCATCCCCTGCTCTGAGATCGCGGACAGCCGTTCGTTCCGGATCTCAATCTTTTCCGTCCGCATATAGCCAGGACTGACGATCAGCACCTCCCGCTGTCCTACCACGGCCGTCGCTCCAGTCCCCGGCATGGCTTTGAAAGATCGTGAAGGTTCGACCTCGAGACCTCGCTCGGCGGTCTCCCTGTTGATGCCCAGCGCAATCGCGTGCTCGCTGTCCGCCTCGACCGCGGCCGCCAGCGCCAGCACGTGGTCCTCAGAAGCTCCCGGCGCAAGCGGGATGACGTCCCTCACCCCGAAACGCCCCTCCGTCAGTGTCCCCGTCTTGTCGAACACGACCGCTTGTATGAGGCGGGCGCGCTCGAAGGGCGTTCGATTGCGGATCAGCAGGCCGGCGCGCGCGGCAATCGCCGTCGAGACCGCGACGACGAGCGGGATCGCCAGCCCGAGGGCGTGCGGGCAGGCGATGACCATGACCGCGACCGTCCGCTCGATGGCGTAGGACGTCGACTTGCCGATAGCCAGCCAGACAATGAGTGTTATAACGCTTGCCACAAGCGCGATCACAGTGAGCCACAGAGCCGCCCTGTTCGCCAGGTCCTGCGTGTGCGACCGCGTCTCCTGAGCGTTTCGCACCAGCTCGGTGACCTGGGACAGGTACGTATCAGCGCCCGTCCTCTCGACAATGACCTCGATCGCTCCTTCGGAGTTCACCGAGCCGCCGATGACCCCGTCTCCGGTGGTCTTCCTGACAGGCACCGATTCGCCCGTCAGCATGGATTCGTCCACGCTCGACTCGCCTTTCGTGACCCGCCCGTCGACCGGCACCTTCTCCCCCGGCTTCACAAGCACACGGTCGCCCGGCTCGAGGCTCTCGACCGCAACCTCGGACGTTCCTGTCGCTGAGACCAGGTGGGCTTCGGCGGGCAGCAGCTTTACCAGCTCCTCGAGCGCGTTCGATGCGCCGGCCACCGAACGCATCTCGAGCCAGTGGCCCAGCAGCATCACGTCTATGAGCGTCGCAAGCTCCCAGAAGAGGACCATGTCGATCTTCCCGGTGAGCCGGAAGACTACGGCTACGCTATAGGCATAAGCCACCGTGATCGCGACCGAGATCAGGGTCATCATTCCCGGCTGCCGCCTGCGCGCCTCGTCGACGATTCCCTTCAGAAAGGGCATGCCGCCGTAGAAAAAGACAATGGTCGAGAGGCCGAGCAGCACGTAGCGATCGCCCGCGAACGCGAGCGATTTCAGGTGAAACGCGCTCTGAACCGCGGGCGACAGGAGGAGTATTGGAACAGTCAGCACAAGGCAGACCCAGAACCGCTTGCGGAAGTCCGCGATCATGTGGCCGGCGTGCGAGCCGGCAGTGGGTTCATGCGAGGGGTGGCTAAGCGGGTCGTGCCGCATGTGATGTTCGTCGTCCATGCTTTCAAAGCCTGTCTTCGTCGCTACAAGGACGCTTTCAACGCGACAGAGAGTCATCCTGCCTTGGCTTGCTTGGGTCCTGTGGTGCAGGCGAGGCGGCCGGGCGGCGCCCCCGGGTCAGTCCGGGGCGTCCTCGCGGCGGTGGCCGAAGATATCGGTGAGCATGAACCTGCGCTCGCTGCCGCTCCTGTACTTGATAACGAGGCCGTCTTCCTGGCTCGTGATGAACGGCACGTCGATGGGGACAGGATCTTCCTTGTGCCGGACCTCGTACGAATCGAGAAGCTCCAGCGGGACCGACTCAACCTTGTAGATGTCCCGGTTGCCCGAGAGCTTGGCCATGATAAAGCGCCGGTCTGTGAAAGCGAGGTAATAGTAGATCGGGTCCTTGATCCCGGGGTCATGGGCCATGCCCATGGTGATGATGCTCTCGCCATCCTCGAGCTTTTTCTCGACCGCCGCCCTCGCGGTCTCGTAGAGCGCCCGCTCCTTGTCGTTCTTGAAGGCGGGATCTCCCGGCGGGGCGAGGATGAGGCCTTTGCCGAGGGCATAGCGCCGTAGCTTCTTGTCGAGCTTGCCCAGGGGGATGATCTCGGTGTCTTTATCCCTGACCTCGAATGACTTGGAAAGCTTCAGCAGTATCCCGCGCTTGTCGGTCTTCGCCGCGTAGTGCGGCCGCCCGAGCAGGTCAGTTCCGCGCGCTAAAGCCTCGATCTGCTCCCCGTCTTCGAGGACTCCGTCAAAGGCTCTCCTGACAGTGCTCTCCGTCATGAAACCGGTCACCGCGCCCTCCTCGGCAAAATGGGCAATCCACTTTCAACATTTTCATCTGTTTCACACGATTTCGCAAGAAACGCAAAAAGGGGTTTGACCCCATTTTGCGTTTTGACCCGGTGGCGCGGTTGCCAGTTGGGCGCCTCGGCAGGAACGGCTCCGGGCTCCCCGAAATAGAGCGTTACTGTTCGGGCAGGCACGCGGCGGCAGAGCGAGGACGGTGTCCACGATGGATTACACGATCAAGATCGGCGGGGCGGCCGGGCAGGGTCTACAGACCATTGGCACCTCGCTGTCGAAAGTGTTCACGCGCTTCGGTTATCACCTGTTCGCGTACCAAGACTACGAGTCCCGCGTCAGAGGAGGACACAACTTCTACCAGATCAGGTTCTCGGACAGGCAGGTCTGGTGCCCGCGCGTGCCGGTCGACATCCTGATCGCTCTCGACAAGGAGACGGTGCCGCTCCACCGGGGCGAGCTGGCCGAGGACGGGCTTATCCTCTACGACTCCGCCGACATCAAAGAACACTACGAGGGCGACAACGTCATCGATGTCCCCTTCAACCAGATCGCCCTGACCGAGGGCGGCAACAAAATCATGTCCAATATTGCCGCCTCGGGCGCGGTGCTGGGCATGCTCGGGATGGACGCGAAGCTGCTGGAGGCCGTCGCCGAACACGCGTTCGCCGGCAAGAAAGACCTGATCGAGCCGAATAAGAAGGTAGCCCGCGCGGGCCACGAGTTTGGATCAAAGAACTGCCCCCGCTGCGCCTTCCAGCCGGCGCCGGAGACGGGTTCAAAGATGAGCATCGAAGGCAACGCCGCCATCGCGCTGGCGGCCATCGCGTCCGGGTGCAAGTTTTACGCCGCCTACCCCATGACCCCATCGACAGGCATACTCACTTTCCTCGCCATGCACGGCGAGCGGCACGGCATCGTGGTCGAGCAGGCTGAGGATGAGACCTCCGCGATCAACATGGTGCTGGGCGCGTCGTATGCCGGCATGCGGTCGATGACCGGGACGTCAGGCGGCGGTTTCGCGCTGATGGTGGAAGGGCTCTCGCTCGCGGGGATGACCGAGACGCCGATGGTCGCCGTGCTCGGCCAGCGTCCCGGACCCGCAACAGGGCTCCCGACGCGCACCGAACAGGCCGACCTCCTGTTCGGCCTGTTCGCGGGACACGGCGAGGTGCCGCGGATCATGTTCGCGCCGGGCACGCCCGAGCAGGCGTTCAAGCTCGTCAACAAAGCTTTCGACCTGACCGAGAAGTACCAGGTCCCGGCGATCATCCTCACCGACCAACACTACGCCGACTCAGAGTGGTCGCTCGACAGCATCGACCTCGATGAGTTCAAGTTCCATGACTACCGCGTGCGGGGCGACGCCTTCAAGTCGCTCTCCGAATACAAGCGCCATGCGCTGACCAACGACGGTGTCTCACCTATGGCGGTACCGGGCGACGGACCGTTCACGGTCGTGACCGACTCCGACGAGCATGACGAGGAAGGCCACCTCATCGAGGACGCCGAGACCCGCCGCAAGATGGTTGAGAAACGGTACGTCAAGAAGCTCCCCAACATCCAGCGCGAGATCGAGCCGCCGCTCCAGTACGGGAGCGACAAGCCCGAGGTCCTTCTGGTCGGGTGGGGGTCGAACTACGGCGTCATGAGAGAAGCGGTGGACAGCATGTCAGGCGACCGCGAAATCGCTATGCTCCACTTCTCGGAGATCTACCCGTTCCCCGAGGAGGGCCGCCGCGGCTTCCTGGACGTTATGAACAGCACGAAGACGACAATATGCATCGAGAACAACGTGAGCGGCCGGTTTGCGCAGCTGCTCCGGATGGAGACCGGGTACAAGTTCGAGCGCAGCATCAAAAAGTACGACGGAAGGCCGTTCAACCTCGAGGAGTTGCTGGAGGAGATCGATGGTCACCTTAGCTGATTACAAAGGGCAGAAGCCGGCGTGGTGCCCGGGGTGCGGTAACTTCGGCATCCTGACGGCTTTCAAAAGGGCGATGTTCGAGCTCGGCGTCGAGCCACACGAGTTTGTCATTGTGTCGGGGATAGGACAGTCGGGCAAGTTCCCACACTACACGCAGTGCAACACGTTCAACGGCCTGCACGGGCGCACGCTGCCGGTCGCGACCGCCATCAGGCTCGCTAACCACGACATGCCGGTATGGGCGTTCGCCGGCGACGGCGACTGCTACGGCGAAGGCGGTAACCACTGGATCCACGCAATGCAGCGCAACATCAACGTGAAGCTCGTCGTTCACGACAACCAGGTCTACGGCCTCACCAAGGGACAGCCCTCCCCGACGAGCATGCCGGGCATGAAGGTCACGAGCCTGCCGACCAGCGTCCTAACCGATGCCCTGAACCCGCTGCCGGTGGCCATCTCGATGGGCTGCAGTTTCGTGGCGCGCGGGTTCGCCGGCGAGGTGGATCAACTGGCCGAGCTGTTCAAAGAGACCTGGAACCACAAGGGCTTCGCGCTCCTCGACATCTTCCAGCCCTGCGTGACCTGGAACAAACTGAACACCTTCGAGTGGTACAGGCAGCACTGTTACCGGATCGAGGACAGCCACGACCCCTCGGATTTCGACCGGGCGTTCGAGCTCTCGCTCGAGTTCGGGGAGAGCATCCCCACGGGCGTGATCTACCGCAACGAACGCCGGACGTACGAGGAGAGGCTGCCCGTGCTGGCGGGGATGCCGCCCGTCGTGCGCAGGAACCAGGAACCTATGAACCTCCGGCAGACGGTGCAGGAGTTTTATTGAGGCGCACGCCGCGGAAGCAAGAGTGCTGCAACTCCACTGCCGGGCATGCGCCCTCCTTTCCGTTCTTCCCGCAACGCAGCTCGCTCCTCCACACGGCTCATTTATGCCACCGGGGGAGGATTGCTCTGCTGCGGATAGTATTATAGCGGCTGGCAAGTACCTACTGTCTCTGAAAGCGCAGACCATGTGGAAATACATCTTCAGAAACATGTGGCGCCGGAAGGGTCGCACCTTCCTGACCGTCTTTGGCATAGTCGTCGGCGTATTCGCTCTGACAGTCCTGGGCGGCCTCTCGGCCCGCCTGACCCAGCAGGTCAACGGCGCCCGCTCCTGGTTCACGAACTCGATCTCGGTGGTGCCTTCGGGCGGCAACCTCTTCGGCGGAGGCGGCGAGCATTTCTTCGACCTCTCCAAGGTCGGCGAAGTCAAAGCGGTGCCCGGAGTGAAGGACGCGGTCCCCGGTATCGGTCTGACGCTCAGCCAGGACCAGGGCTTCTCCTTCGGCGCGCCCGACCTCATCATCGGGCTGGGGCCCGGGGGGCAGGACCTGCTCAAGCAGCTCGTGCTCTCGGGAGGGCGACTGCTACAGCCGGGCGACCGGGGCAAGGTCGTGCTTGGATCGGTCGTCGCGGAGAAGCTCGGGGCGACCGTCGGTGGGACCGTCGACTTGCGGGGGACCCCGTTCCAGGTGGTGGGCATACTCAAGCCGACGCTCTCGGCGCCTGACAACTTCGCGTTCGTATCTTACGCCGACGCGCTTCCTATTTTCCTTGCGGCAAACCCGTTCTTCCAGCAGAAGCAGATCGCCAGCGTCATCTACACGACCTGGAACCAGGGCGTGAACCCTGAAGTGCTGGGCGCCCGCATCGCGGCGAAGGTACCCGGCGTCAGCGTCATCACGCCCGCGAAGGCGGAGCAGCAGATATCTCAGTTCAGCCTGATCTTCAACGCGATCCTGTTCGGAATCGCTTTCATCGCGCTCGTGGTCGGGGGCCTCTCCATCATCAACACGATGGTCATGTCGGTGTCCGAGAGGACGCGCGAGATCGGGCTCAAGAAAGCCATCGGCGCGGAGACTCGCTCGATACTGGACGAATACCTGCTGGAGTCGGCTTTCATAGGCCTGCTGGGAGGCTTGATAGGCACAGGACTCGGTCTGATCGCCATCGCTTTGCTGAACAGTGCGACGTCGTCGAAGCAGGTCACAGTGTTCGCCGTGACCCCGCTGGTCGTGCTCGGTCCGATCATCTTCTCGACGGTGCTCGGGACGCTCGCCGGCGTGTTCCCCGCGATGCGCGCCTCGAGGCTGAAGCCGGTCGAGTCACTGAGAGAGGAGTAAAACGCATTATGGGGTCAAACCAGATCATGTGTTTTTGACAGGAGGTTGAACGTGCCGGCGATCAAGACCGAGGACTTGAGAAAGACATACGGCGAGGGCGAGTCCGTCGTCCACGCGGTCGACGGCATCAACCTCGTGATGGAGAAGGGCGAGTTCGTAGCCATCATCGGGCCGTCCGGCTCGGGCAAGTCAACCCTGTTGAACCTGCTGGGCTGCCTCGACCTCCCATCGGAAGGCCACGTCTTTATCGACGGCGAGGACACCGCGGCGCTCTCCTTGAAGGAGCTGACCCGGGTCAGGCGCCAGAAGATCGGCTTCGTCTTCCAGGAGTTCAACCTCCTTCCCGTGCTCAACGCGCTCGAGAACGTCGAGCTTCCACTTCGATACCTCGGCGTTAAAACGAAGGAGCGCGCCGCCCGCTCGATGGAGGCACTGCACGAGGTCGACCTCGTGAACCGGGCGAAGAACAGGCCTTCGCAGATGTCGGGCGGAGAGCGCCAGAGGGTGGCGATCGCCCGCGCGCTCGTGACACGTCCGGCGCTCGTGCTGGCGGACGAGCCGACCGGCGAGCTGGATACCACCAACACGTGCAAGGTCATCGAGCTGATGCGCAAGCTGAACGACGAGCTGCAGCAGACCTTCGCTGTGGTCACGCACGACCCGATGGTCGCGAGTTACGCGAGACGGGTCGTGTCACTGCGCGACGGGCAGCTCGTCTCGGACGAGCCACAGGACGCCGCACCAATATCGTACGCTTAAATTTTGGGGTCAGGTCTTTTCTTTAAGTTTGTTAAGAAAGGCCGACCGCAACTTGCTAAACTTAGAGAAAAAGACCTGACCCCAAGAACTTAAGTCGAGGAAAGGAGAGGCTCGATGGCTAACATGGTCTACCTGGGACCCGAGTGGAGTGAAGAGGCCAAGAAGCGCCTGGAGAAAGAGCTGACGCCCGAGAACATGCACCACGTGACAAGCTCGATGTCCAACATCTACCAGAACACGCCGGACGGCAAGGAAAAGTACCTGTTCATCGCGTTCGATGACGGAAAAGTGAGCCAGTTCGAGGTAGGAGAGGGCGAGCCGCCCAAGGCCGAGTTCAAGATCATCGCGGAATATGAGACGTTCGCCAAAATCTCGCGCGGCGAGCTGGGCGCGGTCAGGGCCCTCACCTCCCGCAAGCTGACCCTCCGCGGCAACATGGCCAAGGCCATGCGTCTCGCGCCCCGCGTGGACCGCATGAACAAGGTCCTCGCGACCATCCCCACCGACTACTAACTGGAGATGATGACAATGGCAAACGAGAGCGATCATAAATACGCCGTAGACGTCAACAAGCGCATCGAGGTCATCCAGGCCGAGATGAAGGCCCGCGACCTCGACCTCTACCTGGGCTCGCGCATCCGCACCATGAGCTTCATAGTCGACGCGTTCGTCCCATGGCGCAGCTACCTGGTCATCCCGGCCGACGGGCTGCCGACGGTCTTCACGTTCGTGATCGACGCGACCCGCCTGCTGAGCGAGACTTGGATGGACGAGGACCACGTCCGCGGTTACTTCGGCGCGGGCGGAGCTGAGCAGATCGACGCCATCCAGTACTTCATCGACGACGAGCTCGGCATCAAGAAGGGCAGGATCGGCTACGAGACCGGCATGTCCACCTACACCGCCGAGGGCTACCTCACCCACTATGAGTACGTGCGTTTCGCCGAGGCGCTGCCGGACTTCGAGTTCGTCAATTCGCACGACATCGTGGACGGCGCCTCGCTCATCAAGGACGAAGGCACGATGAACCGCTTCCGCGAGGCGGGGCGCATAGTCGATGAAGGCCAGAAGGCCGCGCGCGCCGCGGTCGAAGGCGGGGGATGGAAGGGAATGACCGAGACCGAGCTCGGAGGCATCGCGGCCCTGGCGATGCGCCGGGCGGGCAGCGTGTCCGAGTGGAACTTCGCCGGCCTGAATGAGATATCGAGCGGCTGGCGCACGGGCCTCGGCGCCTGCACCCCTCCCACGACCAAGGAGTTCGCAGCGGGCGAAGCGCTCATGTTCGACCTGCATGGGATGTTCAAGCTGGCGCTCGGAGACCATTCGCACAACTACCTGCTTGCTCCCGCGACTGAGCGGCAGCGTTGGCACGCGGACAACTTCGTGGCCTGCGTCCAGTTCATAGCGGATAACTACAAAGTCGGCGCCTCGCCCGGCGGGCTGATAACCGCGCTGGGAGACTTCGCCGAGGACCGCGGCTGTTCCGACTTCATCCTGCCCGGCGTCGAACACGGCATCGGCCTCTTCGGAGACGAGTGGCGGGTCGGGGCGAGCATGGACGTGCCGATCCCCTACTGGACCGACCCCGAGCACGGGTACCAGGAGAACGAGATGGTGATCCTGGCGATGCAGTACGCGGCGGAGGAGGACGACATCGGCTTCCGCTACGAGAACCCGATAATCATCAAGAAGGACGGCTGCGAGCTGACCTCAAAGTACCCGCTCGCGATCGAGGAGATCGAGTAAACGCAACATAGCGGTCAGGCTCATTTCTTGCGCCGGCCTGAAAATGCACCACTGGCGTCTGACCCTGGTGGTGCTTTTTCAATTCGGTCCGACAATTCACCTTTCAGGTTTGACCCCAAAGGTGAATTCTAGGGGAGGGCGTGGCCGTCAACGCACGGCGGAGGCGTCCATCCCATGATCCCGTAGATGGTCGGGGCGATGTCGCCGATCTCGACTTCTCCCTGGTGCGTCGCGCCCGACGCCGGCGCGTTCTGAGATCCCGCCGGCGCTTTGAAGATCAGGGGGATGTGGGTCGTCTGCAGGCCGCCGTGCGCCGCGGGCAGGCCGAACTTGACCGACTCCGGCACGTTGATGCCGAAGCTCAGCCCGACGTTGTTGATCCCGCTCGCCAGCGCGTCCCCGTGAGCCATGACCTGGTAGTTATACAGCGGGAACACGAACAGGTCTGGCCAGATCTGCCCCCCTTCCGAGGAGTCGGGATGGTTCACCCAGTACTCTGAGTAGAGCTCCCCGGGCCTCACATGCCCAAACTTGCCGAAGTCTTTACCTGTCTTTGCTTCTTCACGGTTCACCACGGTCAGCGGCTTCACCTTGCCCAGCACCGGGTCGTTGATCGTGTAGTCTTCGAGGATCTTCTGGACCTTAGCGAGCTTCGCGGGGTCCTTCACCCACAGGTTGTTGAGCTCGGTCCCACCGACCTCCTCGTAGTCCTCGTGCCGGACCATCCCGTTTTCCCGCAGTATGTCCCTGAGGTCCACCACCTGGTACCCGCTCTTGGGGTCTTTCATGTTCTCCATCCCGTGGTCCGAGAGGAACACGATCGTGCTGTTGTCGTAGACGCCCCGTGCCTTCAGCCTGCTCACGAACTGCCCGAAGAGGATGTCGGCCTGCCTGCATATGTCGAGCGCGTCGTCGCGCCTCATGTCGGGGCTGTACTTGTCCTTGTCGTATGCGGGGCTGGGACCGTTGCCCTTGCTGAACTCGGTGAGGTCCCAGGATGAGCCCGTGAAGTGTCCCGTGTTGTCGAGGTCGCCTATGTTCACGTAGGAGACGTCCGGGTCTTCTTCGTCGATGGAGCGGAAGAACTCGCCCGCGATGTAAGTGTCCTCAGCATGAAGCCCGGGGGTCTTCCCGAACATCGAACCCAGGGGCACCGACAGCAGTTTGGTGCCGCCGATGAGGTCGAACTGTCCGAACATCGTGGGGATCATCACGGCTGCCGCGTTGTTGCTGTGGAAACACGACCGCACTGACACCGAAGGAGGATCGTTCTTGTTGCTGTCGCTCGGCGGGTCTCCCGCCATCTTGTACTGGTACGGCGGACTATGGAAGAGCGGCCATTTCTCCGAGTGGCCGACTATGTCGACGGCCCTCTCGCCCTCCATGTCAGCCAGCCAGTTCTTGTTAGACCAGAAGCCGGTGAGCGCCTTGCCCCCCGTCTGCTGCTTTGCGACCTCGTACATGCGCTCCAGAGGCTTGCCGTCGGGCCCGTATTTCATGAGGCTGGTAGAGTTCGGTCCCGAGAGCGTCTCGTCGTGCTCGGTGAAACCGCGGAACGTCCCACCGACCATGTAGACGCCCTCGGTGCCGGTGTACGTGCCGGCGAGCGCGTTTGTGTGGTTCATGTCCGTGGCGCTCGGCAGGTAGTCGACGGCGTTGGTGTAGTCCGCGCTGTCCTTTAAGAAGGCGTGCATGTTGGGCATGAGCCAGTTGCCTTCGGAGCCCTTGCCGGTGCCTTTCCTGTCGAGGTACAGGTACTGCGGGTCCATCGAGTCCACCGACCAATAGTAGATGTTGCGCACATCGGTGACCTCGGCGGCGACCGTCGAGGTCGGCTCGGGCGAGGTGCCGGAGCCCATCAGCTTGACCGCGAACTCGCGGCGGTCACCAGCCTTCGAGGTGCGCGGCGGCGTCACGTACATGATGTAGTCGGTCGTCTCGCCCGGCTTGAGGGTCCGCTTCGCGGTCGTCCCCGAATCGCTCTGGACGCGCCAGCCGGCGACCTCTGTGCCCGGGTAATCGAGCCATACCTGCCGCTGTTGCCTGCCGAGGTTCGTCGCGTGGAATATGAAAGACGTCTTCTCGGTCGGCAGGACCTGGTGCGCGTGCGGGCGCAGGCCGGTGAGGTCGTTTACGTTGAACAACTCACCCGGGTTAAGCGCGCTGACCTTCATCTCCCCCGTCGTGCCGGAGAGCTTGCCGGGGCCGACGATGAATGTGATCTCCTGAGGTTTGTTCTGCGGCATCGTTCCCTTGGGGACGGCTTCGACCACGAGCTCGACGGGCTTGGAATAGAGAAGGTTGCGCGTCTTGCCGGGGACCTTCACCTCGGTTATCTTCTTGCCCCCGATGGTCTTGAACGTCACGTCGAACGGGAACTCTGATTTCCACGAAAGCTTGTAGGTGTCGGTGATGGCGCCTTCGTTGCGGGCCGCGACGTGCCAGGACATCGGCGTGCCCGTGTAAGGCTGCATCTCGGCGTCGAGGTACCCCGGCTTGCCAGACATCAGCGGGCCGCGGCTCATGTCGATCCTGGGCTTGGAGGCGACGACAGTGGCCTTCAGCCAGATGTGGTGCGACTCCGAACCCCTGGTGCCGACGACCTTCACCCAGCCGATCGTGTTGTCGGGGGTGTCCTTCGCGCACTCTACGTTCACGCGCGACTTGCCGGGCTTGTCGGTCTGCGGCTCGACGACGTCAGGGCTGACGGTCGCCTTGAAGTAGCTCGAGTCGGAGGTGACTTTCAACGTGACCTTGCCCGACTGCCGGCCGATGTTGCGCGTATCGAGCGGCATGAAAGTCGCGGTCTTTCCGCCGGCCGGGGAGAGGTACTGCTCGGGGAACATGCTGAAGAAATCAAAGGTAGCGCCGCCCGTGACCGTCCGCGCGCTCTGTGTGCGCTGCCCGACGGCCGCTCCCGCGAACTGCGCCGCCGGCACTATCCCCAGGGACAGCGCCCCCACGAGCATCACCGCCACACAAAGCCTTCCCACCTTCCCTTTCATCACTCCGCTCCTTGCATTTAGGGTCAAACCTGAAACCCTTGCATCTTTCTTGCGTAAAGTGCCAGGCACCAGGTGCTGACCTGCGCCCAGCCCAGCGTCGCGTCTACTGAGCCAGCGCCTCTTTGATCTCGTTGCTCGTCTTGGCGATGTACACGACCATGGCGCCGAGGCCCGCAAAGAGCCAGACCGACAGCAGCATGAGCGCGAACGCCACCAGCAGCGGCACGCTGAAGCTTCCGCCGTAATCGCTCAGCGTCGCCGAGACCTTCACCAGACCTCCGATGACTCCCAGCGTCCCCAGGACCGCGATCAGCACGCAGCCGATGAGCACAGCCTTCTGCCAGCCCGCGTATTTCTTCCTGCTCGAAACCCCGTTCATGGCGTCCTCCTTCAGACCCCCTGCTCGCGCAGGGCCCGCTTGAGCTTTCTCTGATAGATGATGTTGCCCGCGATGGACCTCGGCTCGACGCCGAAGTAGTTCCGGTGCCAGAGCACCAGCGACGCGAAGTTGTCTTTGAGCAGATCGAGCCTGGGCAGCCGGGGCCGGTTACGCCTGGCTTCGACCGCCTCGTCATAGCTCGCGACGTGGACCCTCTCGCCCGGGCGCTCCCCCTGCACCACGAACCCGCCCTCGAGCAGCGCGTCGTAGCGCCTGTTGGTCTCGGCGACGGTGGGGCCGCAGACCAGGGCGCACTGCCCGCACGTGAGCACGTTCGGGTTGAAGATTCCTCTGACGCCTACGAGGGCCGCGTGCTCCGTCATGATCCGGTCGCACTCAGCCTGGTCGTCGGGGAGCTCGCCCGGGAGCGGCAGCGCGTCAATGAGCTCCTTCGGGAACAATGTCTTGCCGGTGCGCCGGATAAGCTCGAACCGCGTGGCCGAGTCGCCGGTCGTGCCGCCCCGTTCCATGAGCTTGCGGCGCGTTTCGAGCCGGCCTCCTTCGGGCTTGCGCCCTACCCACTCGCCGATCCAGTGCGGGCCCCACGAGGTCCATCCCTTGTCGGGCGACAGGCCGTGAAGCCCGAAGCACGACGCGTTGCACAGGTCGATGCTGCGGCGCCTTCCGCGCGGGTGGAGCCTGCCGTTCAGCAGCACGTACTCTTCGGCCTCCTCCTCGAACATGCATGCCGCGCAAGTGCGCGAGCAGATCTTGCAGGTCGAACAGTTGGAGTCTATGAAGTGGCGCGGGTCGAGGGGCTCGTCGCTCTCGAGCAGGGCGTCGGTCACGACGCTGCCCAGGTAGACGGAGGCGCCGTACTCGGCCGTCATAATATTGCCCGACCATCCCTGCGCCCCCATGCCGCTTGCGATCGCGGCGAAGCGGTGCGAGAAACTCGGGTGGGTCGAGAAGACGTCCGGCGAGCGGCGGTACGTATTGTTCGGAGGGACCAGGCGGGCGCGGTAACCCTGCGAGATGATGAACTCTTCCAGCGCCTTGGTTACTCGGTGCATGCGCTGGTTGCCGTGGGATTGGTCCACGTTGTGAGGGCTCGGGGTCTTCTTGGAGAGAAAGGCGTAAATGGCGTCCGTGTCCATCGGCAGAGCCATCGTGACCGCCGATCGCGCGCCGCTCATCGTGTAGGTCGGGTCGAGCGACGGCGGGCCGTCCAGCCTGCCCGGGCCGGCGATGCCGACCACCTCCACGCCCTGACCGCGCACGAAGTCCTTTATTCGATCTTCAAGGTCCGCCACTGTTCCTCCCCTTTGATGAGGCCGGTGAGCTCGTCGCGCATCAGGGCTCTTACGTGGTACTCGATGAGCTCGTCGGCGATCGCATCGAGGTTGGGCCGCTTCTTCTTGACGACGTTTTCCATGATGACGTAGATGGATGAGCCCAGGATAATGTTGGTGATGACATCGAGGTTCCCGGCCCGCATCATCCCGCTCTTCTGGAGGAGCTCGAAGTCCTTGCGCATCTGCTTGCGCGCCACTCTGCTGAGCTCGTCCACGCGGGCGGAGAAATGCTCGTCGCTCCCGAGGGCGTCGCTGTAGATGAGGGACGTAAGCTCGGGGTTGTCACGGTGGTACTCGAGTATGCCGATCATGTTCTCGCGCCAGACGGGGAGTGCGAACTCTCCGCTCTCGATCGCGGCGGCGAGCTTTTTCTGATTTGCGGTGAGCAGCTCCTCGAACTCGGCGAAATAGCGCTCGATGAGCTCGAGAAAGACGTCCTGCTTGGAATCGAAGTAGAGGTAGAAGGTGCCCCGTCCTATGCCGGCGCGCTCGACGATGTCTGTCACGTTGGCGGCGCGATAGCCCTTCTCGGCGAAAACGACCGCCGCGACGGTCAGGACCTCTTCCCGGCGCTGCTCGGGATCGAGCCGCCGACGCGCTCCACGACGCTCGGCCCTGGCCTGTCTGACGGGCTTCCCGGCCGTCCGCCCACGCGTGCGGCCCCCGTTGCCTCCGGTTTCCGTTCCTGCTTTCGGTACTGACATGTCAGTACCGTATCACGCTCCCACCACCCTGTCAACCCGGATTCACCTATGGACTCATAAAGTCACCGATGCCTGCCGATACTGTCTGAACAGGCCCCTGACGTGGGAACAGAGGGGAGGTTCACCATGGCCGTCCACCGACATCTCAAGGCCGGCATCACTCGTGGCGGAATCCTGCTTCTCGCTCTGCTTATGCTGCCAGTGGTCACACTCGGGACAACGACTGCGGCAACGAGGCAGGCGGACGCACTATCGTCCCGGATTATCTGCAACAGGGTCACAGCCACCGCCTCGACGGCGCACCTGCCGGAGATGTGGACGGTGGATTACGCCGGCGGCAACAAGACGCTCCTCAAGCCCTACGCCACCCTCCCCTACAACGCCAAGGACCCGGTGTATGCCCCGAACGGCGCCTGGATGGCTTTCGAGGCGACCGACAAGAACCCGGTCTTCAAGAGCACGGCGATCTGGCTCTCCAGCTTCGACTGCACCAACGCGGGCCAGCTCACGCCGACGATGGACTTGAGTCAGTACGGGTTCTGGGCCAACGGCCAGCCCAAGTACTCCTGGCTGTTCGAGTGCCCGACTTTCAACTCGGACTCGACAAAGGTCTATTACTCCGCGACTCTGGTGCAGCGCGACCAGGACGGGAACATCAAGTACAACTACGAGAACGGGGACCCGATCGCATACGTCGCCGACACCTGGCAGGTGGGTGTGGACGGCAACGGCTGGGGGCCCGTGAGGCCGACCTTCGAGAAGGCGAGCGAGATGTACCCGCAGTGCTCCCCGAAGAGCGGCAAGGTCGCCCAGACGCAGATGATGGGCAGCCTGACCGATTTCGTCTGGGACACTTCCACGCACTTCCCGCTCGCAATCGGAGTCGCCCAGAACGAGGGAATATTCACGATCAACCCGAACGGGAGCGGCCAGCACGCGGTGGTGCCCAGCTACGCCGTCGTGAATCGGAGCTCTTCGACCGGTAACATGATCACCGACCGCATCATGCCGCTCACGTGCGCATGGTCGCCTGACGGAAGCAAGCTGGCGATCGTCTACTACGTCGCCTAATCAGAGCGCACGTACTGGGTGAGCACGTACTATTACTTCGGGATTTCGGTGGTGGACCCGAACGTCACTACAGCCGCCCAGGAGCTCAGCGGCGACATCCACAATGCTCATTACTCTTACGGCACCAACCATGTGACCCCGTGGGGATTCCCGACACCGGGCACACCCTCGATATTCAACTGCGATTCCATCGGCAAGGTGACCTGGTCGTCCGACGGCAGGAAGCTCGCCTTCGACGTCGGCCGCATCTCGACCGACCTCGTCACGCAGTCGAGGGGCGACGTATACACGATCGACGTGTCCAACCTGGCCCACCCGGGCGCGCCGTATAACGTCACCAGGGACGCCATCAGCTACTACCCCTGCGCCAGCCCGGCGAATCTCGGGACCGTCATCGCCCCGCCTGTCCCCGCCTCGCCCGCCTACCTGGCCGAGGGGACCACGAGGCCGAATTTCGACGAGTTCCTGGCACTCGCCAACCCGAACAACACGGACATCGACGTGCTGCTCAACTACGCGCTCGGTGGCGGGGCCGGAAACAACGGCGGAGCCACGACCCAGAAGGTACACATCAAGGCCATGTCGCGCCAGACGGTGAAAGTGAGGGACACTGTCGGGGACAACCAGGACGTTTCGGTGTCCGCGACATGCGACAAGGGCGTGATCGTCGAGAGGCCGATGTACTTCAACTACGGGGCCGATAAAGGGTACAACTGGACGGGAGGCCACGACGTCGTGGGCGCCAGTTGCGCACTCAAGAACTGGTACTTCGCCGAGGGCACGACGAGACACAACCCATCCGACGGTGCATATGACGAGTACCTGTGCCTGCAGAACCCCAACAAAGCCGACGCCAACGTGACCATCACCTACATGCTGGGAAGCGGCGAGAACAAGAACCAGGAGATCGCCGTCAAGGCCAACAGCCGCAGCACGGTTAGCGTCAACGGGTTCCTGGGCCCCAACCAGGACGTGTCCTGCAAGGTCCACTCGGACAAGGAGATCGTCGCGGAAAGGCCGGTCTACTTCAACACCAGGAACGGCTGGAACGGCGGCCACGACGTCATCGGCGCAATCGGGCCGAAGACGAACTGGTACTTCGCCGAGGGCACGACCAGGGACAACTTCAGCGAGTGGTTGTGTCTGCAGAACCCGGGCTCTAAAGACGCGAACGTGACGATAACCTACCTGCTTGCGAGCGGTCAGAACATTGAGCAGAAGATACTGGTCAAGGCCAGGAGCCGCTCGACCGTCGACGTGAAGATGAAGATAGGCGCGAACCAGGACGCGAGTGCGAAGATTATCTCCGACCAGGGGATCATCGCGGAACGCCCGATGTACTTCAACTACAACGGGGTGTGGGCCGGCGGACACGACGTCATCGGTTTTTCGCCCTGAAATTCACCTTTGGGGTCAAACACTGAAAGGTGAATTGAAAAAACGCAAAAAGTGTTTGACCCCTTTTTGCGTTTATGCCCAGCGCTCGCCGAGGCGGGTCGAGACCTTGAGGATGAAGTCGGCGAACCGCCTGCTGATGCGGTTCGTGAGGTCGGCGAGGTGGGTCTCGAAACCCGTGGGCACGATACTCTTGTTCTTCTCCACCGCGCGCACTATGGCATCGGCGACCTTCGCAGGGTCATACTGGCCGCGCGCGAAGAACCGGTCCACCTTTTCCTGGAACTGCGAGGGCGACTTGCGCTGCGTCCCCGAGCACGTCCGCACCGACTTCGAGATGTTCGTGGTCATGAACCCTGGGCACACGGCGGTAAAACCCACTCCATGCATCGCGCCCTCTGCTCGCCAGACGCGAGTCATCGCCAGCACCGCGCTCTTGATGCCGCTGTACGCGGAGAGCATCGGCAGCGGGATCAGTCCTGCCGCCGAAGAGATGTTCACTATGTGGCCGCTGCCGCGTCTCATCATCCGCGGGTAGAAGTAATGCGAGCCGTGGACCACACCCCACATGTTGATCCCCATGATCCACTGCCAGTCCTCGAGGGTCATGTCCTCGAGGCGGCCGGCAAGCGCCACGCCCGCGTTGTTCACCAGCACATCGACCGGCCCGAACTCTTTGTTGACGCGATCGCTGAACTCCTCCACCTGCCAGGCCTGCGCCACATCCACGAGCTCGGTCATGACCTCTGCGCCGCGCGCCTCGAGCACTCCCTTGATCTGACGGAGGCCTTCTCCGTCGATGTCGCACAGGGCCAGCTTCGCGCCGCGGGCGGCGAACGCCTTGGCCGTTGCCTCGCCCAGCCCATGGGCCGCGCCCGTGATGACAACAACTTTGCCGGTGAAATCAGTCATGGCTCTCCCTTGCCGAAGTCTATCCCGGGCAATCTGCTTTGATTCCAGGGGTCAGGTCTGATCATTTAGGTCGGCGGACCCTTAAGGTGCACTTCGACTTAAAGAAAAAGACCTGACCCCAATTTGTTAAGTGAGGGTTGCGATCCGGGGGCGCGGATAGGAGCGGAGGTATGCGGCGTCGCGCATCAGGCGCTCGACCCCGTAGTCCCTCATGTACCCGTACCCTCCATGGACCTGCACCGCGTCCTGCGCCGAGGCCATCGCCATGTCGCACGCAGTGGCTTTCAGCCCGCGGCATTCCGCTACGTCGAGCCTCTCCCTCGAAGCCGCCGTCGCAAGCGCGCCTTCCATCACCGCGAGCCTCTCCTCCATCGCCGAAAGCATCATGCGGATCTGTTCGTGCTTGATGATGATGTCACCGCCCTGGAACCTCTCGGCGGCGTAGGCAGCGGCCTTCTCCCATCCCTGCCTCGTTATGCCGGCCGCGATAGCGGTCACGCCGAGCAGCAGCCTGCACTCGATCGCCCGCTCAGCGCCAGGGCTCACGACGGGCGCGCCGGCAAGGCCCTCCATCCCCACCGCTTTCACTATCGCCGGACGGCAGCCTCGCAGCCCGAGTGGATAGTCGAGCTCCTTGACCTCGACGGTCGGGTCGCCGGGAGCCGACTTCATGACGGCGCCTTCTTCCGACGCCAGCACGATGAGGCCCGCCGCCGTGCCACCGGGCACAAACGCCCCGTCCCCGGTCGCCGGCCACGCGATCCCGGCCCTCGCGGCGCCCCCGCCGAACTCTTCGATGGGACCCGCGTCCCCCAGCATCCCTGCCACGTCGAGCGCCCACAGCGCCACGTTCTGCGACAGGACCGCGGCCGCAACTGCGGCCTGTCCCGCCGCGAGCTCACGCAGTACGATGCAGAACGAGTAGATGTCCATCCCCTGCCCGCCTGACTCCTCGCACACCAGAGCGTCCAGCAGCCCCAGCTCCGCGAGCTTCTTCCACGCTAGGTCGAAGCGCCCGGAGTCCGGCCGCTCATCCATCTCCTGCGCGTAATCGTCGAGCGCCTGGCCCCTGTAGGCCGCGACCGACTCGACCAGCATCCTCCGCTCTTCCTCGCCTGCCATCATCACGTCATCAGCCACGCGGACCACCCCCCTTCCTGCCGAAGCCCAGGGGGTTCTTGAGCTCGATCTTCAAACTTTTCTGTATCCCGGCCTCAAATAGCACCAGCCTGTTCAACTGGTTGGTCCCCTCGTAGATCTGCGTGAGCTTCGCATCGCGGAACGCCTTCTCGATCCAGGGGCGCTCCTCGGAGTCCTCTATGCCCATCATCTCCAGCGCCAGCGTGCTTATGTACATCGCCGTGTCGCCGCCGACCGCCTTCGCCATCGACGCGTTGGCCAGCGCATGCGTCACAGCCGCGGACGAGGTGTGCGCCGCGATAAGGGCTTCGGTCATCTGCTTGCCCGCGTTCGAGAGGAAGAACTTCTTGAACTGATCGCCGGTCCGCACGCTGCGCGGCATGAATGCGAGCGATTTCGTGACAGGGCTGTTCATGACGTTCCCGAGCGAGCCGTCGAACGTGAGCGCCGCGTTGAGGTACGCCCACCGCGCGAGCTGGATCCTCGTCTTCATGTCCGCGATCGCCATCTGAACCGACTGCCTGTCGATCGGCCGCATGCCGCCCGCCCGCGCGCGGTTCGCCCACTTCACGAACCACTCATACGCGCTGCGCGAGATGCCCGTGGCGATAGCCCCGACAGGCGCGCGCGAGGCCGCGAGCAGCAGCAGGGTCCCGGGTTGCATCCCGTCCCCTTCCATGCCCATCACGTTCTCGTCGGGGACGAAGCAGTCCTCGAACAGCAGCTCGGCGGCGGGGCACGCCCTCTGCCCCATCTTCTCCTCTACCCTCGGCACGGAAAAGCCCTCCATGTCCTTCGTGATGATGAAGGTCGTCCACGACTCGAAAGGCCTGTCGCGGTCGGTCGCGCAACAAAGGACCGTATAGTCGGCGACCGACCCGTTCGAGATGAAGCACTTCGTGCCGTTGATCACGTAGCCGCCGGCCACTTTCTTCGCACCCATGGACAGCCGCGCCGTTTTCAGGAAGTTGGGCTCCTCCACGTCGGTGCCGGCGGACGGCTCGGTCACCGCCGCGGCCATCAGCACGGGCTTTCCCGCCTTCTCGCTCTCCGCGCAGTCACGGAGCGCCGACTCCCAGTGAGCCATCGAGCCCGCTACGAGGAACGGCGATACCCCCAGCGCGTGGGCGCCGAATATGTTACCTATGCCAGGGCACGCCGAGCACAGCTCCTCCATCGCGAGCGAGAACATCACTGAAAGGCCGCCGACCCCGCCCACCAGCCCCGGGATCGCAAGCGACAGCAGCCGGTATGGCAGCGCGGCCTGCACGAGGTCCCACGCAAAGTAGTCGTGGTCGTGCTCCATGCGACGGTCAATCTCCAGCGCGACAGGCATGACATAGCGCTCGTTGTATTCCGCGCAGTCACGCACGACCTTGACCAGCTTCTCGACGTACATCGGGCGCCGCGCCCTCATGGCGTTCAGCATAGGGAAGTCGTCCATCAAGCGCCGGCGCACATCCGCGAGCGCAGGCCCGCAGGAACAGTCGGGTCGGGCTTTCTCAGCCGCCATGGTTCATCACTCCCCCGGCGCGGTGCCGATTGCTTTGTCTATCGCCTCGTCGACGGCGGATTTCTTGGCGGCGGGTTTCCTGGCCGCTTTCTTCGTGGGCTTCTTTGCGGCCTTCTCCCTCTCCATCATCTTGCTGAGCTCGTCGAGCGAGATGCCGTAGCCTTGCTCGAGGAACATCGAGATCGACGCGAGCGAAAGGTGCTCGGGCCCATACAGGATCGCCTGGATGCTCGGCATGTAGATATACATGAGGGGCGTGGTCGAGAGAAGCAGGCCGGCAAGCTCGCGCCCCACAGGATGCGATGGGCCAACCACCAGCTCAGCGTTGCCCGGCCCGAGCGCCATCCCGAACTGCCGCCCGTTGACCTTGAACTCCGCGGCCTGCGGCTGCTGGAACTGGAAGAGGTTGCAGAAGTACTTCATGACCCCGCTTTGCGTCGCCGGGATCTTCTTGCCGCGCAGCCGGCATATGAGATCGTCGCCCTCGGACAGCTCGCAGCTCACCCACTCATCCGTGTCCTCGAAGTCGATGCCCGCGAGGAACTTCGGATAGTTGTAGAGGTCGATGCCACCACGCAGAGCGATCTCGGTGGTCACCGGCAGGTGGTGGATGAATGTGCAGAAGCTGTTCTGCAGGAGCTGGCGCAGCATATTGTAGCCCGGGATCTGCAGGAAATGAGGGCTGTTTAGCAGCACGCCGATCGCAAACTCGTTGTACGGGTGGATGTCTGTGTCGTAGTACTCGAACGCCGTCAGGTGCACGGCCCCGACGCCCGGCAGCATCTGCGCCGGAACGAAACGCTTGTCCGGCATGATGCGCCGCAGAGCCATGAGGTTCGCCGGCATAACGAGCGTGAAAGCACGAGCGTCCCGGTAGAAGACAGGCATCTTCACCTTCTCGCCCGCCATGCTGGCCTCGACCTGGTCTACTCCGGAAAAGAAATCGTCCACGAGATCCACCCCTTTTTGTCGTGCTTGCTATGTGGGGATACCACCTGTGCCAGCGTAAGTCAACCAGCGGTTTGATCTGCTTTTCAATCCAGCTTTGGCCTCAGATCCAGCACCCTATACGCCTTCAGCGCCACCGTCGGGTCGTAGATCTCTTCCATCGGGACGAACTGGATCTTTGCTCGCATCTCGACCGCCGTGACCAGCGCTGTCTGGATGCGATCCTCCATCTCGGCCGTGTCGAAGCCGGGCTCGGACGCGATCTTCACGATGAGGTCATCGAGCGAATACGGGTCCTCGAGGTCTTTCTTGGTGAAGACGATCTGGTACTCCTGGACACCCGGAGTCTTCGCAAGCTCGTCTCGCAAGATCTCAGGGTTGATGAGCGTTCCCTTCAGCTTCACCAACTCGGCGGTGCGCGTTGCGTATGTACTGCCGACCGCGACCACAGACCTCTCCCCGTTGCGCCCGCAGTGCGGGCAAGTCTCGTGCGTGAGCGCGCCCAGGTCGCCGATGACGTATCTCAGCAGGACGGTGCCTCGCCGGTTCAGGTGCGTGATGCAGAAGAGCCCGCGCTCGCCGTCCGGCAGCCGCTTGCCGGTCTTCTCATCCACGACCTCGAAGAAGTACAGGTTCGGCGAGGGGTTGTGGCACCCGCTGAACTCAGTGCACTCGGCCATCGCTCCTTGCATCTCGGTGAACCCATACGAGTTGCTGATGAACGGGTCGTCCGCGCCCATGCTCTGCAGGCGCCTCTTCATGTCCTCTCGCATCGCCCGCGGGCAGGCCTCGCCGAGCGCCTGTATGTGCTTCGTCTCAGAGAAGTCCCGGCCCTCCGCCTCGGCTTTCATGATGAGGCGCCGCATGAAGCTCGCTATCCCCAGCCACACTTCCGCTTTCCCGTTCTCGATGCAATCGATCGCGTAGTCCATCGAGCGGTGCACCATGAACTCCGGGTATGGCATGCCGGTGCATCCGGACATGCTCAGGCTCCCGATCCCCCAGGTACAGATGTCCCGCGCTCTGAAGTAACCGATGTGAGGCACGGGCCCGACGGGGAACAGGTTTATCACCGTCGAGTAGGGCGGGAAGCCGCCCATCTTGATCCCTCTGAAGATCATCTGCCATATGCCATAAGAGTCGTGGATCGTGTTCCAGAACGGGGTCGGCACGCCGGTGGTGGAGCCGGTCGTGTAGGTGACCTCGAATATCCAGTCGTAGATTGTCGGCTGCGCGGGCTTGAGCTTGAAGGCCTCCGGGTCGGCCATATAGTCCTTCTTATACGTGAGGGGCATCTTCTCGAGGTCGTCGATGCCGGTGATGTCGCCGGGCTCGATGCCATTCTCCTTGAAGAGTGACCTGTAATAGTCGTGCCCCTCCCAGACCAACTCCATCTGGCGCTTGAACATCGTGTCCTGCAGGTCGTGGATCTTGTCCTGAGACCAGAAGGTGGGGTCGTCGTCTTCGCGGTAGATCGGGATGCTGTCGATGTAGCGCCTCGTGTTCTCGGGGGTCACGGGCACTTGCTCGTAGGTGCCGTCCGACTGCTGGATAAACATGACGCTCATGAACGTCCCCTTCCCTTGGTACCTGCCACTCTCAGCAGCGCGGGCCCTTGCGCGGAGCGAGCCGCGCTCCCCGGGCGGGGAGAAAGGCACCGCCAGTACAGTTTACACTCGTTTGACGGTGCCTTGGCCGTTAACACAAATTTAACCGCACGGTAAGGCACGGTTCATACGACATAGCGATAATCAATCCAGAATAAGTCGTCTCTGTCTTACAATGAGACAAGAGCGCCTCCTGATATTAATATGAGGCGTCACAAGAAAACGGAGGGGGACCATGAAAAAGACAGTGATTGTCCTCAGCCTTGCCCTCCTGGCGGTGTTGACGATCGCGGCGGGAGGGGCGATAGGTCAGGTAACCACTCAGCCGGTGCGGCCGGCGCCAACCACGCCGCGCCAGTCGCAGGCCCAGCAGCGGGTGGACCAGCGAGCCGAGATGATCAAGGAGCGCATCGAGACGATAATCGCTCGCTTCAACAACAACAAGGACCGCCACATAGCAGCGTACGAAGCGGTCAAGGCCTCGATCACAAACATCATCACTACGCTCTCAGCCAAAGGTTATGACACGAGCAAGCTCGCCTCGGACCTGCAGGCGTGGAACTCGATGGTCGTCAAAGCGGCCAACGACTACGCGGCGCTCATCGCCGCGCTACAGACAGCCGAGCAGTACGCGCCCTTCGCTTCACAAGGCCAGTTCGTGGCCGCCATGAACCAGGCGCGCCTGCTCCTGCGCACGTACCGCCAGGACGTGCTGGACGTCCGGCACGAGTACCAGACCGTCATACGCCCTGATGTCCAGGCCCTCAAGAGTCAGGCGCCAAAGCAGCCAGCGACAAGCGCGCCGAGCTCGACGCCGTAAAGGGGGGTCGCCAAATGAGGAAGAAGCGGACCCTGATTCTCACGGCGATCGTCATCGCGGCGCTCCTCGCGGCGGCCGTGCTCGCGACCTCGTGCGGCAATTCGTCCACGTCCAACGGCACGACGCCGGGCGGCTCGACCAAGGTGACCACCCAGGCACAGATCGACAACTTCCTGAACCAGCTCGACCAGCAGATGAACTCGATAAACGAGAACGACCTCAACGACAACCAGCTCGATAACTCGCAACTGGGACTGTAGTTCTAAACAGGTCTCAAATGAAAAGCCGGGGCTCTGAAGCCCCGGCTTGTTCGTGTCTGGTGACAACCCTCAACCCATCTGCGGCGGCTCCGGCTGAACCGGCGGCACAGGTGGCGCCGGTGGTATGAGCGGCGGCTCGGGCTCTTTCTTCTCGGGTTTCTTCTCCTCTTTGTGCGCAGGCTTGGCCGGAGGCTTTTCACCGGTCTTCATGCTCGCAGCATCCGGCTTCAGAGCCGCGCCGACGCCGGCGAGGTCCTGCGGCCCCTTCGTCTCGATGAGTCCCATGAGCTGCGCCGCGAGACCCTCGACCGTTCCTCCCCCGCCAGTGACCAGGATGTTCGGCACGAACTTCTGCCCGCTCTTGGAGAGAGAGTCTATCGCGTTCACCAGCGCGGTCGGTGCCTGACCGAGAGCGAGGACCTGCGCCTGGTACGCCTTGGCCCTCGCCATACCGACGGCCTCGACCTCGGCCCCCCTCGCGTAGCCCGTCTCCCTTATGTACGTCGCGTCACCGTCCGCCTCAGCCTTTCGCGCGTTGGCGTCGTTCTGCTTGATGCTGACCCCGACCTTGGACTGTGCCAGTTGCGCCTGCATGTCAGCTGTCCCCCGCGCCTGCTCGGTGTCGATGCGCTGGATCTGCGCGTCCTTCTGCTTCTGGTAGGTCTCGATCTCCTGGCGCGCGATCTCTCGCTCTGTCAGCACCCGCACCATGTCCGGCGGGAACACGACGTCCTGGATGTAGACGCCCTTCGTCTCGACCTGGTAGTCGTCCAGCTTCGCCCTGATGTGCTCGAACGCTTGCTCCTGGACTTCCTGGCGGGTCTCGATGAACTGAACCGCCTGCATGCTCTGCAACTTGTCCCGGAAGTGGTTTCCGACGGCGGCCTGCAGGACTTCGTTGACCAGGTTCTGCATGGTGCCGACCATGGAGATGACCTTCGGGGCTTTCGTGTCCGGCACGTGTATCTGGACCTGCAGGTCGATCGCGAATACAAAACCTTCGCGGCTCTTGGCGACGATCTGCTTGAGTTGTCTGTCGAGGTTGTGCGCCTGCGACGTCGCGTCCGCCCAGTTGAGGGTGAGGATCGCCGTGGGCACTATCTCGGGCTGGTAGACCCTCGGGTTGATGGCGTATTTACCTGTGCGCAGTGGCTCCTGCCATATGCCGCGGTGCCCCGGGCGAACCAGCGAGCCGAACTTGAACTGATCTCCGGACGTGTCCTCGGTCGAGAGTCCAACGTAAGCCTTGATGACGGCGACCTGTCCCTGCAGGACGACGAGCATCGGGACCAACTCGACGCTCACAAGGAACGGGTTAAGGGCGTAGGCACCGTACAGCAACGGGTCGTGCTGCAGGCCGATCTTGCCCCCGTTGTCGAGGAACTCCTGGTAGTCCTGGTAGTTGTTGTGAAGGTTGTTCTTGCTGCCGAGAAGGCCCTCGATGAGCTCGAGGTCGTTGGCTCCCTTTTCCTCCATCTGGCTCACGTCGTTGAACCCGCCGAGACGGCTGGCGATGTCGCCTGACGGGAGCGGTTCGCCCTCGTACGTCGTGACGATGCCCACCGCGTCCATCACTTCGCCGCCCTCGGGGCTGGGCTGCGGTGTTATCCTCACGAGCTCGAGCTGCCAGTCGGCGAGGCCGAAGGATGCCGGCGTGAGGATTCCCCGCTGATCAAGCGTCCGCTTCAGCTCCGGTGATACCGGCACGCCGTACACCTTGAGCTTCGTGATGACGAGGAAACCTACCGGGTGGATCGGGGCCATTGTTCCCGGCGGGAGCACCGGCCTCTGGACGCCCTTCTGGCCGCCTTCGGCGACGAACACGTCGAGGTCGGCGAAGTTGCCGAAGACCGGCTTGAACACGGCTGACTTGGCGCCGATGGGCAACGGGTGTCCGACCTGCGCGATGACTACGCCGATCTCGCCGGCCGGGACCTGCACCCACGGGAAGCGCGATACCTTGTGCGTTATCCAGAACTTCCACCGCAACCCGGGCATCAGGAGCCTTGCCTGGTACCCCGGCTCACCGCGGAAGCCTATCGGGTTGTCATCGGATAGTCTCTTGAAGCCGAACCTCTTCATGACCAGGCCCACCTGGGTCGGGCCTACCCGTCTCAGCGATGGGAGAACGAGAATCAGGAATACAGCGACGACGA
>Ga0209747_1000217_pt1 | contig 31312 bp, 29 predicted proteins | sample BarGraNGADG00311_FD_184498 | JGI IMG/M metagenome (GOLD analysis project Ga0209747, IMG submission 184498) | Arctic peat soil microbial communities from Barrow, Alaska - Barrow Graham LP Ref core NGADG0011-311 (SPAdes) (version 2) | ecosystem: Environmental > Terrestrial > Soil > Wetlands > Peat...
CTCCAGGCTGTTCTCGGCCACTCCCACCTCGCTTAACTTTTGGGGAATGGGAAGAGCGGCGAGCAAATCGCCGATGGCATCGGCCGTAGCCTCCGCCGCTTTCGTCGCCGGCAAACCCGAGACGTTCAGCCCCATCGCCCCGCCCAACTCCCGATAGAGCTCGGCGCATGACTCGAGGTTGAATCGCATGACGTAAGGCAGAAGGATCGCGTTCGCTTCTCCATGGGGGACGCCGCAGTGCGAGCCGAGGGCATGGGCCAGGGCATGCCCCAGCCCGAGGCCGGATGAAGTGAAGGCCATGCCGGCCATGAACGAAGCCAGTGAGAGCTGGCGGCGGGCTTCGGCGTCGGAGCCATCGGCGCATGCTCTTTCCAGGAAGGCGAAACCGAGCTGCGCGGCCTTAAAGGATAATACCCGCGTCGTCTCCCAGGCCTTCTTGGCGACCAGTGACTCTATGGCGTGGGTTAGCGCATCCATTCCGGTCGAGGCGGTGAGCCTGGGCGGCATGCCGTAGGTCAGCTCCGGATCTATGATGGCCAGTATCGGGTAGAGGTTTTGACTTACGAGCGACATTTTCTGCCGGCGTTTGCCGCCGGTTATCACCGCGATCGAAGTGGCTTCGCTGCCGGTTCCCGCCGTCGTCGGAATGCATATCAGCGGTTTCGCCCGGTTGGGAATCCGGTTTACACCCTCCCAGGACGCCACGCTCCCCCGATTGCTGAGCCTGGCGGCGATAACCTTGGCAGCGTCCATGGGGCTGCCGCCCCCCAGCGCTATCAGGAAATCACAGCTGCTTTCCACAGCCCGGCCGACCCCTTTCTCGACCGTCTCCACATCCGGATCGCTCTCGACCTCGCAGAAATGAGTGACGGAAATGCCAGCCCCTGCAAGCATTCCTCTGACGGCTTCCGCGGCGGGTAGCCGGGAAGTGGGCCCGCTCCCCGTGATCAGGAGGGCGTTTTTCCCGAAGCTCTTGGCAAGCGAGCCTAATTCTTGCAGGCTACCCTCGCCGAAGAGGATCTGCACCGGAAACCTGAAAACACTGATGCTCAAATGCATACCCCCTGCTATCAATTGAGGAGTAATATCGACTATAGTGTAGCGTCCCATTAATAAATTGGCATTCGGGCGATAGATCCGCCCGTTGCGCCTGGCTCCATGCGATCCCCTAAAGGAGCCCGACTTGTCGCCGCGGCGCATGGCCCTTTCGGTACGCCACCGTATTTGTGGGATGGAACACCAGGAAGATATTAGTTTAGCCGCTTTAAAGGTAGCAGGTAAAGGCTGCTCGAATATTAAATTTGAAGCGGTTATTATCGTAGCCTTCCTGTCAATTTCGTGAACCTGTGGCGTTTAAGCGGGGTTGAGGCGCAAACCGGGAGAATGTGCAAACGAGCCAACCGAGTGGAGCGGAGGTGAGAACATGGGCATAAAGGAAGGGGGGCTCAACGCTTCACTTCTGCTTGATGGGGAGGACCGACTGCTGGAGGCCAACAGGGATGCCGAGGTCTTCCTCGAGAAACCGTTCGAGGAGGTTCGCAAGGCCGGCCTGGCCGAAGCCAATTCCTCCCTCTATGTGGCGCTAAAAGAGCTCATCGCCAAGACCAAGCGGGGGCGTGGCGTCGAGGATTACGCCCTGCCCTATAAGTTGGGAAAACACCTCATGCGGGTGAACGTCTCCATAACTCCCTACCCCCTCGATGCCCTGGGCACCACCGGCTCCATGATAACCATCTCAACCGTTGAAGGGCGGCAAGCGGCGGAGAGGCCGGAGCCCAAAAAGGAAAATATTGCCACTCTGGAGAAGGCGAGGGAGAGAGGAAATATATGGGAATTCCTGCACCCCCTGGCCGAACCGGCCTTCCTTCTCGACATGGAGGCGAATTTCGCCTACGTGAACCCGATCATGTCTTCTCTCGTGGGTTATTCGCCGGAAGACATGGTGGGGAGACCCCTTTCATTTTTTATTAACCGCGAAGAAGCAAAGCAGGCATTGGACTGCCTGGTTGAAGCAGCCAGCGCCGCTCCCTGGAAGGGAGAAATCGAGTTCGGCCGGGCTGACGGTGGGACGGTAAATATCCTGGTCACCGTCGAGCTTGCCAATAAAAAAGCAAAAGGAAAGCCGGTCAAGTCAGACAAGCTTCTGGGCCTTGGCCGGGATTTCACCGTCGAGGCGCGTATCCGCAAAGAGCGGGAAGAAGAACTACGGCGGGTATGGAGCCTGATGGAAGGGGTCGGAGTCGCGGTAGTCTGTTTCACACCCGATCTACGGGTCACTCTCCTGAGCGATTCAGCCTGCCAGCTCTTGAGGACGACCAGGGACAGGGCCACAGGTACGCCGCTGCCCGAACTTTTCAAGGGCGAAACGGCCCAAGAAATATCCAATCTCATGGACCTCGCCCTGAAGGGGGAAGAGATCAAGGCCGCCGAGATCCAGCTCGGGCAGGCCAAAGACCGGCAGAGGATATTCAATGTGGATGTGAGACTGGCCTTTAAAGCCGAGGGGAAGCCCCGGGAATATATGCTGTCGATGCGCGAGGCCACCATGGAGCTTTCCGAAATAGAGAGAGCGCAATCCCTCCTCAAGACGGTCCAGCAAAAGAGCGAGCTGCTCGAGATGGCGGTCCATAGCCAGAATCTGGAATGGTTCCTGGCCGATTGCCTCGGCCTCTTGGAGCGGGAAACCGCTTGTTCGGCCTCGGCGATCTTCCTCTTGGATGAACGGGAGGCCTTGCTCAAGTCTTCTCGGGGACTCGATCACGGGGCGAGGGCTGTGCTCAAGGCGCTGCGTTTGAAACCGGGTTATGCAAAAGCCTGCGATTTCGAGCGGCTAAAGCTGGAGATCCACGGCGGAGTGCCCAAGAAAGGCTGGAAGGAAACGCAGCGAATCCTCGATAAGACCGAACCATTGCTCCCGCTCTTCAGGGATAAGAGATGGCGGAACATCCTCGTCATCCCATTCAAGACGGGAGACACGGAGGGAGGGATTGTCCTCATCGATTACGATGCCGACAAGCTGGGACAGGTTGACGATTATCTGCTGCCGAGCGTGAGCGAAGTCATCCTTGCCGCCCTCCCGAACCTGCTGCAAAGGGAGGTCGAGACGGCGCGAATCAGCGATGAGCTCGAGCAGCTCAGGCTGGCGAGGCCGGCACGGGTTGAATTTGCGGCCGATGGAACGCCGCAGGGAATTTCCGCCAGTGAGGAGGAGATGAGCCAGCCGAAATCCGGTGCGGAAGAGGTGGCTCGTAACCTGATAGAGGTCGCTCGCGAAGCAAAAAGGAGCAAGCGCTCCGGCGATAACCTGGCCTTGTGGAGAGAGGAAACAAGCCAGCGGCCGGTACCCTCCTCAAAGGGCATCGACGTAGCGTCGTTGGTCTGGGAGCTGAAGGAGTACTATTCGAGGAGGGGCCATAAGGGCGAGATCTTCCTCGAATTAGAGGAGGATTTGCCGCGCTTGCATACCGATAAGAAGATTCTACGAGAATCCCTGATGCATCTTCTCGAAAATGCCATGCGGTTTTCACCGCCCGGCGCGCCGGTGATTCTCGGGGTCGAGAGATGGGGGGATGAGGTGCTGCTGCGCGTCGAGGATCAGGGCCCGGGCATCTCGGGAGAAATCATCGAGGAGATCATGCGCGCGGATATCCAAGATACAGGCAAGGGGAAGCAGAAAGGAAAAAAGCAGGAGGAGAGGCCTTTAGGCCTCGTTCTCACTCGCAAGCATGTCGTGGCGATGGGGGGAGACCTCTCCATCAAGGCACGAGCCGATGAGGGGACAACCACCTTTATCAGGTTGAGGGTACTTCCATTCATCGGAGAGGGGCTGTGACGACGGAAGTCAAGCTCGTGGGAATATCTGGCAGTCCGGTGGCGGGCGGCAACGTCGAAAGCGTTTTGGAGCAGGCGTTGCGTGGCCGGGAGGGCCGGGCGGGCGTGAGCTTTGAGATGATCACGCTGCGCGGACGCGAAGTGAGCGATTGCCGGCAGTGCAACTGGTGCCTCAAGCGGCAGGACGGGGAGAGGCGGTGCTCTATCGAAGACGATATGAGTGAGATTTACCCCATGGTCGAGGAGGCGGATGCCTTGATCATGGCAACGCCCGTCTATTTCGGGCGCCTGTCCGGGCATCTGGCCTGCTTCATAGATCGCATGAGGATTTACGTCCACGGCAACTTGACCATGGGCCGACTGCGCAACAAGGTGGGGGGATCGATTGCGGTCGGATGGTTCCGATTGGCGGGGATCGAGACCGCCCTCCTTTCTATAAACCAGTTTTTCTATGCTGTAAATATGATAATAGCCGCCCCGGAAGCCGGTCTGCAGGGCGGCGCCTTATTGTCATCACTCGATGGCGGCGGCCGGAGGGACGGGGACGATAAGCTGCTGGCGTTGAGGGATGGCCTGGGAATGGCAAGCGCCCTCTCAACCGTTGAACGAGCGGTGGAGCTGGCGAGAATAATGAAAGCGGCAGCGATTTCGCCGGGTGGGGGGTAGCTGGAATAATTTAGCAGGCAGCGTTGGCAGATCCGGCGGGAATGTGAGGGTAAGGTTATGGCCGAGAAATTCATCATAAGCCACGACGTGGGAACCGGCGGCAGCAAGGCCGTTCTCACCGATATCACCGGCGCCATACTGGCATCAAGCTTCGAACCCTACGAGACGTCACATCCCCAGGCGCATTGGGCGGAACAGAACCCGGAAGATTGGTGGCGCGCGGTCACTACCAGCACGCGGCAACTGCTCGAGCAGAGCAAGGTCAAGCCGAACCAGGTAATAGGTACGGGATTCGCAACCCAAATGCTGGGAGTCCTGCCTTTGGATGCCTCGGGGCGGCCGCTGCGACCCGGAATAATCTGGCTGGACAACAGGGCCGGTGAGCAGGCCGCGCGCATGGTCAGGCGGCTGGGCGGCGCCAAAGTGATGATGATGGTGGCGGGGGCTATACCGTCCGGCAAGGATGTTATCTGCAAAATCCTCTGGATCAGGGATGAGGAACCGGAGGTCTGGGAGAAGACGTACAAAATCGTGGATGTGACCGGCTATCTCGTCTTCCGCTCGACGGGAAACATGATAATCGACCACACGGCGGCGGGCGCCACGGGGCTGCTCAACAACAGGACCAGGGAGTGGTCGGGGACGCTTGCGAGGCTGGTTGGAGTACCGCTGGAAAAGATGCCGCCTATAAAAAGCTGCATCGACGTCGTGGGGGTGCTTACCAAGGAGGTCGCCGCCGAAATGGGGCTGCAGCCGGGCACTCCGGTTATCGGAGGCATGGGGGACGTACCGAGCGCGGCGACCGGCTCCGGGGCTCTCGAGAACGGCGACGCCCATGTATGCCTGGGGACTTCGGGGTGGTTGTGTATATCGGTCTCAAAGGTCAAGAACCTGGGAAAAAATGGCATCTACTCGGTCGCCTCCGCCGATCCGGACATGTTCCTCATGATCGGCGAGACCGAGACCGCCGGGGCCTGCCTGAAGTGGTTCGCCGAGCATCTGACGACAGCGGAGGAAATGGAGCGGGCGGCGCGCAACGGAGGTGGGATGGCCATCTTCGGGGTAATGGACGAAGTGGTGGAGAGAGTGGAGCCGGGCTCCGGAAGGCTCCTTTTCACTCCGTGGATGTTCGGGGAGCGCGCGCCGGTAACCGACATAACATTGCGGGGATCGTTCATAAACCTCAGCCTTGAAAATGACCGCGATGACATGCTGAGGGCAATATACGAAGGGGTAGCCTACAACTGCCGCTGGCTGCTGGATGTGGTGGGTAAGGCCGGCTTCAAGTGCGAGACCTTGCGGGCGATCGGGGGCGGTGCCAGGAGCGATATCTGGATGCAGATACTCGCCGATGTGACCAGGCGGGAAGTCGAAGCGGTCGCCAACGCTCAGGAAGCGGGCGCCATGGGGTGCGCCCTGGCGGTGGCGGTCGCATTGGGAGAATATGACAGCTACCGGGACCTCAAGAAGGTGATAAAGGTACGCAAATCCTTTCAGCCGGATCCCGATTGCTGTTCGGTTTATGATGAGCTGTACGATGTATTCCGCTGCCTGCACGGCAACCTGACGGACGTATGCCGCAGGTTGAACCAGCCGCAGCAGGCCTGTGAGAGTTGATGTACCTGGTTTCATAAATACGGTCATGCACCGAGAGCGTCGGGGCGCCGCATCGGCAAGGCGCGCGATTGAGACGTACTCGGTGAGCACGTCGCAGGGAGCGGAACGCAGCCGGTGTGGATGCAGCGGCGGTCGAATGCGGCCGTATTTATAAAACAAGGTACTAAAGGAGGAATGAGATGGATTACGAGGCACAGCCCCGGGCGTTGCCGGAGGGGATAGATTACGGCGATCACATAATCGCCACCTATTACGCCGCCCTGCCCCGGGAGATGATCATGTACTATTTGGCGCCCTTTTTGGCCATAGAGCAATCGACCGGGACCTGGACGCCGGTTCCCGGCGAGACGCCGGAGGTAAGGGCCAAGCATGTTGCCAAGGTAATAGCCATACACGAGGCGCCTTATTTCGAGTACGAGGTGCCGAAGGACGTTGACGAACGTACGTACGTGGTGCAGCTGGCCTTCCCATACAGGAATATCGAGAATCAGATCCCGATGATGCTCACCGCCGTATTGGGAAATATTTCCATGGGGGGCAAGATTAAGCTCCTGGACATATGGTTTCCCAAGGTGTTCACCGACGGTTTCACGGGGCCGAGGTTCGGCATCAAGGGTGTGCAGGAGATCCTGGGCGTGAAGGACAGGCCTCTCCTCAACAACATGATCAAGCCCTGCACCGGATATACCTGTGAGGTTGGCGAAGCGCTCTTCTATCAGGCGGCGCTGGGTGGATGCGATTGCGTAAAGGACGACGAACTCATCGCGGATATGGCCTTCAACCGCGTGGAGGATCGGGTCAAGGCCTACATGGCCATGGAGAAAAGGGTCTACGAGGAGACCGGGGAGCACACGCTATACACGGTGAACGTATCCGACAACATCCCCAAGATGTTCGAGGTGGCGCGCCGGGCGGTGGCGGGCGGGGCCAATGCCATTATGGTTAATTACATCGCGGTCGGGTTCCCGGCCCTGCAGGCGCTGGCCGAGGACCCGGAAGTAAATGTGCCCATCCTCGCCCATATGGATTGCGCCGGAGCCTGGTACGAATCGCCCAACTCGGGCGTGGCCTCCCACCTGGTCCTGGGGAAGCTTCCCCGCCTGGCCGGTGCAGACATCATCGTCTTCCCGGCTCCCTATGGCAAAGCCCCCTACTTAAAGGACCGCTTCTTGACCACGGCGGATTCCATGCAGTACCCGCTTCATAACCTGAAGCCCTCCATGCCTATGCCTTCCGGGGGCATCACGCAGGCGATGGTGGGCACCTGCGTGGCGGACCTGGGCCGGGACATAATGATCGGCTCCGGCGGTGGAATCCACGCCCACCCCATGGGACCGGCGGCGGGGGCGCGGGCCTTCCGGCAGGCGATAGACGCAGTGATGCAGGGTATACCATTGGAAGATTATGCCAAGAACCACCAGGAGCTGGCTGTGGCCTTGGGCATATGGTCGGATGTCTTCACGGAGACCACCGCCTGAATAAAAAAAAAGGGGTCAGGCCCCCGCATCCGCATTTTCAATAATGCAAAGTACAGATGTCGGCCCATTCTAGCGATTAGAAAGCTTGCCCCCGAGTTCGCGGCCGAAATCCTCGGCCCGGGTTTCCTCATTTTCCGGGAGCACGCCCTTAGCCTGCTCTGTTGCTCCGGGCGCCTTATATCCTTTAATGCCAGCCCTAAAAGGCGGCGCCAGCGCAATGAGCCCGCCTTTCTCGAGCAAACCATAGAGCGCCTCCGAGGCTTGCCTGTTGGGCTTCTCGCTGAAAACAGTTCCGCCGGTGCTGAAGGTTGCGAAGGGCTTGCCGTTAAAACCGGCTTTGATCACTTTTTTCGCATAACGCTTGATATTCCCGGTTGCGCCGGGCCATTTGGTGGCGCCGCCGATAATAATAAAGTCGAGGGCGGGATCGGGCTCTCCGGCTTCCCCTACCGCCACGATACGCACCTCATGTCCCGAACCTTCAAGGCCTCTGTTTATGGCTTCAGCGACCTTCTTACAGCTGCCCCATCGGCTCTGATATACGACTAGACCTTCCATACCAGCCCTCCTTCACCTTAGGGATTACCCCGATAGATGATTGTGGAAGGATTTCACATCCACTGGTTGGTTTCTGAAACCAATTCGACAAGACAATTCTCCCCTTTTGCTCAGGCGTTTAGCTGATCGCAGGCATGAATTTGCCATGGTTTTCTAAAGAATCGCTCAGTCCAGGGGAAACGATTTCTCGGCTTCCGGCAGCAGGATCTGCCCGTTGGGAATATAGATCGTCTGGATACTCTTCCCCGGTGCCACCTCACGTATCTGCCTCGAGAGCGGGTGTTCCCCGAGGCTGAGGCTGGCAGTCCCGGGAAGGAAACTTCTTCCAATGCCCCCCGATAAGCCTTTGGTCTCGGTAAGAAGCAACTGGTCGTCCTTTATCGTGTAGGTCTTGAAGTCGAAATAGCTCTTCATCTTCGGGTTGCTAAGCCCCACTTCCAGTGTGAGGATGTGTTCGCCCTTCTCGGACAGCGAGCACATTATGGATTTCTCCGCCTCCGAAAACTCGATTTCAGCGAGGAACTTGGGAAATCCCCATATTTCTATACCGGCATTGAGGCCGATTTCGCTGTCGAGGGGGAGTTGCCATACGTATGCTTCGAAGGACAGGGAAGCGGCCATGCGCAGGGCGGGAAAGAGCGGAACGTTGAGGCGGGGCTTATAGCGGACGGGGATTGCTATCGCGAACTCCTTATAGGGGCCGATGCTGGTTTCGCGATAATCAAAGGCCAGAAAGGAAAGGAGACCCTTGCCGGGCAGGACCTCGATGGGGACGAGCTTGCTGGTCGGCAGGAGGTTTTTCAATGGCAGCACCGGGGCCATGAAATTGGCCGCGATCGCGAAAATGTCCTTATAAAGGATGGGAACCTCAACCGAACCCCCCGTTATGTCAACCCCATGTTGTTGAACATCCTCGAAAAATTGGTTCTCCATGGCCGGCTCCTCTCCCCATATTGCACACTGCCTGCGTGTTCGTTTCTCACTCGTGTATTATAGTCATCCGCGGGCTGTGGTGAAAACAGGGATGCGGGGGCCTGACCCCATTAGTATTTGACGAGGGTGCCGGTGCGGCGGGCGTGGTTTACCGCCAGGGAGAAAAGAGCCAGGCTGCAGGGGATCAACACCGCCGAAATTACGGCCAGCGCTACGAGGTCGGTGGCGACGTCGGAAATCCCCTTTGCCTTGAGCAGCGAACCCCTGATACCTTCCAGTGAATAGGTGATGGGGAGGAGGCGGGAGAAGAAACGCAGCCATCCGGGGAGAACTGAGACCGGGTAAAGGACGCCGCCGAGGAATATGGAGACGGTGCTGACGACCCAGTTTATGGGATCGCCCCTTTTGAAAACGATGATGAAGCTGGCGGAGATTATTCCCAGGGCGGAGTAGGCGGTTACGGTCAAGATGAGCAGCAGCAGGGCGACCGGTATGTTGGCGCCGGCGAAAGAGATTCCGAAGGCGGCCCCGATCAGCAGGTAGACGACGACCGAAACGCTGGTGAGAAGAAAACGCCACAGCGACGAGGACAGGATAATTATGGAAAGGGAGGTTGGAGTGGCAAGCATGGCCTCGAGCGTCCCCATCATCTGTTCCTCCCGCATGCTCTCGGCAAAGGAGCCCAGTCCCGTTCTCAAGAACATGGCGAAGGCCATGCCAACCAGCACGAAGGAGAAATAATCGTTGGCGGTATCCTGCACGACGGAAGGGTTAACGATTTTTCCCAGAAAATAGAAAATGGAGGCGGAGAAAAATATTCCCGCCAGGGAGAGAAGAAAATTAAAGTGGTAGCTGACTTCTATGAAGAAGTCGCGCTTGAGGAAGGCCAAGGCTTTACTCAAGCGTCTCCTCCCTTCCCACCAGATCCACGAAAATATCTCCCAGCCCGGCGTCCTGGCCGAGTTTGCGCCTGCCTTGTTCCATAAGGGCGGCGAGCGAGCCCAGATAGACAAGGTGGCCCACGTCGATAATCGCGATATCTTCGCACAGCCGCTCGGCTTCACTCATATCCTGGGTGGCGAGAAGCACCGTCTTGCCCCGCTGCGCCACCAGTTCCTGGCGAATGAAATCCTGCAGGGGGTAGGCGGCCTCGGGAGAGAGCGACCGAGTCGGCTCATCCATCAGGAGCACCTCGGGGTCGTGCAAGAGCGCCCGGGCGATCGCCGCCTTCTGGCGCATGCCGGTGGAATAGTCGGAGAAGGGGACATCGAGGTAGTCCATGTCGAGCAGTTCGCCGAGCTCATCGATGCGCTTGTCGGCCAGGCTGCGGTTCATTCCGTGCAGGGAGGAATAAAATTCCAGATTTCGCCGGCCGGAGAGGCGCCAGTAGAAGCTGCGTTCCTCGCTGTTTACCATCCCCATCCGCCTGCGGATCTTTACTCCCTGGTGCATGGGATTTTCCCCGAGTACCAAAACAGTACCGGAGGTCGGCAGGAGCAGGTTGTAAGCGATCTTTATAAGAGTGGTCTTTCCAGCCCCGTTGGTCCCCAAAAGGCCGAATACCGAGCCGCGACGTACGTTGAAAGTTACACCGTCGAGAGCGCGAATGACGTCCTGGTTCCAGGACGGGAGAAAGAAGGAAAGCAAGCCCTTGCCAGGCCGGGGGTAATCTTTTATAAGCTGTGCGACCTCTATAGCCGCACCGTTACGCGAAAGGACTTCATCCACGCTCATGACACCCTCATTTCAATCGCCACCGTTTTATTCCCAACCCCGGCCCGGCGAATTTTCGAAGGCCGATTCGCCCGACCGGCGCTGCTTATTCGGAGCTCATCCGTGTTGTGCTTGCTCATGGCCTTCTGCTATAAATACCGTTAACATTGCCTTAGTAATTCGAGCGCCATTAAATAATCGACCGCGAGAGTGATAGCTTTGATACGAATTGTGCCAAAAGAGGAATATTGCATCGGGTGCCGCCTATGCGAGATCCACTGCATAGTGGAGCATTCCAAGAGTAAAAACATGGTCAAAGCCTATAAAAGTGAGAGGCGCCCGGTAAAAAGGATCGAGGTGGAAGAGGAAGGGCATGTTTCATTCGCCCTGCAGTGCCGCCACTGCGATGAAGCGCCGTGCATAACCGCCTGCCTCTCGGGCGCGATGCAGAGGGATGCCGAATCGGGCGCGGTAATCAACGATCCCGAGCGATGCGTGGGCTGTTGGACCTGCATCCTGGTCTGCCCCTATGGCGCGGTACGCCGGGATGAGGCGGAGAGAAAAGTCGTCGGCAAATGCGATCTCTGTCCCGACCTCGAGACGCCCGCCTGTGTGGCCAATTGCCCGAATGAAGCCCTGGTAATAGTGGAGGATTGAGGTGCAAACCTACGAATATGCCATAGTGGGTAACTCGGCGGCGGCGATCAACGCCTGCGACGCCATCCGGGCTCGCGACCCGGAGGGGAGCATTGCGGTCTTCTCAGAGGAGAAATACCGCTGCTACTCGCGTCCCCTGATCTCCTACCTGGTGGCCGGAGAAATCACCACCCAGGGCATGTACTACCGCCCTGCCAATTATTACCGTTCGGCCAAGGTGGATTTTCACAAGGAATCCCGCGTAGTTACAATAAACCCGGCAAAGAAGCTGCTGACCACCGCCGGCAAGGAGAAGATCAAGTGGCGCAAGCTCCTGCTCGCGACGGGGTTCATGCCCTTTATGCCGCCGGTCAAAGGCCTCGCGGAGGTAGGCTACCTTACCTTCACCTCATGGGACGACGCGCGCAAGATGCTCGCCATCACCAATAAGCCGGCCAAAGCGCTGGTGGTGGGCGCGGGCCTGATCGGGGTCAAGGCCGCCGAAGCTCTGCATGCCAGGGGCGCCGCGGTAACGATGGTGGAAAAAATGGACCGCGTTCTTCCCCTCGCCCTGGACGAGAGAGCTTCGGCCCTTGTCGAGGAGAGATGCAGCGGCATGGGTATCGATATCATTACCGGCGAGGGTGTAAACAGCGTTGAATCGCTAGGGAGCCATCAAGGGCGAGCCTCCGTTTCGGATGGATCGGAAATAGATTTCGATATTCTGGTCATGGCGGTAGGAGTCAGGCCGCGAACCGAACTGGCCGAGGCGGCGGGGATCAAATGCCGCGGCGGCATCCAGGTGGACGAGCGCCAGCTGACGTCGGAAAAAGACATCTACGCCGCCGGCGACGCCGTTCTCGCCATGGATATCGTGCTCGGAAAGCCGACCTTGAACGCCCTCTGGCCGGTGGCCGCCCTGCAAGGCAAGTACGCTGGCGCCAACATGGCGGGGGAGGAAGTTCCCTACCCCGGCTGCAATTCCATGAATTCGGTCGAGTTCTTCGGGCTGCCCGTGCTCTCCGCCGGCATAGTAAATCCTCCGGGCTCCGGTTATGAGGTCATAACCCGTGAGGATTCGGAAGGCGAGTACCGCAAGGCGGTCATAAAGGGTGACACCCTGGTCGGCATGCTGATGACCGGAAAGATAGAGAGGGCGGGAATTTTAACCTCCCTCATTCAGGAGAAGGCCAACGTCAAGAGGATCAAGAGCTGCCTTCTGGACGAAGGTTTCGGCCATATCAACTTCCCTCATTCGGTCCGGCAGGACCGCATAGTGGAATCCCTGGCCGGCCTGAATAAGGTCGAGGCCATGCGGGGCCGGGGAGGTTAGCAGATGCTGAGGAGTATGCGATTTCCGGACGACAAGGACTTCTCGGGTTGCTCGATATTCGGCATGATGAACACACGCGGCGGGAAGTTCAACGGCGAGCCGATGATCACGGCCATCGCCAATATGAGGGAGCGCAGCAACGGGCTTGGGGGAGGCTTTGCCGCCTATGGAATTTATCCCCAATACGCCGACCTCTATTGCTTTCAAATGATGTACGACGACGACGGCGCCCGCAAAGACAGCGAGGAATTCTTGCGGACCTCCTTTGAAATAGAGGCCGCGGAAATCATTCCGACCCGGGCCTGTGAGGGTGTGGGAGAATCCCCGCTGCTCTGGCGCTATTTTATGCAGCCGCACGAAAAGGTGAGCTGCGAACTCGAGGACGTGGACAGCTTCGTCGTCTCCGTAGTGATGGACATAAATACCAAAATCGACGGCGCCTTCGTCTTTTCGAGCGGCAAGGACATGGGCGTCTTCAAGGGCGTCGGGTTTCCCGAAGATATTGCCAGGTTCTTCCGCCTCGATGAGTACGAGGGCTACAGCTGGGTGGCGCACGGCCGTTTCCCGACCAATACCCAGGCATGGTGGGGAGGTGCCCACCCCTTCAATATCCTCGACTGGTCTGTCGTGCACAACGGCGAGATAAGCTCCTATGGCATCAACAAGCGCTACTTGGAAATGTACGGTTATATCTGCACGCTGTTTACCGACACCGAAGTGGTGGCCTATGCGGTCGATCTTCTGATAAGGCGGCACGGGCTTTGTATAGAGGATATGGCAAAGGTTCTGGCCGCACCGCTGTGGGACGAGATAGATCGCATGCCGGCCGCGGAGAAGGAACTTCATACCGCCCTGCGGCAGACCTACGGCTCGCTCCTGTTGAACGGCCCCTTCAGCATCATCGTCTCCAACCGCAATCAGATGATCGGGCTGACCGACCGCATCAGGTTGCGGCCGCTGGTGGCGGGAAGAAGCGGTGATTTGATGTACATTTCATCCGAGGAGGCGCCCATGCACCTCATAGACGACACCGTCGAGGATACCTGGATTCCGCGAGGCGGGGAGCCCATCGTGGCCGAGCTGGAAAACATTGCCAGGCCGGCAGCGGCGGAGGACAATGTTCTCAGTATGAGCAGTATGAGCGGCGCGGATAGCTGAGCCGCTTTGGAGGTTATTCGAATTGAAAAGTTATATCTTGCCGGAATTTCTCATAGACAGGGATGATTACCGCTGCATAAGGTGCGAGGTCTGCGTGCGGCAATGTGGTTTCGACGCTCACTGGTACGACGAGGAGGACGACGAGGTCCGCGTCGATGAGGACAAGTGCGTGGGCTGTCTGCGATGCGTTACCCTCTGCCCGACCAACGCCCTGATCGTGAGGCGAAATCCCAACCAGATCCCGGAAAACGCCAACTGGACTAATGAGGTACTGCACAACATCTACAAGCAGGCCGAAACGGGAGGTGTGCTGCTGACCGGTATGGGCTGCGACAAGGATTACCCCATTTATTGGGACCGCATAGTGCTCGACGCCAGCCAGGTAACCAATCCGTCCATCGATCCCTTGCGAGAGCCGATGGAGCTCCGCACCTATCTGGGGGCAAAGCCGGATGCGCTCGAGATCGCGCGGAAGCGGGGAAAAGCCTCCGTTGCCACCAAGATCTCCCCCCAATTAAGGCTGGAGACTCCGATAATGTTCTCAGCCTTATCCTATGGAGCCGTAAGTTACAACGTCTGCGAATCGCTCGCGCGTGCGGCGAGCGAATTCGGGACCTACTACAATACCGGGGAGGGTGGACTGCATCGGGACCTCTACCAGTATGGGGATCACACCATCTGCCAGGTGGCATCGGGCAGATTTGGAGTGCACGCCGACTACCTGGAAGCGGCGGCCGCGCTCGAAATCAAGATCGGGCAGGGGGCGAAGCCGGGTATCGGCGGTCACCTGCCGGGTGAGAAGGTTAGCGCGGAGATATCGCAGACCCGAATGATCCCGGAGGGGACGGATGCCCTCTCGCCCGCGCCCCACCATGATATTTATTCCATCGAAGACCTGGCCCAGCTGATCTATGCGCTTAAGGAAGCGACCAACTGGGAGAAGCCGGTGTCGGTGAAGATAGCGGCGGTGCATAACTCGGCCGCCATCGCTTCCGGCATGGTTCGTGCAGGTGCGGATATCATTGCCCTCGATGGCATTCGCGGCGGAACCGGAGCGGCCCCCACCATGATTAGGGACAACGTGGGAATTCCCATCGAACTGGCCCTGGCGGCGGTGGATACCCGCCTGCGCGAGGAGGGCATACGCAACCGGGCCAGCGTGGTGGTCGCCGGCGGTATCAGATCGGCGGCGGATGTCGTGAAGGCGGTGGCGCTCGGGGCTGATGCGGTTTACATAGGCACCGCGGCCCTGGTCGCGTTAGGCTGCCATGTCTGCCAGAAGTGCTATACAGGCAAGTGCAACTGGGGAATCGCTACCCAGGACCCCTACCTTACCAAGCGGCTCAATCCGGAGATCGGGACACGCCGCCTGATAAACCTGCTGACCGGATGGTCCCACGAGATCATGGAGATCCTCGGCGGCATGGGAATAAACGCTATCGAAAGCCTTCGCGGCAACAGGTTGCGGCTGCGGGGCGTCGGCCTCTCCGAGGAGGAGCTGCGAATCCTGGGCATCAAGCACGCCGGTGCGTAAGGGTGCCGCATGATGGTGCCGTATCTTCAATCTTCAGTTTTGTCCATGACGAACGGCTCTACAATCTATGAACTGAAGATTGAAGATACGGCACCCCTCGAAGCCGACGGCACCATATAAGGACATGACAGAAAATGGAATTTAGTCTCACTCACCCTCCATCAAGGAGTTTCGGGAACAATCGCGCGGGCAGAATGGTCGTAAGGTAATTAAGGAAGAGGAAAACCAGGCCCGAGTGGAGAAGGAAGAAATTAAGCTAAAATCCCGGGTAAAGAGGGTGAGAAGTAAATGAGGATCGAGGTTGACCATCACGCCGGATTGCCCGGCGTGTTTGTGCGTCAAAATAGCCACGTCAAGATCGACGCTCGGCAGCTCCACTACAGGGAGCTGAACAACATGGTGAAGAGGGCCGCAGCCGAAGGCACCAAGGAGATAGTGCTCGAAAATATATACGGGCAGCGCTACATAGGTTCCGGAATCAGGCGGCCGGTCGATATAACCATCCATGGAGTCCCGGGGAACGACCTGGGGGCTTTTATGGACGGGCCGAGGATAACCGTCGATCACAATGCCCAGGACGGCGTGGGCAATACCATGAACAGCGGGAAAATCGTCGTGCATGGTCGGGCGGGCGACATAGTGGCCATGGGGATGAGGGGCGGCAAGATCTTTATCAAGGATAGCGTCGGCTATCGTGCGGCGATACATATGAAAGAATACGGGGAGCACCGGCCGGTATTGGTTATCGGCGGCGATGCCCAGGACTTCCTGGGCGAGTATATGGCGGGGGGAGTTGTAATCGTCCTTGGCCTCAGCATTAAGGGCAAGGCCAGGCATAGAGCGAATCACATCGGCACCGGAATGCACGGCGGCATGATATTCCTTCGCGGCGATGTCGAGGATTACCAGTTGGGCAAAGAAGCCAAAATCGAGCCCGCACTGGAAGAGGATCTGGAGTTGATTCGTCCCTACATAGAAGAGTACGTCGACCACTTCGGGGGCAAGTCCGAGGATCTCATCCACTCCGGTTTCTCCAAGCTGTCGCCAAAATCCCACCGCCCCTTCGGGGGGCTTTACGCCTACTGATATTTAGTGGTGGCATCAAGAAAGGCTGGCACATGCCAGGCTTTATGCCTTAAAGTCAAGGCGTGAGAATCTTTCTTTATTGTACGCCCGATCGAGAAAAACCTTTCAGGGACATTCTTGAAGATAAGTACACCGTTGATTCCCTGAAGGCGGATGACCTTGCCCGGGCATGGCCTGGTGACCTGATCCTGGCTGACCTCGTCGATGACGGATATGCCTGGCGTGATAAGCTCGGTGCAATCTGCCGCAACCTGCGGGAGGAAGTGCGCTTGATCGCGATCCTCGATCGGCGTCAGGTGGGCGTGCTGGGAAGCGACTATAGCCTGAATGATTTTGTCGTCGAGGGTTTTAGCGCACCGGAACTGATCGCCCGCATACGGCGTCAGCTGGCGGAAGGCGATGGTGAGGATGAAGCATCCGACCTGCTCGAAATAGATGAGGCCCGTTACGAAATCCGATTTGCCGGAGCGCCTATCGAGCTGACCTTCAAGGAATTCGAACTCCTGCGTTTTTTATCCAGCCGACCGGGAAGGGTCTTCACTCGCGAGAGACTGCTCGAACAAGTCTGGGGATACGATTATTTCGGTGGCTCCCGTACGGTTGACGTCCATATTCGTCGCATCCGCTCCAAGATCGAGAGGGAAGGCCACACCTATATCAGAACCGTACGCGGCGTAGGTTATATCTTCGAACATGAATTTCACGGATAGCCTGGGATCAATCGGATGGGGTCAGGCCTCAACATCAACATTATTCAGTTTTCATAAATTACGTATGCCATGCTTACGGGCAAATGTTGATGTTGAGGCCTGACCCCTTTTTATATCGCATTTAATTACCCTGAAATCATTTTGTAATCATAATTTAATCCCCCCATAAAGTCCCCGAAATCTCCCATGTCTAGAATAATTTTTAGCGATACAAATCGAGATTAAGAGGGAGGTCGTATATGGGACCGTTTTACAGAAAATGGAAGCCACTGATTCTGATTGCGATCGTTCTGGTCCTGTTGCTTGCCATATTTGTCTTGCCTATGAAAGCAAAGGCAGATGCAACCGGAGATCGGACGGGCAGCGGTCAGGACGTCGGCGAAGGCGATCTGGCCGATCAAGTCGGACATAACACAATAGCCATCAACTTCATCTGGGTTTTTCTGGGAGCGATACTGGTATTCTTCATGCAGGCCGGCTTCGCCTTCGTCGAAACCGGATTCACCCAGGAACGCAATGCCGCCCATGTCATGATGACCAATCTCACTATCTTCCCGGTGGGAGTGCTCGCCTATTTCCTGGTCGGATTCGCCCTGATGTTCGGTGGAGTTGGTCCGCTGAAGACTCTGGGCGGAGCGCCGGTCTTGACTTCCAGTCTGCAGGTGGCCAAAGGTTGGTCGATCTTCGGCCTCAAGGGCTTTGCCCTTTCGGGAACCGGAGTCTACGACGTAGGGATCTTCCTCTTTTTCCTCTTCGAGGTGGTCTTCATGGATACATCGGCGACCATCGTGACCGGGGCAATGGCCGAGCGCTGGAAGTTCAAGGCCTTCCTGGTCTACGGGGTTTTCATGTCCGCGATTCTCTATCCCGTGTATGGCCATTGGGTATGGGGCGGAGGATGGCTCTCGCAGTTGGGCGCCAATGTAAATCTCGGTCACGGCTTTCTCGATTTCGCGGGATCATCGGTGGTGCATGCAGTAGGAGGATTGTGCGCCCTTGCCGGAATCTACGTACTCGGGCCCCGTATCGGACGCTTCGATAAGGAAGGGAAGCCGCGGCCCATCCCGGGCCATAATGTCCCCATGGCCATCGTCGGGGTAATGATCCTCGTCTTTGGATGGTTCGGTTTCAACGCAGGCAGCACCCTCTCCGGAGGCGATCTGCGCTTGGCGGTCATAGCCACCAACACCCTGCTCGCCGCCTGCGCCGGATCTGTATTCGCCATGTTCTATTGGTGGAAGAAGTTCGGCAAGCCGGATCCCTCGATGACGGCCAATGGCATGCTGGCAGGGCTGGTGGCCATAACCGCCCCCTGCGCCTTCGTGCCCGCCTGGGGGGCCATCGTAATCGGGCTGATTGCGGGGCTAGTTGTCTGCTGGGGTGTCCTGGCCCTGGAGCGCTGGAAGTTGGACGATCCCGTGGGCGCCGTAGCCGTGCACGGCTTCTGCGGGCTATGGGGCGTGGTCGCCCTTGGTCTATTCGCGGATGGTACATATGGTGCCGGAAGCAATGGTGTAGGGGGAGCGGTGCGCGGCCTCTTCTTCGGCGACGCCGGCCAGTTCCTGGCCCAGATCATAGGTGCGGTCACCTGCACGGTATTCGTGCTTGGCCTTTCGTACCTCTTCTTCCGTTTACAGGACAGGATCCAGGGAATTCGAGTATCGCCGCAGGTCGAGGTGGACGGCGTGGATATTCATGAGATGGGCGTCTCGGCTTACCCGTCCGGCACCCAGTTGCACCTGACCGTTCCATATGTTGAATCCGGAAAAGAGAGCAAATATACACAAAAGGCGGCGGGAGAGCGATGAAGAACATCCGCAGGTCCAGTAGCGATGAGGCGGATGGCAAATCATTGCCACTACCGAGAGAGGAGGGGTTTTGTTGAAGAAAATAGAGGCCCTTATCAGGCCGGAGCGGTTAGATCCCGTCATGGATGCTCTGCGAGTCCTGGGCTATCCCGGCGTCACTCTAACCGAAGTCCGGGGGCACGGTAAGCAGAAGGGGGTGACTCAGGTATGGCGCGGTTCCGAATACCGGGTGGAATTCATTCCCAAGATAAAACTGGAGGCGGTGGTACTGGACGAGGATGCCGGAAAGGTCGCAAATTCCATAATGAAAGCGGCACGAACCGGATCCAGCGGCGATGGCAAGATCTTCATCTACGATGTTGAGGACGCCGTGCGCATCAGGACGGGTGAGGCCGGATTCCAGGCGATTTAACATAGATGTAACATTTCCGAAAAGAAAGGGAAACACGGAGGCGATAGGATGTCTAGCTGGATGACTATGGAAAGGCATTCTTAAGTCCGAAGGAGGATAAACATGACGACCTTAGCACAAGGGAGGACGACCATGACTAAAGACAAGGAATACGTGCTGAATATGGCGCGTGAAAACGATGTGCGTTTCATCAGGCTGTGGTTCACGGACATTCTCGGCTTTATGAAGAGTTTTGCCATTACCATAAGCGAATTGGAGGAAGCCCTCGAGGAGGGGATGGGCTTTGATGGTTCGTCCATCGAGGGTTACGCAAGAATTGACGAGAGCGACATGATCGCAATGCCCGACCCCAGCACCTTCGCCATCCTGCCCTGGCGCCCGCGCGAGCATAATGCAGTGGCGCGCATGTTCTGCGATGTCCTGCTGCCGGGGGGCGAGCCCTACATCCGGGATCCTCGCTTTGTGCTCAAGAAGAACCTGGCCCGGGCGGCGCAGATGGGCTATACGTATTATGTCGGCCCGGAACTCGAGTTCTTCTACTTCAAGGATCAGGACTCTACTCAAGTTCTCGATCGCGGCGGCTATTTCGACCTGACCCCTCTCGATCTCGCAAGCGACCTCCGCCGCGACACCGTCCTTGCCCTCGAAGATCTGGGAATCGGTGTCGAGTACAGCCACCATGAGGTCGGCCCGAGCCAGCACGAGATAGATATGCGCTACACGGACGCACTTTCGATGGCGGACAATGCCATGACCTTCCGCCTGGTGGTAAAGGAAGTAGCGCTACTGAACGGGGTATACGCGACCTTTATGCCCAAGCCATTGATCGGTGAGAATGGCAGTGGAATGCACACCCACATGTCGCTTTTCGAAGGCGATAGGAACGCCTTCTTCGATCCGAGCGAAGAGCATCACCTTTCGATGGTCGCGAAACATTTCATCGCGGGTCTCTTGCGACATGCCTCGGAAATGACGCTGGTATGCAATCAGTGGGTCAATTCCTACAAGCGCCTGGTACCCGGTTACGAGGCCCCCATCTATCTGACCTGGGCGGTCCGTAATCGCTCCGACCTGGTGCGCATCCCGCAATACAAGCCGGGCAAGGAGAAGGCGACGCGAGTCGAGTTTCGCTCTCCCGACCCTTCCTGCAATCCCTACCTGGCCTTCTCATGTATGCTGGCGGCCGGCCTCGATGGCATCGAGAACAAGTACGAGCTGGGCCCGTCAACGGAAACCAATGTCTACAAACTCAGTGCTGAGGAGCGGGAGAAGAGGGGTATCAAGCAGCTGCCCGAGGACCTCTGGGAGGCAATTAAACTGGCGGAGGAAAGCGAGCTTCTGCGCAAGGCTCTGGGCGAAGAGGTCTTTACCTCGCTGATCGAAAATAAGAAAATTGAGTGGGAACGATATCGTGCCCATGTTACGGAATGGGAGCTCGATAATTATCTGCCGTTGCTCTAAACAAGCGAGCAACCGTTCTCTGGCCTGTATAGCGGGGAACGGAAACGCTGAAAGAGGCAAGAAGCATAGATGAGATTGGCTCTCGCCCAGATTAACGTCTCAGTAGGCGACCTGGAAGGCAATAGCCACCTGATCCTTCGCACTTCGCGTGAGGCACAAGCTCAGGGAGCGGATATGGTCTGCTTCCCTGAGCTTGCCTTGTCGGGCTATCCACCTGAGGACCTCCTCTTGAAGAGAGATTTCCTGGAGAGATGCATGGATCACCTGCATGCCTTGGCTCGAGAGATCGATGACATAATCGTAATCCTGGGCACACCCTATCTGGATGACGACCTCTTCAACGCCGCCGCGGTAATCCACAAGGGCGAGATCTTGGCCGTTTATCACAAACATTTCCTGCCGAATTATGGCGTCTTCGATGAATACCGCTACTTCGCCTCAGGCCGGGAAGGCCTGGTTTTGAAAATTGGCGGCCTCAGGGTCGGGGTCACGGTTTGCGAGGACATATGGTACCCGGGAGGGCCGATGGAGGCGGAAGTAACCTACGGCGGAGCCGAACTGGTGGTAAATCTTTCATCCTCGCCCTATCAGCGGGGCAAGCACTTCGACAGGGAGCGCCTGCTCAAATCCAGGACATCGGATGCCATGGCCATACTCGCCTATGTGAACTGTGTGGGCGGGCAGGACGAACTGGTTTTCGACGGCGGCTCGATGATCCTGCATCCTCTGGAGGAAGAGTTCATGGCCGCACCGCGCTTTGTGGAAGACCTGATGTTTTATGATGTAAACACCACCGGCCTGTGGGGACGCAGAATGATGTACCCGCTGCAGCGTTATCTCAGGCAGGGTAATTTACACATACCCATGCGAGTTCTCGAGATTGAGGCGCCGGATCGCTCATCGGCACCGGCTCTACCGGGGATCGAAAAAAAGGCGGCCCCCGATCTAAAGAGCGAGGACGAAATTCTGGAGGCGTTGCTCCTTGGCCTCAAGGACTATGTGAGGAAAAACAGGTTCCAGCATGTATTGATAGGCCTTTCCGGCGGTATCGATTCGGCTCTCACCGCAGCCATAGCCACCATGGCCTTGGGCCCTTCAAATGTACACTGCGTCTTCATGCCTTCGCGTTATAGCGCGGAGGTATCCTATCGCGGGGCGGAGATGCTGGCCGCCTCCCTCGGGGTTTCCCTGGATAAATATGCCATCGACGAGATATTCGAAAGCTACGTAAAGGATGCCCAGGCTTCGCTCGAGGGGCCGAGCGGAGGTCTGGCGGCCGAGAACCTGCAGGCGCGCATCAGGGGCGACATCCTGATGAGCATCTCCAACAGCCGCGGCTGGCTGGTGCTGGCGACCGGAAACAAGAGCGAGCTTTCAATGGGATATTGCACCCTGTATGGGGACATGGCGGGCGGGTACGCCGTGCTCAAGGATCTGCTCAAGCGGGATGTCTACGGGCTGTCGCGCTACATTAACGAGAGGGAGGGGCGGGAGGTGATCCCGCAGATAATTCTGGAAAGGGAGCCATCGGCTGAGCTGCGCGAAAATCAGAGGGATGTCGATTCCCTGCCGCCTTATGAAGTTCTCGACCCGATCCTGGAGGACTATATAGAAAACGGCCTGACCATCGAGGAGATGGCGGCCAAGGGATATTCTCCCGAGCTGGTCAGAGGAATAATTTACCAGGTAGACACCAACGAGTACAAGCGGCGGCAGGCCCCGGTGGGGATCAAGATAACCTCCCGCGCCTTCGGCCGCGATTGGCGCCTGCCCATTTCCAAGTTCGAACAGCGCTAAATCCCATTTCCCGCGATCAGATCGCGATAGGCCAGTCCTGTCGGCGAAAGGGTTCCGCTTAAAATATTAGGGGCAGCCTGGGTATCGACCAGGCGTTGAAGGCCGGGATAATCAAGTTTGGATGTAGCCGAGTCGTAATCTGCGTAGGCATAAAAGTATATCATCCAGAATGGGGACATGAACTCGAGCCGCAGGTAATGGGACAACTTGACCATGACGGTCAGGAACTTCTCATCCAGAGGAGACCAGAAGCCATAGGCGTCGCGAGCGAAATATTTCGATTCCGCCCCCGGGATTCCCGCCGATTCATTTGACCCGATCTTGTAGAGCCAGGCCTCATTGATTGTCAGCCCCTTTTTATTGGCGCCCGCGAGATCGGCGATCCGCGTCGCCGCATCCATTACCATAGCGTCCCCGATGGGATAGATATGCATATCGAGGTAATCAATGCTCGTATTCCTGGCCAAGCTTTCGAAATAGGCTAGATTATCCCAGGTACCGGCGCCCGCGCCCATGCGAGTCGCACCGCGATTCAAGCCGTCCAGGATATACTGTACGATCTCCGTCTGATTCTTCACCGAAAAATCCAACCCGGTATTCGCCCGCTGCGTGGACGACTCGTTCTCCACCGTAAGGTAATCCGGTTTGAGTTCCTCGAGAATAGTCTGATCCATGGCTCGCTTCCCCTGCTTGTAGCGTTCCAAAGTCAGCCCGGCATAGTTGACGTTAAGGCTGGAGAAATCCGGGTTGGGGAAAATGGTAGTGGTTTCGACTATCATTGCCAGGCCTCTGCTCTTGATCTCTGCCGCGACCTTCCTGTAGAAGTCCAGGTATTGCGAGGAATGCGGGAACTGCGAGTCGAGTATCGGGTAATTTATGCTCAGGGTTACGGCGCCTACCCCAAGGGAAACGAGGGCGTCCAGGTTGCGCTTTACGGAGGCGAGCGTCTGTTCGCGGAGAAGCGCTTCACCCCGGTTGCTTTCAGCCGCGAGCAATTCGGTGCTGAACTTGGTGCCGAATTTCGAGCCGTCCCATTGCCGCGAGATATCGGATTCGATTTCCCCCAGCTTGGAATCGAGTTCCCGATACAGGGCGGCGTACTCGTCGGGAACCGTTATCGTTTCTTCTGGCGGCGCTTCCCGCGCCCTGCCGCCGCAACCATTGAGCAGGGGCAAAACCAGGAGCGGCGCAATCAGAAGATGTAGTAGTCTTATTTTCCTCACACGGCCTCCTCGGATCTACCGCTCCACAAAGGGGGCTGAGCCTAACGTCGAGGTTATTTCTTGCCTATCGGGAACTGGAGCTCCGTGATTAAATCATCCTCACTGCCTACCATGATCAGATCGTTATGAAAAATGGCGAGACCCGGTCCCATGAGCTCATAACCGTTATCCGCGATCCAACGCATCAGTTTGAGAAACGAATCCTGCAAACCGGCTTGCGACCCCTTATGTACCATGAAGGCGACTTCCTGTGGCTGGGTCGTTTTCACTTTCACCTCGCCCGATTCGGCCAGGTCTTTTATCTCCGGCGGCGGCTCCAGCGGCCTCATTTTTTTACCTCCATTGTCCGAACGACTTCTTTTCGTAATAACTTTACGCCAAAAGCTCTCCCGGGGATAATGGGTTGTTGTAACACTAGCTACGCTGTTTGGAGGAGTGATATGGAAAATAAATCTTTTAAGGCACTTGTTGTCAGGCAGGGCGACGGTAAGAACTTCACTCGCGACATCGAGGAAAAACACATCGAGGATCTGCCGCAGGGGGATGTTATCATTCATGTTCTTTACAGCTCATTGAATTACAAAGACGCATTGTCGGCGGCGGGAAACAAGGGGGTCAGCAAGAACTACCCCCACACGCCGGGCATAGATGCAGCTGGCCTGGTGGTCGACAGCAAAGTGCCCGAATTCAAGCCGGGGGACAGGGTAATCGTCACCGGCTACGACCTGGGCATGAATACGGCCGGGGGCCTCGAGGAATACATCCGGGTGCCCGCGGGCTGGGTGGTGAGGTTGCCCGCCAATCTCAGCCTTAAGGAGGCCATGATCTATGGAACCGCCGGATTTACCGCCGGGCTCTCCGTGCTCAAGTTGACCCGGACCGGCCTCAGTCCGGAGGACGGGGAGGTACTGGTCACCGGTGCCACCGGCGGGGTAGGAAGCATCGCCATGAGGATCATGGCCAAAATCGGTTACAAAGTGGTGGCTGCGGCCGGCCTCATGAGCGGGGAAGAGTTCGCGGAATGGGAGCAGAGGCTCAAGGAGGTGGGAGCCTTCCGGGTGATACCGGCGAGTGAAGTAAACGACACTTCGGGCAGGCCGATGCTGCATCAAAAATGGCCGGGAGCCATCGACACCGTGGGGGGAGACGTCCTCTCAACCGTGATAAAGGAAATAAGTTACTGCGGGGCGGTAACCACCTGCGGCAACATCGGCGGGGCCGAACTGCATCTCAATGTTTTCCCCTTCATCCTGAGGGGAGTCACCTTGATCGGCATCGATTCGGTCGAGTGCCCTATGGAGGACACCCGCCTCTATGTATGGCAAAAATTGGCAACCGATTGGAGGCTGGACAACCTCGAGGACATGCTCACTGAAGTGCCGCTGGAAAAGGTGGAGGACAGGATCCAGAAGCTCTTGAACAAGGAATCCAAGGGTAGGACCCTGGTCAAGGTATCCGAAGGCTCCGATTAGCCTCCACAAAGGGGTTTCAAGCGCGCGCTTATCTGCCCTTCCTGGTACTCCCTGGGATCGACGCAGTCTCCCTCTTATACCCGGAGCCTTGCATCTTCCCTCCCTTTCCGACGTTAAGTAAGTGGCATCAGGGGTCCGGTAAAGAAGGTGACTTGCCGGGTATATTATATAGAATGTTTTTTGTTCGGTCTGGCTTCAGCTTTGATGAGGAGGGAAAAGAGAATGGACAAGTACGAGTGCACAGTCTGCGGATGGGTTTACGATCCCGAGGTCGGAGACCCGGTGGGCGGCATAGCGCCGGGGGTAGCCTTTGAGGACCTTCCGGATGATTGGGTATGCCCGCAATGCGGGGCTGAAAAAGATATGTTCGAGAAGATATAGGAGAGTTTAGGAGGGGATCATGCCACCCATCAAAATGGCGGAAGGAGTGCATTGGATCGGAGTCCTCGATCCACAACTCCGCGTCTTCGACATAATTATGAAAGCCGATCATGGCACCACCTACAATTCCTACCTGGTTCAGGGGGAGAAGATCGCCGTAATAGATACCGTGAAGGCCAATTTCTTCGACACCTTCATGGATAACATCAAAGCGCTGGTGGATCCAAAGGATATTTCATATCTGGTGGTTAACCATACCGAGCCCGATCATTCCGGCTCGTTCTCGCGTTTTCTGGAAGAAGCGCCCCAGGCGCAAATCGTCTGCGATCGCCAGTGTGCGAATTTCGTCAAGAACATCATCAATCGGGACGTGAATCCCATGCTTGTGACGCAGGGGGATAAGCTCGATCTCGGCGGTGGAGCCGAGTTTACCTTTATTCATGCCCCGTTCCTGCACTGGCCGGATACCATGTTCACCTATCTGGAGAAGGAGAGCATTCTCTTCCCGTGCGACTTTCTCGGCGAGCATTACTGTGACGACCGTATGTTCGACGATCTGGTCGAAGACGACGAGCACATGTTCGAGTATTACTTCCAGATCATCTTCCGCCCGTTTAAGAAGTATGTTCTCGAGGCTATCGACAAGATAAAAGACCTGGATATAAAGATGATATGCCCGAGCCATGGGCCCATCAAGCGAACCGATCCCTGGAGCTACGTCGAGAAGTACAGGCAATGGGCATCGCAGCCCAAGCCTGAAAAGAAGCTATTGATCTTCTACGTAAGCGCCTACGGCAATACCCAGATGCTGGCGGAAGCCATAGCGGAGGGAGCGCGTTCGGTGGGCATGAAGGCTTCGGTCATGGATGCCACCGCAATCGAACTGGGCTTGATCCTGGACGAGATAGAGGCTGCGGAAGGGATAGCGGTCGGCTCCGCTACCATCAATTCCGATGCGCTTGAACCCGTCTGGTGGCTGCTTTCACACCTGGACACCTTGAATGTGAAGGGCAAGATCGGTGCTGCCTTCGGATCGTATGGCTGGAGCGGTGAAGGACCGAAGATGATCACCGAGCGCCTGAAGAGCCTCAAGTTCAAGGTGGACGAGGAACCGCTGCGGGTGGTGCTGGTGCCGACCGGGGAAGACCTCGATAAAGCACGCGAGATGGGCAAGCGGCTGGCGATGCAGATCCAGGCTCCGTCTATGGTCAGCGCGGCTGGCTAAAAGGCAGGCCTGATTCCTCTCCACGGCATCGCTTTTTCGAGCGCCGCCGCCGCTTTTAATACCAGGGCTTCCTGAAAGCGGTCGCCTACTATCTGCAGTCCGACGGGAAGACCCTCGGAGTTGAAGCCGCAGGGGACGGAGGCGGCGGGTTGTCCGGTGAAGTTGAATGGCATCGTGAAAGGAACCCAGCCGGCCGGACCCACATCAACTCCCTCTATGTCCGGAGGTCCCAAAGGTCCTATCTCCGCACATTCGAAAGCGACGCAGGCGGTGGTGGGGGTCAACAACAAATCATATTTATCAAAGATCTTACGTAGCGCCTCCCAGAGCGAATAACAATGGAAATGAATCTTGGCCATGTCGCGATTGGTGAAGGCGTCTGCGAGGTCCAGGAACGGCATGTAGAGCGGGTACCCAACCTGCTTGAACTCCTCGAGACGCTCTTCGTTCGAGGCAACCAACTCCGATATCATTGTGATTATAAAATCCGTTTCGGAGGTGGCCGGCAGGGTATCGTCTATCTCATCTACCTTGCATCCCAGCTCCCCGAAGGCTGAGGCGGCTTTCCTGGTAAGCTCCAGGACTTGGGATTCAACCGCTGCCGCATATCCAAGGTCCGGGCTGTAAGCGACGCGCAGGCCTTTCATATCCCCTTTCATATCCTCGGCGAACTTACCCGGATAGGCGGGCAGGGAAGCGAAGTCCCGGCTATCGGGGCCGGCCGCCACATCCATGAAAATGGCAGCATCCACGACTGCCCGAGTAATTGGCCCCTCGTGGTTCAGACCCTCGAATCCGGGGATATGAGGGTACCAGGGAATCCGGCCGAATTGGGGCTTTATCCCGAAGACGCCACAGAGGGCCGAGGGGATGCGAATGGAACCGCCGGCGTCATTTCCCATGGCGATGGGGCAGAGTCCCGCAGCGACCGCCACCGCCGAACCCCCGCTCGAACCCCCGCAGATCCTTTTCAAATCCCAGGGATTGGCCGTCTTTCCAAACAGGGGGTTTTCAGTGATCCCGACAAGCCCGAACTCGGGCAGGTTCGTCTTCCCCAATATTATCGCCCCGGCGTTTTTGAGCCTCTCCAGCGCAACGGCATCCTCATCGGGAATAAAATTCTCATACAGTTTGGACCCGTAGGTGGTCCTCACCCCTTTGCTCCAGATGTTGTCCTTAACTGCGATGGGGACTCCCTCCATCGCCCTTGCCCTTCCCTTCAGGTATGCCTCCTCGGCATCCCTGGCCGCTGCTTCTGCCGATTCCGCCAATAAGGTCACAAAGGCGTTCAAGCTGGGATTCACCTGTTGGATGCGTTCGAGCAAACGCCTGGTTACCTCAAGCGGAGATACTTGCTTCGCCCGGTACGCCTCAATCAATTCCGATGCGGACATCCATTCGACTTCAGCCATCGCCGAAACCCCCTCCAAAATTAGACATGTAAGCATTTACCAACAATTAGCAGCGGCTGCCGGAGCACTTGCACCACTCAGGAGCCGTGGATTGAGCAGGAAACGCGGCTGCCTTGGAGCGAATAAGTGCCTCCGCTCGGGCAGGACGGTACGCTTTGCAGGTATTTGGGAACCAGCTGCTGCAGCGACGTGGCCGATTTTCCTTCCAGAACGGAATACTGCTGAAGGCTGGATTCCATTGTCCTGCGGTTGGCCGCGCAGGCGGCACTATCCGCCTTGGCCACCGGCCCCTCTGTCGGATTGGTTAACTGCTCCGCGCTGCTGCCGCAACCGGCGACGATGACCACCAGCGAAATCAGGATCAAGCCGACAATGAGGTATCTCATCGCACACTCCTTGATTAGCTGCTACTCACCGATATCTATTTCGCGAATAGCCTGTATTATCATCTTCTTCGCGATTTGGTTGATGATGGTCGCCGGCGTTTCCAACACCGAAGTCCGCCATTCCTCGAGCGGCCTGTTCGCTTCGACGAAGGCCTTGTAGAGGGTTTGCTGCAGCTGATCGGCGTTGGGCTCGATGTAAATCTCGTAGATCTGCTTCTGTGAGCCCGAGAGCTCCTCGATCTCCTTGCCCAGCACTTCCTGGAACTCTTGCTTGATCCGCTTACCGCGGCTTCTTACGTAGTAACCGTTTAATTCCTGCAAAAAATCGGCCATCTTAGGTTCCTTGCCCTCACACTCGACGGATCATTGCCCTTAATAATAAAGGGTCATCCGGCAAAATCAAACGGGACTCCCCGGCTCTAAATATTTATGCAACCAGTTAAGCAAATCGGACGCTCAAGCGGCTACCTTTAGGGCGCATGGGGGAGCAGGCAGGTGCTACCGAGCCGGCGCGAAAAAATAGCGTAAGAAAGCCCGGGAAAGCAGGCGCTTGACCCGGGCTAGTCTTTTGGTGGAGCCGATGGGATTTGAACCCACGACTTCTGCCGTGCGAAGGCAGCGCTCTCCCACTGAGCTACGGCCCCATGAGTACAAGGGATATTCTATCAAAATCGCTCGCCGGGCTTCCATAAACTCTTTCCGCTCCGGTTTCGTCTTAAGTGATAAATAATTGTGAGGCGGGGATAAGGGGTATATCTTATTAGCGAGTTGAAGGGATAGAAGAGCCGGGAGGCACGGATGGCGAAAGCAGAGAGGAAAGCGATCATTTTCGTGGCCATGGCCTGGGCCCTATTGGCCCTCCTTACCCTGGCATCCTGTTCAAAAGGGAGCCAGGTGGATGAAACACCGGCCGACCAAAAAATGCAGGTGCCGGAGAATAATTACTCCTTCCTGGTTTGCGGAGACCCGCACGGACGAGTTGATTTGCTGGAGCGTATCATCGGCCAGGCCAGGGACGGCGAATTCCTGGCGATCGTGGGGGACCTGACCACGGGAACCGGCCTGCAGGAAATGAAGAAGATGAAGGACTTCCTGGATTCGAAGTCATTACCCTATCATGTCATCCCCGGCGATAACGACATGCCCCGCGGCAATCTCGCCAATTATCAGAGCGTTTTCGGGCCCGACTATTATTCGCTGGATATGCAGGATTCCCACCTGATTTTTCTCGATGACGCTATACCCGGCACGGGATGCCTCCAGGATGAACTCGGCTGGCTGAAGCAGGACCTGTCTGCGACCGCTGGCAAAATTATCATCGCGTTCGCCCACGTTCCGCCCGGAGCTCCTGTGACGATGAACGATGTCGAGGCCACGCAACGCGAGGCCGACAGCGCGCATGAAATGCTCGGCTTGCTGAGAAACGCCGGGGCTGCGGTCCTTTACTCCGGACACCTGCATGCCTACCTACTCTATAGCGATGGCCCTCCTCGTATTATTGTCACCGGCGGTGCCGGAGCCCCGCTGCATCTCTCCGAGCAGTCGGGGGGCTACTACCATTTCCTGCGGGTAACGGTTAACGGGGACCAGGTAAGCGAGGAAATAATAAGGCTTTAGCCATGTAAACGGCGTTTATGCATTCAGGAAATTGACTTAACTATAATAAAGTATTACCTTTGGTATTACCGATAATAAAGGGAGAGATACGTGGGCTTCCAAGCGAGCATATATGCTTTTGACTGGAGCGACGAAATAATAGAAAAACTTGGGAAGCATAATGTGGATTACTGGGAGGTTGAAGAAGTAATATTTGAAGATCCGCAAATGGTATTAAAGCGGGTCTGTGATGAAAAACATGGCGAAAGATGGCTTGTCCAAGGAAGAACGATGGGGGGCAGGAAATTGCGAATATTTTTGAAGCCATGCGAAAATCGAGAGGGCATCTGGTTTGTGATTACGGCTTGGGAGGAAGGAAAATGAATCAGCAGCGAAGTGAAAGAGATAAGGAATTCGATGCGCTGTGGGAGAAGGGACAGCCCATCGAGATAAAAAAATCGCAAGGCGAGAAGAAAATGAGCGTCTTTTCTGTGAAGATAGACCGAGAACTACTTCGCGTTCTTGTCGAAACTGCAAAGCAACGAGAGATAGGCCCTTCGACGCTGGCAAGAGAGCTTATTCAAGAGGGGTTGCTTTCTAGAGGCGAAAGACTATCAAACGAGAGCCTCATTGGAATCATCTGCAATAGATTGGCGGAAAATTCGGTACATCCAATTGATGCTCATAACGAATCCATTAAGGCACCTTTAGAGATGGCTAGGGAATTGAAGGTGCAACTCCCAGCTAAAATGGAACTAAAGGCAGAATCTGCCTCTGCTGCGGCGGAAAATATCTGGATTCCTATTCGAAAATCGGCTTGAAGGGGGAATAGAATTTGGAAGCATGGTTGATGCTTTGTGATGCGGCGCAACTGGTGCAGGGCAAG
>Ga0209747_1000222_pt1 | contig 30799 bp, 27 predicted proteins | sample BarGraNGADG00311_FD_184498 | JGI IMG/M metagenome (GOLD analysis project Ga0209747, IMG submission 184498) | Arctic peat soil microbial communities from Barrow, Alaska - Barrow Graham LP Ref core NGADG0011-311 (SPAdes) (version 2) | ecosystem: Environmental > Terrestrial > Soil > Wetlands > Peat...
CCGCCAGCCTCTCCTTGAGCTTGCCCGTGGTGTCATCCTCGTAAATGGGTTCTTCCTCGTGCATGAGTATGCCGCCAGCGTCGAGCCGCTCGTTCATCATGATGGTGGTAACGCCCGTTATGCTGGCGCCGTTCATGAGCGCGCGCTCCACGGGGGCCGCCCCCCGGTATCGCGGGAGAAGCGAAGGGTGGAGGTTGACGAATCCGCGCGCCGGCACGTCCAGCAGCCAGCGCGGGATCAAAGCCCCATAGGCGACCACGACGCCCGCGTCCCACTGGACAGTGTCGGCTGTCGCCGAGAACGTGGCGCGGTCGAGCCGTTCGGGCTGGATGACTTCGAGGGAAAGCTCTCTCGCCTTCTGTACCAGCGGGGTGGGCCCGGTCCGGAGCCCCCTTCCCGCAGGCGCGTCGGGCCTGCCGACCACGGCCTCCACGCTGTGCCCCGCACAGGCGTCGAGGCGCTCCAGTGATGGGACCGCGAAAGAGTCACTACCGAAAAAGATCAGTCTCAATTGGCCCCCCGGCCGCTAGACACCCGACCTTCGGCGGCGCTCCATCTCGAGTTCCTGGTAATCCGCCAGGGCGCGCCTCCGGTCCTCCCCACTGCACCTGTCGACGATGAGCAGACCATCGAGGTGGTCTATCTCGTGCTGGAAGACCCGGGAGAGAAACCCCCCGGGCTCGATGACGACCTTGTGCCCCGCCGGCGTGGTGTACCGCACCTGTACCCGGCTGGGCCTCACTATCGGAACGGTCACGCCCCTCAGGCTCAGGCAACCCTCGTCGAAGGTGCACTCGCCTTCCTTGTCAATGATCTCGGGGTTGATCACGCACCTGGGGCCAAGACCTGCGTCGTAGACGAACAGGCGTTTGACGGAGCCGACCTGCGGGGCCGCCAGGCCATGCCCGGCCTCCAGCATGAGGGTCTCCTCCATCTCCTTGATAAGTTTCCTGGTCTCGGCGTCGATCTCACCGCACTCGCGACACCTCTCTCGGAGGACCGGGTCACCGAGCTTTCGAACAGGAAGGGCCAGGGCTCACCTCTCGTGGCTTCTAGAGTCCCGCTTCTTTCCGGAGCGCGTCCGCCTTATCGGTTCTCTCCCAGTTGAAGCCTTCCTCCTCGCGCCCGAAATGACCGTAAGCGGCGGTTTTTTTATAGATAGGGTTGAGCAGTTTCAGATCGCGGATGATCGCGGCCGGCCGCAGGTCGAAGTGCCCGCGGATGAGCTCCTCCACCCTCTCCAGGGGTATCTTCTCCGTGCCGAAGGCGTAGCAGCTTACGGACACAGGATGGGACTTTCCAATCACGTAAGCGAGCTGGACCTCGAACCTGTCGGCGATGCCGGCCGCGACGACGTTCTTCGCGACGTAGCGGGCGGCGTACGAGGCCGAGCGATCGACCTTACTCGGGTCTTTGCCGGAGAAGGCCCCTCCTCCGTGCCGTGCCATGCCCCCGTAGGTGTCCACGATTATCTTTCTGCCGGTGAGCCCGGTGTCTCCCATCGGGCCGCCGATCACGAACCTGCCGGTCGGGTTGACCAGGAAGCGGGGTTTCCTGTCCAGGTACTCCTCCGGTATCACGGGGCGGAGTACGTGCTCCTCGAGGTCCGGCTTCATCAAACCCATGATGTCGACGTCCTCGTCGTGCTGCGCGGAGATCACGACCGTCCTCACGTGGACCGGCCGGAATCCCTCGTACTCGACGGTGACCTGCGTCTTGCCGTCGGGCCTCAGGTAAGGGATGATCCCGGCCTTGCGCACGTCGGCCAGACGCTTGGCGAGCTTGTGCGCCAGCATGATGGGAAGAGGCATGAGCTCCTCGGTCTCGTTGCAAGCGAACCCGAACATCATCCCCTGGTCGCCCGCCCCCATGGCGTCCAGCTCGTCGGTGTCCTTGCTGACCCGCTTCTCCAGGGAGTCCTTCACGCCCATGTCGATGTCGGACGACTGCTCGTCGATCGAGATCATCATCCCGCATGTCTGGAAGTCGAAGCCGTACTCCGGTTTGTTGTAGCCTATCTCTTCTATGGTGTCCCTTACCGTGCGCCGCATGTCGACGTAGGCGTTGGTGCTGATCTCTCCTGAGACTACTGTCAGCCCGGTCGTGACCAGGGTCTCGCAGGCGACGTGCGCGTCCGGGTCGTTACATATGATGGAATCCAGTATCGCATCGCTCACCATGTCCGCGATCTTGTCGGGATGACCCTCGGTCACTGACTCGGACGTGAAAACCGTTCTTTCTTCCGCCATTCTCTTCCCTCCGCTGCTCGATGCCGTCTCAAAACTACTCCCCCTCCCGGCGATGGAAGGGGGAATCACAAACCCGAAAAGTCGCGGTAAGAGTACCACAAAAGGCTTCGTTTGTGTATAAGAGAACGCCCGGAGACCCCATCGCCGCAGTCTGTCCGCGGCTCGTGGCGTCACTGGAGGGGCTGCGTGACCTGCTTGGTTATGAAGTCTCCGTTCATGCCATCGACGAGCACGTGCAGGGTCTCGGTGGTGGGCGACTGCCTGAACGTCATCTCCCAGATCCACTTGTATTTGGGGGCGGGCATGTCCTGGCCTATGGCGTCATAGTCGGCCTTGCATCGCAGGAGGGCGCCGACCTGCGTATCCGGGTGGGCGTCCATGTATTCCCCGCCACCGTTGCGAAGGGCGACCGTGTACGCCTCGGCTGAGTCGACCCTGAAATCCGGCGGCTTTTCCTTGCGGTAAATGGCGACGCCTTCGTCGCCGCCCCTGCTGACCCCGGGGGTCTGCGGCCATACGTTGCCACGGTTGTAATCGACCAGCAACTGGCTGTTCACCTCAGGGCGCGACGAGAAATAGTACACTTCCCAGATCTTGGCTCTGCCGTCGTGGCTGAGGCCGTTCGGGTCTCCCTGCCGGATGTCGACCATCCAGTTCGAGCTCTCCCACTTGTCGGCAGCCGGCTTTGTGAACTGCACCGCCTGGTAGGCCGTGACCGACTCCGGCCGACCTCCGGACTCGTCCCGGGAATCCGACTTGCCGGCGCAACCCGCCGCCAGCGCCACGATCAACGCCGCGCAAATGACCAGGGCGGTCATCGCAAGGTTTCTTCTCAAACGACTCTCCTGTCTCGGGGCTCGCACGTTCCACTTGTTGAAACGTAAAAACAAGGCCGTGGAATGCGGCCAGGCTTCTCGAATCTAGACACCTGCTCGCGGCTCGGTGTTCCACCTGCCTGCCCGTCGACGGCAAGTGTTCCCAGACGGGATCCCTGTAGCTGCCGTTCAGGATCAAAGCGTCCGGCAGCGGCTCCGAGGTGAGCGGCAGGCCGGGCGCACGTGGTCCGGCGCCACGGTCAGGTCGTGACCTGCCCGTGGATCGCGATTATATTCGTCCAGGGGATGAAATAGTGGTGGGCCCCCAGTTCGCCGGTCGCCGCGAGCGTCAGGCCCTCGTCCTGCACCGACACTACGGCGTAGAACTCGACGTCCGGGACCTCGTCCTTCAGAAGTATCTCCAGGCTCTGGCAGGCCGATTCCCAGCCGAAGAGCTTCTTGCAGATCTTCATCGGCAGGTGCTTGATATCCGTCCCCGGCTCCTGCGCGTAGCAGGGCTCCCTGAGCATGATCTTCTGCATTTCCGCCTCCCGCTTCTCGAAAGGGCCATCGCGGCCCCGCGTCGGTGACTTCGACCTCGCGCAGCCGCTGGTGTTCGTAGAGGTCCCCGAAAAAGGATATTGTAACGCATGTTCTTTCCGCAATCCCGCTCACGGAATTAGCCCTTGTCGACGATACTCTAATTGATTGACATGCGCTCCCTGGATAGGAAGCGGGAGCCACGAAAGCCGCACGAACGACCGTGCGTTATACAGATCCCGATGACGAAGGGTCATTCTACTTTTGAAGCAATGCGAGCTGTGCGGACTTGAGAACCCCGATGTAGCGCGATTCTGCATGAAATGCGGCAAGGACCTTGACGCCGTCGAGCGCCGCGATGACATGCCTTTCGATCTCCCTGAGGGCGGAGCCTTCACTCCCCAGGGAACGCCCGATGACTCCTTTCCCCGGGCGCATGCCGGCATGGAAGCGAAACCGAGGATCGCTCAAGTGGTCGCGGTTCCCGTAGCCGATCCGGACGGAGGGATACTCGGGCTGGAGTACTCCGAGGCCTCCGAGAGCCATGATGGCAGCCTCGATGACGAGCCCCCCGAGATAAACCAGGTCGATGTCAGGTCGGGCGTGACCGACAGGCATGCCATCTGCGACAGGTGCGGCGTCGCAAATCCTCACGAACAGAGGTTCTGTAAGAACTGCGGGGCCTCCCTCGGGGACGTCGCCGCCGCCCGCCGTGAGCTGGAGCACCGCGGCCCGCGCGCGGCGGGGTCATGGGGATACGGTGACGGACCTGTCGCCGATGCCTGCGAGGACGACGCCTTCGATGCTGACGCGGAGTACCAGTATCCCGAGGAGCCCGAGCCCACGCACCTGGCGATGGACGATTCGACACTCGCTGTGCTCGAGCCGGCCACACTGACCGACATCACCTCAACCAGCGACTTCTACGCCGACAGGGAAGTGCGACCTGAGCCGAAGCGCACCAGGGCCCGCAGGTCGGCCGGCCATGAATGGGGGGTTCGCGAATGGGGCATCATCGTTGCCGCCTCGATAGTCGCTGTCGCCGCCGGTTGGTTCTTCCTGTTCGGCGGGATGAACATGTTCTCCGGAAAGGTTCGCGCCATCAAGCGCGCCGGTGCCTCGATGGCAAAGCTCGGGAGCTTCGAGTACCGGATAGCGGGCTCGATGGAGAGCAGCCAGGCCGGGGACTTCGCCGGTTCTGGAACCCTGCGTTTCGAGCAACCCGACCGTTCGTCGTGGGTCTTCACCACCGGCCTGCCGGGCCAGGCGCCGACGTCGGTACAGCAACTCGCGCTGAACGGAAAGGACTACGCGACAGGCCCACGAGGCTGGGAAGAGATCGACGGCGGGAAAACTAGTTTCGACGCCAGGACGCTGTGGAGTAACTTCTCCTCCGTTGAGGATCTCGGACTTGAAAGCGTAGGCACCACCGACTGTTACCATTACCGCTACCGTATAGCGCCCGACTCCCTCGCGGGACTCTTCGGCATCTCAGAGCAGGATTCGATGGCGGATGCAGTTATCGAAGCCTGGATCGACAGCCAGACCGGGCAGATACCCAGGATGACGGCGAAGTTATACAACCTGCAGGTCCAGGGTTTCAGGGCGTCCGCGCTGATAGATCTTACGCTGGCGTCTTCGGGCCAGCAATACAACATCACGGCGCCCTTCTGATAAGGCGCGGCACGTCAGTCCGCGCGCGAGTACCCCCTGGGGGCGCTCACGCTGGTCTTTAGACCTTCACCCTTCCTCTCGACCCTGGCCTCGATGAACCCTCCCGGAACCCTCACCCGTCCCTCCACCCAGTCGAGACCGCTCGGCCTGGGGTCGAACCGGAAATGCCTGTAGCCCGCAGAAGCGGGCCTTATCCCCAGCACGAACTTCGACAGCAGCGGCACAACGCCCGCCGACCAGCCGTGGCACAGGGAGCAGAAGTGCCCGTCCACCCGGCCGTCGCGGCCGACCCATTCCCAGAAGGTGCTGCCCGGCTCGCGATCGACCATGTTGCCCCAGCAGCGGCGGATGAGCTCCATCGCGCCCTCGGCGTCGCCGCTTGTAAACCGGGCGAGCGCCTCGTAGTTGTTCATGAACGGCATGACCCTTTTGTTGTGGGCCGGCCACCCGGGAGTCGCCCTGTAGTAAGGTATGTCGACGTTCGTCGAGCCCCAGTCCTCCCACATGCTCTCCTGCATGTACTCGAGGATGCCGTTCGCGACGAACGGCTCGTTGACCAGCCCCGAGACGATCGCGAGCGAGTTGCCGTCCTGGGGAACCCTGCGCCTGTCCCTCGTCGTGTCGATGAACGCGCACCGCGCGGAATCCCAGAGCTCGCGCTCGATGACCTCCCCCAGCCTGTAGGCGCGGGAGACGCAGCCGATCGAGAACTCGTCGTCTTCAAGCTCGTGCGCGAGGAACGCGGCGCCGTTGAGGGCCCAGTAATACATCACGTTCGTATATGTCGGTCTTCCGAAGCGCATGACAGTAAAGCACCACTCCATCATGTTGAGCGGGGTCTGCCGGAACAACCCTCTCCGAGTCTGTGAGTGCAGGTAGGCCAGCGCTTTCTTGGCAACAGGCATCATCTCTTCGATGGTCTGTCGGTCTCCGGTGTGCAGGTAGTACTGGTAAAGAATCACCACCCACCACGCCACGTAATCTCCGAAGAAACCGCTGGCCGTCCTGCCCAGGCCCGGGGTCACGCTGCATGCCGGTATGTACCCGTTGCCGTGCTGATGTGCCGCGAGCGACGCTAGCGAGTCCCTTACCGCGCCGGTGTTGAAGTCCCCGACGAATACGGCGGCCGCCATCGGTGCCAGGTCACCCGTCCAGATCAGCCTGTCCCTCTTGGCACCGTCGACCAGTACCCAGTCGCCTTCCCCTATGACCTTGTCCGACCTGTGGCTTCCCAGAGTCGGGTCCACGGTGCACATCTCGATGGTATGGAACCCGGCGAACCAGCAACGGTTCAGGGTATCGTCGCTGCACAGGAAGTACCCGCATTCGTCGGGGTCGTCGGACAGGAACGGGGTGTAATCGAGATAGACGTCGCGCAGGGTCACCCTGCCCGGCTGCCAGGGGTAGACCCAGAGATACCTGAAGCCGCCGAAATGAGGCAGCTCGACCGTCCGTCCCTCCCGGGGCCTGAAGTTCGCGGTGTGCATCGCGCTGTCGGCCAGCGACGCCGACCCTGCGAACACGGGGTTCTTGATATGAGCGATCGACTCCACCGCCTGGACTCCGGCCAGGCGGCAATCGCCGGTGCCGAAAACAAGGCGCGGATATCCGCCTACCTCCTTGCCGAAGTCGATGAGCACGCAGGTTCGGCGGTCGCGGGTGGCCTGCAACTGCAGTCCTGCGACGGGGGTGTAGCGGACCTGCTCGATGACCTTGCCGTCCAGGTCGGTCATGCTCAGGCTCACCGGTTCGACGCGCCTGGAAGCAGGCTCGAGCCAGTAGTCTCTTACAGCGCTTTCTTCCTTGAGAACCCCCGCCACCGGACCTCCAATCGAATACCCGGTTGCCCGGCGCCCCCGCCGCTGGCCGGTCGCGGCCGCACCCGGACAGTCGACCGCGGACGGGTGTCCGGCGTCGGGCATGTGATAGGATATCTCATCGACCGGGGGCGTACAAATGCGGTATTAACGCGGTTCTCGATGGGCTTCGACCGAAGGAGGGCCCGGATTGGACGGCTTCAGAGTAGCGGTATTCTCGCCCAACGACCCACGCCCGTGGGTAAGGAAAGAGAACCTGGACCTGATGTTGAACCACGAGGCGCGGCTGGTCGATGAGCTGCGCAGCCGTGGCTACGAGGTGATGCGCGGCGGCGAGGGGATGCCTCGCGAGGACCAGGTCGCATGGAGCACCACACTCGTCCAGGAGCACGTCAGGAAGCTGGCCGGATTTCAGCCCTCCGCCCTCATCCTGAACCAGGGATCGTGGACTTTCCCTTACGACTCGATCGACGCGGTCAAGCTGCTTGGAAAGCTGACCGGTGAGGTGCCCAGGGTCGTGATGTTCTGCTACAAGGACACGCAGGTGCCCGGCCTGGTCGCCGGGATGTCCGCCGGCGGGGGGCTGAAACGTATTGGCGTTCCCTTCGTCACCTGTTACGGCAAGATAGACGAGGATGAGGCGGTGGGCGACGGCCTCGTCGAGGTCCTCGAGTTCTACAGGGCCCGGTCCGAGTCGCGTGACCGGGTCGATGCAGCCCTTGAGGCGCTTCCGTTCCAGAAATACCTGGCCCTCGGCGGCATGAGCCTGAAGATGGCGACGACCACGGCCGACGTGGACCAGTGGCAGAAGATATTCGGAGTGTCATACGAGGCTCTGGACCAGTCGGTGCTGACCGAGAGGGCGCTGTCCATGGTCGAGTGGGAGGGGCATCCGGGGGAGAGCTCCTACCGCGCCTCGGACCCGCGCCTGGACGAAGCGGTCGCTTTCCTGCTCGAGCGCGGTCACGGCTCGTTCGATTTCAGCCGCGAAAAGATGAAGGCACCGGAGAAGTTCGTCCTGCAGCTCGCTTTCTACTACGCCGCCGCCGACATATTCCGCGAGCAGGGGGTCACGTTCGCCGGGATAAAATGCCAGGACGAGCTGAGCGCGCGCTACTGCACGGTGTGCCCGGCGGCCGCATTCCTGAACAACGACGTCGGGCCCGACGGCCGTGCGAAGCCGGTCGTTCCCGTGGCGTGCGAGAACGACATGGACTCGGCTCTGAGCCAGCTCCTGCTTTACCTTCTCAGCGGACAGCCCTCGGGCTTCGGGGACTTCCGCGACGTCGATGACGGCGTGCTCGCGATAGTAAATTGCGGCCAGCACCCGCACTACTTCTTCGGGAAGCCGGGCGAGAGCGGCGTCTCCAAGCTCGACAGGGCGGAGTACATCGGGCAGGAGTATTACTACGCCGCCGGCGGCGGCGCGGTGCGCGGGAGAACACCGGGGGGGCAGCAGGTGACAGTGGCGAGGCTGGGACGTCAGAACCTGCGATACGAGCTGGTGGCCACCGTCATCGACACGGTCGACGTCGACCCCGGCGAACATGACCGCTACACGACCTCCTGGCCCATCATCAAGGGGAGGGTCCCCATCAGCGACGAGACGCTGATAGAAGCATGGCCCTGCAACCACCTCGCTTTCACCTTCGGCGACTGGACAGCGGCTCTCGCCGAGCTCGCGCACCGCCTCGACATCGGCTACCGGATATTCGACTCACGCGGACGCGAGTACAGGAAGCCCGCCTGACCGCACGCTTACGGGGTCGCACACCTGTGTGTCAGGTCTCTTTTCGTGCGCTGGCGTAGGTAATACGGGCTGCTCGGGATGTTGCTCGGGACGGGTCCCCCTCGTCGATGTCGATGTCATACGTGAGCGCTCGGGATGTTGCTCGGGAAGGGTCCCCTCGTCGATGTCCTCGCCGGCTTCAACGCTTCGAGGACTGGACCCTGTGGCTGCGGATTACTCCTCGGGGGACTCCCTCCCTCGCTCCAGCCGGGAAGGAAGAACGTCGGAAACACCGGGTGTGGCGTGGAATGCTGCAAGGGGAACTTGCTCCGTCGCTCCAGTGCCTGCCGGTCTGTGCCTGAAGATCGCCGGCGTTACTTGCGGGCGACGAACTCGACCCTGCGGGTCCGTTCGTTGACGTCGCCCAGACCTTTGGCGTCGACCGCCTTCACCCATGAGAAGCCCGCGGCTCCGAGAAGCGTACAGACCAACTCGGTGTCGTAGGCCCGCTCGTGGTGTATCTCTTCGCTCATCCTGTAGGTGTCGTCCTCCAGCCGGACGAAGTTGGTCATGAAGAGGGTGTTGATGCGCATGACCGGGTCCCACGTGGACTCCCAGATCGATATGCCGCCGCGCACCCTGTGAACCAGCACCTGGGAGCCGTTGTCTACCTCCAGTTCGCGGGTCGTGTTCATGTCGAAGACCGCGAAACCTTCCGGCTTCAGCGCGAGGGCGAATCGCCGCAGCGCCTCCTCGAGCTCATTCTCCTCGAGTACATAGTTGAGGGAGTCGAAGTTGCAGGTCAGCAGGTCTACCCGCTCGGGCAGCTCGAAATCGGTGAAGGTCCCCTCGATGAGAATCACGCTTTCTGAACCTGTTCGATCCCTCGCGCGCTCGAGCATCTGCCGCGAGCGGTCGACACCGTAGACCCTCGAGCAGGACTCCGCAAGATATTCCAGCGCGTGGCCGGTCCCGCATGCCACGTCCGCCGCCGCATCGAAAGAGATGTTGTGCCGGTTGACGAGCCTCTCGAAGTTTTCACGCCACAACACGAAGGCCGTGTCCCCGACCAGGTCGTCGTAGATGAACGAAAGGTCCCGATAAGGCGCTCTCCCGCCTCTTTCTGAAGCTCGCATGTCGCCTCTCCGCCGTAGCGAGATTACTTGCCCTGCTAAGACATACAGAGTAACATGGCATTCGAATCCGTCCTGTCTATCATAGGGAAAGGCGTACAGACAAGAGTCAGGCCAGTGAAGGTGAGTGGGGTCCCCGGCGTAAGGGATCGGTCGATACCGGATCAGTCCGAAGCCGGGGGAAAGCGGGGTTGAGGATGAGAGCCAGGAAGGTCAAGAAGCTCGAGAAGAAAGCGGCCAAGCTCGAGAAGAAAGCGGCCAAGATCAACAAGATGTCTGCAAAGGCCACGAAGAAGGCGACCAAGGCCCGCAAGAAGAAGCCCGAGGAGGAGTAGGCTCCTCGCTCCGACGTATCAGGATTCTCTGACCGCGCCGTGGGCGCATGCTTTCAGGCGCGTACTCTCATCGGCATCCCGACCGGGATCACCTGGGCCCTCACCTGAAGCGGCTCTTGCCGGGAGGTGAGCACGACTCGGAGCCGCCTTTCGGTCCGGTCCCGAAGGGTGAGAAGACCTTCTTTATCATGCCGATCCGACATGACCCGCATCTCTCGCCGCTCGAGTCTTCTCCCAGGCCCTCGAGACGCTCGGTCCTCTCTCCGCATTCCGCACATTGATACTCGTAGACCGGCACCAGGCTCTGCTCCTTTCTCTGCCCCCTGTCCCTACCTTCCTCAGGTGGGAATGAACTCCGATTCCCTGACCGGCTCCAGCGTTATCGCCGCCTCGGCGCACGCGACCTGGCAGAGGCCGCACCCCATGCACGCCTCAGCGTCCACCACCGCGATCGAGCCGTCGTCATCCATCGCGATAGCTCCAAAGTAGCAGCGCTCCACGCAGTCCCCGCAACCCGCGCAAAGCCCGGCATCCACCGTTGCCCGGTACCGGCTCGGGTCGACCATGTTGAGTTTCCTGTCGATCATTATCGCGAATGCCATGCAGCAGTCGTTGCAGCAGTTGCAGATGAAATGTGTGTCGGCCGAACGGTTCATGGTGACGTGGATGAGCCCCGCCTCCTCGGCCTTCCTCAGCAGCGCCATAGCCTCGTCCTTGTCGATGCGCCGACCGGACCCTCGGTCGATGGTGTAGTCTCCCGCCTTGCCTATCTGGAGACAGATCTCGACCGGCCTGTCGCAACGCCGCGCCGTCAGCCGGCATGTGCAGTTGGTGACAGCGATCGTGCCGGCCTCTTCTATCATCTGCCGGACGTCTTCGTAGGCAAGTATCTGCTGCCTGGTGTCCATCGACTCGCTCACGGGCACTATCCTCGTGATGGGCTTCGGCAGTATCTTGTCCACCGCCTCGGCGAACGCCGGCCACTCTTCGTCCATGAATCTCTGCCACATGTCGAGGTAACTGCGGGGCGCCTCGGGCCACAGTATCGACGCGTCGTGGAACTGCATGATGTCGCGGCACATCCGGTACAGCGTGCCCTCGGGTCTGCTCTTCTTGAAAGCCAGGCCCTTGCGGTAGAGAGTCTCGAGCATCGTGGTGACCCGCTGCTCGTCCAGGCCCAGCTTTGCCGCCATGTCGCCGGGCGTGCCCGGCAGGGCGAGCATGAGCCGCGCCTCGTCCTCGTCCACGATCTCGCTGAAGATGACCGGGATCAGCAACGAGTCACCCATGAGGACCTTCTCGGCGAGTTGCTTGTAAAGCTGTTCGGTGTCCATCCGTGATACCCCTTTCATCTCCCCTGCTGATTCATATGATAGCGGCGGTCGGGCCGTCGTCCCCTGATATTAATCAATCGCGTCCGGCGCGGCTGTCCTCGACCTCTCGGACCATGGCCGGCAGCGCCTCACCGGCCGTGGCTCTCACCCAGACCTCCGCGGCGCTCGAAAGAGGCCCCGGCCCCCGTGAACACCAGGACGTCACTCGATGCGGCTATTATGCGGGACGCCTCGAAGAGCTTTCGCCGGGCCGCTTCCATTTTTCAACCCGCGCTATGCGACCGACAGGCCGCCCTGCCGCGGCCCCGGCCGGTTGGTGGGGTCACGTCAGCAGCTCGCCGGCCGTCTTCACGTATATGTCCAGGTCGCGGCCGCCGAAGCAGCAGCAGATCACCTTCTGGAGGGTGGAGTCGCGGCCGAGGAACTCGGTGATCTCGCCGAGCGCGATCCTCGTGGCCCTATCTATCGGGAACCCGTAGACCCCGGTGCTGATTGCCGGGAACGCGATGGTATTGACCCCGTTCTCGACGGCCAGGGCGAGGCTGTTCCTGTAGCAGCCGGCGAGCAGTTCGTCCTCCCGGCTCTTGCCGCCGTGCCATACCGGCCCCACGGTGTGGATAACAAAACGCGCGGGAAGGTTGTAGCCGCCGGTGATCTTGGCCTCCCCCGTCTCGGCGCCGCCAAGCATCCGGGTCTCCTCGAGCAGCCGCGACCCGGCGGCTCGATGTATCGCGCCGTCCACGCCGCCACCGCCCAGCAGGCTCTTGTTCGCCGCGTTGACGATAGCGTCGACGTCCAGCTTCGTGATGTCGCCCTGGATCAGCTCGAGTCGCCTGTCGAGGTACTCCATCTCTCCCCCTTTCGCCGGTGCGTCTGAAGTATAGCAGACGCGGAGGAGGCGGCCGCGGCGCGAAGAAGTAACCACGCCAGGGGCGCGCGAGACGCTCCTTACCGGCCCAAGGAGGTGGAGTCGATGGAGAACCCCGAGCTGGAGTTCCTCCAGTACCTGCTGAAGCGCTTCATCGAGATGCGCGACATCGACGTCGACAAGGCAACGCTGATGGACCTGCTGGACCAGCTCTCCGAGGAGCTCACGCCGATCGGTGGTGGATAGGCCGGGATCGCCGCGACCGGAAAGGGACTTCGTCTTCACCGATATCCCGTCAGGCTTCTGGATGGTCGTGGATCGATGCGCACTGGACGGTGCTGTTCGCGCTACGGCCCCCGAGAGTTCGAGTACCCGGTCGGGTCCTCGATCCCGGATTCGGCGAACCCTTTCTTTCTGAGAAGACAACTGTCGCAACTACCGCACGCCAGGCCCTCAGCGGTCGGGTCGTAGCAGCTCCGGGTGAGCGAATAATCCACGCCTAGCCGCGCCCCCAGCCTTATGATCTCGGCCTTTGACATGTCGATGAGCGGCGCCTTGATCCTCACCCTGTGACCCCCGACGCCGCAACGGGTCGCGAGCGCCGCCATCTCCTCGAAGGCCTCGATAAACTCCGGCCTGCAGTCCGGGTAACCCGAGTAGTCCACGGCGTTCGCCCCGATGAAGACGTCGAAGGCCCCGAGGGATTCGGCCCACGCCAGCGCGAACGACAGGAATATCGTATTGCGGGCGGGGACGTACGTCACCGGGACCCCGGCGCCGATCTCGCCCGGGGTACGGTCCTTCGGGACTTCCAGTTCCGCGGTGAGGGCCGAGCCGCCGATGCGGGTAAGGTCGAACGCAAGCACGAGGTGTCGCTTCGCGCCCAGAAGCTTCGCCACCGATGTCGCCGCGTCGAGCTCACAACGGTGCCTCTGGCCGTAGTCGAAGCTGAGCGCGTAGGTCTCGAACCCGTCGTTCACCGCGACCGCCAGGGTCGTGGAAGAATCGATCCCGCCGCTCAGTAGCACCACTGCCCTGTCCCCGCGTCCGGGCTCCATCAGATCGAACACCGCCTCGCGCAGACGCGGGCCGGGTGTGGGCGCGTCGCGGCCTGCCGCTGATGAGGGCCCGCGTTCAGAGTTTCTCCACCTTTATCTTGGGGTACGCCCTCTCGTAGGTGACCGGCTCGGCCAGCAACGGGCCGTGGTTCATGACAGCCGAAACGCCGCAGGCGAGTCCGATGTGGAATATCATCTCGAGGGTCTGGTACTGCACTATCCCCATCACGAGCCCGGCCACCATCGAGTCGCCGGCGCCGACCGTGTCGTCGTCGAAGGGCGGGACGTATCCCCGCCATGCCTCGTTCTCGGTGACCATCAGGGCGCCGTCGCCGCCCAGGGACACGACGACCATCCATATCCCCTTCGAGTTAAGCTCCCTGCAGAACTCCAGTATCTCGCCGTCGCTGGAAAGGGACCGGCCCGCAAGGTGCTCGAGCTCGTACCGGTTTGGTTTTATCATGTAAGGCCCCGCCGCGATGCCCAGCCGGAAAGGCTCGCCCTCGCTGTCGAGTATCATCTTGGAGCCCTTCTCGTTGCCGGCCTTGATGAGCGAATAGTAAGTGTCTTCGGGGACGCCGGGCGGGATGGACCCCGACAGCACGACCACCTCGGGGCTCTGCGCATCGCCTAAGATGAGCCTCTTGAGCCTGTCCGTCTCGGTCTGCTCGACCGGCGGGCCGGCGGCCCTGATGACGAGTTCCTTGTCGTCCTCGCGGCCCAGTATGATCACGTTGGTCCGTGTCTCGTTCTTTATCCTGATTATCTGGAGTATGAGCCCCTCCTGGTGGAGCAGTTCGAGCACTTCCTCCCCCGTGTACCCGCCGATAAGGCTCACCGCCACCGAATCCGTGCCCATCGACCGGAGCGCCCTCGATACGTTGATGCCCTTGCCCCCGGGGGACTTGACCACCTCGAGCGCCCGTACCGATTCACCGAAGTCTATCCTCTCGAGCACGTATGTTATGTCCAGCGTCGGGTTCAAAGTTATCGTGTAGATCATCGGGAATCGGCCTCCAGTCGATCTCGACGTCACGGCGTAAACTGTTCAACAAAGTGAGCATAAGACCTCCGGCGCCTTCCAGGCCCACCGTCCGCTCAAGAGATACCGACCACCCCTACCGTCCTCGAGCCGCCGGGCATCCCGACCACGCCACCCACCTCCATCTCATCGAAGCCGCCGGTCAGCACCTCGGGTTGGAGCCCCATCGAGGCCGCCACCAGGCTGATGTGGGAGAACGCTATCGGAACGTCGATCATCCACATCGGCTTGTCCAGCCACCCGGTCTCCATTCTCCTGGCTGCGCCGGCCCCAACGATCGCAAAACGCCATTGGCGTCCGGCGGCGCCCGCCGCCCGGGCGAGGCGCTCGAGGCGACCCGGGTCCCGGACCGCCACGAACTTCCATTTCTGCATGTTGCCACCGTTGGGCGCTATCCTCGCCGATTCCAGCACAGCGTCGACGGCGAGGTCGAGCGGTGGGTCGGTGGGCCGAGCCGACGCGCCCGCCTCGATGGCCCCCAGCAGGCCTCTCACGTCCTGAGCCGCCGGAGCCGAGAACGGCGAGGCCTTGATGTCGCCTACTTCGTAAGGCGTGCCCGCCTCCTCGGCGGAGGCTATGGCCGAAAGCTGCTTGCGCCTGCGGGAAAGGGTGCCGTACATGAGGGCGTCGAAGGTCAGTGACCTTGTCCCCGCCTTTGTCCTGCCGAACGGTATCAGGACGGGAACCGTCACACCGGCTCCCAGCCCGAGGATGCCGACGACCTCTTCGCTGTTGACGCCCGCCAGCCAGCAGGTGCCGACGCCCCGCTCGGTGAGCCACAGCACGCAGTCTTCGGCGGCCATCACCGTACCGGGCAGCATCACCGGCCTGTCGGCCGCGACGTCGGCCGCGTCGAGCGCGAGCGCCAGGAAACCGCTTACGGGGCTACGCGCAAGCCAGAGGTTGATCTTGTTCGGGATCCCCTTGTAGGAGCCTTTCCGCACCCGTTCCACGGTCCGGCGGTCCGAGACCGTCAGGATGGTGCCAGGCCTTGCGCCACGGACGCGCCCGGCGAGCCCTGTCGTCTCCGCCAGCGGCACGAGCAGTTCATCGGGCGGGTCCATCGGCAGGTACTTCCGGTTGGACCGGCGGGCGTACAGCGCGTCCCACACCGCCCAGTCGGTGTCGGAATATGACTTGTAGTCCCTGGTCGGAGTCTTTGTCGGTTGCACGATATCCCCCTTGTCCTTCCCGCTCCCGCCGGGCCGATATTAACACTGTTCGGCGCGGTCCGCCGCAGCGGCGGGCGAAACGGCTTCGCGTGTCAGGCCGGGCATGAGCACGAGCACGATGCCCAGCGCGAGGCACACGGCGCCACCCAGGAAAAGCGCGAACGGGGTGCTTCTGACGTCGGATACCACCCCGAGGAAGAAGCCACCCAGCGGAAGCGCGCCGAGTATTCCGAGCACGTAGAAACTCATGACCCTTCCCCGTATGCTCCTGTCTATCCGGGACTGCAGGACGGTGTTTATCGACGAGGCTATCATGATGTAGTTGACCCCGAGCCCGACCGACAGAAGTAGTGAAAGCCAGTAGGCGCGTGACAGCGAGAACGCGAGAAGGAATACTCCGAGGCCTATCTCGGAGATCTTGATGATGTCGCGCTCTTTCATCGTGCGGTTGAGGAATGTTATCAGTGGGGCTCCTATCACCGCGCCGAGGCCGGAAAGCCCGAGCAGAGCCCCGTATGCGCCCGCCTGCCTGTGCAGGACGTCCCTGGCCACGGACGGCAGCAGCACAAGGTACGGAAGGCCGAAAAAGGCGGTGATCCCCAGTATCGCGAGTACGTTGATGGCCCACCTGTGGCGCCTTACGTAGCTCGCGCCCTCCACTATGTGCTTCCAGGTGCCCTCGGCAGGAGCGGGAAACCCGGGCGTTTTGGTCCGCAGGAGAGATACCGCCGCCAGAACGGCGAGGAAACTGGCCGCGTTCACGTAGAATGCGATGGAGACCCCGCTCGTGTTCGTCGCCGTTACGGAAGCCGAGAAGAGTATCGCCGCCCCTATTGCCGGTCCGACGAAGCGCGCGAGGTTGAACTGCGCCGCGTTCAGGGCGATCCCGTTGAGCAGGTCACTCTGCGTCACCAGGTCCGGCAGTATGGCCTGCCAGGCCGGGAAGGTGAACGAGAAGGCAATGCCCATCACCAGCGTGACGACCATCATCACCCCAAGCGAATGCAGCCCGAGACCGGTGTATACGGCGAGGGCCAGCGCGCCGACCAACATCACCGCCTGCGAGGCGAAGATGATGACCTTCCGGTTCGCGCGGTCGGCCAGGGAACCGGCGTACTGGACGAAAACGATCACGGGGAGGTAGGTCGCGAGATTCACCGCCCCGACCCACGCGTTGGAGTTCGTTGTCACCTTGACCAGCCACAGGAGGGCGGTGGTGTGTATCCAGGTCCCGATGTTGGACAGGAACGCGCCAGACCAGATCAGGCGGTAGTCGCGGTTCCCGAAGGCGGCCAGAAGACCACCTGGTGTGACCATCCGTCGGAGGATGGTCGTAGTCGGCGCCTCGGCGTCGGCCTCCATGTCCTCGAGGCACTTCGATCCTTCGGGCTCGTCAGTCGGCCCCACTGCCACGCCTCGCCTCCCGCTCGCGCTCCCACAGGACATTGCTTTGAAGCCGGCCCGGTGATATATATTTCGAGCCGGCCGGGCCAGGGTCTGCCCCCGGCTCGGAAGGATGGCGCACCGGACCGGGAGTTGCGATGGGCATCCACTCGCAGGACATAGTGATAAGGGTCCTCCTGGCCCTCCTGCTCGGGGGGGTTATCGGGCTCGAGCGCGAGCTGACCGACCACCCCGCCGGCATACGCACGCACATACTGGTCACGGTAGGCGCCTGCATCTTCACGACACTGTCGCTCTTTGGCTTTCCCGGCTTTCCCGGCGGAGACCGCGTGGCCGCCGCCGTTGTAACCGGCATAGGCTTCATCGGGGGCGGCGCCATCCTCCGTACGAAGACCGGCATAGTCACCGGTCTCACCACCGCCGCCAGCCTCTGGACCTGCGCGGCCCTCGGGATGCTGGTCGGGTGCGGCTTTTTCAAGGTCGGCCTCATAGTAACGGTGATCGACCTCTTCGTCCTCCGCCTGCTGGACTGGGTGGTGGACCGAGCCTCTCCGAAGCTGAAAAGCCGCCTCATCCCGGTAGCGATAAAGGGTGATTACAGCCCCGGCTTCGACGAACGCGCCACAAAGGCACTCTCGGAGCTCGGGTGCTGCCCGCAACTGCTCCGCTACAACCGAGGCGAAGGCGGTGGCAGGGTGGACCTCTCGATGCTCGCGAAGATCTCGGGCCGCAGCAGGCTGCCGGACCTGACCGCGAGGCTTCTCGAGGTGGAGGGCGTCACCGACGTCTCCTGGGGTTGAGCCGGCCGCCGGCCGCTCGGCGCTAACCCCCGCCGCTCTCGGCGTCCCGGCCCGCCGGCGTCGACCTCGTCTTGTCGTAGTGCTGCCAGGGCCAGTGGCCCTCTATCTCCATCTGGAGCTCGATGCTCAGGAACGAGCGGATGGCGACCAGTATCGCGAGTATCCCAATGTTGGTGAAAGTGGGAGACACGACGATGGTCCGGATGATGTCGCCGGCGATGAGAAACTCGAGGCCGATGAGGATGCTCCTGCCCAGGCCCTGGCGGTACCGGCCGTAGGCCTCCTCCGAGCTCAGCCCCCGGCCGAGACGGTCCCTGACGAAAGTGACGGTCGTGACGACCGCCCCGACCGCTATTATCCCGACGCCGACCCCGTCAACCACCTTGCTGACGAAGTCCATCACGTCCTTGTAGTTCATCCCGCCACCAGCTCCATGACGCTCGTCTCCGGAACGCCTTCCCCGCTCATGTTGCACTCATATACTAGTTCCGTCCGGCGGCCCGCTTTCCTCTCGTTCAGTGCATCTGGGCCTCGACCGTGCCGAGCCCCTTACGGTAGAAGTTAAATCGAACATCCGGGTGGTCCGCCAGCAGCGACATCGGCACCGACGTGTCGATTATCCGCTTCGATATCATCAGCGAGGTGAGCCGCATGCCGAACGGGTTATCGTGGCTCCCTGCGTGCCAGATCGACACACAATCCGACTTCCAGGTCTCGACCGGACCCACCGTCGCGGCGCTCGTCGGGACCATCGCCACGTTGCCGCCTCCCGAGGTCCTGGCGTTCTGGATGACGGTCATCGGGTGGAGCTCGACCACCCTGGTGGCGAGCCTGCGGTATTCGTCGGGGTCCGGCGGCGCGTCCTCGTAGGGCGGCTTGCGCCGGACAGGGTCGTTGAACGCCCAGTGCTTTACCTCGCCCTGCCCTCCCTGCATCACAGCGCAACGTATCTCGTCGAAGCTCCGCGAATAGGCCTCAAGATCCCCTGTCGGGAAGCGCATATTGCGCTCCGGCATCGCGAGGTCGGGCCTTATGCGCCCGAAGCAGAGCTCCCTGTCCGCGCGGGCGAATGAAAGCGGGTGGGTGACGCCTACGGGCTCGCCGTCCTCTACCCACTCGTCCATTCCCCAGAAATGGGCGTCTGCAAGGACGATGTCGAGGCTGTTGACCAGGCGGGCCACCAGCGGCAACTGCTCGGTTGGCCCTATGGGGCCGCATATCCCCGCCGGGTTGTCGGAGGTGGACGACCTCCAGGCCTCGATGTACTCGAGGGCTTCCGCCAGGTAGAACTCCTCGAGCGTGTCGTAGAAGGTCACCCGGAACCCCGGCCTGGCGAGCGCGGCAACGGCCCGCTCGTCGAGCCTCGCGGCCTCCTCCACGACTTCGCTGTCCAGGGTGGTGTAGTCCCACCAACCGGGCGCCACCTTGCTTGGTGAACGTGCCATCCGCGCGCTCCTTTCAGGTGTCAGGCCCCGACGCGGGCCTGCCTCGCTATCCCAGCGAGCCCTCGTACTCCTGGTCGTTCCAGCAGCCTTCGGCGAGCAGTCGCGACAGCGGGTCTTCGCCCTCCGCCGCAAACCCCAGGTGCGAGTGCCTCCTCCATCCCTCAGCGTGCCGGAAGCGGCCCGACATGGCCCCGACCCGCTCGCACATCTCCTCCATCACCCTGATGTATGACCCCGCGCCCTGGCTCGCCTCGAGCCAGCCCCGTTGAGAATCGTGCTTCTCGAGCATCGCCCGCTTCCTCTCGAGCACGAGCGCGACGTCGACGTACAACCCCGGTCTCACCAGCCGTCGCAGGCCGTCGCGAAGTCCGTGCGGCAGCGCGTGGTATAAGACGACCGACCCGTCCCACGGCTCGACCGGCGGGTCGCTGTCGAAGTTGGGCATCCCACGCGCGAAGGCGGCGCTGACCAGGAGGCGGCTGGTGTTGACGTGGTCTTCCATGTAATCGTCCGGCGCCGGCACCAGGATTATGTCCGGCTTGACCTCGCGGACGACGGCCGCGACCCTGGCGAGGAGCGCGGACTCATAGAGTATCGCCATGTCGTCAACGAGCGGCGGGTGGATCTCAGCCCCGGCAACGAGTGCGGATTCCCGCGACTCCCGCCAGCGCGTATCGACCAGCTGCCGGCGTCCGGTCGACGCGCCGCCGCAGGAGCCGTTGGCAACGCTCCACATGTGTATCTCAGCTCCCGCCGACCCCAGCCGCAGGAGTGTCCCCGCCATCATGAACTCGATGTCGTCCGGGTGGGCCCCGACTGCCATTGCCACGGTGCGACCGGAGTCATTGCCAGCCAAGAGACCTCCTCCTCTCGTTCGCCGGGATGATGGACCGCCGAAGGTAATTCTAGCGTTAATCACGGTGCTTAAAAAACATCGCGTCGCGTCTCACGGCATGCGCATTGTCATACCGGAGCATCGCCCGCGCGTAATACAATCGGCTCGACCGGTCCGCCGCCCCGGCGCGGAACAGCCCACGGTGTTTACGACAGGTTGGATATGAAAGCAAGGAAACCCAGGGTGGAGATATTCCTCGGCCCGTTGGCGGCCACCTTCGTCGGCGGCCTGCCACCCGCCAGGCAGGAGAGCATCTCGAGGGCTTACGCTCTTCGGCGCGAGCTCGAAAACGTCTACGAGGAGTCGATCGACGTCCGGACGTGGGACCTCGGAACGGACGCCGACTACACCGAGGGGCTGCGCCGCCTCGCGCTCTACCTGGGAGACGCCGGCGACGACAGGTTCTCCAGCCATGCGGCGTTCTCCATCAACTACATCACTCCGGCCGTCGCGGTCAACTGCAAGCTGGTATCGATAGGCGACTGTCCGGAGGCCGACCTCCTGGTCAAGAGCCTCCATCTCGAACTGCTCGACGGCCTGGGCATCATCGAAGCCCTGATCCAGGCCGCCCAGGCTTTCGACAACTGAGCCCCCGCTCCGCTGGACGCCCACCGGCAGGGCGGCCGCAGACAGGAATACCGGCCTCGCTGGAGAATCTCAATCAGCGACCAACCGTTACTGGATCGCCTGTTCCACAAGGAGGCCGTATGAACGTAGTACTCGAACGCGTCAAGCAGGGTCCCGGGGCGGCAATACATTTCGTAAAGGACAGGCTCAAGAAGCCCGAGCAGTCCGAGGTGGACAGGCTCGCCGCCGGGCAAGGCGCGCTGCTGATGATGAACGGCAAGAAGCTGGCGGTGTACAAAGACGAGGCCGGCACGTTGCACGCGATGTCGCCGGTGTGCAGGCACTGGGCGTGCATCGTCGACTGGAACCCCGCGGAGAAGACGTGGGACTGCCCCTGCCACGGCTCCCGTTACGACGCGATGGGCCACGTGATTCACGGTCCCGCCAAGAAAGACCTGCAGCACGAGGCCATCGAGGGATAGGCCGGCGGGGCACCGGGGTCAGCCGAGATACAGCCTGCCCAGCCGTCTTCTGAAGGGCCGCGTCCGCCCTGGACACGTCGAAGAACAGGTCGCGCTGGGTGACTCCGGCGAAGCGACACGAGAACATGTCTATCAGCGGAACGACCGGGACCCTGTCGGGCTTCTCGAGCCTCACCGCCGCCTCGATGCGCTCGACTGCGTCCAGCGGCGACCTCCCTCCTTCAATGCCTGCACAGGAGTAACTATATTCTCAGAGGTCGCCCGCGGGGTATACCCTGCATAGAGAACTGCGCAGGGACTCCGAGCCCGTGTCGGGGTCGTACGCTTCGTCGCCGAACAGGACGTTGGCGTTTGATGCCTTCCAATCGTGAACGGGAGCCGCCCGCTCGGGAAACCACCACGCGTGCTGCGCGCTGACAACGTCCGGCGCCTGGCCGTCCGTCAGCCTTGCGCGCATCCTGATGCGAGCCTCGGGGGTCTGGACCCACACCCATCCGCCATCCCGGACGCCGAGGCTTTCGGCCGTCGTGACGTTGATCTCGACCAGCGGGTCGGGGCATGAGCGGCGCAGCGACGCGATCTGCCTGCCTTCGCTGTGAAAGAACCACCTGGTCTTGGCCCCGGTGGTGAGGATGAGCGGGTAATCCGCGGCGAGGTCGGGCCGGGAGACGGGCGTCAGCGGTGGCTCGCGATAGACGGGAAGCGGCGATACGCCGAGGTCGCCGAGCGCCGCGCAGGAGAGCTCGAGTTTGCCGGAGCCGGTCCTGAAGCCTTCGTCCCGGAACTTTTCGTAGCGCATCCGGCCGGCCAGTATCCCGAGCCTGCAGAACTCCTCGAAACCGAGGCCGGTGTCCTCGAGGACCCAGTCGAGGTAGGAGCGATGGTCCTTCCATGGGAACGCCTCGTCGAGCCCGAGCATGTGGGCCAGCTCGAATATGACCTCACGGTCGTCGCGCGCCTCCCCCGCCTGCGCGACCTTTCTGCGCGCCAGCACGCACCAGATCTTGTGGAGGTTGACGACGTCGTCCTGCTCCAGCCAGGTCGCCGCCGGCAGGACGATGTCGGCGAGCTGCGCCGTCGGGGTGAGGAAGATGTCGGAGACCACGGTGAACTCGAGCGTCCTCAGCGCGCTCTCGATGTCCGTCGAGTGGGTCATGGTCGCGAGCGGGTTGGAGCCCATTATCCACATCGCCTTCATCCGGTAGGGGTCCCCGGTCACGATGGAGCGCCAGAACGCGGGAGGGTGCGTGGTCGGGCACAGGGGGTAGATGTGGCCGTCGACGGGGAGCGCCGCCTTGTCCGGCGGTAAAAACTGGAGCCCGGTGACCTCCAGGTTCATGAAGAGCGACCGCTGCCTGACGTTTTCCGGGGCGACCCAGAGTACGTCGCTGCCGGGTCGGTCGACGTTGCCGGTGAGCGCCCTGAGTATCAGAAGAGAGCGCGCGGTCTGGAAGTTACAGGCGCTCATGTCCAGCGCGTTGCCCCACTGGATGCAGCCTGGCCTGGTAGTCGCGTAAGTCCGGGTGGCGGCGCGTATCTCTGCCGCCGGCACGCGTGTCACCTCGGACGCCCACTCCGGGGTGAACCCGCGTACGTGCGCGGCCAGCTCATCGAAACCCGTCGTGTAGCCCTCCACGAATTCGCGGTCGAAGAGGCCTTCGTCGATCACCGTGTTTATCATCGCAAGCGCCAGCGCGCCATCGGTGCCCGGCCGGAGCTGGAGCCAGTGGTCGGCGTGCCGAGCCGGACCGATCCTGCGTGGGTCGACCACTATGGTCCTCTCCGCTTCGAGGAGCGCTCGCTCGACCATGCCGCCGCACATGCCGTCGGAGGCGCCGGTGTGCGTCACGTTGCATCCCCACATCACGAAACAGGCCGGCTTTCTGCCGCCGAAACCATACACGTCGCAGACTGGTAGTTGCCCCATGGTGTACTGGCTCGCGATCCAGCGGGGGAAGTAGCACAGGTGAGCCACTCCCGTGAAGTTGGGGGTGCCGTAGGCGTTCGCGAACCGGTTCGTGAAGCCGGTGTAAGGCCTCCCGGTGCCCTGCATCATCCCGAAGTACTCGGAGCCGGCCTCGGCCTTGATCGCGCCGAGCCGGTCCGCGACCTCCCCCAGCGCCTCTTCCCAGGAAAGGCGCTCCCACCGGTTGTCTCCTCTTTCACCCTTGCGGCGCAGCGGGTAGAGAACGCGATCGGGGTGATAGAGTAGTTGGGGGGCCGCCGCGCCCTTGGGACACAGGTAGCCGCGGCTGGTCGGGCTGTCCGGGTCACCTGTCACCTTTACCACGCGCCCGTCGTCGACGTGGACCAGCACCTGGCAGACGCCGTGACACCCCCGGCAGGCCGACCTGACTATTTCGGTCAATCGAAACCTCCGCACTCTCACCGGGTCACGCACGCTCGTGGGGTCAGGTCTCTTTTCGTGCGCTCCACCTCGTCTTCCTCTTTCGGATACGTGTAAACGCACGATGTTCGGGACATCGACCTCAGTGATGAAGCGAGCGATCCCCACAAGGGATAAGCCACACTCTGGTGTTTCCGACGTATTTATATCCGTGCTGGAGCGAGGGAGCGAGTCTCCCGAGGAGTAATCCGCAGCCTGGGGGTCCGGTCTTCGAAGCGTCGAGTCCGGCGAGGACATCGACGAGGGGGACCCGTCCCGAGTAACATCCCGAGCACTCCCACGAGACTGGACGAACGCACGAAACGACACCTGACCCCATACCGTGCGTTTTCCACCTAACAGCCTCCCGAGCAGCCCCGAATGACGTTACCGCAGCAGGTGCAGGTTCCCCAGCTTGACCCTGTTGAGGCCAGCCTCCCTCGCGGCGATCGCGCACTCAGTGGCGAGGTCGAACGAGGTGGTCCCCATGTCCCCCATCAGGAACTCCGGGTAAAACCCGAGCAGGGTGTACGGCACGTCGCGGTCGTGCGAGGCGATGAAACGCGCGATGGCGGCGACCTCATCGGGGCCGACGTACCAGGGGACCATAAGGGTCGAGGCGATCACGGGCGGCGGGTCTGAGCGTCCGCGCGAGGCCTCCACCGCCATGCCGAAGTTCTCGAGGGTGCGCTTGTTGGTGGTCCCCGTGAGGGCCCGGTGCAGCCGGTCGTCGATGGCCTTGATATCGAATTTCACGCAGCCCCCGGTCTCCAGCGACATGGCCATGGCCCTGGCCAGCATTCGCGGGTGCATGGACCCGTTGGTCTCCCAGCATATGCGGAGGATTTTCCCGTTCGGTCGCGCCCGGGCCTTCTCGAGTGCCAGCCTGGATGCGGCCATGGCGAACGGCATCTGCGGGGTAGGGTCTCCGCCGAAGTAGCAGATGCACGACGTCTTGTGGTCGACCATCCTCGCCAGCTCGGCCGGAGGGTGCAGCGGCGAGAGCATGTCGGTGTCCTCCCTGAAGCTCCAGTTCTGGCAGAACACGCAGTCGAAGGTGCAGGCCGCTAAGAAGACCGACAGGTTCTTGAAGCCGACCTCGGGGCCTTCGGAAAAGGAGTACTCGGGATGCCCCGAATCGCTGCAGCCCGGACATACCCAGTCCGCCACACAGTTCGTGGGCAGCGGGTCGTGGTAGGCGGTGAACAGGCCGAGCCGTGCGGTCCCGGCCATGTTGTGAACCCTGCCGCCCACGTTCTGCCGGATGCCGCAGAAGCCGGTCTCGCCGGGGCCCATGCTGCACTCGTTGACGCACAGTCTGCACAGCGCCCCGCCCACGGACCTGGGCTGCGCAACGGGCATCGAGTAGCCGCGCCTCGACTCGAGCCTCGCGCCCCGGAGCAGTTCCCTTGCGCGCTCGGTGTCCTTCAGAATGCAGTCCCTGCAGACGTCGAGCACCTTCGAGATGTCCGGCCCCGTCCGGCCGCACACCCCGCATGTCGCCTCCGTCGGCCGCCTCTCGAACACCCGGTACGGGGCCACGTTAAAGGACCTCGAGCCCTTTGAGCGAGTCGCGGCAGCGCCGCACTTCGGCTGGGCTCATCCAGCTCCCGGTCCCCGGCGCCCCGGCGAGCGGGTCGCGCGCGCCGACATTGGCCGCTTTCTCCTTGAAAAGGGGGTTGTACTGCAGTACGGCCACCCTGTTGGCACCGCTCTCGACGAGGAACCCGGCGAGGCTCTCGAGGTTGGCGTCCGTGGCCGTGATGCCCGGGATCAGCGGGACCCTCGCCAGTAAGGGAACGCCGCCGGCCTCGAAACGATTCTGAAGGTCTACGAAGTTCTGGAGGATGACCTCATTAGAGACACCGCACATCCTGGCGTGCTCCTCCCGGTCGAATATCTTAAGGTCATAGTAGATATCATCCGTGTACGGATACACAAGCCTCTGGAACTCCGAGGGGTCGAAATAACCACACGTTTCGACCACCGTGTGGATGCCGAGGCCCTTGAGGCCGCGAAGCAACTCGGAGCAGTAATCCATGAAGAGCGTTGGTTCGCCACCGGAGAGGGTGACGCCGCCTCCTGAGGTCTCGAAGAACGGCACGTCCCGCTTCACCAGTTCGATGACCTCGGAGACCTCCATATCACGCCCGACCCGCGAGAGCGCGCCCGATGGGCAGGCCTCCACGCACTCGAAGCACAGCGTGCACCTGCGCCGGTCGACGAAGCCGGCGTCCGCGCGGTCCAGCGCGCCTTCGGCACACGCGGACAGACAGGTCTCGCATTTGACGCATTCTCCTCCGTCGAAAGCGAGCTCAACCCCGGCGCGCTTGCTCTCGGGATTGTGGCACCAGGCGCAATCGAGCGGGCAGCCCTTGAAGAAGACGACGGTTCGGATGCCCGGCCCGTCGTCGAGCGAGTTGCCTTTGACGTCGAGGATGAGGGGTCTTCTGCGCGCTCTGTCCATCGGCTCCCCGCGTCCCCCCGGGGATGGGGACCGGCTCAAATGCCGTACTCCGCGCGCTCGATCAGCTCGATCTGCATGTCGCGGTTGAGCGTGACGAAGTAGGCGTTGTAGCCCGAGATGCGGACCAGCAGGTTGCGGTAGTTCTCCGGGTGCGCCATGGCGTCCCGCAGCATGGCGGAGGTCACCACGTTCATCTGCATCTGCATCCCGCCCAGGTCGAAGTACGTCTTGACGTAAGAATACATGTCGTCGACGACCTTCTCGTGGCTGTCGGAGGCCCCGGGCACCACCTTCACGTTGAACGCGATGTTGTTGTTCATGCTGTGGGGGTCGAGCCTGGCTACGTCCCGTATGTTGTCGAGCAGGTTCCTGCTGGCGTTGGGCTCGGGAGTCAGCCCCGGGGTGAAAGCCTTGCCGGCCAGCTTTCCGCTCGGGAGTGCGCCCGAGAGCGCCCCGAACGCGACGTGGTTGGACATCGACCAGAAGCCCGCGGTGTACGGCCCACCCCTGAAGTTGCGGTGGGCGCCGTAGGTATCGTGGGCGAACCTGGCGACTCGGTTGGCCATCTCGACCGCCTCGTCGTTCCCCGACCCGAAGAACGGGACCTTCCTGGTGACCATGGCATGCAGCGCCGGGTCGTCCTCGAAGTTAGTGTCGACCGCACGCTTGAGGTCCGCGAAGCCGACCCTGCCCTCGTCGTAGACCAGCTTCTTGATCACCATCAGCGAGTCGGTCACGTCGGCGAGCCCTATGCAGGCCGAGCCCGAGGAGTTGTGTTTGGCGCCACCCTTGGTGACGTCCCTGCCGTCCTTTATCGGCCCCTCGATGAACGCGGAGAGCAAAGGCGTCGGCCTTATCACGCTGTGTGCCTCGCCCAGCAGGTTGTTGCACTCGACCGAGTTGTCGATGAGGAACTTGAACTGCTCCGTGAACGCCTTGTAGAAGTCCTCGAAGGTCTTGAAATCGCCGGCCTCGATGCTGCCCGTCCTGGGGCCTACCTCCCAGTCCATCAGCGGGTGCTTCCCGTTGTTCATTGCCATCTCCAGCGCGCCGACCATGTTCATCATCATGCAGTTTGTATGTCCGAAATGTTTCGCGGACAGCGTCGGCTCGACGCACCCGGTGGCCGCCCAGTCGCGGAGATCCTCCTCGGGATAGTCGAACTCCCTGAGCGATTCCATCACCGCAAGGTCGTTGTGCATTGAGGGCGTGGCGGCGGTTATGAGGTTGACCTCGCAGAGCCGCTTGAGGTAGGCCTCCGAGTTCTTCTCCGGGTTGAAGCGCGCGTTGACGTTGGGGTCGCGGATGCCGAGGATCTCGGTGACCTTCAGGAAGACGTAGGTCATGTCATTAACGGCGTCCTCACCATCGGGGGTGACCCCGCCGAGGGTGATCGCCTGGTCCGAGGAGCTGCCGCCGAACAGGTAGTTCCCGATATCGGGGCTCATCGGCAGGTGGTCGGTGCACTTCATGTAGAAGCAACCGACCAGCTCTATCGCCTGCTTCACGTATCGTTCGCGCTCCTCTGGGGTCTCGAGCTTCGCCATGTCGTCCTCGAAGAAAGGCTGGAGCCACTGGTCCATGCGGCCCAGCGACAGGCCGGTGTTGGTGTTCTCCATGTGGAGCCCGACCCACCCTATCCAGATCGCGTTGAGCGCCTCGTCGAGCGTCTCGGCCGGGCGCCCGGGCACCCTCGAGCAGATCTGCGCAAGCCGCTCGAGCTCACCCCTGCGGACGGGGTCTTTCTCCGCCGCGGCGTCGTCTGCCGCCTGCCTCGCGAGGTTCTTCGCGTACGCGTTCAGGCCCTCGAAGCAGAGGACCATGGCCCGCAGGGTTTCCTTCTTCTCCCGGCTCGCCCCGGCGTCGGCGGCGAGCTCCGCTTCGATCTCGGCGATGTACCCGCTCGTCCCCTGCCTCAGGAGCTTCGGGAAATCACCGATGGTGTGCGAGATGGCGGCTATCTTCCACATGAAATACACGGCGAAGCGCTCGTCCAGCTTCTGGCTCAGCGGGTAGCCGCGGTTTTCGCGGACCCACTCGCGCGTGTTCCTGTGAACGTGGAACGGGAAGACCTGGTGGTGAAGGACCCGGACCGTCTCCTCCGAGATGTCGTACGGGTTGAGCAGCCTCTCGGGAACCGACAAGAGCTCTCCCCATATCATGGTGCCGTGGGTGTCCGGGTAGCAGACCACTCCGATCTCTTTGGTGGTGGTGGTGCCCGCGAGCAGGTCGTTCTTCCTGATGATGGGCCTGCGGTTCTCCATCAGGTGCTTGTAGGCGTAGCCCTGCCGCAGCTCGGGGAACCACGGATTCCCCTCTCTGTCGGTCTCGAACCCGTTCGCCTCGAACCAGTCGACCAGCAGCTTCGGGCGCTCGGGGCATATCTCGGGTTTGGTCTCGAAATGGATCCTCAGGAACTCCTCGAGCCGCGGGAAATCCTCGATGCCGTAACGCGAGAGGTACGGGTCCTCGAGGTGCTTCACGCCGGGGTCGCTCCCCTGCCCCGACATCCGCTGCTTTCGCCTCTCCCCCATCTCCTCGCTCAGCCGACGGTCGGCCACCGGCGAGCTCTCAAGGCGCTCGCGCGCGTCGCGCTCTTTCGCCTTCGCGATCATCTTCCTGTGCGTCTTGCCCATCAACAACGAGATGAACATGTTGAACGCCATCGCGTATCCGATGTTCCCCTCGACCCGCATCTTGCTCTTGAGCAACATGTTCTGGACCTCGTTCGGGGGGACGCGGAGCATCTCGAACACCTCGCGGTCGGACCTGAGTATGACGGTGACGTCGACGTCGTCCGGGATGGTGCCCGAGACGCTGGCCCTGCCGTCCTTGAAGCTGATCGACTGGTTGACCGTGTCGCTCTCGGTCCTGAAGCCGACCGAGTAGTCTATCCAACTCCCGTTGCCGCGCAGGTACTCGCGCAACGCCGGCCTGTAGTTGAAGCTGGCCGCCATCAGGCGAAGGAGCGTCCCGGCGACAACGTTGGTCGCCGATCTTCCGTTGTTCATGACCGCCTCCCGGGTGCTCGGAGGAAAAGTATGGAGCCGTTGCGCTCGATCGCGCCCCGGTCTCGTCGTCCTTCAGTAATGATAATACTTCGAGGGCTCCGGGGAGCCACCATCGTCCGCTCGCCGGGAGACTTTTCGCGTACCGCGTTCCGGTGGTCAGGCCGAGCTGAACCACTCAGTTGGCCGCTGGAGCAGCCGCCTTCTCGGCCGGCACGATCGTCATCTCCAGCTTTTCGGTGCGGCGTATGACAGAGATGGAGGACTCGTGCCCGATCCGCTCCTCGGTGAGCAGCACGTGGAGCTCGTCGATGCCCGAGACGTCGCATTCCCCGAAGGCGATGATGACGTCGCCCTCCTTGACGCCCGCCTTCATAGCTGGGCCGTCGTTCTCGACCGTTGTAGCCTGGAAGCCGCTCTCCACGGGCAGCCCGTGGAAGCGCACCAGCCTCCTGTGCAGCGGGACGTTCTGGCCGGCCATGCCGAGGTAGCTGCGCTTGACCCTCCCGTACTGCATTATCCTGCTGGCAACGAACTTTGCCGTGTTGACCGCGATCGCGAAGCAGATGCCCTGCGCGGGCAGGATGATGGCGGTGTTGACCCCGATGACGTTCCCGAACGAGTCGACCAGCGGGCCGCCCGAGTTGCCCGGGTTGAGGGCCGCGTCTGTCTGTATCACGTTGTCGATGAGCCGTCCGGACGCCGAGCGCAACGACCGCCCCAGCGCGCTTACCACGCCGGCCGTGACCGTACACTGGAACCCGAGGGCGTTTCCAACCGCGATGGCCAGTTGCCCGACCTTCAGGAGGCCGGAGTCGCCGAACGTCACCGGCACCAGCTCGCCGCCGCTTATCCTGATGACCGCGATGTCGGTATCCGGGTCGTCGCCCACCACGTCGGCCTTGAAACACCTGCCGTCGGAGAGCGTGGTCTCCAGTTTTGTCGTGTTCTGCACCACGTGGCTGTTGGTCAGGATGAACCCGTCACCGGTGAACACGAAGCCGGAGCCGCTGCCCTGCAGCTCCCTCGGCGTCTGTCCCATCAGTCGGCCGCGCGGTCTCACCTTCTGGGATATGGATATGTTGACGACCGACGGGCTCACCTTCTCTGCCGCCCCGGTGACCGCCCGGGAGTAGGCGTCGAGCAGGTAGCCGTCCCTGTCGGGCGCGGCGATCTCGGGACAGGCCTGCTCCACCTGCGACCCCGCATCGACGCCGCCGCTGTCTATCAGTCTCAGTTTTCTTTCCATGCCGACCAGGTATCCTCCGTTGATCCGTTATTGGATAAATGATGGGCCGCGGCCGGTTATTTATCAATGACGTCCGTCGTAAGGCGGCGGGCCGCCCCGGGGCGAGGCGGGATTGATCGGCGAGGAAAGAATCTCAAGGAGGCGAGTGTTGCGCCGTGCGAGGCCGTCTCAGCCGTAGGCCTTCGCCCACCTGGCCCTGCGGTATATCCGCTCGAGGACCAGGGTGTCTGCCCAGATCAGCAGCCAGAAGTACTTGGCGGCGGACGTGTTTATGAACGCGATGCCCGTGGAGACGAGGAATATGAAGCCCATGGTGACGTAGTTGAGGAC
>Ga0209747_1000227_pt1 | contig 30579 bp, 22 predicted proteins | sample BarGraNGADG00311_FD_184498 | JGI IMG/M metagenome (GOLD analysis project Ga0209747, IMG submission 184498) | Arctic peat soil microbial communities from Barrow, Alaska - Barrow Graham LP Ref core NGADG0011-311 (SPAdes) (version 2) | ecosystem: Environmental > Terrestrial > Soil > Wetlands > Peat...
TCGAAGGGGACCTCGGCGACCCGGGGCAGCTCCTCCTCGAGGGTGTCTTTCTCGAGCCCGCCCGCCTCCGCCGCCTCGAGCAGAGCGATCTCGGTCGGGTCCCCGAGGTAGCCCTGCGGGCCCCTGCGCGCGTCGTTGCAGAGCGCCGCCGCCTGCTCCATGCGGCTGTAGGCGGCCGCCCGCCAGGTGTCCCTCGTCTGGATGACGTCCTCGACCAGGTAGTGGGACGAGTCGGCGAAGAGCACGTCCGTCACGGTCATCCTGTTGATGGTCAGAGTGCCGGTCTTGTCGGAGCAGATATAGCTGGCCGAGCCAAGCGTCTCGACCGCGGGAAGGTTCCTTATGATGGCGTTCTCTTTCGCCATGACCTGCGTCCCGCGAGCGAGCGTTATGGTCACTATGGCCGGAAGGCCCTCGGGGATGGCGGCGACCGCGAGGCTGACGGCGACGAGGAGCATCGTGGCCGCGGCGTTTCCGCGGATGACGCCTACGACGAACACTACGACCACGGTGATGATGCAGATGTAGACGATCCGCTTCCCCACGTCGCGGAGCTCGCGCTGCAGCGGCGTCGGCGTCGGCTTGCCTTCCTCCAGCATCTTCGCGATCTGGCCCATCTGGGTGCGCCCGCCTGTCTCGACCACCACGGCGGTGCCGCGGCCGTAGTCGACGTGGGTCCCCGAGAAGACCATGTTAAGGCGGTCGCCGAGCGGCGCGTCTTCCGCTGCCAGGGCCTCGGCATCCTTGGTGACAGAGGTGGACTCGCCGGTGAGGCTGGACTCGTTAGCCTGCATGTTGGCCGAGGTCACGATACGGGCGTCCGCGGGGACGACGTCGCCGGTCTCGAGGATGATGAGGTCGCCTCGAACGAGGTCGCCGGCCGGCATCTCGGATTCGGCCCCGCCCCGCACCACCTTCACGGTAGGCGCGCTGAGCTCCTTCAGCCGCTCGATGGCCGACTCGGCCCGGCTTTCCTGCACGAAGCCCAGTATAGCGTTGAGCACGACGATCACGGCGATGACGGTGGCGTCAATATACTCGCGCAGGACCGCGCCGCTTATTATCACAGCCGCGATGAGCACCCAGATCATGAAATCGTTGAACTGGAGGAGGAAGCGGAAGGCTGCGGACTTGCGCTTCCTCTCCTGGAGCACGTTGGCGCCGTCGGCCGCGAGCCGCTCCTGCGCGGCCTCTGCTGACAGCCCGAGGCCCGGGTCCGACTCGAGCATCGAGAGGACCTCAGGGGCGCTCAGCGCGTGCCAGGCCTCATAGTCTTCAGTTGTCATCTCGTTGTCGGCCATCGTGTTCATTCTATCCGCCCTGTCTCCGCGCCTGAGAGACGCGGCTCAAGGGACATCCACTGGAGTTATCGCGTTCGTCAACCGAGCGAACTCATCGACCGAGAGCTGTTCCGCGCGCGCCGTCTCGTCCCTGCCGAACCCTTTCAGCGCCTCGACCATCGCGTCCCGGTCGGCCGTCGGCATCGCGGACGTGACGGCGTTCACCAGCTTCTTGCGGCGCTGGTGGAACGCGGCGCTCACGACCCGGTCGAAGAGCTGGACGTCGCGCGCCTCGGTGATGCCGCGGTCCGCCGGCCGCCGGCGCTCCAGCTTGATTATCGTCGAGTCCACGCGCGGCTTGGGGTAGAAGCTGTTCCGGGATACCCTGGCCACGCGCGAAGCGGCGGCGCGGTACTGTATTTTGACGGTGGCCGACGAGTAGTCCTTGCCCCCGGGCACGGCCGAGATGCGGTCGGCGACCTCCCGCTGCAGCATCACGATGTAAAGCCCGAGCCACTCGTACTCCCTCAGCCAGTCGACGATGAGGCTTGCCGCGATCTGGTACGGGAGGTTGGACACCATCTTGACGACCTCGGGCGGCTTGCCCTCCCAGAGCTGCGAAAGGTCGAACGACATCGCGTCCCCCTGGAAGATGGTGAGGTTGGAGGCGTAGGAGAGCTCGCGCGTGAGGATCCTCACGAGGTTGGGGTCCGACTCGACGGCGTATACCTTTCCGCTCTTCTCGACGAGCGCCTGGGTGAGGGCGCCAAGCCCGGCTCCCACCTCGACCACGCTGTCGAAGGGGGAGAGGCCCGAGGCGTCGGTGATTATCCGCAGGACGTTCGCGTCCACCAGGAAGTTCTGGCCCATTGAGTGGCGCGGGTACAGCCCTTCGCGCCCGAGCAGCTCGCGGACCGTAGTAGGCGAGGAGAGGCGAAACCCGTGCCCTGCGGGCCCGCCCGTGGCGTCCGGCGGCATCTCAGCATACCTCCACCGGGATCCCGAAGATCCTCGATGTGTTCGAGGCGAGTGTCCGTTCCATCTCTTCGGGGGGCACGCCGCGGGCACCGGCAAGCGCCTCGGCGACGAACCTCACCCGCTCGGGGAGGTTCGATTTTCCACGGAAAGGCTCAGGGGACAGGAACGGGGAGTCTGTCTCGCAGAGTATGCTTTCGGCCGGCACAAGCGAGGCGATCTCCCTGGCCGCGTCGTTCTTCTTGAAAGTCACCGGACCTGCGAACGAGAAGCAGTAGCCGCGCTTCACGCATTCCGCCAGGACCTCTTTGTTGCCCGAGAAGCAGTGCATGACGACCGGGACCTCGCCCGCGATCTCGCTCGCCAGCAGCTCGAGGACGTCGTCATGTGCCTCCCGGTCGTGGACGACCAGTGGCTTGCCGAGGTCCCGGGCCAGCCGGGCGTGCTCGCGGAAAGCCTTCTTCTGGGCGTCCGCGGGGCTTCGGTCCCTGTAATAATCGAGACCGGTCTCGCCGATGGCGACGACCCGCGCGCTCGAGGAAGCCATCTCGCGCAGGTGGTCGAAGACGCTCCCATCCACCCCTGCGCTGTCATTGGGGTGGACGCCGATCGCCGCGTAGACGCCGTCGTAGGTTTCGGCCGCCCTGATGGCATCCAGGCTGCTGGGTATTGTTATCCCGATGGTGATTATGGGCGCGACGCCTGCCGCGAGCGCGGAAGCCACCACATTTCCCGTGTCTTCCTCGATCAGGTCGAGGTGCGCATGGGAGTCAGGTATCAAGTCGCCTCCGCGGGAGCTTCCATCTTTCGCGGAAAGAGGGCGTCGCCCCTGGCCGTCTTCAATCCGCTCGCGAGGCCGCCCCAGGAGCCGGCTTCGGGCAGCGCCGCCGATGTGATCGGGCCTTCGATGCCGATGTGTTCCCAGATCTTCCCGGCCGAGGAGGGCATGTAGGGGTAGATCATGAGCGCGATCTGCCGCAGCCCCTCGATGCTGTTGTAGAGGACGCGGTCGAGGTCGACGCGCAGGGCCTCGTCCTTGGCGAGCGCCCAAGGGGCCGAGACGTCGACGTAGCGATTGACGGCGTGCACGAACTCCCATATCTCGGCCAGGGCCTCGTTGAAGGCCAGCGCCTCGATGCTCGCGGTCGCGGCGGCGAGAGCGGCCTCGGCGCGCTGCCGCAGGACGAGCTCCTCATCGCCGGGCTCGCCGGGCTCCGGCACCAGGCCCTCGCGGTACTTCGAGACCATCGTGAGGACCCGGCTCTCCAGGTTGCCGAGGTCGTTCGCGAGGTCGGCGTTGTAGCGCGTGAAAAGCGTGCGCATCGAGAAGTTCCCGTCGACCCCGAAAGAGAACTCGCGCATGAAGTAGTAACGGTAGGCGTCGACGCCGTACTCATCCACAATCACGTCCGGGCGCACGACGTTGCCGAGCGACTTGGACATCTTCTTGCCCTCGACCGTCAGCCAGCCGTGGGCGAAGATGTGCTCCGGCATCGGCAGGTCGGCTGCCATGAGCATCGCCGGCCATATCACGGCGTGGAAGCGCAGGATCTCTTTGCCCATCAGGTGCCAGTTCGCCGGCCATGTCCGCTCGAAGCGCGCATCGTCGGTGCCGTAGTCGACCGCGCTCAGGTAGTTGAGGAGCGCATCGAACCAGACGTACATGACGTGCCTGGCGTCGAAGGGGCAGGGGATGCCCCAGGTGAACGAAGTGCGCGTGATGCTCTGGTCCTCCAGGCCCGACTTGATGAAGCTCACGACTTCGTTGCGCCTCGATTCCGGCTGAACGAAGTCGGGGTGCTCCTCGATGTACTTCAACACCGGCTCGGCGTACTTCGAGAGGCGGAAGAAATAGTTCTCCTCCTTGACCCAGTCAACGGGCCGCCTGCACTCGGGGCATGCGCCTTCGGTGAGCTGGCTCGAGAGGAGGAACGTCTCGTCGTGCACGCAGTACCAGCCCTCGTAGGACCCCAGGTACACGTCGCCCTTTTCTTTCAGCCTCTCGATGAAGATCTGCGCGACTTTCGCGTGCCTGTTCTGCGTCGTGCGGATGAAGTCGTCGTTTGAGATGTTGAGGAGCTCCCAGGTATCGGTGAAGTGAGAGACTATGCTGTCGACCCAGGCCTGCGGGCTCTCGTTCTTCTCCGCCGCAGCCAGCGCGACCTTCTGGCCGTGCTCGTCCACGCCGGTCAGGAAGAATACCTCGCGTCCCTGCTGGCGCTTGAACCTCGCCACGACGTCGGCCGCCAGCGTCGTGTACGCCGTGCCGATGTGCGGCACGTCGTTCACGTAATAGATAGGCGTCGTTATGTAAAAGACATCATCGCCCAATTGTTTCCACCTCCATGAACGGTCAGACAAATGATAACCCATCCCGTGTCAACAAAATGGGGTCAGGTCTTATTTTTCAAGTCGTCGGCCGCCCAAACGGCTCCAGCTGTCAAAAAAAAAGACCTGACCCCATTTTGTTGACAGAGAGCAAGAGTGGAAACTGGAGGACGCCTTTGGTAGGTTATTCCCATGCGACCAGACTTTGAACCACTCGACAGGGCGATCGAAAGCGCGAAGTCGCTCGGAGCCTCGCAGTCCGAGGCGTACCTCGAGCGCGATGTCAGCCTCTCCATACGCGTGCTCGGCGGCAAGGTCGAAAAATTCGCCCAGGCTGAATCGCAGGGCATCGGCCTTCGGGTCTACGTCGGCGACAGCCAGGGAAGGGCCTACACCTCCGACCTCTCGCAGCAGGCTATCAACGAGGCCGTGTCCGCCGCCGTCGAGAGCGCAAAAGTCACCCCGCCCGACCCGTCCCGCGCGCTGCCCGACCCGTCGTTCTATCCCGAGGGCGCGTCCTCCGGGGAGTACCTGGGGGAGGACCTCGAGATTCTCGGTGACCTGACGAGCGTTTCCGCGAGCGAGAAGATCGAGTTCGCGATGAAGATGGAGGAGCTCGCCAGGGAGCGTGACGAGCGCATCACGGGCGTCGAGGCCTCGGCATACAGCGAAGGCACGGGCGAGGCCGTACTGGCCAGCAGCCTCGGCTTCAGGGCCGCATACCGCTCGTCGGTGTGCTACGGCTACGTGGTTGCGATTGCGGGGCAGGAAGCGGAATCCCAGACCGGCTTCGGCTTCACGGCGGGGCGCTCGTACGCCGAGCTCGAAGGCGATAAGGCAGCCGAGGAGGCGGCCGACATGGCCGCGAGCCTCCTGGGCGGAAAGCCGATCGAGACCGGGCGCGTTTCAGTGCTGATAGACAACCTCTCGACGGCGGAGCTGGTGGCGGTCCTGGGGGCCGCGCTCTCCGCGGAGTCCGTGGTGAAAGGGAAGTCGTTCCTCGCCGGACGGATCGGGGAGAGCCTGGCCTCGGCCCGCGTCTCGATCATAGACGACGGGAAGATGATAGGCGGCTTCGGCACCGCCCCCTTCGACGGCGAAGGCGTCGCGGCGTCGCAGAAAGCGCTGATAGACAACGGCGTCCTCTCGACCTTCCTCCACAATAGTTACACGGCCTCCCGGATGAACGCCGTCACCACCGGCAACGCCGGCCGTGGCTCGTACCGCTCGCAGGTGGGTGTGTCGCCCACGAACATCTTCCTGAAGCCCGGCGACGCGTCCCCCGAGGCGCTGCGGGCCACCATGAGCACGGGGTTCGAGGTGGTCGAGCTGCAGGGCGTCCACGTGGGCCTCAACCCGGTGACCGGCGAGGTTTCGCTCGGCGCCCGAGGGCGCTGGATAGAAAAAGGGAAGCCGGTCCACGCTGTGCGAGAGGTCACCATCGCAGGCACCATCGACGGCATCCTGAAAGGCATCGTAGGCGTGGGCAGCGACATGAGGTTCACGCCTCTTCTCGGTGGCATAGGCACGCCATCGATACTCATCGAGGGGCTCACGGTCAGCGGCACCTAGCCGTATTTACGGGACGGAGTACTAGTCCGCGTCCGTCACAGGGAATTGGAAACAGGGGGTTTGGCATGCTGCTTCACGAAGTCCTCGAGGTCCACGCAAAGGAACATCCCGGGAAAGAGGCGATAGTCTTTCACGACCAGCGGGTCACCTACGCCGAGTATCTCGAGAACGTCAACACGGTCGCGGCGAACATGTGCAGGCTCGGCGTCAAGCGCGGCGACAAGGTCGCCCTCTACATGGGCAACGGCACCCAGTACGTCTACTGCTACATAGCGGCAGCGTCGCTCGGGGCCACGGCCGTGCCCGTCTCGGTCCGCTTCGGCGAGCTCGAAGCGAGCTTCATCGTCGACAACTCCGACTCGTCGATCCTCGCGGTGGTCCCCGGATTCGGCGGGGTCGACTTCCTGGACATAGTGAACAAGATCCTCCCGGCCTGCCCGAAGGTGGAGACCATCGTCGTGATCGGAGAGCAGGAGGACGTCGCGCGCGTCGAGAACGCGCTGCCGGGCGCCGCGCTCTTCGAGGACCCGGGCGAGCTCGCGCGGGAGGAACTCGCGAAAGCGCGCAAGTCCACCGACGAAAACGACACTGCGTTCATGGTCTACACGTCAGGTACCACCGGCGTCCCCAAGGGCGCCGAGCTGACGCACAAGAACCTGCTCTCGTATGCCAAGGGCCAGCTCTCCGCCTCGAACGTCACGGGGGACGACCGTCTCCTGCTCGACATCCCGGTGAACCACGTTGGCGGCGGCGTCATGGCAATCATCTCCATGCTCTACGCGGGCGGCACCCTGATAATCCTCGACCAGTTCATCCCCCAGGAGGTCCTGGAGACGATCCAGAAGGAGAAGGTCTCTGTGCTCGGGCAGGTCGCGGCCCAGTACATCCTGATGATGATGCAGCCCGACCTCGACTCCTACGACTTCTCATCGGTCCGGGCGGCCGTCGTATCGGCGGCCCCGACGCCTCGCGAGGTGTTCAAGCAGGCCAAAGAGAAGTTCGGCGTGTTTCTGACCAACGGCTTCGGGATGTCGGAGACAAGCGGCGCCATCACGTTCACCCGCGCGGATGAGGACTCGTTCGAGCGCCTGTCCACCAGCGTGGGGAAGGCGAACGAGGGCATCGAGATCGCGATCATGGACCAGCAGGGCATGTTCCTGCCGCCGGGCGAGGAGGGCGAGATCTGCATACGGGGCGACGCGGTCATGAAGGGCTACTACAAGCGCCCCGATGAGACCGCGCTCGTCATGACCGACGAGGGTTACCTGCACACCGGCGACATGGGCAAGCTCGACGACGACGGCTACCTGTACATCCTGGGCCGCAAGAAGGAGATGTACATCCGGGGCGGCGAGAACGTCTACCCGCCAGAGGTCGAAGAGGTCATCCAGACGCACCCGGGGGTACTGTTCAACGCGGTCATCGGGATCCACGACCCGGTGATGGGAGAGGTGGGCAGGGCTTACATCGTTGCGATGCCGGGGGTCGAGCCGCCGCCGACCGAGGACGACATCAAGAAGTGGTGCACCGAGCGCCTCTCCAGGTACAAGGTGCCGAGCGAGGTCCTCTTCAGGGACTCGCTGCCACTGACCCCGCTGGGCAAGGTAATGAAGAAGGTGCTCTATGAAGAGGTCAAGGGCGAGGGCCACGCTGCGAAATAGCCGCGGAGGCCAGGCGTCACCTGGTTGCGCTCCGTGACCCCTTTTTCGGACTTCCGGAAGCCTTCTTCGCTGGTTGGCTGCGGCGCGCGGGCTGTGCCTCACCCTCCTCGAGGCTGATGTTGACCTGGATCGCCCTCGACTCGTCAGGCTTCCTGATCCCCCGGACGAGCATTTCAGTGAGCGGGTCCACGAAGTCGGGCAGCTCTTCTTTTCTCTCCAGCAGGTGCCAGCGGAAGAAGATGTGTTCGATGGTCCCCAGCACCATCGAGCGGACCAGGACAGGGTCGATGTCGTCCCTGAATTCCCCGCTTTTCATTCCATCTTCGATGATCTTGAGGATGAAGCCCGCGGCCTTGCGGACCATCTGGTAGCCCTCGGTCTGGATGAACTTCCGGTTGTGCTTGAGGTCGAGCAGGACAAGCGCTGAGTACTCGGGGTTCTCCTTGTAGAGTATGTAATAACCGTAGATGACCGCCCGCAGACGGTTCTCGGCGCCTTTGACAAAGGGAAGCAACGTCTCCATCTGCTCGACGCTTGTCGCGGTGATCTCCCTGGGGATCATAAAGAGCAGGTCTTCCTTGCTGCCGACATACTCATACACCGTTGCCTCGGAGACCTTGGCCTTGCGGGCTATCTCGGCGATCGTGGCGTTGTAGTACCCCTTTTCCGCGAACACCTCCAGGGCGGCTGCGATTATCGCTGGAAGTTTGTTGCCTCCTCTGGTCTTTTTCTCCAAAAATACCTCCTGAATACTACAAGCACTATGGAATAACCGTTGATAACTATAGACTGACTACGTTATTATAGCAATTACCATAGTGTTACTAAGTTATCGGATTACTCACAAAGGGAGTGTTCGTCATGCGTACCGTACAGGATTACAGGGAGGGCCTTAAGGCCATGCGGCCCAACATCTACATGGGCGGCGAGGTGCTCGCGCGCGACAAGATACCAGGCGTAGAGATGATGAGCGTGACGTTCGACGTGGCCCACGACCCCGAGCTGCAGCGCGTGACCAATGCCACCTCCCACCTCACCGGAGAGACGATCAACCGTTTCTGCCACATCCACCAGAGCCCCGAAGACCTGCTGGCCAAGCAGGAGATGACGCGCATGACGGCCCGCATGGTGGGAGGGTGCATCGCGCGGTGCATGGGCATCGACGCAATGAACGCGCTGTCGGTCATCACCTACAACTGCGACCAGGCGCACGGGACCGAGTACCACTCACGCTTCCTCGAGTTCCTCAAGACCTGGCAGAAGAACGACCTCGTGGGGTGCTGCGCGCAGACTGACGTCAAGGGACACCGCCTGCGCCGGCCGTCTCAGCAGGCTGATCCCGACATGTACCTGCGCATCGTCGAGCGGCGCAAGGACGGCATCGTTGTGCGCGGGGCCAAAGCGCACAACTCGTTCGCGCCTCTTGCTGACGAGGTGATCGCCATACCGACCCGTTTTCTCCGTCCCGATGAAAGCGACTGGGCGGTCGCGTTCGCGGTGCCCGGTGACCATCCCGGAGTCAAGATGGTGTGCCGCAGCGCAAACCACAGGCCGAGTTCGCCCGAGGTGGAGCGGCTCATGTCGGGAATGGGTGAGATCGAGTCGCTTACCATCTTCGACGACGTGTTCGTCCCCTGGGAGAGGGTCTTCCTCTGCGGCGAGTCCGAGTTCGGAGGCCAGCTCGCGCTGCTTTTCTCGCTCTTCCACCGTCATTCGTACACCGGGTGCAAGCCCGCGATGAGCGACGTGATCATGGGCACGGCGTCGATGGTCGCCGAGTACAGCGGCATCGAGAAGGAGCACCACGTGCGCTCCAAGCTGGCGGAGCTCATCACTGTCGCCGAGCTGGTATACGGCTGCGGCATCGCCGCCAGCGTGAAATCGACCCGCATGCCTTGCGGCACCCAGGTGCCGGACGTCGTCTACTGCAACGTGGCTCGCAAGCACGCCGGGGAGAGCATCTACCACGAGTACAACATCCTCTCCGACCTGGCAGGGGGCCTGCCGGCGACGCTGCCCTACGACACGGAGTTCGTGAGCGACGAGGTGGGCGACCTGGTGAAGAAGTACCTCGTCAGGGCGGACGGCGTGAGCCCCGAGGACGTCTACAAGTGCTTCGCGTGGGTCAGCGACTACACTTGCTCATCGCTCGCGGGTGTCTACCAGTACGCCGCGGTGCACGGAGGGGGCTCGCCTGTCATGGAGGACATCGCAATCCTCGGCACCTACGACCTCGAGGAGAGAAAAACGCTCGCCAAGCGTCTTGCGGGGATCGACAAGACCGGTTTTGCGGAAAAGATCAATGACTATCGCAATCTTGACTGACCTGCAGGGAAATCAGATACAGCGCGACAGCTGCTCCGGCGGGCGCCCGGACTACAGCACTATCTCCTCGAGCGCCTTGCGCGGCTTCGCCTTCGGCGCCTCGTCCGGGTAGCCGAGCGGCATCAGGCACAGCACCGCGCAGTTCTCGGGCAGGCCCAGTATCTCCGAGACCACGTTCGGGTCGAAGGCCCTGACCCAGCACGTGCCGAGGCCGAGCGCCGCCGCCGCGAGCGTCATGTGCTCGGCCGCGATCGTCACGTTCATCGTCCCGTTTATCACGATGCGCTCGGGGCTGAACTCCTTGTCCTTACTGCCTTTCACCGATCGCAGTATCATCTCCAGGCTCGGGCGGACGCCGCGCAGCACGAGCTTGAGCGTCTGCTTGCCCCGGTCCTTGAACCCGTCGAAGTCGATGCAGCAGGCGATCACGACGGGCGCCTGCTCGATGAACTTCTGGCCGTACGCCGCCTCCTTGATCAGGGCGCGCGTCCCGGCGTCACGCACGACCTTGAACTTCCATGACTGGGTATTGCTGGTCGAAGGCGCGAGGCGAGCCGCGTCCAGCACTTTGTCGAGCAGCTCGTCGGGCACAGGCTTGTCCTTGAACTTGCGGATGCTGCGCCTGCTCTCTATCGCCTCGAATAGGTCCATCTGATAACCTCCTAGTTGTCGCGGCTCCGGCCGCGGCTTTTCACCGTTAGATTATATCGAAGGCCGTTCGTCATGCCGAAAGGAAAGGCTTGAGCCGTCTCAACCGGAAGCTCATGCGGGACCTCGCGTCGCACTGGGCGCAGGTAGGCGCGATCATAGCAGTGATCGCGCTCGGCATAATCATGTTCACCGGGCCCCTGCTCGCGACGCAGGACCTCAAGGACTCCGTGAACGACATCTACAGGCGCACGAACTACGAGGACTTCTCAGCGAGCATGGAATCCGCGCCGGCAAGCGCCGCCGGGCAGGTCTCCTCGGTGCCCAACGTCACGGCGTCCGAGGGGCGCATCGTGCGCGAGGTCCAGGGCGATATCCTCGCGCACAAGCTGACGCTCCGCATCGTCACCGTTCCCGACACCGGGCGCGCCCGGGTCAACGGCCTCATCGTCGAGAGCGGCAAGTACCTGACGCCGGGCGTGGGCGGGGGGTGCCTGGTCGAGCATCACCTTGCGACCGCACTTCACATCACCGCCGGGACCCCTGTGACAGTTGACGGCGCCGCCGGCCCGCAGGTGTTCATCGTCACAGGAAACGTGGTGAGCCCCGAGTACCTGCGGCTGGTGCCGAGCCGGTCCCAGTACGTCACGGACCCCGCGCAGTTCGGTGTCATGTTCATGAAGTACAGCGACGCCGCGCAGCTGCTGGGAATGCGCGGGAACATCACCAACATCGTCGCGCGCGTGCCGGACAAGAAGAAGCTCGACCGGACGATGGACGCGGTCGACGCGGTCCTGCGGCCCTACCAGGTCACCGGGCTCACGGCCGGGACGCAGGAGCCCGGCGCCGTGACGCTCACCCTCGAGCTCCAGGACGTCAGCAAGGTGTCCCTGTTCTTCTCGCTGCTGCTGCTCGCGGTGGCGTCGCTCGCGCTCTACATAACGATGACCCAGATCGTCTACTCGCAGCAGAGAGAGATCGGCGTGACCCGGGCGATCGGGTACGAGAGAAAGACCGTCTCGGAGCACTACATCGGCTACGGGGTGGTGCTGGGGGCTGCGGGAGGCATCGTCGGGATCATCCTGGGCTTCTTCCTCTCGCGGCTCTTTGCGCACATCTATGCGAACGTGTTCGGGCTTCCGCTCGTCAGGACGACCATATACCCCGAGATCGTGCTGGGCGGCCTCGCGGCGGCGCTGCTGTTCTCGATCGCCGGCGCCCTCATCCCCGCGCGCCACGCCGTGCGGATGAAGCCGGCCGACGCGATGAGGACCGAGGCGGGGGTTAACCTCGCCCGGGCCGGCTACTCGTGCAAGCCGCGCCTGACAGACAGGATGGGGCTGCCGTCGTGGCTGCGTGTCTCGTTCCGCAACCTCTCCAGAAACCGCAGGCGAACGATCCTCACCTGGTTGGGCGTGATCGGCACGTTATGCGTGATCGTCACCGCGACGGGCGGCAAGGACACTATCGACTTCGCGGTCAAGAAGTACCTGAACGGAGTCCTGCGCTGGGACGTGGCGGCCGCCTGGCCGACCCCGATCGACAACTCGATGGTGGCCCGGGCCCGCGCGATCCCGGGAGTCAAGAGCGTCGAAGGCTTCATAGCGGTCCCGGGGCGGGTGCTGGCAGCCGGGAAGTCCGTGGACGTACAGGTCCAGGCATACGCCGAGGACTCAGCGATGCACGGGCTGTACCCCACGCCCGGCTCGAAGGCCCAGCCGGGCCCCGCCGAGGTCATTCTCAACCGCGGGATCACGGGCAAGCTCCCTGTCAAGACAGGCTCGTTCGTCAGCATCGCCACGCCGCTGGGGTCGGTCCCGTTCAAGGTGGCCGGCTTCGTCTCAGAGCCGTTCGGGGGGATCTGCTATGTCAACCTGGCGTACGTCCAGGCGCTCTACTCCAAGGTGAGCGGGACGCCCGGGGCGCTGAACGGGATCGTGATCAAGACCGTGCCAGGCCACTCGGCGCGCGTGGCGAACGAGGTGCGCAACCTGCCGGGCGTCGCGCAGGTCATCACGAAGTCGGGGCTCAGGAGGATCTTCCAGGAGCTGGTGGGGGCGGTCAAAGCGCTGTTCATCATCTTTTACGTCATGGCGTTCGCGATGGGCTTCGCCGTCATCTTCTCGATGATCACGGTCAACCTGCTCGAGCGGGCGCGGGAGATCGCCACGATAAGGACGCTCGGAGCCGGCCGGGGCATCATCTTCTCGTTCCTCACCATCGAGACCGCGACGGTGGTGGTCGCCGCGCTCATTCCGGGGATCCTGCTGGGGCGCTTTCTGGAGTGGGTGATAATCGACCGCCTGCTGACCTCCGAGCGCCTGGTGCCGGACACGGTGATCTCCTGGGTCACGGTCGGCTTCGTGGTGATCGCGGCGTTTGCCGTGATGATAATCTCGGAGCTGCCCTCGGTGCGCAGGCTCTGGCGCCTCGACCTCGCCAAAGTCACCAAAGAGCGCGTCGACTGACGACCTAGCTCGGGACTTCGAAGCCGAAGGTCGCGCCGGACCCCTTGCGGCTCTCCACCCACATCCTGCCGCCGTGGGCTTCGATGATGCCTTTCGAGATCGCGAGCCCGAGGCCGACTCCCTGGGTCCCACCCGGCGAGCCGACGGTGTAGAACTTCTCGAAGACCTGCTGCTGCAGCCCCGGCGGCAGGCCGGTGCCGGTGTCGGTCACAGAGCATATCAAGCGGCTCGGGGTGTGGTCCAGCCGCACAACGACGGACCCTTCATCCGTGAACTTCAGCGCGTTGTCGACGAGGTTCGTCAGCACCTGCTCGATCCTTCGGCCGTCGCAGAGGATGCGGCACGCGCCGTCCTCGTGCTCGAGCCCGAGCTCGACGCCCTTGGAAGAGTACCTCGAGGCGTACGCGTCGATCACCCGGCGCACGAGCTCGGCCGCATCCACCTCCTCGAGCTCGAGCTTGAGCTGGCCCGACTCGATCCTGCTGATGTCCAGAAGGTCGTCGACCAGGTGGCCCAGCCTCTTGACGCCCCTGTCCGCGATGGCCAGCAGCTCGGCGCGCTCCTGCTCCGACGCGGTCGCGCTCAGCGCCTTGAGCGCCGAGAGGCCGCTCTCGACCGCGGCGATGGGCGATCGCAGCTCGTGCGACACGATGCCGACGAACTCCGTCTTCAGGCGGTCTACCTCCCGCAGCCTGTCGTTCGCCTGCTCGAGCCGGACGATCGTCTGCCTGATGAAATCCTCGTACTGCTTCCGCTGGCTCATGTCCTCGACCCGGCACCACGCGCCCTCCGGCCTGCCCGACTCGTCGTAGGAAGTCCAGACGCGCAGGTTCACCGGCACGAGCGAGCCGTCTTTCCTGCGGTACTGCTTCTCGTACCTGTCTGAGTATCCGGTGGTCTTGAGCTGGTGTTCGATGACCTCCTCGTCGACCGACCTCCACTCGTCGGGGGTGAGCCGCCACACGTCGGTGCCTACCAGCTCTTCGACCTCGTATCCGAGCATGTGGGCGAAGGACTCGTTGCAGGCCAGTATCTTCCCCGCCAGGTCGCTGAAGACTATTCCGTCGAACGAGCTCTCGAACAGGCTCTTGTATCGCCCCTCGGAAGCTTTCAGTTTGCGATGCGTCTCGACCTGGTCGGTGACGTCCAGGGCGAAGACCGCGAGCCTCGCTACCCGGCCCTTCCCGTCGGTGACCGGCACGACGCTGTACGTGTAGTACTGGCCCAGGACCTTCTCGGTGAGCAGGACGGTCTCGGCCCTGTCGACGAGGCGCTCTTTCAAGCCCTCGTGGGACGCCGTGACCTCGACGGGAAGGATGTCCAGGAGCGAACTGCCCACCAGCTCGTCGGGCGTCGAGCCGAAGACGGAAGCGGTCATCTCGTTGATGGCCAGGATGTTCCCGTCGAGGTCGAGGAGGAAGGCCGACGCGTGTGGCGCGTTCAGCAGGACGTGCTCGTTCTCGCGCACCTCCCTCAGTTTTTCCTCGGCTTCGGCGCGTGCGGTCTCGGACGCGGACATCCGCGTGCTGTAGCGGTAGGAGTAGTAGATTATCGCTCCGAAGACGACAGTGAGTATGATGGCTTCGATCAGGGGCACGACGAAGGACCGGTCGCTGATCACCGCATCCAGCGTGACAGCGAGGACAAGCCCCGCTTCCGCGATGAGGAACGCGACAATCGCCACCGTGCGGATGCGGCGACGTACCTGTTCGGCGGGCGCGCTCATTTCGGGGGTGCCATTGACCACTTGCCTTTTCACAACGTCCAAAATAGCACAGTCACGTGTATTCTTCGAGGATGGATGACCGACGGCCTCCATGGGGCGGCCGCCCGGAGAATTGCCTTGGAGCATGATGGCAGGCGTCTAACTTGCTATAGAATTATTACCCGGTGGTGCATGCCGCCCGCGAGACCTTGACGTCGGGAATGGAGATCACTTGAACAACGTCCAGGGCGAAGGCCCCCAGCCCGGAGCGCAGCTTCCCGCGCCCGCTCCGCAGCAGTCGCCGCAGCAGGCCGGCGCTCAGATGCCGCCGGCGTCGCCCGTCGGCACCACGCAGGAGGTCGAGCCCGCCGACCGGCCGCGCCCGAACCCCGTCATGGGGCGATCGTTCGGCAGCGACCGGAGGATCAAGACATGGATGATACTGCTGGCCGTGGGCATAGTAGTCCTCGCGCTGGGTTTCGTTGTCGTCCAGACGTCCACCTCGGGCGTGACATACAAGAAGCTCACGATCGCCAGCCAGGGAGCCGACGGCAAGCCGGCGACCCTTTCCGCGCTGCTGGTCGAGCCCGCAGGGGGAGTGAAAGGCAAAGTGCCCGGCGTCGTCTTCGCCCACGGCTTCACCGGCTCGAAGGAGTGGTACATTCAGACCGCGAGGCAGATGGCGAAAGAAGGCCTGGTGGTCCTGATGATCGACATGCGCGGGCACGGCGGATCGACCGGCGCGGCGACCTTTGTCGGTGACGAGGCGTACGACGTTCTCGCGGCGGGCGACTACATGCGCAAGAACATCACCGAGGTCGACCCCGCGCACATAGTGGCAATGGGCCACTCGCTCGGCGGCACGGCCGTGACGGCCGCGGGGATCATCCAGCCGGACAACAGGTTTTCCTCCGTCGTCGCCATATGGTGCTGGACGAGCTGGAAGGACGCCCTTACCGACCTCATGGGCCCGCTCGACTCGTTCATCGGCCGCTCGTGGTCGATCACGCCTTTCTCGAAGAGCGTCGACGTCAACTCGCCCGACAGCCGCAACAGCCGCACGATCGTCGATACGATCACGGCCACGAAACCCCCGAACTACCTTCTCGCCGTCGGCAGCAAGGACGAGCTTGCCTCTGTTGCGCGCGAGGAGGAGCTGCTCGAGAAAGCCACAGCCCAGGTGCGCCTCACCGGCCCGGAGCAGCTGCTCAAGGACAACTTCACTTACGGCGATTTCGCCAACAGTACGGCGCGGCGACTGATGGTGACCGAGGACGACCACCTCGCCGAGCTGGCGAGCGGGCCGATCGTGCGACAGTCCATCGACTGGATAAAACAGGGGGCAGGCATCCCGGTTGCCGCCAACCAGGGCGCGCCGTTCCTCTGGGGTCGCTTCCTCGGCTTTGCGCTGATCGCGGTCGGCATCATGCTCCTGATCCTCGGGGCGCTGTCCGCGGTGCGGCGCAGGCTCTTCCCGAACGCCGCCGACGTCGCGATCGCCCCGCCCTGGGAGTACCCATCAGGCAGGCAGGCGCTCGACGTCCTTGTGTACGCGCTGCCGCTGATAGCCGCCAGCTTCCTTGCCATGCCGTTCGTGAAGGCGCTCGGCCTCAAGCCGTTCATACCGTACACGGCGGTGAACGAGCTGAGCACCTACTACATCGCCCGGACCCTGCTGCTCCTCCCGTTCTTCATCGCGCTGATCGTCGTGGTCGCGCGCAGGCAGGCCTCGGCGGGCAGGCTCTCCGAGCAGGTGAAGGACGGCGCGGCGCGCTGGGGCAGGAGCCTCGGCTACGGCCTGATACCGGTCGTCGCGGCGGTGCTGGTGCTCGGAGTGATCGGCGGACCCTTGCTTCTTCCGAGGGCTTTCGCGCGGCTGCCGCTCTATTTCTTCATCGGGATCGCGTGCATCGGCTCGGCCTTCTGGATGGAGGACTACCTGTTCTACAAGCTGGCTTACAGCTACCTCGAGCGGGGCGAGGGGCGCAAGGGCGAGTGGCGCGTCATCATCGTGCGCGCGGTCATACTGGACCTCATCCTCATCGCGGCGTTGCTGCCGCTGATGAAGGGGCTCGGGGTCTCGATACACCTGATGTTCAAGCTGCCGCTCATCGTGACGATAATGACCTGCGTGGTGGCCTTCGCGGGTATGGCGTGGCTGTCCCTGAGGCTGCGACGGCTGACGGGCGGGAGCCTCGCATTCGCCCTCATGCTGACGACGATCGCGGTCTGGTTCTTCACCGGGCCGATCGGCGTCCGCGGCTTCTAACGTTAAACAGGCAAACGATCCGCGCCTGAGAGACGCGGCTCAAAATGTTAGAGGTCTTTGATCGTGAACTCGAAGCAGGCGCCATTGTTAGCGTAGACCCGGATGTCCCCGCCGTACAGCTTCACCAGCTTCTCGACGATCGCGAGCCCGATGCCCGTGCTCCCGTCGCGTCCCCTGTAGAACGGAAGGAAGATGTTCTCGGCGTCCTCGGGCGGGATGCCCGGGCCGTTGTCTTTGACCGTATACGTATGGCCGGCCGGCGTGTTGCCCAGGTACTTGACCTCGACCAGCGGCGAGTCGCTCGTGTTGTGCTTGATGCCGTTGTCGATGAGGTTGCTGAAGACCTGGTAGACGTGGGTCGGGTTCGCCCTCAAGGTGCCGAGCTCGTTCGCGACGATGACGGTGGCCCCGACCTCGTCGATCAGCATGCTGTGCTCTTCGATGATCCTCCGAACGGTCGAGGAGACGTCCACTTCCGACACCTCTTCGGGCTGCTGCCCCGCCTGCGCAAGGGCCAGCAGGTCGGCGATGAGGTCCTCGGCCTGCCCGGCGCTCGCGCGCACGACCTCGGCTATACGCAGGACCTCGGCATCCAGGTCATCGATCTCCGAGCGCTTCTCCCAGACGCGGGCGAGGTTGTCGGCGGCTAGCTTTATGGCTGTCAGCGGGCTGCGTAGGTCGTGGGAGACCGTCTGGGCGTAGCCCTCGAGCTCGCGGTTCAGGCGCCTCAGCTCATCTTCGCCCACCTTGCGCTCTGTTATGTCGCGAGCCAGTCCCAGCACCCGCGTGGTCTCGCCGTTCTCCCTGAAAGGGATCGCGTTGATCTCGAACTGATGGTTCTCCCCGCTGGCCGTGCGGGCGCTGACCTCGAGGCCCCTGACCGTCCTGCCCTCGAGCAGCTCTTCTATCGCGGCATGGATGTCCGACGGGTCCGCGCCGGTGAAAAAGTCCATGTAGTTCATTGTCTGGTAGACATCCATCGTCAGCCCCACGCTCTCGAGGGCCGCCTCGTTCGCCTCGATCAGCCTGCCGCCTTTCTCGATGAGAAAGATGAGGTCCGGGCTGAGCTCGAAGATGCTCCGGTAGCGCTCCTCGCTTTCCTCGAGCGCTCGCTGCGCCTCCTGCGTCCTGGTGACGTCGCGCGCGTTGACTATGATGCGCATGTCACCGGCCGTGTCCTGGAAGACACGCCCGACAACGGAGAGGGTGTGCCACGTCCCGTCAGCGTGCTTGAAGCGGCAATCCGAGGCGTTGCTCGCCTTCTCACCGTCCGCTACGCTCTTGTGCGTCTCGACGACTTTGCCGACATCGTCCGGGTGCACGAACTCGAGCACGCTCTTGCCATTCATGAAGTCGGTGGTGTAGCCGAGCATCGGCTCGATCGAGGGGCTGATCTCGAGGATCGTGGTGTCCGCGGCGAGGATGGCTATGACGTCCGTCGAGTTTTCGATGATGGAGCGGAAGTGCTCCTCTGCCCGCACGCGCTCGACGATCTCGAGCTCGAGGTGCGCGTTCGCCTGCTGGAGCTCGGTTGTCCTCTCGCTCACGAGCTCCTCGAGCTCGTCGCGGTACCGGCTCAGCTCATGGCTCGCGAGCACGCGCTCGGTGATGTCACGCCCGATGCCGCTGAAGCCGATCGGAATGCCGTCGAAGTTACGCAGGAGCCGCCCGGAAAGCTCGTAGTAACGGTGCTCGCCGGCTTTGGTCTCGAGCATGACCTCGTCGACGGCGAAGCCCTCGTTTCGCAGCCTCATCATCCCGTCCTGGAGCTTCTGGTGGTCTTCCTCGCGGAACAGGTCGACGATGCGCATCTTCGATATCTCGGCGTTAGTGTAGCCGGTCAGCTCGGTCACTTTGTGGTTCCAGCGGAAGAACACGCCGTCCATGTCCACCACGGCGAACAGGTCGGGCAGGCCGTTCAGCGCGTCCTCGATGAAGACCTTCTCCTCGAGCAGCTCTTTCTCGACGCGCTTGAGGCTGATCTCGGCCAGGGCCTTCTCGACGGCGTCTATCAGGAGCTCCGGGAGCTTCGCGTCTTTCACCACGTAGCCGGAGGCCCGCGACCTAAAAGAGCGCGCCGCTGTCTCCTCGTCGCCGTGGCCGGTGACCATGATCACCGGGGGGTGCACCCTGCCGCCGCCCGTGATCTCGTCCAGGAGATCGAGGCCCGCTCCGTCGGGGAGCCTGTAGTCCAGGGTGATGAGGTCGAAGTAGTCCGTTTCGAGCTTTCGCCTCGCCGTGGCGCAGTCGTACGCGACGTCAACGTCGATTGAGAACTTCTTTGAGATGATCCTCTTGAGGAGGCTTGCCATCTCGGTGTCGTCCTCGATGATGAGTGCTTTCAAGCCGGTACGCATTTCCATAATTTCTGTCACCTGGCGGAGTCACACCAGTAAAAATTCTTCGAATCGTAGCCGCTCCACTGTGGATTCTAGCATTACGCGCGGGCGATGTTCAAAGACGAAGAACAACCTCCGCCGGAGGTCCCCGTCGCGGTCAGACGAGCCCACCAGGCCGGCTGTCTACAGGCTCTTGACGACCTTCTCCGCCGCTTTGACTCCTGAGTTGAGCGAGGCCTCGACCGAGGGCATCCCGAAATACTCGCCGACCAGGTGCAGCCCTTTGAAGTCGCGCATGCCGACCTTCAGCTTCTGGATGGCCGTGATCTGTCCCGGGCCCGACAGGCAGACCGCCTCTTTCCAGCGGTAGATGTCTTTGAAGATCGGCTCGTCGGGGAACTGCGGGACCACCATCTGGATGTCGTGGATCGCCTTGTCGTAAATCTTCGCGTCGTCCCATTCGAGCATCTCGCGGGCGAACTTGCCGAACGTGAAAACGTGCACGAGGCTGGTGTTGGGCGGCGCGTAGCCGGGCGCCTTGTTCGCGTTGTCGGTAAAGCCCGACATGCAGAGCCCTTCCCTGCGGGGTGTGGCGATGGCGTACATGTCGTCGATGATCTTGCCCTTCGTCCCCAGCATTACAAGTGTGCATGCGCTGTACTCGACGCCGTTGAGCGTGTCGAGGATGGCGGTGGGAAGCTCGGGCAGCATGCCCGCGGTCTGATGCGCGAGCGCGCTGCAGATCACGTGGTCCGCCTCGATGAGCTCGGTCTTGGAGCCGTTCTTGATCTCGACGCCCTTGACCGTGTTGCCCTCCATCACGATGCGGGTGGCCTCGGTCTTGAGCATGACGTTCTTGATGTTCTTCGAGAGGGACTCGGCGAGGTAGCCGATGCCCTTGGTCGTCGTGCTGAGCCCCGGAAGGAAATACCACGCGAGTGCCATGCCGTAGGCGGCGGAGATATCCTCGGGATCACCGAGGGTCAGCGTGCTGGCGATCGGCTGTATGGCGTACTCCAGTATCTCGTCGCCCCAGTTGCGCCGGGCGTACTCAGCGAAGGAGATGTTGTCGAGTTCAATGGCTTTGAGCGGGTCGTTGAAGTCCAGCTTCTTCCCGACCGCGAGGAATTTGAGGCCCATCTTGATGCCCTGGCGCTTGCCGCGGCCGGAGAGCGCTCCGAACTTCAGGCCGGAGGTGGGGTGCTTCAGGTTGTCCATGATGCTCGGGTAGGCGACGTGCACGGTGCCGTCGCGCAGGATGCCCATGGGTTTTGCGAACTTCACGAGCTGGTCGTAGATCCCCAGCTGGCGCATGAGATCGAAGGTCGTCCTGTAGCGGGAGAAGAAGAACTGCGCCCCGAGGTCGAGGGTAAAGCCGTCCTTTACGACACCGTATATTCGCCCGCCGCTGAAGTCGTTCTTCTCGAGGACGACGTACTCCGCGCCGGCCCTCTCGAGAGTGTAAGCAGCCGCAAGCCCTGAGGTCCCGCCGCCGATGATGACCGTTTTTCCCATCGATACCCTCCCTGTCGGATGTGCAAGCTCATGGCATTATATCAAAGGAAAGCAGGAATGACCCTGTGGTCAGGATCGCTGGTTGACACGATCAGTACTTGATCCACTCAGGCTGGAAACGCCCGTCCGCCCAGTTGACGATCAACTCAAACGCCCTTCGCCTCGCCTCAGGCGCTGACTTCCCCAGGATGAGCGCGTCCAGCGCGCGCGCGGCCAGCTTTCCAAGGCTCGCGGGCTTGAGGTCCTCCAGGCGCCCGTACGTGTAGGCCAGGGTGTGGAAGTTCGACTTGACCGCATCGTCGGCCCACCCCGAGGACGCGGGCTTGAGCGGCGAGCGCCCCAGGAATATCGAATCCACCCGCTCGCCTTCTATCAGGCCTCTCTCCTCGCAGAGGCGGAACAGCTCGGTGCCCGGGTAGGGGATGAACGTCGAGACCTGTATCGTGTCCGGGTGGCATATCGCGTTGAGCTTCACCGTGTCCAGGACCATCGAGGTCTCCTCGAGGGGCAGCCCGAACATGTTGGTCGAGACGGTCTTCATCCCGGCGAGGCGGCATGCCTCGAAAGCTCGCGACACCTGGTCGTTCGACATGTGGCGGTTGAGGACTTTCTCGCGCAGCCAGGGGTTCCCGCTCTCGATGCCCATGCAGACGACCTCGCAGCCCATCTCCGCGAGCCCCTCGGCCATCTTCATGTCCATGAAGTTCACGCGCGAATTGCAGATGAACGGCATGCCGACCCGTTCGCGGTAGAGCGCACTTAGCCTCGCGAACCACTCCTTGTCAGTGGTCAGGATGTCGTCGTCGAACCTGATGTACTCTATGCGCTGGTCGGTTGCAACCATCTGCTCGATCTCGGCGACGACGTTCTCGGGGCTGCGAAAGCGGACGTAGTCTTTCGGGTTCGGGTAGACGCTCTTCTGCGCGTGGTTCGAGCAGTAGGTGCAGTTGAACGGGCAGCCTCTGGAGGCCATCAGTGTGCCGCGGGGGTGCTGGTCCGCGCAGAACAGGTCGGGGTCGAATATGCCCCGGTCCGGGAAAGGGATCACGTCGAGGTCAGTCCGGAGCGCCCGCGCCGGATTGCGCGCGATGCCGCCGTCGGCCGTCTTCGCCCAGAGCCCGGCGATGCCCGACGCGTCCGCGCCTGACTCGAGCGCGCGGGCCAGCTCGAGGATCGTGTCCTCACCCTCGCCGATGCACGCGAAATCGATGCCCCGGGTCCCGATGACTTCCTCGGTGGCGATCGTCGGGTGTACCCCGCCGCACGCGCAAGGCACGTCGACCTCGTCGGCGAGCCAGCCGGCCCAGGAGGCAACATGGCGGAACATGTGTGTCGTGCTCGAGAAGCCCACGAGGCCCGGCTCCTCGGCCTTCACGCGCTCGACGAGCCACTCCCGCTCGGGGGGCTCGACCACGTGGATGAGAGAAGTCTCGTGCCCCGCCTGCTTCAGGACCGCGGACAGCCAGGCGATCCCCAGGTATATCCTGCCCTCGGGCATGAACCCGCCGCCGGGGTATTCGAAGAAGTCGGGGTAGATGAATGTGACCTTCAACCTTGCGCCCCTCAGTGCTTGAGGTACATGAGCGACCTGACGAGGTACCTGCGGAAATACTCGTTCCTGCTCGTGAACGCAAGCATCGGCCTCATGAACGACGTGCGGTTCCCCCACTTGATGCTGAGGATGCCGTGGTTGAAGTAGTGCTGGTACCTTTCGACTAGCTTGTCCCTGAACGAGTCCTCGTCCGGGTCGATGTGAAAGCCCTTGCCGCCGAACCTGCTGTCCAGTATGTGCTGCGCCGCCATCTCTCCCGTCTCGAGCGCGTAGGTAATGCCCTCGCCACTCACGGGGTTGGTCATGCTCGCCGCGTCACCGACCAGGATCATCCCCGGGCACTCGACCTTACTGCCGCCGAGGCCGACCCTCAGCAGCGCGCCGCGCAGCGGTGAGATCGGCTTCGCGTTCTTGAGCTTGGGCGCGACGAAAGGCGTGTCGTGGATGAGGGTCTCGAAGAACTTGTGCAGGTTTATCTTGTCGCGCTGCATGTGATAGAGCATGGCGCCGAACCCGACGTTCGCGACTCCGTCCCTCGAGACGGGGAACACCCAGCCGCTGCCGGGGCTCACGGCTTTGTCGGGGTAGACCTCGAGGTAGTCGCCGATGTCCGTGACGCCCTCGAAGTACTGGCGGATGGAGATGCCCATGTACAGCGGGTCGTTCACCAGCAGGCCCATCTTGCCGCCGAGTGTGGAGTGCGGGCCGTCCGCTCCGACCACGACGGGCGCGGTGACCTCTATCTCCTTGCCGTCGCGCACCGCTTTCACCCCGACGACGCGCCCGGATTCGACCAGCGGCGCGGTGACCTTGCAGTCCTCCCAGACCTCGGCGCCGTTCTCGCGGGCGTAGTCGATCAGGATCTTGTCGAGGTCGATGCGCCTGATGATGTAGCCATGGTCCGGGAAGCGGGGTGTCGGCGGTATCAAGGTCTCAACGAGGGCCTTGCCGGCGCCCGCGAACCTGAAGCCGTGGAATTTGTTGAACTGGCCGTCCAGCCGTTCCTGCAGCCCCATCCGGTAGAGGTTGCGGACCGCCCTGGGCGCGACGCCGTCGCCGCAGATCTTCTCCCTGGGGAACGAGCACTTGTCCATAACGAGGACGCGCACGTCCTGCTTGGCGAGGTAGTAGGCCGTCGACGAGCCCCCCGGGCCCCCTCCGGCCACAACGACGTCGTAATCCATCAGGCCTCCAAGTCGCACAGGTAGTCGGTATATGCCGGTTAATTATATCCCAGGGGACTTGAGGTCAGTCCGTGCCGCTGCCGACCGTGTCCGTGCCGACGCCTCTGCCGTTCCAGTACATCGCGCGCTCGACGATGACCTTCTTGCCCGCGGCCCTTCATGTGACCTCGATGCTCGCGCTCCCGGACTAGGCCGTCGGCGCAAGAAGAGCGCGGAGTAAGAGATCTAACTGGAGATTACAGGCAGCGGGTACCCGCACGACGGGCATTGGAACGAGTCGGTCAGGTCGCGCTCGAGCCGTCCGCCGGAGCGCTCGAGCAGCAGCTTGCCGCACTCCGGGCAGTAGGTGTTCGCGAGTTCGTGCCCTTCCACGTTGCCGACGTAAGGGAAAAGCACTCCTGCCTGTTTCGCCATCGCGTGCGCTTTCTCGAGGAACTCGACGCTTGTGGCGGGAGCATCGAAATCGCAGGCGGGGGAGTAGGCGTTGATGTGCAGTGGGACCGAGGCGCCCGCGCTTTCCAGGTGGCGCTCGATCACTTCGGCGAACGAGCTTTCGTCGTCGTTGACCCCGGTTACCACCAGGTGCACGACCTCTACGTGAACTCCCATCTCGAGCGCGTTCGCGATCGTCTCCCAGGCCGGGGCCGCACCCATGCGCCCGCCGCAGAGCTTGCGGTAGACCTCGTCAGAGCCTTTGATGTCTACGTTCATCGCGCTCAGGCCCGCGCGGGACAGCATGTGCAGGGCGTCGGAAGTCATGTAGCCGTTGGACACGAACGCGCTTGCCATCTTGCGCGCTCCGGCCTCCCTGAACAAGCCCAGGCAGTACTCGAACAGCATCAGAGGCTCGGTGAAGCTGACGCAGACGCCCGCGTCGCCGGCGGCGCTCGCCGCGTCGACGACCTCTCTCATCGGCACGTGCCTCGCCTTGAGTGGCCTTGGCGCGATGCGCGAGTGCGCATGGTTCTGGCACCAGGGACAGTCGAGGTTGCAGGACGCGGTTGAGATCGTGAGCATGCTTGTCCCGGGGTGGAAGTGGTAGAACGGCTTCATCTCCACGGGCCTGCTCTCGCAGGTCAGCACGTCGCCGTAGGTGAGCGTGTAGAGCTGGCCGCCGAGGTTCAACCGGGTCTCGCACAGGCCGCGCGCGCCGTCTGCGATCTCGCAGTGCTGGGCGCAGACTCCGCACCGGACCGTGAGAGTTCCGTATGTCTGCTCGACCAGGTAGGCCTTGTGGACTGTGGGAAGGTCGACGATCTCGCGGCCCTCGACCAGGCGCTCATCCATCAATCGGCTCCTTTCGCCTCTGGTATTATATGCGAAGGCCGCCGCGCCGTCTTTGAGCGAGGCGACCGGATCGCCGGCGCGAAAAGCGGGCCGAACCGGGAAAAGGAGGGCGCTTTGTCCAGTCTAGGGGTGGGATTCATCGGCTGCGGCCGCATCATGGACCTCAACATCCTCGGTTACCTCGACCGCGACGACGTGCACATCGCGGCGTTCTGCGACGTCGACGAAGAGATCCTCGAGAGCAGGGTGAAGGAGTACGGGCCGGCGGCCACGTACTTCGACCACAAGGAGATGCTGGCCGACCCGGCGGTCGACATCGTCGAGATCCTCACTCCTCACTTCCTTCACAAGGACATGGTCATCGACGCGCTGGCAGCCGGCAAGCACGTGAGCCTTCAGAAGCCGCCGGCGGTGACGCTCGAGGAAATGGACGACATGATGGCCGCCGCGGCCGAGTCCGGCACCAAGTTCAAGGTCTTCGAGAACTTCGTCTTCTACCCGCCGTACGTCCGCGCGAAAGAGCTCATCGAGGCCGGCGAGATCGGCGAGGTCGTCGGCATCCGCATCAAGATGAACATGAGCATGGCGCCCACCGGCTGGGAGGTCCCGCTGGAGTCGTGGGCGTGGCGCGTGGTGGAGGAGATGTGCGGTGGCGGGCCGTGCCTGTTCGACGACGGCTATCACAAGTGGTCGGTCGCCATCGACCTGCTGGGTGAGGTGGAGAAGGTCTTCGCGTGGATCGGGGCCCGCGAGATGTTCCCCGGCGCGAAGATCGACGCTCCAGCCGTGGTCGCCTGGAGATACAAGGGGGACCGCGACGTCTTCGGTGTGTGTGACGAGATGATGAGCGAGGACCTCCACATCGAGAGCAAGTACTACGCGATCGACGAGCGCATGGAAGTGACCGGTGAGAAGGGCGTGATCTGGGTCATGAAGTGGACTGCCGACATGCTGGGCGTCCCTCCGGTGATCATGTACAAGGACCGCGAGATCACGAAGTTCGACGACATGCCTCAGGACTGGGCGGACTCGTTCATCGAATCGACCCACCACTTCATAGACGCGATCAAGAACGACACCGAGCCCAACCTGACCGGCGAGCGCGGGCGCGAGGTCCTGAAGTTCGCCCTCGCCGTGATGCGCTCGGCGCACGAGCAGCGCGAGGTCTACCTCAGCGAGTTCGAAGTCTAGTCGTTAATCGTCCACTTTTCGTTTCCACTTATATCCTCGCCGCTGACAGAAAAGACGTCTACAAAGTGGAAAAGTGGAAAGTGAACGACGACGGCCGACGGCGGCCGTTACGCCATGGCTTTGAGTTCTCCTTCGAGTGACTCCATGATCGCGGACTTGAGCTTCAGCTCGCGGTTCCGGTCGGAATCGGCCCAGAATCGAAGCACCAGAATCACGTTCTCCTTGTCCGGCTCGAGGAGCACGATGGGCTGAGGCTGAGGGAGAACGCCGCTGCTGCCCTCGAGCACCTTGGTCGCGATTTCCCTGGCCTTGCCGACGTCGGCGTCGCACGGGACCTTGACCCTCAGGTCGAACCGGAGGGTCGAAGTGGACGAGAAATTGATGATCGGGCTGTCGAACACAGTCTTGTTGGGGATGAAGACCCGCTCCCCGCCGTAGGTGAGCACCTGCGTGTCCCTTACCCTGATGTTCTCGACGACCCCTTCCTGCTCGCCGACCCTGATCTGGTCGCCGATCACGAACGGGTGCTGGATGAGCAGGATCACCCCGGCGAAGAGGTTGCTCAGCACTCCCTGCAGGGCAAAGCCGATGCCGACCGACGCGAGGCCGAGCGCCGCCAGCGCCGCCGTGAAACTCATGCCGATCTCGCCGAGGGCGAGGATTATGCCGAGCAGCCAGACGAGCACCGATGCGCCCCGCGCTATCAGCAGGTCGACGTTCCCCTGCCTGCTGGCCCTCCCGACTGCTTTTTGAACTAGCTTGCGGACGAAGTGGGCGACGATGAACGTGATAACGAGGATCACGAGCGCGACAAGCCACTTCGGTCCTACGTTCGCTATCTTGTGCCAGAGGTCGGTGAACGCCTGCCCCACCGACGCGACCCCGGCCGACTGCATTGGTGTCAACAAAGAACCTCCATCTCGAAGCACCGGCTATTATACCCAATAATCCCCGGAGGCTTGCTCCGGCGCCGTTCGGAAGGCCATCCCGTCAAAGGTCTGAGACTCGGCCGCGGGTAATATTTATGTGCAGATATCGAAGGGAAAGAATGGCAACCACTCTTGAGATGCGGGCCGAGCTCAAGAAGGCGAGGTTCCGCAAGTTCATCTACTTCGGCGCGGGAATCGGGCTCTTCTGCCTGGGGGTCGCGCTGTTCATCACGTTCCTTGTCAGGAAGCCGCACGATATTCCGGCGGTGATCCTCGCGGTCGTCGCTGCCATATTCGGGGCGTTGATGATCAACCAGGCGATGCGCTCGCGCGAGACCGAGGACGAGCTCACAGCGAAGCTCGAGGACCTCGAGGACCCCGAGGATGGCAATGACACCGGGCCTGAGCCCGGGGGCGGCTCCGAAGCAAGCCAGGACGGCTCCAGCGAAAGCGGAGGCAGCGATGAACCATGAGAGGCTCGCTGCCGTGCTGCGCTGCCCGGCCTGCGGGAACGAGATGCGCTACAGGCCGCGCGTCTACTCGTACTGCTGCGACGGACAGGTGCTCCACACGTACAGGGTCAAGGGCGAGATAGCCGACCTGGTGACCGGCGACGACGCGGGCCGTCAGAAGCGGGTGAATAAGGCCTTCGAGAGCATCGCGGGCCGCCGCTACGAGAAGAACGTCACCGGCGCAACCGCCTACGACCGCCTCGTGAACCAGGCGATGTGGGGGACCACCAAGTTCATACCCCTTCTGTTCGAGCTCCTCGACAGCGTCGCGAGTGACTGCGAGCCGGGCTACTTCCTCGACCTCCCCGTGGGCACGGGGGTGTTCACCGCGGGCGAGTACAGCCTGCAGCCGAACCTGGAGTTCATCGCGGCTGACTACAACCGCGGCATGCTCGAGTCCGCGCTCGAGAAAGTCCGCGCCGAGGATTTCGGCAACGTGATGCTCGTGCGCACGGACGTGCGGAGCCTCCCGTTCGCGGACGGCACGTTCTCCGGGGCGCTGACCATGAACGGCATAGACGCATTCCCTGACAAGTCGCGCGCCCTGGACGAGCTGGTCCGCGTCCTCAAGCCCAACGGCAAGCTGGTGGGGTCCACGTACGTGCGCGGCGAGCGGCTGATGACCGACCTGTTGATGGGCAGGATGGGCGCCCTCTTCGGGTTCGTCACCCGGCCCGTGTACACGGAGGACGAGCTTCTCGCCGCCCTCGAGTCACGCGGGGTCGGCAAGATCGTCACGCGCAAGGTCAAGAGCATCCTCTTCTTCAGCGGCCGGAAGTGCGAGGCGCCCGAGGCCGTTGTCGACTCCCTCGACGAGCGCGAGCCGGTCTCCACCTAGCTCCAAAAAAATGAAGGCGAGCATTGAAGCCCGCCTTCGTCTTTTTCAGTGACCTGCTTGAAATGCACTATTGGGGTCTGACCCCACTGGCGCAGTTGATTATCAGGCAAACGCCTCGGGTATCTCTTTGAGGGCCGCGTAGCTGAAGACCGGCCCGTCCTTGCACACGTACATTGAGCCCACGTTGCAGCGGCCGCATTTGCCGATGCCGCACTTCATGCGCTCCTCGAGGGTCGTGTAGATCTGGTCTGCTGTGAACCCTAGCTTCTCGAGGCCCTGGGTCACGAACTTGATGAGGATCGGGGGTCCGCAGGTGACGGCTATCGCGTTCTCCGGCTTCGGCGCGACCTTCAACAGGAGGTCGGGGACGAAGCCCACGAAATGCTCCCAGCCTTCCTCCTCGATGTCGATCGCAAGGTGGCACTCGGTGCCTTCCTCGGCGTACTCGTCGAACTCGGTCTTGAAGCAGTGCAGGTCCGAGGTCCTTGCGCCGTAGAGCACGGACAGGTTGCCGTACTTGTCCTTGTTAGCCCTCACGTAGTTGATGACCGGGCGGAGCGGCGCCTGTCCGATGCCGCCGCCGATCGATACTATGTTCTTTCCTTCCCACTCTTCCACCGGGAACGAGTTGCCTAGCGGCCCGCGGACCGTCATGGTGTCTCCGGCCTCGAGCTCGTGAAGCGCGCTCGTGACCTTGCCGCCGGAGTGCATGATCGAGAAGCGCAGGTAGCCTTTCTCGGTCGGCGAGGACGAAATGCAGAACATGGACTCGCCGATGCCGAGGCGGCCGACCATGGCGCAGTTTCCGGGTCGGTGGCTCCAGGTGTCCCACACCTTCTCGTCAACGAAGCTCACCTTGAAGGTCTTGACGGCCCTGTCGCCGACAGGCGTCTCGTACCAGGCGTCCTCGATCCTGACTATATAAGGAAGATAGGGGTTGCTTTCGTCCATCATTACGCCTTTGCCTCCTTGACCTCAGCCTTCTTGGACTCCTCGAGGATGTCCAGTATGTCGATGTTGACCGGGCAGTAATTTATACACCGGCCGCAACCGACGCAGGCTATCACGTCGAATTTTTCGGGGAAGTACGAGTACTTGTGGCTGATGCGGTTGCGAGTGCGCTCTTTGCGCGTCGGCCTCGGGTTGTGCCCGGACGTGTGGAGCGTGTACTCGGAGAACATGCACGTGTCCCACATCCGCGCGCGCCTGCCGTCGAAAGCCTCGATCTCGTCCTGGATGTCGAAGCAGTGGCAGGTCGGGCAGAGGAACGTGCAGATCCCGCAGCTCAGGCACCTGTCGGAGAACTGCTCCCAGAACGGGTGGTCGTAAAGCGACGGCAGCTTCTCGGGGATGCCCTCGGTATCGAGAGTGCGCTTGATCTTGGCGAGCGCCTCTTTCTCGAGCGCGTCGCCGGCTTTCTTCTCGGCGTCGCCGGCAGCCTCCAGCCCCATGGCCTTCGCGGCCTCGTCGCCCGCCTCGGTGATCGTCTTCACGTAGACGGAATCGCCGAGGTCGAACATGAGCGCGTCCAGGTCCTTCTCGGACGCCGGCCCGCCGCCCATCGACGTGCAGAAGCAGTTTGCCGCCGGCTCTGAGCAAGCCATGCCGAACAGCACGGTGTTGTCGCGCCTCTTCTGGTAATAAGGATCCGGGAAGTCCCAGTTGTAGAGGCTGTCCACTATCGTGTACGCCATCGCGTCGCAGGGACGGATGCCGAACACGAGCCGCCTGGCAGGCTCCGGCACCTCGGGCTCGATGTCCGTGCCGCCGAGCCTGTACTTGAACAGGGTCTCGGTCTCCGGGAACATGAGCTCCTTCGGAGGGACGTTCGAGTTGGCGTAGTCGAGCTTGACCGCCTCAGCGTCGGCGACTTCCTTGAAACGTACCACATCGCCTACTGCCGTGGGGGCGAACACCTGGTAGTCCTTGAGAGCGCCGATCACCTCGGCCAGTTTGTCTTTTGCGAACTTGTAGTCTCCCATATGTCACCCACCTACATTA
>Ga0209747_1000228_pt1 | contig 30531 bp, 30 predicted proteins | sample BarGraNGADG00311_FD_184498 | JGI IMG/M metagenome (GOLD analysis project Ga0209747, IMG submission 184498) | Arctic peat soil microbial communities from Barrow, Alaska - Barrow Graham LP Ref core NGADG0011-311 (SPAdes) (version 2) | ecosystem: Environmental > Terrestrial > Soil > Wetlands > Peat...
GTTGGTGCACGCCGGCTGGGAGCTGGCCCACCGCCCGGACGGAATCTGGAGCGCGACGCCGCCGTGGGCGGTGCCAGCGAGCCGCACCGATCGCGACGCTGCGCTGAGCCGCGGGCCGTGATGGGCGGACTCCGCCAGCCGGCCGAGGCTGCGGCGCGCGCCGCCGTTGCCGGCTGGCGGCCGAGGCGGCGGTAGCCTGCGACCATGGCCGGCGCTCCGAACCGGGTGTTCATCGCGCGCCTCGCCGGCGTCGCCGTGCTCGATCCCAACGGTGACCGTGTCGGGCGGGTGCGCGATGTTGTGGTGACCCTCCGAATGGCCCGCCAACCGCCGCGGGTGCTGGGGATGGTCGTCGAGGTGCAGCCGCGGCGACGGGTCTTCGTGCCCATGGGCCGGGTCACCTCCATCGACGTCGGCGCTGTGCTGATCACGGGCGCAGTCAACCTGCGCCGGTTCGACAAGCGCCCCGGTGAGACATTGGTGATCGGTGAGCTGCTGGACCGCCGGGTGCAGCTGGTGGAGGACGGCGTCGACGTGCCGGTCGTCGACGTCGGCATGGAGCAGACCCGCACTCGCGACTGGCTGGTGACCCGGGTCGCCGTCCGCGTTGGCGGCGGCAACTTTCGGCGCCGCGGGGAGGTGCGCACCCTCGCCTGGGACGGCGTCACCGGCTTCACCCTGGCCGAGGACGTGCAGGGCGCCGCCAACCTGCTCGCGGCCTTCGACCAGCTGCGCGCCGCCGACCTGGCCAACGTGCTCCACGAGCTGTCCGCCAAGCGCCGCGGCGAGGTGGCCGCGGCACTCGACATCGAACGGCTCGCCGATGTCTTGGAGGAGCTCCCCGAGGACGACCAGATCGAGATCCTGGCCAAGCTCTCGGACGAGCGGGCCGGAGACGTGCTAGAGGAGATGGCGCCGGACGACGCGGCGGACCTGCTCAACGAGCTGCCGGCCGACGAGCGCGAACGGCTGCTGGAGCTGATGGAGCCGGACGAGGCCGAGCCGGTACGCCGGTTGCTGAGCTACTCCGACGACACGGCCGGCGGCATGATGACCACGGAGCCGATCATCCTCTCGCCCGACGCTTCGGTGGCGGAGGCTCTCGCCCGGGTGCGCAGCCCCGAAGTATCGCCGGCTCTGGCCACCCAGGTCTACGTCGTGCGACCGCCGACGGAGACGCCGACCGGCCGCTACCTGGGCATCGCGCACATCCAGCGGCTGCTGCGCGAGGTTCCTTCTTCGCTGGTCAGCGCCGTCATCGACACCGACATCGCGCCACTGTCCCCGGCGACCCCGCTGTCCGGTGTGACCAGCTACCTGGCGACATACAACCTGGTCGCCGTCCCGGTGGTGGACGAGGCGAACCACCTGCTCGGCGCAGTATCGGTGGACGACGTGCTCGACCACCTGCTGCCGGCGGACTGGCGGGACCGCGACCGGGACGCGGAGGACGTGGCCCGTGGCGCGTGAGCGCCGGCCGCGACCGCGGCTGGACCAGCCGATCGAGGCCCGCCGTGGAGTGCCGCGGCCCAGCTATGACCCAGAGACGTTCGGTCGGGTAGCCGAGACGTTCGCCCGGTTCATGGGTACGGCGCGCTTCCTCGTCTACATGACGGTGTTCGTCGCCCTCTGGCTGCTCTGGAACACCCTCGCCCCGAAGCATCTGCAGTTCGACCCCCGGGCGCTGAACTACACCCTGCTCACGCTCATCCTCTCCATGCAGGCGTCGTACGCCGCCCCGCTGATCCTGCTGGCGCAAAACCGCCAGGACGACCGGGACCGGGCGAACCTGGAGCAGGACCGCGCCCAATACGCCCGCAACATCGCCGATACCGACTACCTGACCCGCGAGATCGCCGCGCTGCGGGTAGCCATGGGCGAGGTGGTCACTCGCGACTTTCTGCGCTCGGAGCTGACTCGACTGCTGGAGGAGGAAGAGGACCGCCGGCCGCGCGAGGGCGAGCAGCGGCCGGGGTAGCAGGCTGCTCAGGGCAGGGGTAGTCGGTCGCCGCGGGTAGTCGGTCGCCGCGGGTAGTCGGTCGCCGCGGGTAGTCGGCCGCCGCGGGTAGTCGGCCGCTTGGCGTGGTTCGTCACAGGCAAGATCACTCAACTCCGATCCGCTTTGCGCCGACATGGACACCGTGAAGACCCCTCCGGCTGCGGCCAGCCGGTACCCGGCCATGCCCGGGACGGTGCCGCCGGGGGGGCCGGGCGGGGAGGCGAGACCAACCCGGCCGCTGCACCCGCGCAAGATCGGCGAAGTTCTGCTGGTGCACGGCGTCATCACCGAACAGCAGCTCGAGGAGTGTCTGGACCGACAGTTCACCAACCCACCAGGGACGCCGCGACGACGGTTGGGCGCGCTCGTCATCGAGGCGGGCTTCGCCACCGACCGCCAGATCGCCCAGGCGCTCGCCGAGGCCCAGGGCCTGGAGTTGGTGGACCTCGGGCGCATCGCCACCAGACCGGACGTCGTGCGGCTACTGCCCCGGCCGGTGGCCGAGCGCCTCGGCGTCCTGGTGCTGGAGCGGACCGGTCGCCGGGTCCGGATCGCCACCGCCGACCCCACCAACGTCGTTGCCCTCGATGACGTCCGGCTCTACACCGGAGCCACCGACCTGACCGTGGTGGTGGCGCCGGAGTCGCAGATCCGCCAGACGCTGTCTCGGGCGTGGAGCCTGTCGGAGGACTCCACCGACGTCACCACGCTGTTCCAGTCCATCGACGACGAGCGTCCCGAGATGCCCACCGAGGCCGCCCTCACCGAGGACGCGCCGATCGTCAAGCTGGTCGACACGATCTTCGCCGACGCTATGCGGGCCGGCGCCAGCGACGTGCACGTCGAGCCGCAGGTGGGGGCGCTGCGGATCCGCTACCGGGTCGACGGCCTACTGCGCGACGTCATGGAGATCCCCCGCTCGGCGGCCGCGTCGATCACCAGCCGCATCAAGATCATATCCGGGCTCGACATCTCTGAACGGCGGCGGCCGCAGGACGGGCGCACCCGGCTCACCGCGGCCGGCCGAACCAGCGACGCCCGGGTGAGCACGCTGCCCGGCGTACACGGGGAGAAGGTCGTCGTCCGGCTGTTGCCAACCTCGGACAACATGCCTGCGCTGGCATCCGTGGGGCTGGACGCCGCTCAGCTCGAAGCCCTACTGACCACGCTCGACACGCCACAGGGGCTGGTGTTGATCACGGGGCCGACCGGGTCCGGCAAGACGAACACCCTGTACGCCGCCATCAAGGAGATCAACGCGCCCGAGCGCAACATCATCACGCTGGAGGACCCGGTGGAGGTCCAGCTCGGCGGAATCACCCAGGTCCAGATCAACGATAAGGCCGGCCTGACCTTCGGCGCGGGCCTGCGATCGGTGCTGCGGCAGGACCCCGACGTCGTCCTGGTCGGGGAGGTGCGCGACGCCGAGACCGCGGAGCTCGCCTTGCAGGCCTCGTTGACCGGGCACCTGGTGCTCACCACCCTGCACACCAATGACGCGGTCAGCGCGGTGACCCGACTGGTGGACATGGGGGTGGAACCGTTCCTGGTCGCCTCCTCGCTGGCACTGGTCGTCGCCCAGCGCCTCGTCCGGCGTCCGTGCCCGGCGTGCGCGGTACCCGCCGAGCCGCCCAGCCGCGTCATGTCGCTGCTCGGGCTGACCCCCGCGGACCTCGTCGGGACGACCCCCCGGATGGGTCCGGGCTGCGCGGAATGTGCCGAAACCGGCTACCGGGGCCGAGTCGGCGTCTTCGAGGTCTTGACCGTCACGGCGGCGCTGCGGGCGGTGCTGCTCACCACCCCGACCGAGGCCGCCATCAGTGCGGCCGCCCGGGCGACCGGCTGGACCACGCTGCGGGCCTCGGCGCTGGCTGCCGCCAGCCGGGGCGACACCACCTTCGACGAGGTGCTTCGGGTCACCCATATCGATGCCACTGCGGCCACGCACTGTACGACGTGCCAGCACACGCTCGCGCCCGACATGGTGGCCTGCCCGTGGTGCGCCACGGTCGTGACGTCCGGGCACTGTACCCGCTGCCGGCGGCCGATCGACGTGGACTGGAAGATCTGCCCGTGGTGCCAGCAGCCCGCCCCGCCGCGGGCCGAGCGCAACCCCGACTCGGGGCCAGTCCGACCCCGGCTCCTCCTCGTCGGTGCGGATGACGCGCTGGGCGCCGTGCTGGCCGAGGCCATGGACGGCGTGGTGGAGCTGCACCGCGAGCCGGGCGCGGAGTCCGCTCTGCATGCGGTGGCGGTCGAGCACTTCGCCGGTGCGCTGGTCTGCGACACCTTGCCGGACCTGGCCGGGGCGGAGCTCATCCGGGTGCTGCGCACCGACGTTCGCACCAACCGGTACGCCCTGCTGCTGCTGCTGTCCGCAGGCAGTCCCGAGTGCGCGCAGGCGGCGGCCATCGAGGCCGGCGCGGACGGCTGGCTGGTGACACCGTACGACCCGGAAACGGTCGCGGCGGCGGTCCAGCAGTCCCTCGCCAGGCACGTAGCATGACGGGGCCCGGTGCTCTCACCGGTTCGCCCCGAAAGGACGCAGATGTCCACTCCCGCTCCGAGCGGCCCATCGAGCGCCCCATCTCAGCCCGGCTCGACCGCGCCATCGGGACCGCCGACTGTCGAGGCCGTCACCGCCGCCCTGGCTGCGGTGTCAGACCCGGAGATCCACCGGCCGATCACCGAGCTCGGCATGGTCAAGTCCGTGGACATCTCGCCCAGCGGCGCGGTGCACGTGGGCGTCTTTCTCACCGTGTCCGGCTGCCCGCTGCGTGACAAGATCACCGCGGACGTGACCGAGGCGGTGAGCCGGGTGGCCGGCGTCACCGGCGTCACCGTCGAGCTGGACGTGATGAGCGAGCAGCAGCGCCGTGACCTGCAGACCAAGCTGCGCGGGGACGACCCGGTCCGGGAGGTCCCGTTTGCGCGACCGGGATCGCTGACCCGGGTCTATGCGGTGGCCTCCGGCAAGGGCGGCGTGGGCAAGTCCTCAGTCACCGTGAACGTGGCGGTAGCCATGGCGGCGCGGGGCCTGAAGGTGGGCGTCGTGGACGCCGACATCTACGGCTTCTCCATCCCGCGGATGCTGGGCGTGACCGCCCGGCCCACCCAGGTCGAGTCGATGATCATGCCGCCGTCGGCGTACGGCGTGAAGGTCATCTCCATCGGCATGTTCACCCGCGACGGCACCCCGGTGGTCTGGCGGGGGCCGATGCTGCACCGGGCGCTGCAGCAGTTCCTCTCCGACGTCTACTGGGGTGACCTCGACGTCCTGCTGCTGGACCTGCCGCCCGGCACTGGCGACATCGCGATCTCGGTGGCCCAGCTCATCCCCTCGGCGGAGATCCTGGTGGTGACCACCCCACAGCTCGCCGCCCGCGAGGTCGCGCAGCGCGCCGGCACGATCGCGCTGCAGACCCACCAGCAGATCGTTGGCGTAGTAGAGAACATGGCCGGCCTGCCGTGCCCGCACTGCGGCGAGATGGTCGAGGTGTTCGGGTCCGGCGGCGGTGCGGCGGTGGCCGAGGGCTTGTCCCAGGTGACCGGGACCACGGTGCCGCTGCTCGCTTCGGTTCCGATCGACCTCCGGCTGCGCGAAGGTGGCGACGACGGTCGTCCGCTGGTTCTCGACGATCCGGACTCCCCCGCCGGCAAGGAACTGCTGGGCGTCGCCGACCGGCTCTCCGCCCGTTCCCGCGGACTCGTGGGTCGCTCGCTGGGACTGTCTCCGGCCTGAGCTGTCCGGCCGGCGCCGAGGTCGATCAGGTGGCGTCGAAGTCGTACGGCGCAGGCTCGCCGGCGCGCAGCGGCGGCCCGCCGCGGGGAGCGGCCGCCGGCTGGTTGCCCAGGAGATGCGCGCCGTTCGCGGTCGGCTCGTCGTCATCCGCGGCGAGCGCGTTCTGCACGAACCGCTTCGGATGCAGCGACGCGAGGTCCAGATCCCCGATCTCCGGCCCGAGCTCGGCCTTGATGTCGTCGGTCAGGCCGGTGGCCATCTTCTTGAGCTGTCGAATCATCCGGCCGGCGTCGGCAGCCACCTTGGGCAGCCGCTCCGGGCCGAACACGATCAACGCGATGACGAACAGCGCCGAGATCTCGCCCCAGCCCAGATTGTTGAACACGTGCCCTCCGTCCGGCGTACCGACCGGTCAGCTGCCATTGTCGGTCAGGACAACTTTGGCGGTCTGGGTCTTGCCGTCGCGGATGTAGGTCACGGTGACCGGGTCCCCGACCCGGTGCTTGCGCACCGCCAGGATCAGCTCGTCGACGCTCTTCACCGCGTCGTCGTCGACTTTGGTGATCAGGTCTCCGGACTTGATTCCGGCCTTGTCCGACGGCCCGCCCGCGACCAGGTCCCGGACCTGGGCGCCGGGCTGGCCACCTTGGATCTGCTTGGCGGCGTCCTCGTCGACGGTCTGCGCGCGCACCCCGATGTAGGGATGGGTCGCCTTGCCGGTGCGAATGAGCTCCTCGGCCACCGACCTCGCCTCGTCGATCGGGATGGCGAAGCCGAGGCCAATGCTGCCGGACTGCACGCTACCGGAGCCAAAGGAGTCGCTGCCCCCGAGCGAGGCGATGGCCGAGTTGATGCCGATCACCTGACCCTGGCTGTCCACCAGGGGGCCACCGGAGTTCCCGGGGTTGATCGCCGCGTCGGTCTGGATGGCGTTAAGCAGCGGCACGCTACCGCCGCCGTTGTCCGCGGGGACCTGCACCGTGCGATTCAGCGCACTGATGATGCCGCTGGTGACCGTGCCGACGAGGCCGAGCGGCGAACCGAAGGCGACGACCTGGTCGCCGACAACCAGGCTGCTGGAACGACCCAGCGTGGCCGGCTTCAGCCCGTCCACACCATCGATCTTGACGACGGCCAGGTCCGTGGCGGTATCCGTGCCAACGATCTTGCCGGGAACCTTGCGGCCGTTCGCCAGGGACACCGACAGCGTTCCGGTACCGCCGGGTGCGGCCACGTGGTTGTTTGTCAAGATGTAGCCGTCACCACGGATGATCACCCCGGAGCCGGTGCCCCGCTCCCGCGCGGTCGCTACGTCGATGGATACGACGCTGTCTTTGACCTTGTCCACGATGCTGGTGACCGACGTCGGCGAGGAGTCCACCGGGGTGGCGCCGCCGCCGCTGCCCAGGCTGGCAGCGGAGTCATGCACTGAGGAGCGCGAGGTGCCAGTGTTCGCGGCGTGCACCCCGGCGTAGGCGCCCACCCCACCGCCGACCAGCCCAGCGGCGAGTGCCACTACGGCCAAGCGCAGCCCGGCCCGATTCGTGGGCCGGCCGCCCGGGTCGCGACCCAGCGTGTCGACCGGAGCACCCCACGGGCTCGGCTCCGGCCGCGCTTGGGCGGTCGTCTCGCCGCTGGACCCACTGGGCGCACCGCCGTCGGGCGCCCAGCCGGTACCGGCTCCGCTAGGGCCCCACGGCGAAGCCTGGCCCGCGTCGGGGTACACCGCCTCGGTCGCCGTCGGCTGCGGTGCCACCGGGGGGCCGGGGTCGGTGGGTCGCGACCACCACGGGTCGGCCTCGCCGCCGCCCGCCGCGGCGTAAGGATTACGATCGTCGCTGGTCATCGCACTGATCCTTCCGGTGCTGCCCCTGCGGCAGGCAAGTCGCATCAATCTCGGCCAGATGCGGGCCGGTGTCCACCCGGTCCCGATCAGCCGAACGGGTTGAGCCAGGATCCGACCCGAACCAGTCCGTGCCGCATCCGGGCCAGCACGCCGCGGGCCGGTTCTGGTTCGTGCGGGAGGGCCGCGACGACCGCATCGATCATCTCCCCCGGGGCGTCGGCGACCATGGTGTACACGGTCCCGTTCCCCGCCCAGGCGACCCGCTGCGGCAGCGTGTCGTTGACGAAGACGTCGGCGGCACCAATCCGCTCCCGTCGCCACCCGCGGACGGCAGCCGCGTCCAGCCGACCCCGCTGTTCGAACAGAGACAACGTGGACAGCCCATCGGAGTAGCTCAGGTGCAGCGTCTGGTTTCGACCTGCGCCGGTTGCCCGGGTGTCGTACAGCTCTAGGTCCGCACCCAGCCGGTCCGGGGCCGTCCACCCGGTGGAGCGCATCGCATTCAGCCGACCGGCGGACAGCGATTCGCCGCTGGCTTTGGCTGAGGTCGGTGGCAGCTTGCCGGACATGGTCGGTACGGCGTCGGTGTCGACGGTGCCGAAGGCACTCGCCCGTACGGTCCGGCCTTGTGTGTCGAAGACCTCGCGCCGCAGCACGAGCCCGGTCCGCTGGTCCACCCAGAACCGGCCGGCCAGGCTGGCGTCAACCCCCCGTCGGCGAACCTCGACAACCGAGGCCGGCCGGCCGGCGCAACTCCCCGCCGGGGCCATGCTGACGTCGTAGTTGCGTTGCAGGAGCGCCAACGGCTCGGCGTCCAGGCCCGGCAGCACGGCCGGCGACCCGTCTAGACCAGCGGGCCCATCCGCCGCACTTGGTCCACTGTCACTCTCCAGGATGCTGGCGCCCACCCCGTCCGCCGTCGCCGGCACCTGCACCAACGAGCCGCGACCCGGCACGTGGATCACGTTGACCACGACACTGGTCGTCGCCCCGCGGGTCCACGCGGAGAGGAACTGAGTCCCGCTGTAGGGCTGACTGCGCGCCGCCTGGGACGCCCGCTGCAGGGTCGCCACCGCCTCGGAGCTCGCCACGGTCGGGTTGGCGCCCTCCGCCGAGGCCCACGGCGTGACCGCCGCAGTGCTGGCGCCGGTCAGCAGCAGGCTGCCCACCGCCGTCACCGCCCAACTGCGGGCGCTCATCGCTGGGTTCATCGAGGGTACGAGACGGACACCGCCGCGACGGCGGGGTCGGTCAACGGCACCTCACCGGTGGTCGCCATATGGTCGGCGACGAATGTGCTCACCGACGGGTCCACCGCAGCGGTGTCCGCCGGCGAGCCGCCACCCACGAGGAGGGCTACGCCGAGCGACAGCAAGACGGCCGACGTACCGCCGACGACCGCACGCCGCAGCCGGCGGGGGGTCCGGGACCAGGGCCGCGGGTGATCGACCGGTCGGCCCGGCGGCCGGTTTCGTGCCGGCCGTCGGGTTCGCCCGAACCGGGACCGGGTGGACAGCCCAGTGGAACGCTCCGCAGATACCCGCTGGACCCGAATCGACCCGACCCGGCGGGAGGCCAGCGGCGCGGTCGCCGGCGGCGGCGCGGCGGTCCGCACCGGTACAGCGGGCGGGCTCGGCAGGGCGGCGCCGGGCACCGCGGCCAGCCGGGCAGCCAGCGTCGAGGGCACATCGGACCGCTCCATCGCGCCCAGCCGCGCCTTGATCCGGCGCTGCGCGTCCACCTCCGCCCGACAGGGCAGACAGCCGGCAAGATGGGCGAGCGCCCGGTCGCGAGCGTCGTGGCCGAGCTCGCCATCCACCACGGCAGCGGCCAGGTCACCGAGATGACTCATGCCGGCCCCGCCTCCGGCAGCCGCGGACCGACTCGATGCGCCAGCGCAGTCCGCAGCTGCGCTCGGCCGCGCGAGATCCGGCTGCGTACCGTGCCGAGCTTGACGCCCAGCGTGGCAGCGATCTCCTCGTAGCTCAGCCCCTCGATGTCACACAGCACCACCGCAGCCCGGAAGTCAGCCGACAACCCGTCCAGGGCGGCTTGGATGTCCCCGTCGAGGTGCGTGTCGTCGTAGGTCTGTTGCGGCGAGCGCTCCCGGCCGGGGATCCGCTCGGCGTCGTCGGGCAGGCTGTCGAAGCGAATGCGAGCCCGGCGCCGTACCCGGTCGAGGAACAGGTTCGTCGTGATCCGGTGCAGCCAACCCTCGAACGTGCCCGGGGTGTAGGTGTCCAGCGACCGGAACACCCGGATGAAGACGTCGTGCGTCAGGTCTTCGGCGTCGTGCTGGTTGCCGGTGAGACGCAGGGCCAGTCGGTAGACCCGCGCCGAGTGATCCCGAACGATTTCGTCCCAGCTCGGCGGCACCCAAGCCGTTGCGTCGGGAGCAGTCTCGCCCGGGGTGGCCAGCACCGCAGGCATCGCCTCCGGCGGCATCGCGTCGAAGATGCGCTCCACGCGACCACCTCCCGGTACGACGACACGACCGACCGCGCCATGCCCGCCGTCGCCCAGGCCCGCGGGGCCGACCCGGAGCATCGGTACGGCGGCAGTCGCCGTCACCATCATCCTGCCGGGTCTCCTCTGCCGCGAACTCGGAAGGGTTTCCTGCTCCCCAGCAACGCGCCCGGGGGCGGCCGCGTTCCACCCCGGCGCTAGGCTGCCGACCGATCGCCCGACTACCGCCCGAGCCAGTTCCAACCGAGACCCGGAGGCGACCATCCCCCCGCAGGCAAGCCCCCAGGCCAGCCGGGACTACGCCGAGAGCTACCTGGTCGAGGACGCGCTGCTGCAAGTCGCGCGGACCCGCGCGGACGAGGTAGGCGTGCGGCCCATCGGAGCCGGCGGCGGTGCCGCCCTGCGGCTGCTGGCCGCGGCGATCGGAGCCGTGCACGTGGTCGAGTTCGGCACCGGTACCGGCGTCTCCGGCATCTGGCTGCTCCGCGGCATGCGCCCGGACGGGGTGTTGACCTCGATCGACGCCGAGTCCGAGCACCAGCGCCTGGCGCGCCAGAGCCTGACCGAGGCGGGCTTCACTGGCGGCCGGGTCCGGCTCATCCCCGGCCGGGTGCTTCAGGTTGCCCCGCGGCTGTCCGACGGCGCGTACGACCTCGTCTTCTGCGACGCCGCCAAGACCGAGTACGCCGAGTACCTGGAGGAGGCGCTGCGGTTGCTTCGACCCGGTGGCGTGGTCGCCTTCGACAACGCGTTGTGGCACGACCGGGTGGCTGATCCGGCCGCGCGCGACCCGGAGACGGTGGCAGTGCGCGACCTCGGCCGATCGGTCCGGGACGACGAGCGGCTGGTGCCGGCGCTGCTACCGGTGGGCGACGGCCTGCTCGTCGCCGTCAAGCGCGGGTAGGCAGCCCCCCGGCTGGCGATCAGCGGGCGGCGATCAGCGGGCGGCGATCCAGCCGGGTTGGCCAGCCAGCAACTCCAGCCAGTGCACCAAGAGCCGAGCGCCGTACCCGGTGCCGCCCTTGGGCACCTCGTGCTCCTCGGTCTCGGCGCGGGCGGTGCCGGCGATGTCCAGATGCGCCCACCTCCGGGCACCGGCAAACTCCCGCAGAAACAGCGCGGCCGTGATTGCGCCGCCCTGCACCACCGGGTCGCCGGCGTTGCGCACGTCGGCGACCGGCGAGTCGATCGCCGCCCGGTAGTCCTCGACCAGCGGCATCCGCCACACGCGTTCGCCGGCTGCCTCCCCGGCCACCCGCAGCGACTCCGCCAGGACGTCGTCGGCAGTGAACAGCCCGGCGTGCCCGCGGCCCAGCCCGACGGTCATCGCGCCGGTCAGCGTGGCCAGGTCCACGATGACGTCCGGATCGAGGACCGCGTCGGCATAGGCCAGCGCGTCGGCGAGCACGAGGCGGCCCTCGGCGTCGGTGTTGGCGACCTCGACCGTCGTACCGCCGTAGTGCCGGATCACGTCGCCGGGGCGCTGGGCGGTGCCCGAGGGCATGTTCTCCGCCGCCGGCACCAGCGCGGTGACCCGCAGCGGCAGGTCCAGTGCCGGCAACACGCTCATCGCGCCCAGCACCGCAGCACCGCCGCTCATGTCCGTCTTCATCGCCATCATGCCCTCGGCCGTCTTCAGCGACAGGCCGCCGGAGTCAAAGGTGATGCCCTTGCCGACCAGTACGACGTGGCAGCGCGGGTCCGCCGACGCAAACGTGACCTCGATCAGCCGGGGCGGCCGGGCGGACCCGGCGCCAACGGCCAGGATGCCGCCGAAGCCCTCCGCCGCCAGCTCGCGCCGACCGCGGACGCGGACGTCGAGGCCAGCGCGCCGGCCGAGAACCTCGGCCTGTTTCGCCAGCCACTTCGGCGACTTCTCCAGCGACGGCGTGTTGGCCAGCTCGCGGGCCAGCGTGCCAGCCGCCGCGGTCGCGACGCCGGCGTCGACCGCCGACCGGAGCGCGGCCACGTCGGCGACCAGGACCTCGATGTCGGTCAGGACGGCCGGCTCGGGCACCCGACGGCGCTCGAAGCGGTACGCCCCGAGCAGCAGCCCTTCGACATGCGCGCGGACTGCGGCTGGGTCGCTGCCCCAGGCCAGCGCCGTGCCCAGCGCCGATCGGCGGCGGGCCCGCCGAGCCAGTGCGGCGCCGGCCTGGCGCAGCGCCGTCGGCGAACCGTCCCCGATGCCGGCCAGCAGCAGCAGCTCCGTCCGACCGGCACCGGCCAACGGGACGGCAGTGACTTCTCCCGGCTTGCCCTTGGCCTGCTCCCGCTCCAGGTGCCGGTCCAGGTCGGGTAGCCGGATCTGATCGATCCCTACCGTCGCCAAGATCTCGGCGTCCACGCCGGCCGGCTCCCCTGGCTGCCCACCCGGCCGGACCGGAACGGCAACGACCGCAGCCTCCTCCGAGGGCGTCACCGGGCCGCTCGTCAGGCGCAACCGCGGGCCGGCCGCCTCGATGCCGCCAGCGTCGGCTCCGATTAGCCCGCCACGTTCTTCAACGCGTCCCCAAGGGTGTTCGCCTCGTCCGCTGACAGCTCGACTACCAAGCGGCCGCCGCCTTCGAGCGGAACACGCATGACGATGCCGCGTCCCTCCTTGGTGACCTCCAGCGGACCGTCACCCGTCCGCGGCTTCATGGCCGCCATGTCCTGCTCCCCTCGCGAAACGATGTCTGCGTGCCGGCGCACTGACGCGGCGCTCCGCTGCGGGGGCGCCGGCCGTAGGTTCAGTGATGATTCTCCCGCATTCCCGGCTCGAGCGGTAACCGCCGCTCCGCTGGCACGTCCAGAGCATCAGCGGCCGAACTCGTCATACTGGGCGACCGCGACGAGCACGGCATGCCGGCGGCGCCCTGCGCGGCCAGATTGTGCGGGCGTCAGCGTCCCAGGTGGACGGCGTACCGGAAGGGAGGGCTGGTCGCATGAACGCCCGCCCGGCCCTGTTCGACCTGTATGGCGACCACCTGCGCCGCCGCGACGACGAGTTCCGCGACCAGGCTCCGGTGGCGGCCCTGGTCCGGCTGCTGGCCCCGCTGGGCGTGGCCGCGCCCGCGACCCGCACCGCCATCTCTCGGATGGTGCGCCAGGGCTGGCTGACACCGGTGCACCTCGATGACGGCCCGGGCTATCGGTTGACCACTCGCGGGGTGCGCCGGCTCGACAACGCCGCCGAACGGATCTACCGCACCGCGGGACCGCCCGACTGGAACGGCCGCTGGCATCTACTCGTCCTGACCCCACCACCGGGTCGCTCCGGCCGTGAGCGGCTTGCGGTCGGCCTGTCATTTCTCGGTTACGGACCGCTGAACCCGACCACGTGGCTGTCGCCGCGGTTGGCGCGGGCCGAGGAGGTGGACCCCCTGCTGGCGGCGGAGGGGGCCCGGGCGGAGCGGTTCACCGCCAGCCATGACGGCGACTCGCTGGCCCTGGTCGGCCGGGCCTGGGACCTCGACGGGATCGCCCGCGCGTACCTGCGGTTCTTCGACGAAGCGGCGGAGATCACCGGGTCGGCGTCCGACCGCGTCGGGGACGAGGCAGCCTTTGCGGCCCGCAGCCGGCTGGTGCACGCCTGGCGGCGGTTCCTGTTCGTCGACCCCGGACTACCGGCGGCGCTGCTCCCGGTCGACTGGCCGGGTGACAAGGCCGCCGGGTACTTCGATGCCGAGGCAGTCCGGCTGCTACCGGCCGCAACCCGCTTCGTCGAGGCCTGCCTGCGTCCGCGGGTCGGCCGGCCCATCAGCTGAGGAGATCGCCCTGTCTGAGACATCCGCTGCCGCGACCCCCGTTCCGGCGGCCCCCGCTGCTCCGCCCGCCCCTCGCCCCCCGGTCCAACTCGACCGAACCGATGCGGTGGCCACCATCACCCTGGACCGCCCCGAGGCGAGGAACGCGTTGAACACCGCCACCAAGGAGGCGCTGCTGGCAGCGCTCACCGAGGTGCACGCCGACGATGCGGTGCGGGCGGTGGTCGTCACCGGGGCCGGGCGGGCCTTCTGCGTCGGCCAAGACCTGCGCGAGCATGCCGACACGCTGGCCGCTGGTGGGGAGGTCCAGGACACCGTGCGCGCGCACTACAACCCGATTGCGCTGGCGATCGCCACCATGCCCAAGCCGGTGGTGGCCGCGGTCAACGGGCCGGCGGCCGGGGCTGGTGCCGGGTTCGCCTTCGCCGCCGACCTGCGGCTGGCATCGGAGCGGGCCAGCTTCGTCACCGCTTTTGCCGGGATCGGGCTGTCCGCGGACAGCGGCATGTCCTGGACCCTGCAGCGCTTGGTCGGCTACGCCCGGGCGAGCGCACTGCTGCTGCTCTCCGAACCGGTCACAGCGGCGCAGGCCCTGGACATGGGACTGGTGAACGCCGTGGTGGAGCCGGACACGCTCGGCGCCGCGGCGCACGAGCTCGCCGCGCGGCTGGCCGCCGGCCCGACGATCGCCTATGCGGCCATCAAGACCGCGCTGGCCCGGGCCGCGGTCAGCGACCTGCCTACCGCTTTGGAGATCGAAGCGGTGCTGCAGCAGCGGGCCGGTGCGACCCAGGACCACCGGAACGCGACCGCGGCGTTCCTGGCCAAGCAGACTCCGGTGTTCACCGGCCACTGAGCACGGACCGGAATAGCGCCGGGCCGGAATAGCGCCGGGCCGGAATAGCGCCGGGCCGGAATAGCGCCGAGCCGGACGGTCACCGCGAAGGCCGGACCCAGCACCCGACCAAGTGGTCATCGACCATCCCGGTGGCCTGCATCAGGGCGTACGCCGTGGTGGGCCCGATGAAGCGAAATCCCCGCCGCCGCAGGTCGCCGGCCATGGCCACTGACGCCGCCGTCGTGGCGGGGACGTCGGCCAGGGTCGCCGGTCGGGAGCGGACCGCCTCGCGGTCCGGGGCGAAGCTCCACAGGTGGGCCGCCAGGCCGGTTGGCAGTCCGGCCACCGTCCGGGCGTTGTGGATCGCGGCGAGGATCTTGGCACGGTTGCGGACGATGCCTGCGTCGGCGAGCAGCCGGCGTACGTCGTCGTCGCCGAAGGCGGCCACGGCCTCGATCCGAAAGTCGGCGAAGGCGGTCCGGAAGGCCGTCCGCTTGCGCAGGACGGTCAGCCAGGACAACCCGGACTGGAAGCCCTCCAGGCACAGCCGCTCGAACATCGCATCGTCGGTGCGGACCGACCGGCCCCACTCCTCGTCGTGGTAGTCGGTGTAGAGGTCGCAGCCAGCCGCCCACCGGCAGCGCCAGCGGCCGTCCGCGCCCGCGATCAGCCCGAGCACGCCCGATCAGGGGGTCGGCGCGGGCGCCGCCGCCCGGGTCGGCGGGGGGGGTCGGCGCGGGGGTCGGCGCGGGGTCGCCGCCTCCACCGAGCGGGCGAACCGACGGAGCGAAAAGGCCACCCCGCAGGCGAATACCGGTCGGACGAGCAGGAAACCAACCTGCCCGAGCAGCCCGAGCGGCAAGTCCAACCACTCGGACCACACGAACCGGCTGCCGCCGCCGGGCAGTGGTTGCACCTCGAAGGCGCCGGTCCCGCGGACCAGCCGTCCGGTGTGCCGCACCAGGCAGCGGTACGGCGGCTCCCAAGTGGTGATCTCCATGGTGTCGGCGAACCCGAACCGGCCGATGCCAGTGACGGCCACAGTCCGGCCACCCACGCCGTGGCCGTCTCGGTACGTGGCCCGCACGACCGTGCCCAGCACCCACTCGGACTGCCGGTCCCAGTCCACGACGGCCGCCCACACCGCGGCCGGCGGTGCGTCGATCTCGACCGACTCGACGATCTCAGCCACGGTGCGCTCCCTCGGCGGATTCCGGCGACGCACCAGCGGGGTTGGCCGGCTGGAGCAGCGCCAACTCAGCGTCGCGGTGATCTATCTCGGCCGCCAGTCGGGTCAGCACCGCATCCACCTGATCCATCCGGTAGCCCCGCACGGCGACGGCGAAGCGCAGTCCCTCGATGTTGGCGGCCGCCACCCGGTCGGCGGGTAACACCGGTTCCACGCCGTCCGGCGGTACGGGTGCCAACCGGTCACCACGGCCGGCGGCGACCGCCGCCGTCACGAAGAGCACGGCGGCCACGACGAGGATCTCCAGCAGTCCCACGCGACTCCCCCGGACGGTGCGGTCGGTGGCTCGATCGTGCCATGCCCAGAACGAACGATCCCGCCGAAATCGCCCGCTGGTCCGTCAAGAAGATCCTTACCTGCCCCGAACACCGGGCGGATGGTGCCGGATAGCGCCAGCAGCCGCTTCCGGGCGACTGCGGGCAGTTACCCGCTGACGTCGCCGAGGCGGGCAACGCGATCCGGCCGAGGGCGTCGCTGCGCGTGCTCGACCCCGGCCGCCTGGATGATCCGGACCACCTCGTCGATGTCGTCCGTGCACCGCACCAGACTCAGGTCGGCCTCCGAGATGCGTCCCTGCGCCACCATCGGGTCTCGCATCCAGTCCAGCAGCCCCTGCCAGTACGCCGAACCCATCAACACGACCGGAAAAGACGTGACCTTCCCGGTCTGCACCAGCGTCAGCGCCTCGAACAGCTCGTCCATGGTGCCGAAGCCGCCCGGCAGTACGACGAATGCCTGGGCGTACTTGATGAACATCGTCTTGCGGGCGAAGAAGTACCGGAAGGACACGCCGACGTCGACCCATTCGTTGAGCCGCTGCTCGAACGGCAGCTCGATGCCCAGGCCGACCGAGAGCCCGCCGGCCTGCTGGGCGCCCCGGTTTACGGCCTCCATGCAGCCCGGGCCACCGCCGGTGATGACGGCGTAACCGGCCCGCGCCAACGCTGCTCCCAGCCGGGAGCCCAGAGCGTAGTCGGGGTGGTCGACCGGGGTGCGAGAGGAGCCGAAGACGCTGACCGCGGCCGGCAGCTCCGCGAGCATCCCAAAGCCCTCGACGAACTCCGCCTGGATGCGCAGCACCCGCCACGGGTCGGTGTGCACCCAGTCCGATGGACCGCGGGTGTCGAGCAGCCGCTGATCGGTCGTGCTGGCGCCCACCTGCCCGCGGCGCAGCGTGACCGGACCGCGCTGCCGCTCCGGCATCCGGGCGCGCCGCGACCGTGCCGGCGGCTCGGCCGGTCGAACCTCCTCTTCGGACATAGCTGAAACGCTAGCTGCCCGAGCGGCTTTCCCCCGGGCGAGCGTTCATCCGGTGGCAGCAACCTCCGCGAGCAGGGCTGCGCAGAACGCCTCGAGGTCGTCGGCTTGCGGCTGGACACCAGCGTCGAGCCGGCAGACCGGTCGACGTGGACCTGCTCGTCCACCCATCTCCCGCCGGCGTTGGTGATGTCGGTGCGCAGACTCGGCCAGGACGTCAGCGTGCGCCCCGGCCACGACTCCGGCCTCGACCACCGCCACCCATCTCGCCCTGGGCGGCGCCTGGCCTTGCTGGGGTCGGCTGCGATGCCGTAGCCAGGTGAAGCGGGGCTCGCCGGGCGCCTTCACCCGCCGTCGGTACCGCCACGGGCCGCAACACGCCGTACCAGCGGTGCCGTAGGCGGGTGAAGCTGTGTGGGGTCGTTTGGTTGCGGGCGAATCCCGGATTCGCTCGTTGCCCCACACCGGAGAGTCGCCGATGTTGAGCCCAGGTGCGGAACGGCTGCCGGGATACGCACGTGTGCTCAACATCGGCGCGCTGACGGGCCGGACGGGTCTAGCTGACCGGAGTCCTCAGGTAGGCGCGGACCACCCGCTCGGCCTCGACCAGGCTGGCGACGGCAACCCGCTCCTCTCGGGTGTGCGCGCACGCCGGGTCGCCCGGGCCGTAGTTGACCGCCGGGATGCCGAGCGCGGCGAACCGGGCCACGTCGGTCCAGCCGTACTTCGCCACCGGGTCCAGCCCGACTGCGGCCACGAACGCCTGCGCTGCCGGCGACGCCAAGCCCGGCGGCGCGCCGGCCACCGCGTCGACCAGCTCCACGTCGTAGGGCGCCATGACCTCGCATGCGAGGTCGAACGCCTGCTGAACGTCCAGGTCCGGGGCGAACCGGTAGTTCACCGTCACCAGGCACTCGTCCGGGATGATGTTGCCGGCGACACCGCCGACGATACCGACGGCGTTGAGCCCTTCGCGATACTCGCACCCGTCGAGAGTGACAGTGCGTGGGTGGTAGGAGACCAGCCGCACCAGTAGCGGCGCCGCCGCGTGGATTGCGTTCTCCCCCAGCCAGGACCGGGCGCTATGTGCGCGTCGGCCGGGCACTCGCACCTGCACCCGCATCGTGCCCTGACACCCGGCCTCCAGCCGGTTGGCGGTGGGTTCGAGCAGCAGCGCCAGGTCGCAGTCCAGCCAGTCCCGGTGCCATTCGGCCAGCCGGCGCAGCCCGTTGCGGGTGGCCTCGACCTCCTCGTTGTCGTAGCAGACGAAGGTCACGTCGTACGCCGGGTGTGGGAGCGTCGCGGCCAGCCGCAACAGCACGGCGACGCCGCCCTTCATGTCGGTGGTACCGCAGCCGTGCAGCCACTCGCCGTCCCGACGGGACGGCACGTTGTCGGCAACCGGCACCGTGTCCAGGTGGCCGGCCAGCAGTACCCGGCGCCCCCGGCCCAAGTCGGTGCGGGCCACCACCGCGTCGCCGTCGCGGTCCACGCGCAGGTGCGGTAGCGCCCGCAGCGCACTTTCCACCGCGTCCGCAAGCACAGCCTCGGTGCCGCTCACTGACGGTACGTCGACCAGCGCCGCCGTGAGCGCGGCCACGTCCGCGGTCAGGTCGAGGGCGGCGCCGAGTTCGGGCCCAGTCACGGCGCCACGCCGTGCTCGCGCAGCACCGCGTTCAGCGCCAGCTTGTCGTGAATCTCGCCTTCGGCCAGCCGGCGCAGCACCAGTAGACACGGCATCGCGAACTCGCCGCCGGCGAAGGCCTTGACCCGCGACGACCCCACCGCCACCGCGCGCTCGGGCACCTCGCCGCGCCGTAACTCGGCGCCGGACTCCGCGTCGTACACCCGGGTGCTGGCGGTCAGGATGGCACCGGCGCCGAGCTTGGCGCCGCGGCGCACCCGGGCGCCCTCGACCACCATGGCGCGGGAGCCGACGAACGCGTCGTCCTCGACCACCACGGGGGCTGCCTGCGGCGGCTCCAGCACCCCGCCCAGCCCGACCCCGCCGGAGAGGTGCACGCGCTCGCCGACCTGGGCGCAGGAGCCGACGGTGGCCCAGGTGTCCACCAGCGTGCCGGCGCCGACGTACCCGCCGATGTTGACGTACGACGGCATCAGCACCGCACCTGGGGCGACATAGCAACCCCACCGGGCGATCGCGCCGGGCACCACCCGCACGCCGTCGAAGCGGCGCTTGAGCGGCACCCGGTCGTGGTAGCGGAAGTCGCCGGCGCTGGAGGGCACCATGTCGAGCACCTTGAAGGCGAGCAGGATCGCCCGCTTGGCCCGCTCGTCGACGACGACCATGCCGGCCGAGTCCACCGCCGCCACCCGGGCCTCGCCGGTGTCGAGCTGGTCGACCGCTGCGACGACGACCGTGCGGGCGTCGGCATCCGCCGGCGACAGATCCGCGCGGGCCTCCCAGAGCTCGTCGATGACGGCGGATATTGGGCTGCTCGACATGCTGCCGACCCTAACGGCCGGGGGTCGGCGTGGCCGACGCCGTCTTCCCGCGGGTCGAGCTTCCGCGGGTCGAGCTTCCGCCGATCGAGCACTTCACCCACGGCCGGGCTCGATAATGCGGCGGATCGAGGCGCAAACGAGCACCCGCCTCACCGCCGCGACCCGCCGCCCGGCCGATGACTGTAGGTTGCGATTGCGGATTGCATCCCAAATCGGTACCATCCTCGTATGACGACGCAGATTGCCGTCCGACTGCCTGACGACATCGTCGAGTTCATCGATCAGCTTGTCGACGCCGGTCAAGCCAGCAGTAGGGCGAGTGTCGTAGCCCGAGCAGTCGACCGGGAGCGACGGCGCCGAGTGGCCGAACGCGATGCCGCCATTCTGGCGCAGGCCGGCGCTGACCCGGATCTTGACCGGCTCGCCGAGTACGCCGCTCGCACGCCGCTGGATGACCTGGACTAGTGCGACCCATCCATGCCGCCCGTTTGGACAAGACTCGGCCGGTGCTCGTCCTGACCCGCGAGGTGGTCCGCCCACATCTGAACCGGGTGAGCGTTGCCCCGATCACCAGCACGATCCGTGGACTCTCGACTGAGGTGCCGGTTGGTGCCAACAACGGGCTCGACCATGACTCCGTGGTCAACTGCGACAACATCGTGACTGTCCCGAAAGCAGCGCTCGGTCGGCACCTCGGGTACTTGCTCGACGCCCAGGAACCAGCGCTCGCCGACGCCATCCGCGCCGCCTTCGACCTCTACTGACGCAAGCCGGCCTGGCCGCCGGTCAGCCGGTCGGCGGCGGCGGCCACCCGCTCGTCGGTGGCGGTCAGCGCCACCCGGACGTGCCGGCCGCCGGCCGGGCCGTAGAACTCCCCCGGCGCGACCAGGATGCCGAGCTCGGCGAGGCGCTGCACCGAGCCCCAGCAGTCGTACGCCGGGGAGCTGACCCATAGGTAGAGCCCGCCCTCGCTGGGCTCGACCAGCCAGCCGGCGGCCGCCAGCGCCGGCCGTAGCAGCGCCCGGCGGCCGGCGTACCGAGCCCGCTGCTGCTCGACGTGGGCGTCGTCAGACAGCGCCGCGACCATCGCGGCCTGCACCGGCCCGGGCACCATCAGCCCGGCGTGCCGGCGAACCTCCAACAGCGCCGCGACGACTGCCGGGTCGCCAGCGACGAACCCGGCCCGGTAGCCCGCCATGTTCGAGCGCTTGGACAGCGAGTGCACGGCCAGCAGGCCGACGCTCGACCCGTCGCAGACACCAGGGTGCAGCACCGAGACCGGCGCGGCCTCCCAGCCGAACTCGGCATAGCACTCGTCGCTGACCACGAGCACCCCGTGCGCCCGCGCCCACGCCACGACAGCCCGCAGCTCCTCGGCCCCGGTGACGGCGCCGGTCGGGTTCGACGGCGAGTTCAGCCAGACCAGCCGGACGCCGGCCGGGTCGGCCCGGGCCACGTCGGCCACCGCGACCGGTTCCGCCCCGGCCAACCGCGCCCCCACGTCGTACGTCGGGTAGGCCAGCTCTGGCAGCAGCACCCGGTCACCGGCGCTCAGGCCGAGCAGGCCGGGCAGCAGCGCAACCAGCTCCTTGGACCCGACCGTGGGCAGCACCGCCGCTGGGTCCACCGCAACGCCGAGCCGACGGCGCAGGTAGTCGGCGGCGGCCGCCCGCAGCGCCGCGGTGCCGGCGGTCAGCGGGTAGCCGGGGGCATCCGCCGCGGCGCGCAGCGCGGCGCGCACCACCGCCGGCGTCGGGTCGACCGGCGTACCGACCGACAGGTCGACCAGCCCGCCCGGGTGCCGGCGGGCTAGCTCGGCGGAGGGCGCCAGCCGGTCCCAGGGGAAGTCCGGGAGCCGGCCGGCAGCCAGCTGAGCCGGCGACGGAGGAGCCGCCAACGGAGGAGCCGCCTACGACTGGGGCGCCGTAACCTCAGGCGTCTTCACCCTGCGGCGGCAAGGCGGTCACCAGGGGGTGGTCCTTGGCCACCAACCCGACCTTGGATGCGCCGCCCGGCGAACCCAGGCCGGTGACGTCGCCGAAGAACTCGACGTTGGCCGGGGTGTAGTCGGTCCACTGCGACGGGACGTCGTCCTCGTAGAAGATCGCCTCGACCGGACAGACCGGCTCGCAGGCGCCGCAGTCCACGCACTCGTCGGGCTGGATGTAGAGCATCCGCTCGCCCTCATAGATGCAGTCGACCGGGCATTCATCGATGCAGGCCTTGTCCTTCACGTCGACGCATGGCTCGGCGATGACGTATGTCACGACACGTGGTCCTCTCGGTCTGCACAGCAGGGCTGGTACCGCCCCTGGGGGTACTGCGGTCGCACAGTATGCGCACCGGCGCCGGCCGGCGTCACCTGGGGTGCCCGCACACCGAGGTCCCCGCCGCCGACGCCGACATAGGGTTTCCCCCGTGCTGCGACTCACCGACACCCGGACCCGGCAGCTGGCCGACATCGTCCCGGCGACTCCAGGCGTGCTCACCGTCTACGCCTGCGGCCCGACCGTCTACCGGTTCGGCCACGTCGGCAACGTGCGCACCTACCTGCTCTCCGACCTGATCTACCGGGTGGCCGAGCGGCACGGCCTGCGGATGCGGCTGGTGCAGAACATCACCGACGTCGGTCACCTCCAGGACGAGGTGGCCGACGCCGGCGAGGACAAGATGGCGGCGGCGGCCCGGCGGGAGGGCCGCTCCGCCTTCGACCTTGCCCGCTTCTATGAGGACGCCTTCCACCGCGACCTGGCGGCGCTGAACGTGCGCCCCGCGCAGGCCTATCCCCGGGCGTCGGAATGTATCGAGCTGATGCTGGCGCTGATCGAGCGGTTGGTGGCGCTGGGCCACGCCTACCCCGCCCCGGACGGCTCGGTGTTCTTCGACGCGCGCTCGTTTCCGTCGTACGGCGCGTTGTCCGGCAACCGGCTCGACCAGCTGCGGGCCGGGTCCGGTCATGCCGGCGAGGGCCTTGACGCCAACCGGTACAAGCGCTTCCACGCCGACTGGGCGCTGTGGAAGGGCGCCGGCCCGGCGACGGCGATGGTCTGGGACTCCCCCTGGGGACCGGGCTTCCCCGGCTGGCACGTCGAGTGCTCGGCAATGTCGCTGCGGTTTCTCGGCGAGGTCTTCGACATCCACACCGGCGGCATCGACCTGCGGTTTCCCCACCACGAGGACGAGCGGGCGCAGTCCAACGCCGCGGTCGGGCACGAGGTCGTGCGGTACTGGGTGCACGGCGAGCACCTGCTCAATGAAGGCCGCAAGATGGCGAAGTCGACCGGCAATGTGGTGCTGGTCTCCGACCTGGTGGCGGCCGGCCACGACCCGCTGGCCCTGCGGCTGTTCTTCCTGTCCGGCCGCTACCGCCAGCAGCTCAACCTGACCGCGGACGCGCTGACCGCCGCCGACCGCACGCTTACCCGCTGGCGGACCAAGGTCGCCGAGTGGGCCGAGTCGCCGTCCGCGCCAATGGCGATGGCGTACGTCGAGCGCGTGGTCGCCGCCTTCGACGACGACCTGGACACCCCGACCGCACTGGTGGCGCTGCGCGAGCTCGAGCGCGACGAGGCGGTGCCGCCGGGGGCGAAGTTCGAGACGTTTGCCCACCTGGACGCGCTGTTCGGGCTGGACGTCGCCCGCGACGTCGGCCGCCAGCGGCCGGCGGTGGTCCTGCCGGCCGGTGCGGCGGGGCTGCTCGACGCCCGAGCCGCCGCCCGGTCGGCGAAGGAGTGGGCCGAGTCGGACCGGCTGCGCGACGCCCTGGCCGCCGTCGGCGTCGCGGTCACCGACACCCGCGAGGGCCAGACCTGGTCGCTGGCCGCCCCGGCCACCCGGTAGCGTCGCGGTCTGGTCGCTGGCCGCCCCGGCCGCCCGGTAGCGTCGCGGTCTGGTCGCGGTGCCGACCGGGGTCCAGCCGGTCTTGCGTTCCGCCGCAGTCAGGAGCGACCAGTGATCCGCAATGTCGTCCTCGGGCGGCTGCGCCCCGACGCCTCCCCAGCGCTGCTCGACCAGGCGCTCGCCGCGCTGTCCGGGGTGGCCGTCGACGGGCTGCTCGAGCTGCGCGTCGGCCGGGACGCCGGGCTCCGCGCCACCGGGAACTGGGACTACGCGATCACTGTGGATCTCGCCGACGCCGACTCGTACCGCCGCTACGACCAAGACGACGAGCACAACCGGATCCGCCGCGAGCTGTTGGGTCCGCTGTGCAGCGAGATCGCCCGGGTGCAGATCGCGGTCTGACTCCAGCCGGCCGCCGGCTCAGAACTCCGGCCGGGGCGTCGACGGACCGCCCAGACGACGGTACCCGCCCTCGAAGTACACCAGCGGCTCCCGGCTCTCGGCGCCCGCGTCGACGCTGGTGTCCACGCCGATGACCTCGCCCAGGATGATCGCGTGGTCGCCCCCGTCGTACGCCGCGACCGTCCGGCACTCCAGCTGGGTCAAGGCCTCGTCGAAGAGCACCGCCCCGGTCAGCGCGCCGGCGTGGTGGGCGAAGCCGGCGAACTGGTCCGGGTCGGCGGAGCGGCCCCGGGTGGCGAACCAGCGGGAGACGTCCTCCTGGCCGACGGCGAGCACGGAGACCGCCCACCGGCCGGCGGCCAGCACAGCGGGGTGGAAGCGGGTGGTCTTCTCGACGCAGACCAACACCTGCACCGGGTCGAGCGAGACCGAGGTGAACGAGCTGATCGTGATGGCGAAATGGTCGTCTTCCAGGTGGGTGGTCACGACCGTGACGCCGGTGGCGAACCGACCGACGGCCTTCTTGTAGGCCTTCGGGTTGAGCAAGCCAGCCCGGAGGTCGGACTGCCTGCCGGGCCGCATGCAGGTCACATTACCGGCGCGGGCGGCCCCGCCGGATCAGGTCGCGTGCGCCTGCGCCAGCCGGGCATGGTCGATCACGATGGCCGCCGGACCTTCGATCAGCCGCAGGGTGCTCAGCGCGCTTTCCCCGAAGGCGTTGCGCTCCGCCGAGGACAGTGCGAGTACGCCGACCACCTGACCGCCGTACCCGCGCAGCGGCATCGACAGGAACGTCGCCATCCGGCCGGCGGCAGCGCCGGCCGGCAGGTCGTCGGCGTCGGCGACCAGCAGCCCCTCGAGGTCGGCGACCCGGACGTCGAGGCCCACGCTGACGCAGTCGGTGCCGGTCGCGGCGGTCAGACCGTCGGCGGTGGCGGCGAGGAAGTCGGCGTAGTGCGCCTGCGCGCACGGCCGGGCGACAGTCACGTACGCCGCCCGCTCCGCGCTGAGCAACACGGCGGCGAGGTCGAAGTCGACGAATCGCGCCAGCAGGCCGAGCAACGCTGCCACGGTGGACTCGAAGCCGTGGCTGGTGGTCGCAATGGCCGTCACCTCCGCCGCCACCGAGGTCTCGAACAGCTTGCGGTCGAGCAGGTCGCAGACCCGGCCGAGTACGTCGTCGTCGCTGAGCTCGAGCGGGTCGGGGCGCAGCGGCGGCCGGCCGGCCCGCCGCTGCGCGGCCACAGCGAGCACCTCGGCCACGGCCGCGGCCAGCTCGGGGGCGGCGAAGTCCTTGGTCAGGTAGCGGTCGGCACCGGTTTGGCTGCCCCAATAGCGGTCGCTGGCCGCATCCAGCGAGGTCAGCAGCACGACCGGGATGTCCGCCGTCTGCCAGTCGTCCTTTAGCACCCGGGCGGCGACGTAGCCAGACACCCGCGGCATCTGGATGTCCAGCACGACGGCGTCCGGCTGGGTCCGGAAGACGGCCTGCACGGCGAGGACGCCGTCCTCGGCGACGACCACGTCGTACCCGGCGCGGGTGAGCACGGAGGACACGATCCGACGCAGCGTGGGGCTGTCGTCGGCGATTACCACAGTGGGCATGCGGGCTCCTAACGACCGACCAGGCGACGGACGGTTCCCACGAGCTCGGCCTGGTCGAACTCGCTCTTGAGCAGGTAGGCGTTGGCGCCAGACTCCAGCCCGGCGTGCCGGTCGGTGTCCGCCCCGCGCGATGTCATGATCACGACCGGCACCTGCTCCCAGCCACCGGTACGCCGGATGGTGCGCGTCAGCGCGAAACCGTCCATGCCGGGCATCTCGACGTCGGAGAGCACCAGATCGGCCGGCTCCGGACCCAGCCGGCTGGCCCCGTCCAGGCCGTCGACGGCGGTCTCGACGGCATATCCGGCCCCTTCCAAAATCACCCGCTCGAGCTCCCGGACGCCGATCGAGTCCTCCACGACCAAGATCCGGGGCCGGCTTGTGGCTGCCGTCGTGGCGGTGGCGCGGCCGTCGTCCGGGTCGCCGCTGCGCTCGACCTCCCGGTGCCCGGTGCTGTCGGTGGCCCGGTCCGCCAGCTCGCGCAGGTCCAGCAGGCAGACCACTGTGCCGTCCGCGTCGATCGTGGCGCCGGGCACCGCGGGGACCGGGCCGATGAAGCCGCCGAGGTCCTTGACCACCAGCTGGCCTTCGCCCTCGAGCGCGTCGACGCCCCAGCCCAGCTGCCGGTCGCCGTACCGGACCACCACGGCCACTCGCGGCTTGCCAGCGGTCGGTACGTCGAGCACGCTGGCCAGGTCCACCAGCGGCACCGTGGTCCCATGCCAGCCCAGCACCCGCGAGCCGGCCAGGGTGTGGACCGCCGCATCCCGCAGGCTCACCGTCTCGGTGATCCCGGCGACCGGCACGGCGTAACGCTCGCGACCGACCCGGGCGATCAGGCACCGCAGTACGCCGAGGGTGACCGGAAGCGTGAGGGTGAACCGACAGCCAGCGCCCAGGACGGTGCGGACATCGGCGCGGCCGCCGAGTTGCTCCATCGCGGTCCGGACGACGTCGAGCCCCACGCCGCGCCCGGAGGTCTCGGTGACCTTGGCCGCCGTCGACAGGGCCGGGGTGAACAGCAGGCCGAGCAGCGCCGGGCCGGTGGCAGCAGAGTCCGGCGGCAGCAGGCCGCGGGCGATCGCCGCCGTGCGGACGGCGGTCTCGTCGATGCCCCGGCCGTCGTCGCTGACTTCGATGGTGACCGTGCCCCCGGACGCGCTGGCCATCACCTGGATGACCGCGGTGGCCGGCTTGCCGGTAGCCAGCCGCTGCGCCGGTGGCTCGCAGCCGTGGTCGATCGCGTTGGTGACCAGGTGCTTGAGCGCGTCGGCCAACCCGTCCAGGACGTGCTTGTCCAGCTCCACCTCACCGCCGGCGAGCTCCAGGACAACCTGCTTGCCGGACTTAGCCGTCACGTCGCGCACCAGCCGCGGCAGGGCGGCGAAGACCCGGCGGACTGGGACCATGGCCAGCGCCATGGCGCCGTCGCGGACGTCCATCACCCGCCCGGAGTGGGTTTCGGCGACTTCGCGCAGCGTGGTGGCGACCGCGGTGATCTCCTCAGCCGCCTCGCTCACATGCAGCAGGGCAGACTTCACCGCGGGCGGCAGAGTCAGGTCAGCCCGAGCCGATGCGCCGCGCAGGGCAACCGTCGCCCGGGCGTGCGCGGCGCAGAACCTCCGCAGCTCGTCGGTGGTCTGTTGCAGTCGGCGAGCGCCGAGCTCGGCCTCGCCCACGGTGTCCAGCAGGTCGTAGACCTTTGTCGCCGTCACCCGGATGGAGTCGGCTGCGGCCGGGGTCGGCCCGGCCCAGGTCGGTTCAGGCGGGGTCGGTTCAGGCGGGGTCGTTTCAGGCGGGGTCGGTTCGGGCGGGGTCGGTTCAGGCGGGGTCGTTTCAGGCGGCGGAGTCGCGGCCTGATGGTCGCGCGGCGCCGGGACAGCCGGCGGCGGCGGGCCAGCAGGCGGCGGCGGGCCAGCAGGCGGCGGCTTGGCTGCGGGGGCTTCGGCTGCGGGCTGGCCGGACAGGACGGCGGCAAGTGCCGGCACCACCCGGTCAACTGTCAGCTCGTCAGCGGCCTCCCCGGCGCCCGGCATGTTGGCCGCCACGCAGTCGCCCGCGCGCAACAGCACCTCAACCACCTGGGGCGTGACCGCTAGTCGACCGTCGCGCAGCCCGGCGAGCACGTCTTCGGCGGCATGGGCAACCTGCAGGACCGAGGCCAGGCCGAGCATGCGGGCGGACCCTTTGACGGTATGGGCGTCTCGAAACAGCCCGCCGATGAGCTGCCGCGGTGACGGGTGTCCCTCCAGCTGTAGCAACCCGGCCTGCAGCGAGGCCAGCCGCTCACTCACCTCCGCTTGGAAGGTCGCCAGCAGCTCCGGGTCGTCGCTCCAGTCCGTCATCTCGAGCCGGCTCAGGCAACCCGGAACCGGGCGATCGACTCCCGCAGATCGCTGGACAAGCCGTCCAGTTCGGCAGCCGCCGCCGCAGCCTGCCGGGAGCCGTCGGCGTAGTGCCGGGCCACGTCGGACACCTGGGTCATCGCGGCCACCACCTGCTCGGAGGCAGACCGCTGCTGGGAGGTGGCGATGGAGATCTCCTGGGCCGCCGTCGTGGTCTCGTCCACCATCCCGGCGATGCGCTCCAACGCATCCACCACCCCGTGCGCCAAGTTGGTCCCCATCCGGGCCTCCTTGGCGCCCTCCTCGCTTGCCATGATCGTCTTGTTCGTCTCGGCCTGGATCTCACCGACCAGGACCTGAATGTGTCCGGCGGACTCCCGGGCTCGCTCGGCCAGCTTGCGAACCTCGGTGGCCACCACGGCGAACCCGCGGCCGTGCTCGCCGGCGCGGGCGGCCTCGATGGCGGCATTGAGCGCCAGCAGGTTGGTCTGCTCGGCCAGGTCGTCGATCACCTCGACGATACGACCGATCTCTTGGGACTTCTCACCCAGCGACAAGGCCCGCTCAGCGATCGAGTCCACCCGGACCGTGATCGCCTCCATTGAGCCGACGCTAGCCGTGACCGCGGTCCGGCCGTCATCGGCGTACTGCAAGGTGTCGGCGGCGAACCGGGCGACCGACTGGGCGGTCTCGGAGATCGCCGCCGCGGTCGCGGCCAGCTGCTCGATCGTGCTGGTCGTCTCGGACACCGCGGAGGACTGCTCGCCGGCGCTCGCCGCGTGCTCGCGGGCGGTAGCCAACAGCTGCGCGGCGCTGGCCGCGATCTGCTCCCCACCGCCGCGAATCTGGGTGACCAAGTCGCGCAGGTCCGCGAGCGTACGGGCGAAGGCGATGCTTAGCGTTTCCAGGGCTTCGTGTCCGGTGGCCTGGCGCTGTGCACCATCGTCACCGGGAAGTTCGGCGACGGCCTCGACCGACAGGTCGCCCGCGGCCGCCCGGCCAAGTGCCGAGGAGAGCAGCTCCACCCGCCGGGCGAGTTCGTCGCGTTCGGCCTGGGCGGCGCTGCGCAGCCCCCACAGGGCGCCGGCCAGCGTGCCGTTGAACCATGCCACCGCCGGGAAGACCGGTGCGACCAGCAGTAGCGAGCCCGAGGTGCCGAAGTCGACCACGTGGGCCAGCACCGATGCCACGATCACGCCGGCGGCAGCCGCCAGCCCGAAGCCGGTGCCCTGCCAGCGTGGCATCGAGACCGCGGCAACCAGCACCACCGGGATGTAGAGCACCCAGAACGGACCCCGGATGCCGCCGGTGACGGTGACCACGGCCGTGACGTAGACCAGGTCGGCGGCAAGCAGCACGACGCGATTCGCCCGCAGGGATCGGTCGGCGGTGGAACCGGCCCATCGCTGCGGCAGCAGGGTGACGGCCAGGGCGATCAAGGCGCCAACGGCCGACCAGGCGTAGACGGCGTTGGCGTGGACGGCCACGCCGCGGTCCCAGCGTTGCAGTGCCGCCGCGCCGAGGCCGGCGAGCAGGACGCTCGTCCAGGTGGCCACCGCAGCCGACCGGGCCACCCGGGTCGAGAACTCCACGCCCACCTCCCACGATCGTCTCTGCGCCTCCATCGGCCGATCGGCGGGGTGGCTGAAACCGCCGGCCGAGGGCGTCGACCAGCCTCCGGTCAGCAGTTCCGTTCGCGGTTACCCGGCAACCGGCGCCGGAGTGCCAGCACGGCCTGGACGTCGAGCACGCCGATAGGTCCGTCGGCATCGGTGCGCTGACCGTGGACCAGCATGGCGGCATCAGCGCGCAGGGTGCCGACGGCCGGCTCCGGTTCGCCGGTGACCGGGCCCACGCCGTCTACTGAGTCGGCCAACACGCCCAGGGTGGCGGCGGCTTGACTGACCAGCAGGAGCCGCGTGGTACCAGCCACCGCCGTCTTCGGGCCGCCGAGCAGCGGCCCGAGGTCGACGACGGCGAGCAGGCGCCCGCGCCAGTTGGTGACCCCGACCAGCCAACCGGGCAACCCGGGCACCCGAGTGATTGGCGGCACCCGTCCAACCTCGACGACCGCGGCCAGCGGCAGCGCATAGCGGGACCCGGCCAGCCGGAGCACGACCGCGCCGGTGGCCACGCCGTCCGGGTCGGTCATCGGTACGTCGCTGGACCGCACCACCCGGGTGATGGAAGGTCGCGCGGTCACGGGCACCTCCGAGCGCCGGTCCGGGCCGGGGCGTCGGCGTCGGCGTCGGTACGTCGGCTATCGGCCCCCTGGGGAAGGAGGTGAAGCCGGCCGCAGCGGCCACCCGATCACGGCAGTGGCGGCGAGCGCGCCACCCACAGTGAACCCCAGCCCCACCGGGCCGCCGGTGAGCACGACGTCGCCCTCGGGCCGGGCCGATGCGAGCACGCCCACGACCAGCAGCCACCCCAGCCCAGGCACCGCCGCCCCCAGCCGGCTGCCGGTGCCCCGCGCCCCGAACACCCCGGCCGCGGCGTTGCCGACCACCGCGATCACGATCGACAGCGGCAGCACAACGGCGCCGACCCGCAACGGGACCAGGAAGGATCCGATGCCGCCGAGCTCCGCGCCGAGCACGAAGAGCACGGCGTACGTCGCCGGGAGCACCCATCGAGGGTCGGGTCTGGCTGTTTCGCCTGGCTGCGCCGGGTCGGTGTCTTCCCGGTCGGTGTCTTCCCGGTCGGTGTCTTCCCGGTCGGTGTCTT
>Ga0209747_1000229_pt1 | contig 30443 bp, 27 predicted proteins | sample BarGraNGADG00311_FD_184498 | JGI IMG/M metagenome (GOLD analysis project Ga0209747, IMG submission 184498) | Arctic peat soil microbial communities from Barrow, Alaska - Barrow Graham LP Ref core NGADG0011-311 (SPAdes) (version 2) | ecosystem: Environmental > Terrestrial > Soil > Wetlands > Peat...
GCGCGCGCCTCGAACAGGCAGTCGTCCCACGGGCGCTCGCCCGCCGGGAACTCCCCGATCACGCCGACGCGCAGGTCCCCCATCGCCGCCAGGTCCGGCCGCAGCGCGAGGACGGCGGCGGCGTCCCCGAGGACCAGGCCGAGCCAGCCCGGGCCGTTGTCCACCCACTGACTCATCACGACGTCGTCCCGGCCGATCCCCAGGCTCGCGACGGCGCAGGCGAGGGTCTCGTCATCGACCGGCCCCGTGCGCAGGGGCGGCGGGGCGGCGAACGAGATGACGTCGTCGTCCACGCGCAGCGGGACGAGGCCGACCCCACACTCCTGGGTCACCCGCGTTCCCGGGGCGGCGGCCGACCGCACCCACGCGTGTGCGGACCCCACGGTGGGGTGGCCGGCGAAGGGCAACTCGCCACCGGGGGTGAAGATGCGGAGGCGGTAGTCCGCGCGGGGATCGGTGGGCGGCAGGACGAACGTGGTCTCCGAGAGGTTGGTCCAGCGCGCGAATGCGGCCATCGCGGCGTCGGTGAGGCCCTCGGCGTCCAGCACCACGGCGACGGGATTTCCGGTGACTGGGCCGGTGGCGAAGACGTCTACCTGCATGAAACTCCGCACGCACTGCACATTACCTCCACCTATCGACGGCGGGGCGGGGCATAGCCTGAAAAGGACAGTGAACGATGTCCGCGGGCGAGACCCGCCGGCGGACCGGATGCAAGGAGGACCACATGTCCGTTGCCAAGGTCACCGAGATCTCCAGCAGTTCGACGGTGAGCTTCGAGGACGCCATCAAGCAGGGCATCGACCGCGCCTGCCAGACGCTCGACCAGGTCAAGGGCGCCTGGATCAGCGAACAGCATGTGGTGGTGGAGGCCGGCGCGATCGTCGAGTACCGCGTGAACATGAGGGTCACCTTCGTCCTGAAGTAGGCCATCAGGCGGCGTCAGGACAGCACCGGATCCCTGCGACCCTACCCGCAGGGATCCGCGCCCAGACCCTCACGCGCTCCGGCGAGTCCGTGGAGGACTTCCTCCTGCGGGCGACGCCGCGCCAGTTGCAGGTTTGCAGCGCGCCTTCCCATGCCGCGACGTCCGCCCTGGGCATCGGCGAGCACATCGTGTCCCAACTCGCGGACCGGAACGCCGCCGCGTAGGTCGCGTTCCGAGCTCCAAACGCGAGGACCTGCCGGTATCAGCAGGTCTGCAGCAGCCCGGCGGCCTGCGCCTGCGCGGTCAACCTCGCCGAGTCCGCATCGAGGGCCCGCTGTGAACGCACCTGCTGCCCCACCGCCGCGGCCTGCGCCTGCGCGGTCAGCCGCGCGGACTCCGCCGCGAGCGCACGCTGCGAACGCACCTGCAGCCCCGCTGCCGCGTCCAGCGCCTCCTCCTTCGCGATCAGCCGCGCCCGCTCCGCATCAAGGGCCCGCTGCGAACGCACGGGCGCGCCGGTGTCGCACTTGATGACTACCGGAACCGAGTTGGCAGCGTTCTGAGCGGCTGTGGCCGGGGCCGCGCTGGCCGGGGCGGCAAGGCCCCCCACGATGAGCGCCGCCGCGAACGCGGCACCCACGAATCTCCTCGGCGCGATTCCGCCCTCTCGCTCGCAGGTGATCCACCGTCCGGAACGAAGCTCCTGCACACCCACGACCTTCTCCTCCCACGCCATCCCGTCCCTGATGGACTGTTGAGACCGAATCCTGCTCGCTGAGGTAGTCCGCCCGACATAGGGCGAAAGTCCTATATCTCGGCCCGAACGCCCCGCGTGCCACAATGTGCCCATGCCCCGCCCGCCGACCTCACCACCCGTCCCGCCGAAGGCCCTCCCCGTCACCGCCGACGACGTCGCCGCCGCTGCCCGGCACCTCGAGCCGATCGTCCGTGAAACCGCGCTCGAACTCTCGCCGCGCCTGTCCGCGGCGCTCCAGCAGCCGGTGTACCTCAAGCGCGAGGACCTGCAGGTGGGCCGCTCGTACAAGGTCCGCGGCGCCTACAACCTGATCTCCTCCCTCACCCCCGCCGAGCGCGCGCTCGGGGTGGTGTGCGCCTCCGCCGGCAACCACGCCCAGGGCGTCGCGTTCGCCTGCCGCCAGTTGCGGATCCGCGGCAAGGTCTTCCTCCCCTCCACCACCCCGCGCCAGAAGCGCGCCCGCATCCAGGACATCGGCGGTCGCTGGGTGGAGCAGGTCATCACGGGTGCCGTGTTCGACGAGACGTCGGCGGCGGCGCAGGCCTTCGCGGCGTCGTCGGGCGCGATGTACGTGCCACCTTTCGACGACGCCCGCATCGTCGCAGGCCAGGGCACCGTGGCGTACGAGATCTGCGAGCAGCTGCGCGAACCGGTCGATACGGTCCTCGTACCGGTGGGCGGCGGCGGGCTGATCGCCGGCGTCGCGGTGTGGTTCAAGCACCGCTTCCCGGGCGTGCACGTGATTGGGGTGGAGCCCGCGGGGGCGGCGTCGATGCGGGCCGCGCTCGACGCCGGCGCGCCGGTCGCGCTGGCGAAGGTGGACGGGTTCGTCGACGGCGCCGCCGTGCGCCAGGTGGGGCGCGTGCCGTTCGCGGTGGTGCGGGACCTGGTGGACGACGTCGTCGCCGTGCCGGAGGGCGCGGTCTGCTCCGAGATGCTGGACCTGTACCAGACCGATGGCATCATCGCGGAGCCGGCCGGGGCGCTGGCCTCCACCGCACTGCGCGGTTACCTGCCGCGCACCCCGGAGGGGCCGGTGGTGTGCATCGTGTCCGGCGGCAACAACGACGTCTCCCGCTACGCGGACATCCTCGAGCGCTCGCTGGTGCACGAGGGGTTGCGGCACTACTTCCTGGTGACGTTCCCGCAGCAGCCCGGCGCGCTGCGGCACTTCCTCGAGGACGTGCTCACGGAGGACGAGGACATCGTGCTGTTCGAGTACGTGAAGAAGAACAACCGGGAGACCGGCCCCGCGCTCGTTGGCGTGGACCTCGCGCGCCCGGATTCGCTCCCCGGGCTCCTGCACCGGATGGCCGCGAGCCCGCTGCAGATCGAGAAGCTGGCGCCGGACTCGCCGATCTTCGAGTTCCTCCTGTAGGGGCACCGCAGATCCTGCGCCGCAAACGGCCCGGTGGCACGGCGCACCACCGCGCCGCACGTTAGCCTGTCGGATTATGGATGCTTGTGAACCAGCTCATGGCTGAGTCGTTCGCAGTCTCGCTCGACAGGGCGGTCGGGCCGTTGGTGCTCTCGCTCGACGTCGGGTCCACCGGCACGCGCGGGGGCCTCTTCGACGCCACCGGCCGGCCGATCCTCAAGACCCGGATCAAGGTGGACCACGCGTTCCGGAGCAACACCGCGGGCCGCTCCGAGATCAGCCCCGACCAGATCGTCCACGAGGTGGCGGCCGTGCTGGACGCCATCGCCGGGCCGCAGTACGCCGGCCTGATCAGGGGCGTGGCCATGGACACCTTCGCCTCCTCGCTGATCGGGGTGGACGAGGACCATGCCGCCGTCACCCCCTGCTACACCTACGCGGACTCACGCAGCGCGCCCCAGGTGGAGCAACTGCGGAAGGTGCTGGACGAGGAGGAGTTGCAGCAGCGCACGGGGACGCGCCTCCACACCTCCTACCTGCCGGGACGCCTGCGTTGGATCCAGAACACCCAACCGGACACGTTCGAACTCGTGCGGTCCTGGATGTCACTGGGCGAGTACATCTACCTTCGCCTGCTGGGCGTGCGGGGTGTGGCGGTCTCCGCCGCCGCCTGGAGCGGCCTCCTCGACCGCCGGACCGGCGAGTGGGACGACGAGCTCCTCACCAGGATCGGCGTCCGCCCGGACCAGTTCGCCCCGCCGCGCAATCCGGACGATCCGTTCACCAAGCTCCCGAAGCGCCTCCCCAGGAGGTGGCCGGGCCTCGCCGGGGCGGTCTGGTTCGCGGCCATCCCGGACGGCTTCGCCGCGAATCTCGGCTCGGGCGCGCTCGACGAGCACACGATGGCGTTCTCCGCCTCGACGTCGGGGGCCCTGCGCGTGATGGTCCCGGGAGTCCCGGACCACATCCCGGCCGGGCTGTGGTGCTACCGCATCGACGCCGACCGCTCGATGGTGGGTGGCGCGCTGAACGACGTCGGGGCCGTGGTGTCCTGGCTGGACGCCCTGACGGCGCCCCCCTTCCGCGGCTCGCGCGACGACTGGTTCGCCGGTCCGCCGCGCGACGCGTCGCCCCTGATGCTGCCCTTCCTGACCGGCGAGCGCTCCACGGGCTGGCGGGGCGACGCGCGCGCCGTCATCGCAGAGATCACCTCGAACACCGACGTCTCCGCCTTCTACCGCGGCGCCATGGAGGGCGTTGCGATGAGCTACCGCCGCGTGGTCGAGGAGCTCGAGACCGTGGCGCCCGGAGTGGAGCGGATCGTCGCAGCGGGCGGGATCACCCAGCTGATGCCGAACTGGATGACCGTGGTGGCGAGCGTGCTGGACAAGCCCGTCTTCCCCATCACCATGAAGCGGTCCACCCTGCGCGGTACCGCGCTGCTCGCCCTCGACACGCTCGCGCCCACGGTGGCGCGCGCGGAGCCCGAGGCCGGCGAACTCATCGTGCCCAACTCGCGGTGGGTGGCCGAGTACAACCGGCGCTACCAGCGCTACCTCGCCCTCTACACGGAGGTCTTCCCGTGACGGGGCATCACCAAACAGGAGGAACACCATGGGTTACGCCCTGAGCACCACGGTCGCCAAGCCCTTCGACGTGACCCTCGCGGCCACCCGGGAAGCCCTCGCCGGGCAGGGCTTCGGCGTCCTCACCGAGATCGACATGGCCGCCACGCTCAAGAAGAAGCTGGACGTCGACATCAAGCCGCAGGTGATCCTCGGGGCGTGCAACCCGCCGAGCGCGTACCAGGCGCTGCAGGCGGAGGAGTCGATCGGGCTGTTACTGCCGTGCAACGTGGTGGTGCGCGCGGTTGACGAGGGCACCACCATCGTCGAGGCGATCGACCCCGCCACGATGCACCAGCTCACCGGGAACGAGGCCATGAAGCCGGTGGCGGTTCGCATCGGCGGGATGCTGCAGGCCGCGCTGGACAGCTTGACCGCCTGACGAGCGGGACAGGTCGACCGGCGCGCGGCGTCGTCGTCAGTCCAGGCAAAACTCGTTGCCCTCGGGGTCCTGCATCACGATGAACCCGCCCGACTTCCAGTCCGGCTCGAACCGGCGGAAACGCGAGGCACCCAGCGCGATGAGTCGCGCACACTCGGCCTCGAGCGCGGCCATGCGCGCATCGCCGCGCAGGCCCACGGCGGCACGGATGTCCAGGTGCACCCGGTTCTTGGCGGTCTTGGCCTCCGGCACCCGCTGGAAGTAGAGCCGGGGGCCCTTGCCGCTCGGATCGTGGAGGGCGGAGGCGCTGTTCCACTCCTCCTCCGGCACGCCGCGGTCCTTGAGGAAGGCGGGCCAGGAGTCGAAGCCCTCCGGCGGGGCGTCGATCTCGTAGCCGAGAGCAGCGGCCCAGAAGTGGGCGAGGGCGTCCGGGTCGTGGGCGTCAAAGGTCACCTGGAAGGCGCGTGGTTCCATGTGCAGGAGCCTCCCACAGGAGCGACGAGGACGCGCGCCGACGGCTTCCAAGGGGCGCCGCGCCCTATGCCACGACCGGCCCCGGATCCCCGCCGGCGGCGCCGTCGGCCCGCACCTTCTCGGCCGCGTGCCGCTCGGTCGGCCCCGTGACCCGCACGTACGGCCGCCGGCGCAGGGAGTACCGCACCTCCACGTGCCACGACCGGCCCACCCAGAGCGCGGCCACCACGGCCACCAGGATCGACGCGATCGCGCCCACCCCCACGGACCAGCGCGGCCCCCACGCCTCGGCCACCCACCCCACCAGTGGCGAGCCGATCGGCGTCGTCCCGAGGAACACCATCATGTAGAGGCTCATCACGCGGCCGCGCATCGCAGGCTCGGTGGTCATCTGCACGGTGGCGTTGGCGGAGGTCATCATGGTCAGCGACGTCAACCCCACCAACACGCAGCTCAGGGCATACAGCTCCCACGTGGGCGCCAGCGCCATCAACCCGGAGGCTATCCCGAACGCGAAGGCCGCCGCGATCACGATCCGCACCCGCGGGTGCTTGCGCCGGGCGGCAAGAAGCGCCCCGGTGAGCGATCCGATCGCCAGCACCGAGCCCAGGATGCCGTAGTCCTCCGCGCCCTTGCCGAACACCTCGGTGGCCATCACCGCCGAGGTGAGCTGGAAGTTGAGGCCGAGGGCCCCCACCACGCTCACCACGAGCATGATCACGAGGATGTCGCTGCGTCCCCGCACATAGGCGAGGCCCTCGCGCACCTGGCCGCGCCCCCGGGGCGCGTGCGGCAGCGCTTGCAGCTCGCCCTGGCGCATCAGCACGAGGCTGATGATCGTGGCGGCGAACGTGACCGCGTTGATCACGAACACCCAGCCCGTGCCGACGGCGGCGATCAGGAATCCCGCGATCGCCGGTCCCAGCAGGCGTGCGATGTTGAACGACGTCGAGTTGAGGCCCACCGCGTTCGGCAACGACTCCGGCGGCACCATCTCGCCGACGAAGGTCTGCCGGGCGGGCGCGTCGAAGGCGGCCACCACCCCGAGGAGGAACGCGAACACGTAGACGTGCCAGAGTTCCGCCACGCCCGCGACGACGATCGCGCCGAGCACGCCCGCCAGCACGCCGAGGAGGGTCTGCGTGGCGATGAGCAGCTTTCGCAGCGGTAGCCGGTCCGCGAGCACGCCGGCGTAAGGACTGAACAGCAGGACCGGCAGGAACTGCAGGCCGATGACCACGCCCACCGCGGAGCCGTCGTTGTCCGTGAGCACGGTGAGGACCAGCCAGCTCTGCGCCACGCGCTGCATCCACGTGCCCACGTTCGCCACAAGCGCGCCGATGAACCACAGGCGGTAGTTGAAGTAGCGCAGGGAGTCGAAGGTGCGGCTCATTGGTCGGTCATCCGCCGCAGGATCTCGGCCGCCCGGCCGACGACCTCCCGTTCCTCGGGGGTCAGCTTGGCAAGTCCCTTGTTGAGCCACGCGTTGCGCCGGCGCTTCGTCTCGCACACGACGTCGCGGCCCGCATCCGTCAGCGTGACGACCACCTGACGGCCGTCGGAGGGGTGCTTCGAGCGCGCAACGAGCCCGGCCTCCTCGAGCGCGGCCACGGTGCGCGTCATCGAGGGAGCCTGGACCCGCTCATGCTCGGCAAGGTCGCCGGGGCTCATCGGGCCGAGGTGATGGAGGCACGCGAGCACCCCATACTGGGACTCGGTGCACGCCGAGACGTTCTCGCTGCGGAGCCGGCGCGAGAGCCGCAGGGTGGCGATCCGCAGGTTGGTGGCGAGGTCCGGCGCGGGGCCCGGCGGCGCGGCGCGAGTCGCCGTCGAAGTGGCGAGAGGGGCCGCCGTCGCGCCGGACGGGGCGTGCATGGATGCTGCGGCAGGATCGTTCATGGCAGTTGCTTAGTTTATCTCATTACCTTTGCTAAGCACATGCGCTGGAGATACGACGGGAAGATATACACGGACGAAGCCGTGTATATCTTCCCGTCGCTGTCCCAGTCACCCCTCGGCGAATGGCGACGGCTTGGTATACAACACCCGATGGCAACTGCTGGAGCGTATCGGTTGCCAGCCGGGAGGGGCCGCGCGCGAACCGGGGGGCCGCGCGCCAATTGGAACTACGTGCGAAGTTGAGCGCCACACCATTCGCCGGGGACCACAACGGCGCCCACACGATCGTGCGGGCGCCGATGGTGACCTCGACGCGCGAACTACCGCTTCACGCGGGCGTTGCCCTTCCAGATCGCCCAGACCTGCTCCTCGTCGGCGGGTGCGCCGTAGTCCAGGATCGAGGTGGCTGCGAGCGCGCCCGTGGCCCACCCGAACTGCGCGCACTGCTCCACGGACCAGCCCTTGAGGATGCCCCACAGGACGCCGCCCACGGAGCCGTCGCCGCCACCGATGCGGTCGATGACGTCAATGTCGCGCAGCGGGCAGACCACGAACTCGCCCTCGCCCCACAGGACCATGCCCCACTTGTGGTGGTTCGCGGAGACGACCTCACGCAATGAGGTGCCGATGTACTTGGCCTCGGGATAGGCCGCCTCGACGCGCCCGATCATGGCCTTGAAGTCCTCGATCTTCTCGTCGATGGACTTGCCGCCGGCCTCCGGGCCCTCGATACCGAGGCAGAGCTGGAAGTCCTCCTCGTTGCCGTACAGGATGTCGCAGACCTCGGCGATGTCATGGAATGCCTGGGTCAGCTCCTCCTCGCGGCCCTTCCAGAACGACGCGCGGTAGTTGAGGTCCATGGCGATGACGGTGCCGTGCTTCTTCGCGGCCTTCGCCAGTTCCACGCAGAAATTCGAGGTCTTCGGGGACAGTGCCGCGATCACACCGGACATGTGGAGGATCTTGACCCCCTCCTCGCCGAAGATGCGGTCCAGGTCGAAGTCCTCCACGGACAGCTCACGGCCCACCTCGCCGGAGCGGTCGTTCCACACGCGCGGGCCGCGGCCACCGAAGCCGGAGTCGGCGATGTTGAACTGGTGGCGCAGGCCCCAGGCGTCGCCCTGCGGGAGGTCCGGGCCCTCGTACGCCATGTGGCGGGCGAGCAGGTTGGACTTGATCAGCGCGGAGATCGGCGAGCCCTCGACGAACGCGGTGAGCACCTTGGTGGGTTCACCAAGGTAGGAGACCACACTCGCCACGTTGGTCTCGGCGCTCGTGACCTGCATGAAGAAGTTCTGGGAGGTGTGCACGGGCTGGCGGTTCTCGGGAGTGATGCGCACACCAATGGAGGTGGGCACCACAACTCCCCACTTGGCGTCCTCGCGGAGCTTCATGTTTTCCCTTTCCTCTGGACTCGACGTCGAGCCTGTCATGCCTGGAGGGAGGGGTCGAGCCGCTCAACCCCCCGACGTCGCCGAGTCTATGCATCCGGTCACTCCCCGGTGGGTTCTTTGCCGCAGTTGCCACCCCCGCCGGCGAGGGTCCACGCTAGAGGTCATCCAGCACCACATGGAGGAATCATGAACCACCGCGTCCACCCGAGCCCGGTCGGCCCGCTCACCCTCGTGTTCGACGACGACGGCGCCCTCACCGGCCTCTACATGCTGCACCAGCGCCACCTGCCCGACCCCGCCGCGTTCGGTGACCCCGACGATTCCCTGGGTGACGACGTCGTCCGCCAGCTCGACGAGTACTTCGCCGGCGAGCGCACCGCATTCGACCTCCCGCAGGCCCCCCGCGGCACCGAGTTCCAGCGCAGCGTCTGGCACGAACTGGAGAAGATCCCCTACGGCCGGACCAGCAGCTACGGCGCACTGGCCACCACCCTGGGCATGCCGGGGGCGGCGCGCGCCGTCGGGGCGGCGACGGGGCGGAACCCGCTACCAATCATCGTCCCGTGCCACCGCCTGGTGGGATCGGGCGGGGCCCTCACGGGCTACGCCGGGGGCCTCGAGGTCAAGACCGCACTGCTGGGCCTGGAGGCGCAGCACGTCGAGCCGGACGCGCAGCACGCGGAGCTCGAGTCACACCCGTCGCCCCCACGCGGCTAGGCTGGAGGGCAACCCCGAGGAGCGCACCATGCAGGACCCGATTCTCACGGAGCTCCACCTCGCCGGCGGCGCGGCGAAGCTCCAACAGCGGCCCGCGAGCCTGTGGGCCGTTCACCTGAAGCGCACCTTCGCGGCCACCCCGGCCGAACTGTGGCCGTGGATCACCCAGCCCGACCGCCTCGTCCTGTGGTCCCCGGTAGTCCCGGACCGCCCGCTCGACACCCCCGGGACCGCGCACGCCCGCGAGGACGACGGCGCGCCGGTGGTGGCCTGCGACGTCGTCCAGGTGCAGGAGCACCGGCTGCTGCGGCACCGCTGGGGCCGGGACACCCTCTCGTGGGGCCTCACGGCGGCGGACGGCGGCACGGAGCTGAGCCTCGAGGACGAGGTGGACACCGTCAATGGCGGCGCGGCGGTGGGCGCCGGCTGGGATGTCTGCCTGGCCACCCTCGCCTGCCTCCTGCGAGGCGACGATGTGCGCCGCGTCGTCGGGGACGACGCGATGTCCTACGGCTGGGAACAGCTGCGGGACGTCTACCTCGCCTCGTGGGAGCAGCCGCCGACCGACTGACCCGGTCAGGAGGGTTGCGCCACCGCCGGAGGCGCGACCGCCCCGATGACCTGCCACGCCGCGAACCCGGTCCGGCTGAGGTGCAGGTGGGCCACGAGGGTGGCGCCGTCGGCGGACGTGACCGTGCAGGTGGCACGCGTGCCCTCCGGCGCCCCGGCGAGTGGCGAGGTGCACGCCCCCACGGCGAGCGGGCCGCCCCCCGCGGCCGACGACGCCTGCACCAGCCCGAGGAGCGCGCCGGCGGCGTCGGGGGTCGCCAGCTCCGCGAGCTTCGGGGCGTCACCCGCGACGGCGGCGCCCAGGGCCTGCTCGGCGGTGGGACGTTCGGCGGTGAGTTCGAGGTTCCGGACCTGGAGTTCGCCGTCGACGAGGCTGAGTTCCACCGTCCCGTCCACCCGCCCGCAGCACCCGACCTCGGCCGGGGCATAGGTGTCCAGGAAACGGACGTGGACCACGCCGCGGGAGATGCTGAGGGACTCGACGGACTGCCGTCCGGGCGCGAGGTCAGAGAGGACCACGTGGCCGAGGTACGTGGGCCCGGGACCGTACAGCACCACGGCTTCGGGCCACCCCACGCCGCCCTTGTCGCAGTACACCGCGACCGCGGCACCCACCCCCGGCTCCTGCCCGATCTGCCCGTAGGCCACCCGCCCGGCGGGGATCCGGCCGGACTCGTCCACGAACACCCACACGACCCCATCACCTTCCGGGATCCCGGGGAGCATCCCGTCCACGAGCGTCCCGGCCGGGTGCCCGCAGAGCGAGGGGACGGCAGCGGCGAGGAGGTCCGCCTGCGTCACACGTTCGACCGGCGCCGACGTGGGCTCCACCGGTGCGGCGTCCCTGTCGTGGAGGGCGGACCAGGGGTCCTTGGGGAAGGGCGCCCCGGCGGCGGTCACTGCCGTGCCCCCGTCCGCGCGCACGAAGCCGATCTGGAGGGGGGCCACCGCGACGAGCAGCACGCACACCAACGCCGCCACCGCCGCCACCGCCGCCACCGCCGCCCGGGGCGCGCCTCGGCGACTGGATCTCACGCTGGGAACCGTTGTCAGCCGCGGCCGAGGGCGACGCCGCGGTCCGCGAGGAACGTGGTTGGATCGACCGCCGTCGTCCCGTTGTCCCGGTTGGTCTCGAAGTGCAGGTGGCAGCCGGTGGAGTTCCCCGCCCCTCCGGGGTCCAGGGTGGAATCGCCGCCGACACTCGCGAGCTGCTGCCCGCGTGTCACCGTGGCACCCACCGAGACGAGCACGGTCCCGCTGAGGAGGTGCCCGTAGCGGGTCAGCACGCCGTCGCCGTGGTAGACCACCACCTGGTTGCCAGTGCGACCCTGCAGGCCGCCGCCGGCCCAGACGACGATGCCATCGGCCGCGGCGGTGACGGGGGTGCCGCACTTCGCGGCGACGTCGGTCCCGGTGTGCTGGGCCGTGACGCCCAACACCGGGTGGACCCGGTAGCCGAACGGGGAGGTGATCCGGCCCACAAGCGGGTTCGCCCACGCCGCCGTGCCGTTGCTCAGGGCGCCGAACGCAGTCACGCACGGCCTCATGGTGGCGGTCACGGCCCCGGTGGAGAGCGTCCGCACCATCTCGGAGGCCTGGTCCCAGTAGCCCGCGTAGACGTTGGGATCCTCCCCGCGCTGCACCGCATCGGCGGCAAGGGTCGGCTCCATCGCGTCCCAGCCCGGGATCGTCACGAGCTTGGCGTAGAAGTTCCGCGCGGAGGTCGCCGGGTCCGCCCGGTCCGCACGCGTGCCCCACTTGCCGCCCGCGCCCTGCTGGAAGAGCCCGGCACTGTCCGGCCCCACCTTGACGTCCTCGTCAACGGGGCTCAAACCGCTCTCCGCGATTGCGGTCATCACCGCGATGACCTGGCCGCGCTCCGGGACACCGAGTTCGAGGCCCACGCCCACCAGGATCGCGGCGTTCACCACCTGGTCGTCGACGAACGAGCCCACACTCGCCGGGACGAGTTCCGAGTTGATGGTGACGACGGCGGCTTCCGTTGCCGCGTTCGCCTCACAGCGGGCCTCGGCCGTGTTGATCTTGATCAGCGCGGCCATCATCGCGCCGCCCCCCGTGGTGATCGACGACGCCCTGACCGCCTTCCCCACGACGGCGGTGAGGGTGCTGGTGGTGGTGGTGGTGTCGAAGGTGGTGGGTTCCAGGGTGCTCCGGAAGGTGGACGACGGCGACGGCAGCGTGGTGGGAGTGCTCGACGACGACGAGGTGGCCGTCGGGGACGGTGTCGTCGTCGGGGTGGCCGAGGGCGAGGTGGCCGTGGGGGAGGGCGCCGGCGTGGTCGGCGAGGGCGAGGGCGTCGGCGTCGGGACGGGTTCGGTGGTGGGGTCGGGCGTCGGCGTGGGGTCAGGCGTCGGCGTGGGGTCGGGCGTCGGCGTGGGGTCGGGTGTCGGCGTGGGATCCGGTGTCGGCGTGGGATCCGGTGTCGGCTCGACGGTGGTGGGGGTCGGGGTGGGGTCGTCGAGGGCGGCCGCGGGCAGCACGGGGACGAGGAAAGCCATAACGGCGCCAAGGATCAAAGCGCTCATACGCGGGCCTGTGGGTCTCCGGTGCATCACCGTCACCTCCTCCCGAGGGGTCACCGTCTCCCGCGGGCACACTCCCACGGAAACCGGGGAGGGTGGGGCGGGATTCAGTTCGCTGGCCCTGACGATTCTAGTTGCATTGTGCGGCCTTTGCACAGGCACTACGAAGCCTCACATTTCTGCCCGGCTCCGCCGCCGTGATGCTGGAAACTCGTGGAAACCGATTGCCGCAACCCCGAGAGTGCAGTTGGCTTGGCGTGGAGCCACGCAAAGGAGCGCACTACATGGTCGCCCTGACCGCCATGCCCTTCAGGACCACCTCGACACAGATCATCCCGATACCGACCAGCTCGATACGCAAGGAGACAGACTCAATGGCTGACATGCCCGCTGCCGCGCAAGTGCTCGTCGATTTCACGCCCACCAAGGATTTCTTCGCCGGTATCGATTCAGACGGCTGTGCGATGGACGCGATGGACATCAAGCACTACGAGTGCTTCACCCCGTCCTACATCAAGTACTGGGACCTCCAGCCGATCTCGACGCTCGCCCGCGAGACCGCGCTCTTCGTCAACCTGCACTCGATCACGCGCGGACTGAACCGCTGGCTCGCGCTGCGTCAGCTCCTCGACCTCCTCCGCGACCGCGTGGAAGTGGCCGAGCGCGGCGTCACCATCCCGGATTACCCGGAACTCACCGAGTTCATCGACTCCGACTTCCCGCTCTCCGACAAGGGCATCGCCGCCTTCGCGGTGGCCCACCCGTCGGAGACGATCGACCGCGCCATCCGCTGGGGCAACGGCGTGAACGCCATGATCGCCGACATGGTGCACGGCTGCGGCCCGTTCCCCGGCGTGCGTGAGGCCATGCAGGCCATGTACCCCGACGTGGACGAGATGACCGTCTCCGCCACCCCGCTCCACGCGCTGGAGAAGGAGTGGAACGAGCACGGCCTCGCCGACTACATGCAGGTGATCGCCGGCCAGGAGATGGGCTCGAAGGCGCAGCACGTGCAGTACGCCGCCAACGGCAAGTACCCGGAGAACCACATCCTCCTCATCGGCGACGCCCCCGGCGACCGCGACGCGTCCTACACCGCCGGCTGCCTCTACTACCCGATCAACCCGGGCCACGAGAAGGCCTCCTGGGCGCGTTTCAAGGACGAGGCCCTCGGGAAGTTCCTCGACGGGACCTTCGCGGGCGACTACCAGAAGGACCTCATCGAGGAGTTCGAGAGCTACCTCCCCGACACCCTGCCGTGGGCGACCATCTCCGGCGAGACCAAGGTGAAGATGCCCAAGGTCAAGAGCTGACCCGGCAGCCCTGAACTCCGTGCCCCTCGCGGAGCATGCGCCGATATGCCGCGGGGAGCACGTTGATGCCCGAACCGTCGGCTCCCGGACCTATGACGTGCCGCGCACGCTCCACGCCGTGTCCAGCGGGAGCGGGTCCACCACGAAGGCCTCCCAGCCGTCGAGGCCCGCGAACCACTCCACGCCGTCGCGCCCGGCCACCACCAGCGCCGTCGACAGCACCTCCGCCAGGCCGGCGTCCGGCCCGATCACGGAGGCGGACCGTGCTCCCCGCGCGGGCTTCCCCGTGCGCGGGTCCACGATGTGCGCCCCGCGCTCGTAGGGACCGGACGTGGCCACCGCGCCGTCGCCGGGCTCGACGGTGCGGACCACGCTGTGGGCGTCGTCGGGATGGCGGATCCCGACACGCCACGGCTCGGCCGGGCCGGCCAGGCCGCGCGTGACGACGTCGCCGCCCGCGTTGACGCACACGTTCGCCAGCCCGCGCCGCCCCAGCCGGCCGGCCACCTTCTCGGCGGCCCAGCCCTTCACGTAACCGGACGGGTCGAAGCCGCCGGGGACGGCCCACGGATCGAAGGCGCCGTCGGTGAGCTCCCGCGCCGCCCGGCACTTCTCGATCACGCCGAGCACCGCCCACTCGATCCCGTCCCGCATGGACAGGTCCGCCTCGGAGCGCCGGCCGGTGCGCAGCGCGGTGACGAGGGTGTCCGGCCGGTGCGTGGAGAAGACGCGGTCCACCCAGTGCATGTACTCCACCGCGTCCTCGACGGCGTCCCGGACGAACTCGTCCTCCGGGAGTCGCTCGTCCACCTCGCGGATGTCGATGGTCACCGCGGTGCCCCAGATCATCTCCAGGTGCCGGTAGGAACGGCCGTGCGGCCGCAGCATCTCGACGCGGGGTTCCGGGCCGGCGGTCGCGTTCACAACCCCACCTGGTCGAGGATCGACTGCAGCGAGTACTTGAAGCCGGCCGACGTGTAGGTGGCACCCGAGATCGAGTTGACCTGCGCGGACTGCGCGGCCAGCGCCTCCACCACGAGTTGCGGGGCGGCCCGGTTGTTGATGCCCTGGGAATGGCGGTCCGCGGGCAGCGAGATCCAGCTGATGTCAACGATCTCGCCGTTCGCGATAGTGGCCTCCACCTGCATCGGGCCGTACGGAGTCGAGTACACCGCCCCGGTGTAGGTGGCCGTGCTGGCCGTGGCCGCCGGCGCGGCGGCAGTGGACGGCGCGGTGGTGGCCGACGCCGCGGTGTCATCGGAATCGTCCGAGGTGGTGTCATCCTCGTCGTCGGACCCCGTGGTCACGGTCGGGTCCGTGGTGGCGCCGCTCGCGTCGCTGGGCGACACCAGGCCGGTCGCCGCGGCCGGGGCGACTTCGGTGGTGGGGTTGAGGACGAGGACTCCGGCCACGCCGGCGAGGGTTGCCGCGACGATGGCGCCGCTCTTGATGGTGCTCATGGTGCTCCTCAGAGGTTGAATTCTTCGTGGTGGATACGGTCGGGGTCCGCGCCCAGCTCACGTGCGGACCGCTCGACCAGCTGGTTGAGGGACTCGGGGCCGCAGACGAACACGTCCGCGTCCGAGAGGGGGCCGACAAGGGAGTACAGGTGGTCCGCCGTGAGCGGGTAGGTGGTGCGCGAGCCCGCCATCAGGTGCACACGGACACGGTTGGGACGGGCAAGTCCGCGCAGTTCTTGCGCAAGCGCGAGATCCTGCGGATTCGACGCGCGATAGATGACGTCCACCGGCAGGTGCGCACCAAGTGTGTCCACCAGCGTACGGATCGGGGCGATCCCGGCACCGGCGGCCACGAGAACCACCCGCGAGCCGCGCACCCGGACGGGCGTGGTGGCACCGTACGGCCCTTCCACCAGCACCCTGGTGCCCACCGGGACATCCGCGAGGGCGGTGGACGCGTCACCCAGCGCCTTGACGGTGAGGCGCATCATCCCCTGGCGCGGCAGGCCGGAGAGGGAGTAGGGGTGCGCCTCGTACCGCAGGCCGGGGTGGAGGAAGCGCCAGTTGAAGAACTGGCCGGGCTGCACGCCGAGGGCGCGCAGGTTCCGCCCGCTCACCAGCACGCTCACCATGTCGGGGGTCTCGCGGACCACCGCGGCCACGCGCAGGTCGTGGCGCCACGAGCGCCGCAGGGGCACGAGCACACGGAACCACAGGATCGAACCGAAGGTCGCCACGTAGAGCGCCACCCACAGCGCCCGGGCCCAGCCCGTCATGAACGGGCCGCCGGCGGTGATCTGGTGTGCGAACGCGAGGGCGATGCCGAGGTAGGTGTAGAGGTGGATGGTCCACCAGGTCTCGTGCCGCATGCGCGAGCGGGCATGCCGCCATGACGTCAGACCCGCCAGCACCAGCGCCGCCAGGCCGGCGGTCGCGGGCAGGATCCAGGGGGTGGTCGTGTTGAGTGACCACAGCTCGCTCCACCAGGAGACCACGGCGGTGCGGGCGTAGCTCGCCACCACCAGCACGACGTGTGCTGCCACCAGTGAGAGCGCCCACGGGGCGATCCGCTTGTGGGCGACGACCAGCCGGTCCTGTCCGATGGCCCGCTCGAGCACGGGCAGGCGCGCGATCAGCACCAGCAGGATCAGGACGCCGTACGTGCCGACCACGGCGGCCAGCACGGACGCCGCCCACAGGAGGTCGGCCAGCGTGGAGCCGAGGGGCCAGATGGCCTGGAAGGTCAGCCCGAGGGCAACCCCTCCGACCAGCCCCACGGCGGCGAGCGCGGTGTTCGCCGTGCGCTGCTGCCGGGCACGGAGTGCGGCGAGGCCTTCGGCCCAGGATGCGGTGTGGGGCGCGGTGTACGGCTCGGTGTTGGAACGTGAGCGCGTGCGCGACGGTTCCACCGCGGTGGCCGGATTGCCGGGGTACATGAGTGCCATGTCCTCACGCTGGCAGCGGAGCCTGTGGGTCTCCTGTGAGAACTGGTGGGTGCCGCCTGTGAGCGCCGTTCCCACTCCGGTGGGCGGCTGGACCTCGTGGCCATACTCTGAGGACGTGACGAGGACCTCTCGGCTCGAGACCCGATGAGGGCCGAGCTCTGGCCGGATGCGGACGCCGATTGGCGGGCCGCCGCGGCGATGCGCACCGTGCCCCGGGAGGCGTTCCTGCCACGGTGGGAGCGCCGCTTCGCCGGGGCGGACCTGCCGATCGCGATCGGGTACGGTGCCACCAACTCCCAGCCGAGCACCGTGCAGACCATGCTCGCGCTGCTGGACGTGTACCCCGGGGACAGGGTGCTCGACGTCGGGGCGGGCTCCGGGTGGACCACCAGGATCCTCGCGCACCTGGCCGGGCCGGAGGGGGAGGTGATCGGCGTCGAGATCGTGCCGGAACTGGTGGAGATGGCGCGCGAGAACCTGGAGGCGGTCGGCCTGGACGACGCCCCCGGCGCGCGCGCCCGGATGATCCGGGCCGACGGCGATGCTCTCGGGGCGCCGTCGCTCGCCCCCTTCGACAGGATCCTCGTCTCCGCGGACGCCGGCTTCGTGCCCCGCGAGCTCGCGGAGCAGCTCGAGGAGGGTGGGCGCATGGTCCTGCCCGCCGCCGCGCGAATGGTCGTGGTGGAGCGGCACGGCGATGACTTCGCGATCCGGCGGGCCGTGGGCGGCTACAGCTTCGTGCCCCTGCGGGTGGTGCGCCGCCCCGGTGATGCCCTCCCCTTCTGATCGCCCTCTCCGCCTGATCGCCCGTGGACCGGTGCCCGGCCGGCGCAGGGGACGCGCGGCTCGACAACCGCGCAATCCTGACGGCCCGAGCAGCACCGGGATGCCACACAATGGGCTCATGGAAGCCAGGACGCCCCGCATCACCGTTGTCGGGTCCCTGAATCAGGACATCACCGTGACCGTGAGTCGATTCCCCGAACCCGGGGAGACGCTGATCGGCACCTCGGTCAGCTACCGCCTGGGCGGAAAGGGGGCGAACCAGGCGGTCGCCGCCGCACGCGCGGGCGCGGAGGTCTGGTTCGTGGGCAGGGTCGGCGGTGACGCCGCCGGCCTCACCCTGCGTCAATCGCTCCGGGACTTCGGCGTCCGCGACGAACTCCTCGCCGTCGATCGCGGTGTCCCGACGGGCACCGCGCACATCACGGTCGACGCCAACGGGGAGAACGAGATCATCGTCGTCCCGGGGGCGAACGGCGTCGTCGACCTGTCCGGGCTGCGAGAGGGGCATCCGGCCCGCGACGCGGACGTCTTCGTGACCCAGGGCGAGGTGCCGCCCGCGACCGTCGCGGCGGTGGCCGAACTCGGACGCGCCCGTGGTGCGGAGGTCGTCCTCAACCTCGCCCCGGCAATAGCGCTTCCGGCCGCGGTGTTCGAGGGCCTCGGTGTGCTCGTGGTCAACGAGTCCGAGGCCGGCCTCGTGCTGGGGGAGGAAGCTCCCGCGTCGGTCGACGCCGCGCTTGCCACCGCGTCGCGCCTCCTCGGCCTCGGCGTCCGGCGCGCGGTGATCACCCTCGGCAGGCTCGGAGCCGTCTTCGTAGTCGCAGGGGAAGCGGGCACGACCAGCGGCCACGTCCCCGCGCCGTCCGCGGCGCGAGTGGTGGACACGACAGGCGCGGGCGACGCCGCGGTCGGGGTCCTCGCGGCCGCACTCGCGACGGGTCTCCCTTTCGATGCCTGTGTGGCGGCAGGAGTGCGGGCAGGTTCAGCGGCCGTCGGGTACCCGGGCGCCGCCTCGGGCTATCCCGCCTTCTCGCTGGCTGCTGAGCCCACCTGAACTGCCGGAGGCGGAGCGCCCGTGAACGCTCAGTCAACGTTCGCGAACCACGGCAGGAACCACTGCACCAGCGGCCCCACCCCGAACGCGAACAGGACCGTCCCCACCCCGATCGTGCCGCCGAGGAGGAAGCCCACCACCAGCGCGATCACCTCGATCGAGGTCCGCGCCATCCGGACGGAGGCGCCACGGCGCGCGAGGCCGGTCATGAGCCCGTCGCGCGGGCCGGGGCCGAGGTTGGCCCCGATGTAGATCGCGGTGCCGAGCGCAAAGCCCACGGTCCCAGCCACCATCACAGCGGACCGTAGCACGAGGCCGTCGAAGTCCGGGAGCACGGCGAGCCCGACGTCCACGAACACCCCCACCAGCACCGCGTTGACCACGGTCCCGATCCCGGGCCTCTCGCGCAGGGGAATCCACAGCAGCAGCACCAGGAGCGAGACCGCCACGATCAACGAGCCGATCGGCTTGTCGAAGGCCCGCGCCAGCCCCTGGTGGAACACATCCCAGCCGGGAAGTCCCAGGTTCGCCTGAACGAGCGCGGCCACACTGATACCTTGAATGAGGTTCCCCGCCACGAGTTGGAGGAGGCGGCGCAGGAACTTCACGCCCACGAGCATGCCAGAGCCGGCACGCTCGCTCCCAACGCAGGGCCGAGGGCTGACCAGGGAAGGTGACCATGTCGGAATCCGCGCAGCGCTCGCTCCTGATCCGCAACGTCCGGATGGTCCCCGTGGGGATCGACCGCCGCGGCCACACCCCGGACCACACCACCGTCCCCCGGCGCCCGGTGGACCTTCGCATCCGTGACGGCGTCGTCGCGGAGATCGGGCCGGGCCTCGCGCGCGCGGGCGAGGACGAGTACGACGCCGACATGCGGTTCGCCGCCCCCGGCCTGTGGGACGCACACGTGCACTGGGACCAGTGGGCCCAGACCCTCACCCGCGTGGACGTGAGCGGGTCCGCGAGCGCGGACGACCTCGTCGCCATCCTGGCCCGCGAGCTGCCGCACCGCCCCGACGACGGCGCCACGGTGTTCGGCTTCGGCCACCGGTCGGCGTTGTGGCCGGCGCCAGCGACCGTGGCGCAACTCGACGCCGTCAGCGACGGCCGGCCCGTGGTGCTCATCTCCGGCGACGCCCACAACGGCTGGCTGAACTCCCGCGCGCTCGAAATCCTCGGCCTGTCCCCGCGAGAGGGCGTGATGGAGGAGCGCGAGTGGTTCGATACCCTCGCCCGCCTGGACGAACTCCCCGGCGCGCGTGCGCAGGCGGCGGCCGGCGCCGCGGGGGCGTTCGAGCTGGCGGCCCGGAAGGGCGTGGTGGGGATCGTGGACATGGAGTTCGGGGCGCCGTTCCTGGCCTGGCCGGGGCGTGTGTCCGCGGGCGCCACCGGGCTGCGGGTGCGTGCCGCCACCTACCCGGACCACCTCGACGCGGCGATCGCGGCGCGGCTGCGGACCGGGCAGGCGCTGGAGGGCGGCGCGGGCCTGGTGAGGATGGGGCCGTTGAAGATCATCTCGGACGGGTCGCTGAACACCCGCACGGCCCGCTGCGTTGACCCGTACCCGGACGCCCACGGTCTGGCGGACCCGTATGGGGTCACCAACTACGAGCAGGACGAGCTGACCGAGCTGCTCGCGCGCGCCCACGCGCACGGCATCGAGGCGGCGGTGCACGCGATCGGCGACGCCGCGGTCGGCTCGGCGATCGACGCCTTCGCGGCCACCGGTGCGCGTGGGTCGATCGAACACCTCCAACTGCTCGCGTACCGCGACATCCCGCGCCTGGCGAAGTACGGCCTGACCGCGTCGATGCAGCCCGCGCACCTGCTCGATGACCGGGACGTCACCGCGCGGGTGTGGCCGGACCGCAAGAACCGGTGCTTCATGACGTATTCGCTGATCGCGGAGGGGATCACGGTGGCGCTGGGCTCGGACGCGCCGGTCTCGCCGCTGGACCCGTGGCTGGCGATGTCGGCGGCGGTGTTCCGCAGCGCGGACGAGCGCACCCAATGGAACTCCACCGAGGCGATCACCGCCGCGCAGGCCTTCGCCTGCTCCACCGACGGCCGGGGCACGCTGGCGCCGGGCGCCCCCGGGGATGTGATCCTGCTCGAGGCGGACCCCACCGAGGAGCTCGGCGACGCCCGGGACATGGGTGTCATGCTGGGCGGCATGGTGGTGGACATGACCGTGGTGGACGGCCGGGTCACGCACCTGGACCTCTGACCGCCGTCGCCCTCCGGGCGCCACCCGCAAAAGGTGCGACGAAGGTCCTCGCATGTTCGCTCCCCATGGGGTGTGATAGGTGGATGAACTCAAAGACGAGCGGGGGCTCCGCGGCCCCTGAAGTACGCAATGTTGTCCTTGTTGGCCCCGGCGGCTCCGGGAAGACCACGCTGATCGAGACCTTGCTGAACAGGGTCGGCGTGATCAACCGTACGGGCCGCGTGGAGGACGGGAACACCGTCACGGACTTCGAGGACGTCGAGAAGCGCCTGCACTACTCCGTGAACCTGGCCGTCGCCTCGGTGGACATCTCCGACCCCGACCTCATCGGTGACCTCGGCACCGTTCGCCTGAACCTGCTGGACGCCCCGGGCAACCCCGACTTCGTCGGCGAGCTGCGCGCGGGCCTGCGCGGCGCCGACGCCGCCCTGTTCGTCATCTCCGCCGTCGACGGCATCGACGGCGCCACCCGCCGGGTGTGGGACGAGTGCGCCGCGGCCGGCGCCCCCCGCGCCATCGTGGTCACCGACGTCGACGAACCGCGCGCGAACTTCGACGCGACGCTCGAGGAGCTGCAGCGAGTCTTCGGGGATGGGGTGCACGCCCTCTACCTGCCGTACAAGGCGAACGACCCGGCGAACGCGCGGGTCATCTCGGTGTCGCGGGCCCAGATCGTGGAGGGCATCGGGTCCAGCATGAAACTGACCCCGCTGGACCCGGATGACCAGGACAGCGTGGAGGAGTTGCGCGCCCGCCTGATCGAGGACGTCATCACGGAGTCCGGTGACGAGGACCTCATGGAGAAGTACCTCGAGGGCGAGGAACTCGGCTTCCTGACCCTCTCCGCCGACCTCGCGAAGGCCATCGGGCACGCGGACTTCTTCCCGGTGCTGCCGATCGTGGCCACCACCGGCCTCGGCGTCCCGCGGTTGCTGCGCGTCATGTGCGTGGGCTTCCCCTCGCCCGCGGACCACGTGCTGCCCACCATCTACTCCCCCGCGGGCGCCGAGCGCGCGCCGCTCACCCACTCGGTGGACGAACCGCTGGTGGCCGCCGTCATCAAGACCACCACGGACCCGTTCGTGGGCCGCGTCTCGGTGGTGCGCGTCTACTCCGGCGTGCTGCGCTCCGACCAGATGGTGCACATCTCCGGCCACCTGTCCCAGTTCTCCGGTAAGCCCGCGAACCCGCAGTGGCACGCCGATCACGACGACGAGGAGCGCGTCGGCGCCCTCGGCCGGCCATTGGGTGGGTCCCAGGTGCCGGTGGACAAGGCCGTGGCGGGTGAGGTGGTCACCGTGGCGCGGCTGACCAAGGCGGAGACGGGCGACACCCTCTCCGACCCGGCGAACCCTGCCGTCATCACCCCGTGGACGATGCCCGAGCCGCTGTACCCCACTGCGATCCTGAACCTGAAGAAGGGCGACGAGGGCAAGCTCATGCAGGGCCTGCAGCGCCTCCAGGCCGAGGACCCCACGGTCCGCGTGGAGGTGGACGCCACCACCGGGCAGCTCGTGCTGTGGACCATGGGCGAGCAGCACCTCCAGGTGATGCTCGACCGGCTGCGGAACCGCTCCGGTGTCGAGGTCAAGACCGTTCCGGTGCTCGTGGCCCTCCGCGAAACCCTCAAGGACAAGTGCGAGGTGCAGGGCAAGCACGTCAAGCAGTCCGGTGGCCACGGCCAGTACGCGGTGGCGGACCTCCGCTTCGAGCCCCTGCCCCAGGGCAGCGGCTTCGAGTTCGTGGACGAGGTGGTGGGCGGCACCGTGCCGCGCCAGTACATCCCGTCCGTGGAGAAGGGCATCGTGAACCAGATGGCGAAGGGCATCACCGGTTACCCGATGGTGGACGTCCGCGCCGTGCTGTACCACGGCAAGGCCCACGCGGTGGACTCCTCCGACGCCGCCTTCCAGATGGCCGGCGCGCTCAGCGTGCAGGAGGCCGCGAAGAAGGGCGGGATCACCATCCTCGAGCCCGTTGACACGGTGACGGTGGAGTGCGACGACGAGTTCGTCGGCGGCGTGATGTCCGACCTCTCCACCCGCCGTGGGCGCGTCAAGGGCACCGACCAGGTCGGTGAAGGACGCACCGCGGTCACCGCGGAGGTTCCCACGTTCGAGCTGGTCCGCTACGCCACCGCGTTGCGCTCGCTCGCCCGGGGCACCGGCACCTTCTCGCGGGAGTACCTGCACCACGAGCCGGCGCCGTCGCACCTGACGGAGAAGCTGGTGGCCGGGGCGTAGGCCGCAACCGCTGGCAACCGATACGCCCCCCTTCGTGTGTATCGCCAATTGCGGTTTATTGCGGCTTCGAGCGCCCAATCGGCCCCAATTGAGGCCATCAAGCGATACAGCCGGGGCGAGCCGGCCCGGACTGTATCGGTTGCCAACGTGTTGCCAGCCGTCGCATTCGCGCACCAAACATCTTGGTCCGCGATAACACCGGCGTTATCATGTGGGTGTGACGTACGCGAGCCAGGTCAGGGCACGTCGGGAGGCGCTTCACCTCTCCCAGCGTGAGTTGGCGGCGCGCTCGGGTGTGAAGCAGCCGCTGATTTCGGCGATCGAATCCGGCAGGCGTCAGCCCAGCGCCGCAACCCGGACGGCGCTGGACCGGGTGCTGGTGGTCCGGCCGTCCCAGGTGCTACGGGAGATGCGCGGGCAAGCGCTGGAAATCGTCGCGCGGCACCACGGGAGCGCACCGCGAGTGTTCGGTTCGGTGGCGCGGGGTACGGATGGTCCGGACTCCGACGTCGACCTGCTGGTCACCTTCCCCGAGGACGCCGGGATCACCGACCTGCTGGCCATGGAGGACGAACTCACTGAGCTCTTGACGGTTCGGGTTGAAGTTGTGTCAGCCGGGTCGGGCGGACGGGTCATCGACCGGGCCGTTCGCGAGGCGATCCCGCTGTGACGCCCTCGGAGCACCCGGTCCCCGAGAGCCGACTCCGCGACTGGCTCGATGATCTGGCCGGGTTCGGCCGAGACGCCGACTACCTGGTCGCCTTGGGACGCGATGCCTATCTGGCCGACACCGCGCAGGGCCGGCTGCTGCGGAACGCCGGCGAGCGCCTGCTCATCAAGGTGGCGACGGTTGTGGAGCGGTTTCCCGAGGATTTCAAATCGGACCACCACAACATCGAGTGGGTCGACATCACCCGGATGCGGAACCTGGTCGCCCACCAGTACGACAAGGTCAACCACGACCTCATGTGGGTCACCCTCCAGCGCGACATCCCGGCGTTGATGAAGCGACTCGGCCTGTCCGCCTGACCGGTGCCCGCTCGCGGCCGCCGTGCCTGCAGGAGCATGCTGTCCTCGCCCGCGTCCGGCCCACCACCTCATCTGAAGCGCCGTCCGCCGCCTCCGCCAGCCGCCTGCCCCTCGCGGTCCTCAGCCTCCCGGGAGAACTCGAGGCGGATTCTGCAACGAGCACTCCCGGGAGAATACGGACACGTGCGCACGCGCCTCGACACAGCCCAGAGAGTCCACCGACCGCTCGTGGAACCTCCGGATGCGCCCCCTCAGCGCGCTTGAGCCGGGTTTCGGGCGGTTGGAGCCCTCTATGAGCATGCCCAGCCGCATCGAGGGCGCCAACTGCCGGTTTGGGAACCAGAATCGCGGCTGAATACGTTCCTTGGCGACGCCGATGCGGAAATGGGCCACCACCGGCGTCGCCAACTGCTCGAAACTGCGCGGGAGCGCGGGGCGTTGCGCGGGAGCGCGGGGCGTTGCGCGGGAGCGCGGGGCGTTGGGCGAGGGCGGGTGCTCGGCACGGCTCCCACCACTTCCCGCGCACCGAAGCCGGTCGCGCTCGATAATGAGAGCCTCACAGGAGGCTGACATGGACCGCACCGACGCACGCACCGAACTTGACGAGGCCGGCCGTGAGGCGGTGGAACTGGCCCGGCGCTGGGTGGCCGAGTCAGCCGACCAGCCCATCGAGTACGCCGCCCGCCTGCTCTCCCGGGTGCTCAAGGACCCGAAAGGGCTCGAGTTCACCGTCCGGTTCGTCGACGGCGTCATCCGCCCCCAGGACCTCGGCGTCGCCGCCCGGACCCTGGCCCGGCTCGCGCGCCGCGACACGAGCTTCCTCCCGCCCTACCTCGCCGCCGGGGTGAAGGCCGCCGGCCCGGCCGCCGTCGCCGCCCCGGAGGTGGTGGTCCCCGCGGCGCGGCGCGTGTTCCGCCAGCTCGTGGGCGACCTCATCGTCAACACCACCGGCGAGGGCCTCGCCACCGCCCTCGCCCAGGCCCGCGCGGACGGCAACCGCGTCAACGTGAACCTGTTGGGCGAGGCCGTCCTGGGCGACGGCGAGGCCGCCCGCCGCCTCGCCGCCAACGCGCGGCTCCTCGCGCGCGACGACGTCGACTACCTCTCACTCAAGGTCTCCGCCGTCACCGGCCCCCACAATCCGTGGGGCTTCGACGAGGTGGTGGAGCACGCGGTGGAGCACCTGCTGCCGTTCTACCTCGACGCGGCGAGCGCGTCCACCCCCAAGTTCGTCAACCTGGACATGGAGGACTACAAGGACCTCGCCCTCACGCTCACGGTGTTCCGGCGGCTGCTGGACTACCCGGCCCTCCTCCACCACGAGGCCGGCATCGTGCTGCAGGCCTACCAGCCGGACGCGCTCGCCGCGATGATGGAGCTGCAGGAGTGGGCGGCGCGGCGCGTCGAAGCCGGCGGCGCGCGCATCAAGGTTCGGCTGGTCAAGGGCGCGAACCTCGCCATGGAGCGGGTGGACGCCGAACTCCACGACTGGCCCCTCACCACCTGGCCCACCAAGCTCGAGACGGACACCAACTACAAGCGCGTCATGGACTGGTCGCTAACCCCGGAGCGCACCCGCAACATCCACCTCGGCATCGCGGGCCAGAACATCTTCGACATCGCGCTCGCGTGGGTGCTGGGCGGGCAACGGGGCGTGCGCGACGACGTCGAGATCGAGATGCTCGCCGGCATGGCCACGGGGCTGGCGGAGGTGGTGCGCCGCGAGGTGGGCCACCTGCTGCTCTATGTGCCGGTGGTGGATCCGAAGGAGTTCGACGTCGCGATCGCCTACCTCGTGCGGCGGCTCGAGGAGAACTCCCTGCCGGAGAACTTCATGTCCGGCGTCTTCGACATCGCCGGGGACTCCGCGGTCTTCGCGCGCGAGCGCGACCGCTTCCTCGCCTCGCTCGCGGCGGTCGACGACGCCGTCCCCACCCCGCGCCGGACCCAGGACCGGGCCACCGAGACGGCGGAGGAGATCGCCGCCGTCGTCCAGGACGGGGAAGGGAACTGGCGGTTCCACAACACCCCGGACACCGATCCGATCCTGCCCGGCAACCGCGCGTGGGCGCGCGCGATCGTGAGCCGTATCCCCGGCTCGCGGCTGGGGGTGGCGGAGGCGGATGCCGCGATCGTGCCGGACACGGACGCCATCGATCGGCTCCTCGAGGCGACGGCGGACGCCGGGGCCGCGTGGGGGGCGCGCCCGGCGGCTGAGCGGGCCGAGATCCTGCACCGCGCGGGCGTGGAGCTGGGGCTGCGGCGGGCCGAACTCCTCGAGGTGGCCGCGTCCGAGGCCGGCAAGACCCTCGACCAGGGCGACCCCGAGGTCTCCGAGGCCATCGACTTCTGCCACTGGTACGCCTCGCTCGCGCCCGAGCTCGAGCGGGTGGCGGGCGCGCGGTTCGTGCCGTCCCGGGTGACCCTGGTGACGCCGCCGTGGAACTTCCCGGTCGCGATCCCCACGGGGGGCGTGCTGGCGGCGCTGGCGGCGGGGAGCGCCGTCGTCTTCAAGCCGGCGACGCCGGCGCGCCGGTCCGGGGCGGTGCTCGCCGAGGCGCTGTGGGCGGCCGGGGTGCCGCGCGAGGTGCTGCGGCTGGTGCAGACGCCCGACCGCGCGGTGGGACGGCACCTGGTGTCGCATCCGCTGGTGGACCGGGTGATCCTGACGGGGTCGTACGAGACGGCCAAGCTGTTCCGCTCGTGGCGGCACGACCTGCCGCTGCTGGCCGAGACGAGCGGGAAGAACTCGATCATCGTGACGCCGTCGGCGGACCCGGACCTGGCGGTGAAGGACGTGGTGTACTCCGCGTTCGGGCACGCGGGGCAGAAGTGCTCGGCGGGGTCGCTGGTGATCCTGGTGGGCTCGATGGCGACGTCGCGGCGGTTCCACGACCAGCTCGTGGACGCGGTGCGCTCGCTGCACGTGGCGTGGCCGGCGGACCCGTCGTCGCAGATGGGGCCGGTGGTGGTTCCCGGGGACGAGAAGCTGCGGCGCGGGCTGACCGCGCTCGGGGACGGCGAGCACTGGGTGCTGAAGCCGCGGGCGCTGGACGAGACGGGAGCGCTCTGGTCCCCCGGCGTGCGCGCGGGGGTGCGGCCGGGGTCCGAGTACCACCTCACCGAGTACTTCGGGCCGATCCTGGGCGTGATGACGGCGGAGACGCTGGAGGAGGCGATCGAGATCCAGAACGCGGTGGACTATGGGCTCACCGCTGGGCTGCAGTCGCTGGACCCGCGCGAGCTGGAGCAGTGGCTCGCGGGCGTGCAGGCCGGGAACCTGTACGTGAACCGGGTGATCACGGGCGCGATCGTGCGGCGCCAGCCATTCGGCGGGTGGAAGCGGTCCGCCGTGGGTGCGGGGAGCAAGGCCGGCGGGCCGAACTACCTGTTCGGGCTGGGAACCTGGGAGCCGGTGCCGGCCGACGAGGCCGAGGCAATGCCCACCGAGGCGGCTCTGCCCGTGGACACCGAGGCGGCTCTGCCCGTGGCCCCCACCCCTCCCGACGCCCCCGACATCATGCCGCCCAGCTTCGCCGCCTCCCCGGGGGACGCGACTGGCGGTCCCAGCCCGGCGGACGTCGTCGAGTCTCGGGCCTCCACGCCCGCCGACGCCCCCGACATCATGCCGCCCAGCTTCGCCGCCACCCCGGTGGATGACCTCCCGGGGCCGGTGCGCGACGTCGTCGAGGCTGCGGGCGGGGTGCTGGAGCCCGCCGAGTACGCGAGCCTGCGGCGCGCCGTCGCCTCCGACGCCGCCGCGTGGGCGAGCGAGTTCGGCGTCACCCACGACCCGACCGGGCTCAGGGTGGAGCGCAACATCCTGCGCTACCTCCCGACGCCCGTGACGGTCCGCGTGGACGAGGGCGAGAAGCTTGTGGACCTGGTGCGCGTGGTGGCGGCCGGTGTGCGGGCGGGCGCCGAGTTGACGCTGTCCACGGGGGTCCGCGTGCCCGGCGTGGTGACGCAGAAGATGGTCGCGGCCGGCGTGACGCTGCGCCATGAGTCGAATGACGACTGGCATGTGGCCGCGACTGCGTGGGCCAAGGCGGAGCCGCTGGGTGCCCGCGTGCGCCTCGTGGGGCCGGGCGCGCTGCCGCTCGCCCGGGCGATCGAAGGACTCCCGGACATCGCGATCTACTCCTGGCCGGTCACGGAGGCGGGGCGCGTGGAGCTGTTGCCATTCGTGCACGAGCAGTCGGTGAGCATCACGGCCCACCGGTTCGGTACGCCGTTCAAGCTCAGTGAGGGCGTGATCTAGGGCGCCGACCCCCTCCCTCCCCCGCTCCCTCCCCCACTCCCGGGGCTCATCTGGCAACCGATACGCTCACCAGGTTGCCACAGAGGTCGTCTCGCGCGTCGTTGGAATTCTGCCCGGACTGGACGAGAGTGGCGCCGATTGGCGATACGCCACCCGGTGGCTGTATCGCCAACTGGTGTATCGCAAATTGGTATCCCCCGGGTCTCTCACATACCGCCGCTCAGGAGGCGCCGAACATCCCCGATCACGGTTCGAAAGCCCTCGGCCGCATCGTGCCGATTGACGGTGATGTGGCGCCAACCGGCCATCGTGAAGCGACGATCACGCTGGATGTCACGAGATTGCTGCTCTGGCGTCAAATGGGTTTCGCCGTCGTAGTCGATGGCGATGCGAGGCTCGCGGTATCCCAGGTCAGCGACCGGGGAATGCGGATCGTTCGGATCCAGCTTGAGCTGCAGTTCGGGTTCAGGGAGGCCGGCCTCGACCATCGCGAGGCGCAGGTGCGTCTCCTTGATCGAGTCGGCGCCCACGCGGATCAACCCGAGCGCCGCATGTGCCTTCTCCGCTCCTGCCATCCGACCGTGCCATGACAGGACCTGCCGTAGTTGAGTGATCGTCGCGTGGGGTTCCGTCCGGCCCTCGAAGGTCTGGCGAGGGAGCCTCACGAGGTGGTCGCCGAACTCGACGAGCTCGAAGATGGTGAGCGACGATGCGAGTTCGAGCCACACCCTTGCCGGGGTGGACACGGGGATATTGTCGATTCGGGTCACCTCTCCCAACCGGACGCATGCCCGGTGACCACGAACGATGCTCGTCCGAGGGAGGTTCGCGGGACGCTGCCGGGAGACCTCCGGCAACTGGAGCTTCAGCGACTGGGGGAGCGTGAGCCCTCGCGCGATCCCGCCCGTGCAGTGGGAGGCCCATGTGTTGGGGAGGGAGCGGCACACGGCCTTCGCGATGGTGAAATCGTCATGCTCCACGCCGTTCATCGCATAGATGCCCTGGCCGAGGCGGATGACGTCCGTCCGACGTAGCCGCTCCGGGTGGGCGCCCTCTTCGATCGCCTCCTTGAGGGTGAAGACACCGAGGGTGACGAGCCTTTTCGGCAGGGGAGAGGCGGGCCGCATGCGCAAACTCTCGCTGGGAACTGACCCGACCCCGCTCGCGTGGCAGAAGGGGTGTGGACACGGGCCCGCTAGGCATTGTGTGGACAGGGAGGACCCACCTCCCGGGACTCACCGGTTCCACCTCCCCGGGACTCACCACCTGGCGATACAACGTCGCCGCTGCGTATCGCCTCTCGGCGCCATTCCGCTCAGTCCGGAGAGCGATTCCACCAACTGGCGATACAACGTCGTTGGCAACTTCGCGGGCGTATCGGTTGCCATCGGGGAGGGGGCCGAGGGCACGGATGGGGGAGGCGAATGCGCGGGAAGTCGGGGACCCGGAGGCGAATGCGCGGGCAGGCGGGGACCCGGAGCATGCTGGGGCGCCCTTGGTGGTAGGGGACCAGGCCAAACGCCTCACTCGAGGGCGCGATCCAGGGGCGGAATCGCTCGCGCGCCGCCTACCCCTCGAACATGCCCTCCTCGAACTCGACGCGCTGCAGGACGCCGTCGATGTAGGTGGCGCGAGCGGTCAGCGCGTGGGAGATCTGCGCGAGAGCCGAGGTGTGAGCAGCCGAGACGGCAGCCTGCGGGTCCTTCTCCTCGATCAGTTTCTCGGTGATGGCGGCCTGCCGGATGGCGCGCTTGGCGATGTGCGCGGCGAGACGGTCGAGGGCGGCGAGGGAGTCGAGGTCGAGCCGGTCGGCCAGTTCGGCGATGCGGGCGTGGTCCCGGCCTTCGAAGAACGCCTTCTCCGCGGCGATGGCCTCGAGGGACTCGCGGGTGGGATCCGTGCTCATGACTGCCCCGCGTCCTCGCCGCGGTCCTCCTCGCCGCGGTCCTCCTCGC
>Ga0209747_1000230_pt1 | contig 30285 bp, 21 predicted proteins | sample BarGraNGADG00311_FD_184498 | JGI IMG/M metagenome (GOLD analysis project Ga0209747, IMG submission 184498) | Arctic peat soil microbial communities from Barrow, Alaska - Barrow Graham LP Ref core NGADG0011-311 (SPAdes) (version 2) | ecosystem: Environmental > Terrestrial > Soil > Wetlands > Peat...
TTCCGAGACCAGGTCCGCCCCTTACAACATTTACTATCAGGCATGGAAGCTCTGCACCTGCAATATAAGAGATGCCTTCCTGTTTCAAACTGATACCGGGAGAAGACGATGAAGTCATAACTTTTTTACCGCATGCAGCACCGCCGTATACCATATTAATTGCAGCAACTTCACTCTCAGCCTGAAGGACAACCATACCTGTAGTTTCGGCAGGGTTTGCTTCCATCAGGTATTCCAGAATTTCGCTCTGTGGTGTAATAGGATAACCAAAATAGCCATCGGCTCCGGCACGAATCGAAGCTTCAGCAACCGCCTCATTACCCTTCATCAATCTCAATTCCTTTTCCATTTCTGTCTATATTTTTGTTTTATAAACCGTAATAACCCCATCAGGACAAACCATTGCACAATTGGCACACCCAATACAAAGTTCAGGATTGGCAGGGAAGGCATAATTATAACCTTTCCCATTCACCTCTTTTGCCATGGCTATGGTACCTGTGGGACATGTTACCATACATACCTCGCAACCTTTACATTTTTCAATATTTACAACAATACTGCCTCTTATCTTTGCCATTTTATCTGTTATTAATTCTTAGTTAATGGATGATCCTCAAAGAAACATTTTAAACGTAACCCTAGGTCATCAAATTGTTCCCTTGAAACATTCGATACACATGCTCTCAAACCATCATTTCTGTCGCTTCCTGTTATATCAAGCGAAATAGCACTTATCCCATAATAAAGGAGTTCAGCTAACAGTTCACTACCAGTCATACCCGGATAACAGATTGTGAAATAAAAACCATCGGCAATCGGTTCATTTAGATCAGTGTCATAAGGAATTTTAAAACCATATTTCAAAAAGAGAGCTTTCATGATTCCTGCTTTCTCTCCATATTCCTTTAAAACATCCATAAACTTGTAATCTCCGTCATTTACTGCTTTCAGCAAAGCCGCGAGACCATATTGAACTGAATGTGAAACACCCGCTGATAAACCGTATAAAGCTCCAAACACAGCTGAATGGCCAAATTTACCAGATGAGTAATACCTCAAGAGATCGGGGTACTCCCGCTCAAAAAGGTGATCTGATATTGCCATTATTCCTATTCTCTGGCCAGCATAGCTGAATATTTTGGAACTTGAAATTAGAATGATATAATCATCAATATACTTGCCAATTGTAGGTTGAAATGGTGATATTCCCGGCTTTGAATAGTCTTTTCTGAAATCCATTCCGAAATAAGCCAAATCTTCAATTACAATAACATCGTACTTCCTGCAAAGTTCACCTATAATCGAAAGTTCTTCTTCGTTTAAACACATCCAGGTTGGATTATTTGGATTTGAGTAAAGTATTGAAGAAATCTTTCCCAGTTTCAGATATGATTCAAGTTTGCTTTTGAGCTTTTTACCCCTGTGTTCAAAAATGTCGAATGAATAATAATCGTGACCTAGCATCTTAACCTGCTGCTTCTGAACCGGAAAACCCGGATCAAGAAACAGAGTACCTTCCCTGTGTTTATCATTCCTGTTTGCCACAAGGAAACTGATCATCGATCCCATCATCGAACCAACAGTTGGAATGCATCCCTGAGGGTTTATATTTACATTAAGGAAAAGTTTAATAAATCTGGAGGTTTCCTCTTTAAGCGACTTAATTCCTTCAATGTTTGGATAGACGGAAACAACTCCCCTTTTTAGTGCAGCAATCTCCGCCTCAATTCCTATCTGAGAGAAGGGTAATCCGGGTACACCCATTTCCATTTTGATGTACTTCACTCCTGTGGCGATTTCAATCTGATGGACCAGCTTTACAATCTCCCTTATACTTGCAGTTCCCAGATTATCCAATCCGCTTTCCGATTTCAGAATATTAACTGTATTAAAATCAACTGGTGTTTTCCTCATCTTCTACAGTTTGAATTCGTGGTATAATACGAATGTTTCAAATATAATAATATTAATATCAATCAGAATTTTCTGTTATCAATCACATGTTTCGATTTACCCTCGCTCCTCTCAATAGTTTTGGGTTCAACCAGAGTAACTTTTAGTCCAAGCCCTATAGCACTTTCAATAGTATTCTGAATTTTTTCACGCAGCGACTGCAGCTCACTAATTTTATCCTGAAAAAACTCCTCCTCTACTTCCACTTTTAATTCGAGTGAATCGAGGTTATTGTTTCTGTCAACAATCAGCATGTAATGAGGTTTTATTTCACTAATCTCAAGCAATACACTTTCCACCTGCGACGGGAACAGATTTACACCGCGAATGATTAACATATCATCACTTCGTCCCAGGCACTTTTCCATCCGAACCAAAGTACGTCCGCATTTACATTTTTCAAAATTAAGTCGCGTAAGATCGCGTGTACGGTATCGTATAAGGGGTAGACCCTCCTTGGTTATTGTTGTAAATACCAGCTCCCCGGTACTCCCTTCAGGCAGAACCCGGAGTGTTTTTGGATCAATAATTTCAGGAAAGAAGTGATCTTCGTTTATATGCAAACCTTGCTGTATAACACATTCACTTGCCACCCCCGGGCCAATAACCTCACTAAGCCCGTAGATATCTATAGCTTTTATTCTGAGCTTTTCTTCAATCTCACGCCTCATGTTTTCGGTCCATGGTTCAGCTCCAAAAACACCAACTCTCAATTTCAGATCTTCACGCTTTATTCCACTTTCTTCGATAGCTTCGGCTAGAAACAATGCATAGGATGGAGTACATGCCAATACGGTACTTCCAAAATCGTGCATAAGCTGAATCTGCCTGACTGTATTACCACCTGAAATTGGAATCACGGAAGCGCCTATCTTTTCTCCTCCATAATGCAGACCCAGACCGCCTGTAAAAAGACCATAACCATAGGCGACCTGGATAAAGTCATTACGGTTAGCGCCGGCGGCGGTAAGAGTACGCGCCATCACCTCCGACCATGTGGCAATATCATTACGGGTATACCCTACCACAGTAGGTTTTCCGGTTGTGCCCGATGATGCATGAACACGAACAATTTCACTCATGGGTACGGCAAATAATCCAAAAGGATAGTTATCTCTCAGATCATGCTTTGTAGTAAAAGGCAATTTTGACAGATCATCGATACTGTTAATGTTTTCAGGACCTAATCCTGCTTCCTGCATCCTGTTCCTGTAAAACGGAACATTGAAATATACTCTTTCGACTGTCTCCCTGAGTCTTTCGCTTTGCACCTGCCTGATCCCATTTCGATCCATACATTCAAAATGGCGGTTCCAAATATCCATATCAAATTATTTAATCCTGAGAGTAAACTAAAATACAATACTCTAATTTAACAAAATCAATTTCCTAAATTTTATATAAATCACTGGCTTTGAGCAGTTCCAATTCATGACTTTTCAGAGCCTTAATAGCTTCTTCAGTATTGCTGCAGCGGAGAATAATAATTGATTTATCACCCAGAGAAAATGCATAAGTATATTCCACACTGATTGCCATATCGGATAAGATCCTTAATATTTTTGCATAATGTTTCGCTTCATTCGGAACAATGACAGAAATTACTTCAGTCAGATTCACAGAGAAAGATTTCTTTTTCAGGAGTTCCCGTGCTTTTTCAGGGTCAGAAACTATGAGACGTAATATTCCGAATTCTGCAGTGTCGGCAACGCTTAACGCTGTTATTCTGATATTCTCCTCTCCAAGTACTTCCAGAACTTCAGTCAGCCGACCCGATTTATTTTCCAGAAAAACTGATAACTGATGAGTAATCATGGCTTTAATTCTTTTTTAATAAATAAAAAGTCCGAAGATAATCATAAACTTATTAGGATATTATAAACGCTATAAAGATCATTTTTCAATTCGTATTCTTGCATCAACCACAGTGATGTCGTCGCAGCTGCCAATCAATGGATTAAGGTCCACTTCCTTAATTTCAGTCGCGTATCTCAATAAGCTTGAGAGCCTGACAATTATTTCCGCAAATTTCAATTCGTTTATTCCCGGTTTACCCCTTGTTCCTCGGATAATCTTGTAACTTTTCAGACTTCTGATCATCGATTCGGCTTCATTAAAAGTAAGTGGAGCAAGTCCCGACGAAACATCACCAAGAACCTCTACAAATATTCCACCTAACCCACAAAGTATGATGTGTCCAAAACGTGGTTCATATTTTGCGCCAATGAAAAGCTCTATGCCCGAAAGCATCTGTTGAACAAGAACTGCATTTACCCCCTTTATCTGCTTCATCCTGTGGAATTCTGCCTCAAGGTGCTTCTCCGATTTTATATTCAGAGTAACACCTCCGACATCTGATTTATGAACGGGGCCGACAACTTTTAATGCCAGAGGGTAACCGGTTTTTTTTGCAGCGGATAAAAGTTCTCTTTTTGTAACAGCCACCATTTCCCTGACAACGGGAATATGGGCAGCATTAAGAAGTTGCTGTATAATAGCAGGTTCAAGATAACCATTTGGAGCGGCATCAATAATCTTCCTTACAAGTTGCACATCGATATTTTCCAGAAAAATATTCTCTTCAGCCGGAGTAGGAGTATTGGAGATTTTAATAAGGGCCCGGCCAAGAACAACTTCGTCGGGGAAATTCACGTGACCCTTGTTAAGAAAATACTCTATCTCTTTTGATGAGCTTGTAACCGAGGGAAGAATGGGATAAAGAGGCTTATTGCAAGTCTTGATTTTTTCATGCAACAGATCATATACTTTTGTCATATCATTCAAGCCGTTGCTTCCAAAAATCACACTCATACCATCAATTTGCGGCATCTCCTTATCAACATATTCGATTACTTTATCGAGCTGATCTATAGATGCAGTTGCAATCATATCGATAGGATTATCAGCAGATGCTCCCTGGTTCATCATTGCAATCAATTTATCATGATGTTTACCGGATATTCGTGGAATATTCATGCCCCCCGCCGATAAAGCATCAGTAAGCATCACTGCAGGCCCACCAGCATGTGTTATGATTGCAATATTTCTGCCCTTCAGATGTTTGTGAAAGAACACACATGCAACTGTTGCCAGTTCCTCGCGGCCGGTACATCTTACAATTCCTGCTTTACGGAATAATGCTTCAACCGCAAGGTCAGATGATGCCATTGCACCTGTATGAGATGAAGCTGCTCTGCTCCCGGCTTCAGTAGTACCAGCTTTTATAGCTGCAATCATACACCCTTTTCGTATCAGAGATGACGCATGATGCAGAAGTTTGTCTGGATTCTGTATGCTCTCAACATAAATCATTTTAATCCGAGAGCTTACACCCGGTTCAAAGGTTATGTCCCAGTACTCCAGAACATCTTCCACACCCGTCTGGGCGCTGTTTCCAACGGAATAAATACTTGAAAAATTCAGACCTTTTGGCATTGCTGATTCGAACACAAAGACAGCTGTAGCACCGGAGCCGGAAACGAAATCGCAACCACTGCTATTGAGCTTTGGAACAGGTGTGGTAAAAACACCATTATAAGTTGGGGTTATTACACCAATACAATTTGGTCCGATTAGTGTACCTCCCGATTTGCTGATAATGTCGGCAATTTCAATTTCCAGTTTCCTGCCCTCCTCACCTGCTTCACTAAACCCGGCCGATATAATGATAAATGCCCTGGTATTCTTATCTCTTACAAGTACCTGAATTGCAGATAAACATAAATTTGCGGATATTGCCAGTATTGCCAAATCTGTCTGAGGAATCTCAAGAATGTCTTTAAATGATTTAACACCCTGAACCAAATCCTGTTTTGGATTTACGACGTAGAGATTTCCGGAGTATTTTCCGTCGAGAATGTTTTTCAGGACTTTTCCTCCCGGTTTGAAAAGATCTTCCGATCCGCCAACAACGACAATACTATTCGGGTTTATAAGCTTTTCATTTATCATAACAAGTTGTAATGGTGCAGATTTGAATTATGAATTATGAATTACAAATTCATTAATTAGGTAGCTGAAAAGACTACAAACCCGCAAACCTTTTAAGGAAACCGACATTCAGAGCAACAGTAAAAAGATATATTACTGATATATAATGATTTACACCCAATTGTATAATAGATTTATTTTTTACCAAGGTAAGAATAATTAATAGTACAATTTAGAATAATTATCATCATGTTTCTTAACATAATAAATCATTTTGATGCTTGATATTAGTTTTTATCACAATCGTTTAAACGTACCTGCAAACCAGTTTCCCAGTTGACACTATAATTATCGTGGTTTTAAGAACCGGAGAAGATCATAAAATACATTAAAACATAAGTCAAGAGAACTCCAACAAAATAAAATTCTTAATTTTAAACCGTTTCGTCAGATAATTAACCAGAAAGGGCGAACTGATTAAATTTAGAATATGAGATTCCGCAATGAAGGAAAATTTATTAGGAGATTGCTAATTATTTTAGTATTGATATTTATTGGATTTCCGGCTGGGCTATTATTAAAAGCGCAAACAGAAGCATTGGACTCACTTAATCGTGCGTTAATTCTAAGTTTTGATAAAGGTCAAAAACTCCTGATTCTTAACCGTTTGGCCTACGAACTAAGGGAAAAGGATCTTCAAAAATCTAAAGCGTTATTGGAAGTGGCTTTGGATCTGGCCAGAAAGTCTGAGAACAGAGAAGAATTAGCATTTGCATTGAGTACTAAGGGCTTCGTTTTAAACAGCTCTTACGAATTTTCTCCGGCATTGAATAATTATCTTGAAGCTCTCAATATCTATATCGAGCTCGATAAAAATAATAAGAAGGATTATAAACCTACTATTGGGTTTCTTTACTATCAGATAGGATCATTATATAAGACACTTGGGAATTACCAGAAAGCTATTGAATATTGTCTTTCCGGACTTAAAATGTATGAAGCGTCAGATGACAAAAGCGGGGTAGCCCTAATTTACAGGGTAATGGGAAGTATCTATAAATACAAAGAAGATTATGAAAAATCATTATTCTACTATTTCTCCGGGTTGAAAATAAATGAAGAGATTAAAAATCTTCCAGGAGTCGCAAACTCTTTTAACAATATCGGGATAGTATATTTGTTAATGAAAGATTTCGATAAGGCTCTGAACTATTATAAAAAGAGTTTAGAAATAAATATTTCGATAAATATCGAAAATGAAGCTGCAATAAATTATGGAAATATTGGTGCCGTATATCTTGAAATGAATCAAATTGATTCTGCCTTATATTACTTTAGCAAGCGATTTAATATCGCTCAGATTCTCAATGATAAAAAAGGAATTATCATTTCACTTGAATCATTTGGAGATTATTATTATAAAAAGAAGGAATATTTAAGAGCTCTTGATTATTATAAAAGAGCTCTTCCACAATCCAGAGACCTTGGAATTATGGAAACCACTAAAAATATTCTGAAAAGTATGAGCAATCTGTACGAAGAGAACTCAGATTATGTTAAAGGACTTGTTTTTTATAAATCATACATAAGCCTAAGGGATAGCTTGTTAAATCGTGAAGCTGTACAAAAGATCGAACAGATGGAAATGGAATATTCCCTTGAAAAAGAAAGAAATAATCATTTATTTTCAGAACAAAAGAATAGGCTCTACATTATGGGAGGGTTTGTTTTGCTCATCTTATTTATACTGTTCCTTTTCCTGATTTACATGAATCAAAATCTTAAACTGAAACGAAATAATCTTGAACAAAAAAAACTTGAAATAGATAAACAACAATTACAAAATGAAGTCTATTTTAAAGACAAAGAACTGGTAAGCAAGGCAATCAGCCTGGCCGAAAAAAATGAACTTATGGTTGATATCACCAATCGGTTGAAAAGCATTGTTTTAGATCCTAAAGTAACAAATAGTAAAGTTAAGGATATCATTGAAGATCTTCGTTTCCACTCCGATACACATTTATGGGATGAATTCGAGTATACATTTTTACAGGTACATCCTGATTACTACAATTCACTTGGAACTCATTTTCCGGAATTGACTCCCAATGAAAGGCGGTTGAGTGCTTTTCTCAGACTTAACCTCTCAACAAAAGAGATATCAAATATTACTCATCAGTCATTGCATTCACTTACTGTAGCCAGAACAAGGCTAAGAAAAAAACTTGGTATTGCCCACACAACAGAAAATCTGGCAACATTTCTTAGTAAGTTTTAAGAGAATAATATTCGAACATGCCTATGTTTCTGTAATCCAGAATATTATACTTCATTGTATCTAAATTGTAGCTATTTATAAAGTTATAGCTATTGTATTTGTATTGTAACATCCCGGGAATATTACAAATTATTAGCTGTAATTGACATCGAATTTTTAATTAATGATACACCCGATATTATTCATTTTACCAAATATCATTTATCAAAATTGAAAAAAGATAATATTTTATTAAATTTTAACCATAACCAAAAAATCCAAAAAGCATGAAAAAAAGAATGGCTTGTGAAAGTTTTTCGCTTAAAAGAGGGGTATTAAAAATATGCTCTCCCACATGGCTGATGACCTTGGTAATGCTAGTGGTTTCAATCAGCGTTTCCGCTTCAATCAGCACTGATACAAATTCTCCATTTGTTGAAGAAAAAGATTTAGGTGCGATTCCACAACAGCAAACAACTATAATTAGTGGTACAGTATCATCAGGCAATTTACCACTACCCGGAGCAACGATCATGGAAAAGGGTTCTGCAATGAATGCAACAATTTCCGATAAAGACGGTAAGTTTTCACTCACTGTTTCAGGGAAGAAAGCAGTGTTGATTGTAACTTTTGTTGGTATGAAAGCAATCGAGATACAGGCAGGTTCTGTCAATTCTCCTGTAACCGTAGACATGCAGGAAGACCTTTTTAACCTCGAGGAAGTTATCGTAACTGGCTACGGCTCTGTAAAAAAAGAGGCCTATGCCGGTTCAGCCAGTTTCATTAAATTAGATAAACTTTCTGACGTTCCTGTTTCCAGTATCGGGGATCTCCTTCAGGGATCAGCGGCAGGAGTTCAGGTAACCAACAGTTCAGGACAACCCGGCTCAGCAACTCAGATCAGAATTCGTGGTACGGGGTCATTCAATGCTTCAAACGACCCATTATATGTAATAGATGGAGTCCCTATCATTTCAGGAAACGTTTCGTCGTTGGGCACCAGTTCCGGACTCGATATCTTGTCAACAATTAGTCCCTCCGATATTGAAAACATTTCAGTAATTAAGGACGCAGCTGCTGCATCATTATATGGATCAAGAGCAGCAAACGGAGTCATTCTAATCACTACTAAAAAGGGCGTTTCGGGTATGACTAAGGTAAACTTTAAGTCAGAGGTTGGGTTCTCCGATTTTGCAGTTAATTACAGGCCTTTTATGAGCGGCGATGATCGAAAAGCAACTATCTATGAAGGTTTGGTTAACGAAGGAATTTACTACAATGGATTAGATCAGACAGCTGCTACCGCTTATGCTGATGCCAATATTGACAGGTATGCAAAACTCCCATGGACAGGTGTCTGGACCGATTGGAAAGCTCTTCTTTTCAGAAAAGGCACATATAAAAGTAATGAAGTATCCATTTCTGGTGGTACTGATAAAATAAAATATTTTTCCTCCCTCAGTTACTTAGACCAGGACGGAGTATCAGTAATGAGCTTTTTAAAAAGATTATCTGGACGACTAAACTTTAGTTATGAGGCCACAAAAAAGCTTAATGTTGGAGCCAACATTTTGTTTTCCACTGTAAAACAAAGCACTAATACTGAAGGCACAGCATACGTAAGTCCATTTTATTCTGTCTTTAACACTGTTCCCGGAAGAGATGTACCGTTTAATCCAGATGGAAGTTATGCATCTGCTTTCCCCAGAAACGGAACAGGCAGAAACCCAAAAGCTTATGCAGATTTAAACTATCAAAATGAAAATATTATTAGGGCATTCAATACAATCTATGCCGGCTATAATATACTTAATGGTCTGCAGTTTAAATCGTCGTTGAGCTATGATTTTAATATGATCAAGGGTGTTTCGTTTACTCATCCACTAAGCTCTTATCCTGCAGGACTAGGATCAATAAGCAAGTCTTTCTATGACAGGCGAAGCACTGTCTTTTCAAACAACTTACAATATGTTAAAACCTTCGCTCAGGATCACAATTTTGATGCCTTGATCGCTTATGAAATCACAGATTATTTGAGTGATAATATCTCCGGGTCAAAAGAAAATCTTCCAAACTGGAATCTGGTAGAACTGGACAACTTTTCGGTTTCAAGGTCTGTTTCAGGCTATGCTGACGGTTATAGAATGTTGTCTTACGTATCCAGATTCAATTATGATTATAAAAGAAAATATTATGCGGGAATTAGCTTCAGACGGGATGGCAGTTCACGTCTGGCTCCTGAGAGCCGCTGGGGTAATTTCTGGTCAGTTTCCGGCGCCTGGAAAGTCTCTGAAGAATCATTTGTTGAAGGGATTAAGGATATCTTCCCTGAAATTAAACTTAGAGCATCCTATGGCGTAAACGGAACTTTACCCTCAGGCAATTATGACTACATGGGCTTATCATCGTACGGCGCCGATTATAATGGAATACCCGGCCTGGTAGAGTCGCAATTCTTAAATAATAACCTGAAATGGGAAACAAACTATAATTCTAATTTTGGTCTGGATTTGAACATACTCAATAAGGTAAGAATTTCTGTAGAATTCTACAACAGGCTGACAAAAGATCTGTTAATGAATGAACCTACATCGCTCACAACAGGTTTTAGCTCTATCCTTAGCAATATTGGTGAGATGCGGAATCGTGGTATTGAGGCAGAACTGGTTTCAACAATAATCAATAATAAGAATTTTACGTGGACCTCTAGTTTAAATTTCTCTCATAACAACAATAAAATATTGGTATTGGACGGGGAGCAAACTTCTATTGTAAGCGGTACCCAGATCAGGATGATTGGGATGCCATACAATACCTTTTATTTAAGAGAGTTTGCTGGAATTGACCCTGCTGATGGAACGACATGGTTTTATACAAATACTTTAGATGCTGACGGCAATTATGTAAAGGATAAAACAAAGGATCTTAATATCGCAAACATGATACCCCTTCAGAGCCCTTATCCCAAATTAACGGGAGGTTTTGTCAATAACTTCAAGATCTATTTCGTGGATCTTGGTTTCACTTTTACATATTCTCTTGGTGGATATTCTTATGACTCAGCAGCCGGAAAACTGGAAAAGGAAGGAACTACAAATGGCCTAGATGCTAATATCCCGATATATTATGAAGACAGATGGAGAAAACCCGGAGATCAGTCAATTTATGGGATCTATATTGCCAATAATAAGTGGGATTTGGCAGACGGCTATTCAAATTCAAGAAGGATTCACAGTACAGACTATATGAGATTAAAAAATATCAGTTTAGGTATCACTATCCCTGAAAAGATAACTGATTACCTTAAATTGGAACGGGCAAGGGTTTTCGCTTCAGCCAATAATATATGGACAGTGGCAAAATGGAAAATGTACGACCCTGAAGTGGGAAGCGATGGTGTAATGGCTTGGCAAACACCTCAATTAAAGACAACTACATTTGGTATAGAACTTACATTTTAATAATTATTTGTCATGAAAAATATATTTTATTTTTTACTTATACTACCACTTTTCTTTATCTCATGCAGTGAAGACTGGCTTGATGTTAAACCTACAACACAGGTTCTTTCACAAGAGGCTATAAAAAATATTCAGGATGCCGATTATGCTGTTAACGGTATATATTCAACACTTCAGAACTATGAATACTATGGTGCAAGAATGCAATATTATGCCGATGTAACAGGAGATGACATGCAGGCTACAGGTACCAACAAAAGAAGCTCTCAGTATTATATGATGGTTAGCTCTACCGATGATACTTATCGTTCATTATGGGAATTGCCATATAAAGTTATCAGATATTCTAATAATATACTATCACAAATTGACGCACTTATAGTAACACCTACAGATACTGCGCAAAAAAATGATTTAAAAGGGCAGGCATTAGTTCTCAGAGCTCTCGCTTTATTTGATGTTACCAGGGTATATGGTTCAACATATTTGAAAGATAATGGAGCTTCATTAGGAGGATGCATCATTACAACGGTTGTAGGCCCTGAATATCAACCTACCAGAAATACAGTCAACGAATGCTATAACCAGATAATTAAAGATCTTACAGATGCGATACCATTATTGAAAGTAACGAAAAATGATGGAAAAATTAACAGATGGGGAGCAAAAACTTTGTTAAGCAGAGTCTATTTATACAAAGGGGACAATCCAAATGCGCTAATACAGTCTGAAGAGGCAATAACAGGAGCTTTGGCAAATGGATACCGGTTATGGACTAATACCGAATATGCATCAGCTTCTGCAGCCTGGAAGAGTAGATTTACCCCTGAAGTTCTTTTCGAAGTAGTTAATACTGTAAGCGATAGAGCAGGAAATGATGGTATTGGATATTTAATGTGGAGTGGCGGATATAATGATATAGTATTAACCAGTGCATTTCTGACTTTACTTGAGGAAGATCCTCTTGATGTAAGGCTAAAAATCACTAAATTGATTACTACGAGCAGCTCATTTAATACAACCCGACCAATCTATTTGTTGAAGTATACAGGGTCGGACACTGATGTCAGAAATGCAAACATACCGGTTTTACGGCTATCTGAAGCTTATCTGAATGCGGCAGAAAGTGCAGTAAAAACTGGCGATAATGTCAAAGCAATTAATTATCTGCAGGCAATTGTCAAAAGGGCTAATCCGGCAAAAAGTGTTACAGGTACCGTTACTTTAGCAAGTGTTATTAAGGAAAGAAGAAAAGAATTTGTAGGAGAAGGTCACCGGCAATTCGATGCTCTGCGAAACAATGAAACCTTAGTAAGAATCGGAGGCTGGCATATACCAAATCTTATACCTGAAGTTCAGAGTTATACCAGAGATTATTTTCATGCAATATTACCTATTCCACGATATGAAATTAATTCTAATCCAAATTTAAAAGCACAACAGAATCCCGGGTATTCACAGTAGCACGGATTTTGTAAAACATAAGATATAAGGCTGTCTGATTTGAGTGTTTTTCAAAAAAGACAGCCTTATATATCTTCCTTTTAATCTCCTGTATTCTTTAGATGCAAGAAGAGAATAACTGTATTCTCTATTGTGGAAAAAGACAATAAAATGGTTCAAACAAAAAACAGTACTGAAATGTTCTACCCTGCAAAAAGATCTCTAATATTCTTTTGGCTATTAATATTCACTCCTCAAGTCTGCCTGAATAGCCAGGTATTAAATTCCATGGTTTCTACTATATCGTCAGGTAATAAAATCCTTACTGCGGATACTCTTCAAAAAGCTGTTATCCTTGGTAACTTAAACCTGGTAAAGATTTTACTGAAAGATGGGGTTAACCCTAACAATGTAGATATTTCAGGATGGACTCCTTTAGATTATGCGAAAAAAAGGAACCGTTCAGATATCGAAAATGTTTTGTTAGCAAGTGGCGCAAGAACTTTTCCTAAATCTATTGGCGATATGATCGATGGACCACACATACGGCGCATTGATTCAGTCACCTTTGAAGTTTACTTTCTTAAAAATGATAGTAAAATTAATAAATCAACTCTTATTAGAAATACTTATCCGGTCAGTAATCTTCCTATGACGATTAATAACATCTTAATTGAACCGGAAGATATTGATCTTAATAGAAAAACCGGCTTAATTACAAGTTCGTATCAAAACAAAAGTAAGATTTTTATCGTAGGAGACATTCATGGTGAGTTTTCAAGAGTGTTTTCGCTTCTTAAAGATAACAGAATCATAGATAAAAACGGAAAGTGGAAGTGGGGCAAAGGTCAGATTGTGTTTGTAGGAGATATTTTTGACCGTGGCAGCAAGGTAACTGAAACCCTGTGGTTTATCTTTTCTCTCGAAAAACAGGCTGCGAAAGCAGGAGGTAAAGTTCATTTGCTTCTGGGAAACCATGAACCAATGATATTTAACAACGACCTCCGATATATAACTGATGAGTATTATTCCCTCTGCGAAAACCTGGGACTTAACTATTCGGGGCTTTTTGACAAGCAGTCAGTACTGGGTAATTGGCTAAGACAGAAGCCTGTAATGGTGCAAATAAATGGTTTCGTCTTTTTGCATGCTGGTATATCTCCTGAATTGATTGAAATGAGTCTAAAGGCAGATTCAATAAATAAAATGGTAAGGGACTACTTTAACAACACCGAAGATAAAAAAAATACAACTACCAGGCAGTTCATTCTGGGAAACAAAGGAGTTCTATGGTACAGAGGGTTAGTAGCTGATACATCAAGAAAAGATGTTATTGAGGAGAAGGAGTTGAACAAAGCTCTTGCATTCTATAATGCCAAATCTTTTATAATAGGACATACTGAGGTAGATTCAATTTCTTCATTCTTCAATAAAAAGGTTATCGATGTAAATATTCCAAGAAGAAACGATGAAATAAAGGAGCAGGGATTATTAATAAAAAAAGATTATATGTGGGTTTCTTATACTGTTAATAAAAAGAAAAAAATATGAAACTGAGAAAAAACACCACCAATTGTCAATGAAAAAATGTCAAGAGGCAGATATATAAAAAGACGTTGTTAAGCTTTTACTATCTTTGCTGACCAAAAGCATTTGAATGGTTACGGAAATGAAAGAGATTCTCGCAAAAGACGATTTTACAAGGGAGAATATAATATCACTCCTTAATTCCAAAGAAGAAGACCGTACCCTCCTATTTAAGAAATCTGCCGCAGTAAAGGAAAAATATATTGGGAACAAGGTCTGGTTCAGAGGATTAATTGAGTTCTCAAATGTCTGTGGAAAAGATTGTCTCTACTGCGGGATCAGAAAAGGAAATAAAAATCTGGTACGTTATAGTTTATCGGATGACGAAATACTGGCAGCTGCCGGATTTGCTTATAAAAACCGTTATGGATCCATTGCTCTCCAGTCAGGAGAACTTGAAAGCAAGATTGTTACAAACAGAATTGAAAATCTTCTGCTTAGGATAAAAGATTTATCGAATGGCGAATTGGGAGTTACTTTATCTGTAGGAGAACAGGAACCAGAAGTGTATAAAAGATGGTACGAAGCCGGAGCTCACCGCTATTTGCTTCGAATTGAGGCCACAAACCAAACGCTTTATAATAAGATTCACCCAAATAACTCAAAACACGCTTTCCACCGCAGACTGGAATGTCTTCAGAACCTACAGAATATTGGTTATCAGACAGGCACCGGAGTTATGATTGGTTTGCCATTTCAGACAATGGATGATCTTGCCGGAGATCTGCTTTTTATGAAAGAATTCAACATTGACATGTGTGGAATGGGTCCGTATATTGAACATGTAGATACACCGCTTATTGAATATTCTCACCAGTTGATGCCCCTTAAAGAGAGATTCGATCTTACCCTGAAAATGATTGCCATAATCAGAATAATGATGAAGGATATTAACATCGTAGCAGCTACAGCTCTTCAGGCAATAGACCCCATGGGCAGGGAAAAAGCTATTAAGATCGGCGCCAATATACTTATGCCAAATATTACACCAGGCAAATATCGCGACAGTTATAAACTTTATGATAATAAGCCATGTACTGACGACTCAGCTGAGGACTGCCAGAGCTGTCTTGAAGCACGAGTAAGTCTGGCTGATGCAGAGGTTATTTATTACGAATGGGGCGACTCAAAACATTATACAGACAGAAGAACCCGGGATTTAGAAAATAGTTAAAAAGAAATTTTACATTTTAAACCATCTTTTCTTTGCTATTGAACAAAAATATCTTAGGTTTGAAGTCAGATATCAAGCAATGGACATTATAAAGTTTAATATTGGTATTTATTATTACTATTATTATAGCAGGTTGAAATCGGTGAGACCTGTGATATATTAGCGCTGACAACATAATTATCAAAATATAAGGCTTACCAGACGAATGGTAGGCTTTTTTTTTATAAACTTTTTAACAAACTAAAATAGATCATGGAAAAAACTCAGAAAAAAGGAACTGTAAAATTCTTCAGTGGTAAACAGATTCCTCTTGAGATGCACAAGGTACGCATCGTACAGTCATTGAAACTGGTGCCAATTGAACGCCGGAAAGAGGCAATTGCAGAAGCCGGATATAATTCATTCCTGTTAGGCACAAAAGATATCTTTCTCGACATGCTTACAGACAGTGGCACAAACGCAATGAGCGATGAACAACTTTCGAAGATGATGGTGGCTGATGATGCCTATGCCGGTTCACAGAGCTTCGTAAGATTTGAGAAAGCAGTTTTGGATGTTTTCGGGAAAAAACTCCTGTTGCCTGTTCACCAGGGACGTGCTGCCGAAAATATTATATCACAGGTATTTGTAAAAAAGGGTTCTGTTGTTCCAATGAACTATCATTTCACAACAACATTGGCTCACATTCAGTTGAACGGGGGAAAAGTTGTAGAGCTGTACACTCCTGAGGCAATGAAGATTAAAAGTACTAACCCGTTCAAAGGGAATATTGATATTAACAGACTGGAAGAACTGATAAAGAAAGAAGGTCCTGAGAATGTTCCATTCATAAGGATGGAAGCTTCAACCAATCTTATCGGAGGTCAGCCTTTCTCAATGAAAAACTTCATGGATGTCAGGAAGGTAGCTGATAAGTATAAGAAGATAATCGTTCTTGATGCAAGTCTTATCGGAGAGAATGCCTATTTCATCAAAAAGAGGGAACCCGAATATTTCGAAAAATCAATCGGTTTCATTCTGAACAAAATGTCCGAATTGTCTGATATAGTCTATTTTTCAGGAAGAAAAGTAAGTTCTTCGCGTGGTGGTGCTATCTGCACTAATAACAAAGATCTTTACAACAAGATGAAAGACCTTGTACCTCTTTATGAAGGATTCCTTACATACGGTGGTATCTCTATCAGGGAAATAGAAGCTATGGCTGTTGGATTGTACGAAACGCTTGAAGAAGATGTGGTAGGACAATCTCCATCCTTCATAAACTATGCTGCAAATGAACTCGACAAGCTCGGAATACCCGTGATACTGCCTGGCGGAGCTCTGGGTTGCCATATTGAGGCACAAGGTTTTCTCCCACAGGTTCCACAAAAAGAATATCCTGCCGGGGCGCTTGTAGCAGCATTTTATCTTATCTCCGGTTGCAGAGGTATGGAAAGGGGAACAATCTCAAGCATACGTGATGAAAACGGAAATGATATCCTTGCAGATCTCGAACTTATGAGACTTGCTTTCCCGCGCAGAGTATTTACACTGTCGCAGGTTGAATATTTAATCGACAGACTAAACTGGTTGTATCAAAACAGGAACCTGGTAGGTGGATTAAGATTCGTTGAAGAGCCTCCTGTACTTAGGTTTTTCACCGGAAGACTCGAACCAGTAAGCAACTGGCCTGATAAGCTTATGGCAAAATTCAGGGCAGACTTTGGTGACAGCCTTTAATTATCTGTTAAATTATTAACAGTATTCAAAAATAGTGCAAATCTTTTGCTACTTTTACGCCCTGACAGTTCTGAGAAACGGCTAGTGTCGTTTCAAAGCCTGTCAGGGTTTTTTATCATCCAATCCAAAAGAGTATCTGATGGAAAAGAGAATTGGCACAATTACGATCTTAATAAAAGGTAAAACATCAGTTACTGTTGTAAATACCTTATTATCCGAATACAGCGATATTATTCTAGCCCGCCAGGGACTGCCGCTGCACAATAGGAATATCAGCGTAATTTCTCTCGTTATCGAAGGTTCTGTCGAAACTATTAATGCTCTTACCGGAAAGATTGGACGATTAAAAGACGTTGAAGTCAAGTCTATTCTTACCAAATACAAAGAGGAGCAAAATGATGAAAACGAGCGAACGGAATAAAGTATTTATTGACAGAGATAAATTATATTCACTTATTGAAGGAAAAACTCCTTCTGAAAGTCAGACAAACGCAATTCTTAACAAAGCATTGAAGCTTAAAGGACTAAATCTCGAAGACGTAGCTTCACTGCTGCGCATATCCGATCCTATAGTAATTCATAAAATTATGGAGACTGCCCATACTGTAAAGGAAGAGATTTACGGAAAAAGGTTGGTGCTCTTCGCTCCTATCTATACTGGAAACGTTTGCATAAATAATTGCACGTATTGTTCATTCAGATCTGATAATAAATTAATGAAACGCAAAATCCTCACTATGGAGGAGATTGCAGAAGAGACGCGGTCTCTCCTTAAAGAAGGACATAAACGGGTACTTCTGATCTGTGGAGAAAGTAAACGGAATAACACCGATTATATGGTAGAGGCTATCCGAACAACATACGGAGTCAAAGAACATAGCGGTCGCGATTATGTACGACGTATCAATGTCGAACTTGCACCAATGGAGGTTGAAGATTTCGCCAGACTAAAAGCTGAAAATATAGGGACGTATGTTTGTTTTCAGGAGACTTATGATCCTTTGTTGTACAAGGAGTTTCATCCCGGCAACACTAAAAAAGGAGACTACGAATACCGCCTGACAGTTATGGACCGGGCAATGGAAGGCGGGATTAACGATATTGGAATTGGTGCACTTCTGGGACTGGTTGACTATCGTTTTGAGATACTGGCTATTATGGAACATGCTCATCACCTTGAAACAGCGTTTGGCTGTGGTCCTCATACTGTAAGTGTTCCGCGCATTGAGTATGCTTCCGGCGCTCCTCTTTCAGAAAACATTCCATCGAAAGTAAGCGATAGTGATTTTAAAAAACTTGTGGCAATAATACGCATTGCACTTCCATATACAGGTATCATCCTCAGTACCCGCGAAAATGATACCATGCGTAATGAGTTATGCGATTATGGAATTAGTCAGCTTTCAGCAGGATCGAGGACTAACCCGGGATCTTATGCTCATGAAGAAGAACAAACAGGCAGTCAGTTCACTTTAGGCGACCACAGGAATCTCGATCAGGTTATTTCTTCGCTTGCCGATGGGGGCTATATACCATCATTTTGTACTGGTTGTTATCGTAAAGGTAGAGTCGGTCAGGATTTTATGGACCTTGCAATACCTGGTTTGATTAAGGAATTTTGTATGCCTAACGCATTATTTACATTCAAGGAATATCTCGAAGATTTTGCCTCTCCTGAGACCAAAACAAAGGGTTTTGCATTGATAAATAAACTTGTCAGCGAAGTTGAAAACAAGGCCCTTCAAACAAAAATTTCAGGAAACCTGATATCAATCAGAGAAGGGCAACGGGATATTTACTTCTAGATTCTACTTCAGTTTCCCCTACTTTTCAAGGAGGGGTGGCCGCAGCACAATGATAGTCAAAATATTGCAAAGGCTTGTTGCGGCCGGGGTGGTTGATTGGTTATGATATTCACCATAGGGAGCTCCGTCAAGTTAATCAACCACCCCGGCCGGGAAATGAATTGCAGGAAATGAGAGAATATCTTGTCCCGGCCACCCCTCCTTGAAAAAAGGAGGGGAAACTTCATATTCTTTATATTTACGATTCTATTCTTAGGTTGACAACAATGGGGTTGGAGGATGAATGTTTTTTCAGGAAGATTACTTTTAATAAATAAGGTCCGAAATTTCCTCTTTCGCAACGTTGATCTTTAGGATGGCTTTATCATCCGCAAGATTCACAGAACCGTGGATTTTTTTATGAAAATATAAAGTAACTCTTTGATTGGCACTAAAATCAATGTTTTCAAACAGATTCACCAGAACTTCAGCTTTTTCTTCAGGCCTGGTGTGAATAATTGCCATTCCTTTTGAAAAGACAAGGCCCGACTCAACTGAAACTGCATAGATCCCGGGAGAGGGAAGAAGTTTAAATTCTTCAGTAATCAGAATTTTCACCAGAATAGGAAGGGATGCAGAGTTTTTATGAAGAAATATTTCAGGCTTTCCCATAATAATATAGTAATGATCGAGGTAGGCGTTAGCCCTTTGAATATAACCTTCACTAATTGCATTACGAATCTTCGTTGAACTCACCGTTTCATGCTCAACTTCCTGTTCCGGAATTTCTTCCGCTTCAAAATTATATTTTTCCTGCCACTCCCATAACTGCTTATAGTTGCCCTCCTTATTAAATCCAAAGTGATGATTAAAACCTGCTACTACTACTTTTGCATTTAATATACCAGAAAGGAAATCCCTTACAAACTGCTCACTTGTCACTTTTGAAAACCCCAGGGTGAATTCTATGATGATAACATTGTTGAGGCCGGCCTTTTCAAGAAGTTCCAGTTTTTCTTCCTGAGAATTTATAAGTTTAAGATCTTTCCCTGTTGTCTCGGGATAAAGAACCTTTCTGGGATGTGGATCAAATGTAATAAGCACCGACTCACCGTTGTGCTTATCTGCAAGCATTTTAAGCCGGTTGAGGATTGTTTTATGACCAATATGGACACCATCGAATGATCCAGTCGTTACAACAGAATTTCTAATGATCTTTGCGTCTTCAAAGTTTCTAAAAATCTTCATGTAGCAACCAGAATACTAGATTTTATTCTCCTTCACAAAATAAGCTACCTTTTCAATGGAGGTTATCATATCATATTCTTCCAGGTAAACATCCGACGGGACATTTAATGGTATCGTGGTAAAATTAAGGATACCCTTTATTCCAAAACGGACTGTTTCTTCCGCAATTTCCCTTGCGAAATCGGGAGGAACTGTAAGAATGGCTATCCTGATATCAAGCTCTTTCATTATCCTTTCGATATCATTGTATGGATAACATTTAACTCCTGAGATAACCTTATTGACTTTTTGTGGATCGTTATCGAATGAGGCTACCAGATTTAGCTTTGACCGTTTTCCTTTAAAATAGCCGGCAACAGCCCTTCCCAGGTTTCCTATTCCTATAACTGCTACATTCACAATTACTTCTGAATCAATAATTTTTCCAATAGTATCAATGAGTTCCCTTACGTCATAACCTTTTCTGAGGACGCTCGAATATCCTATCAGCATCAGGTCGCGCCTGACCTGAACGGCTGTAATATGAAGACGTGCAGCCAGATCGTGTGAAAAAATAAAGTTCCTTTTTTCAATAAGGCATTCCAGAAGTGTCCTTCTGTACTCACTAAGCCTTTCTACGGTTTTTCCTGGTAATTTCATCATAGAATAATTAATTTTTATAGTATAAGGATTTTCAAGAGAGCTTTTTACAAATCCAAATTATTTATCAGGTTATGGCGACTGGTTTCTTTGGTAATCTTATAGTAAATACTGTCCCTACATCAGGAGTGCTATCAACTTTAATTGTTCCATGATACAGTTCAATAACTTTCTTAACTATTGAAAGTCCGAGTCCGCTACCAGAAATATTCCTAGTCTTTTCATTTTTAATCCTTACAAACTCAGTAAAAAGGTTTTCGGTATCATCTTTTGTAATGCCTATTCCTGTATCAGAAAAGATAATAATTGCCTCATTATCAGAACTATCAATGATAATTTCAGTTTTACCTCCTATTTTATTGTATTTGACGGCATTTGAAATAAGATTATTAAAAACAATTTCAATATCATCAGGATCAGCCATGATAATGACGTCAGATTTTACATCAAGGTTGATACTCACATCCATCTGAATTGCATATGGTTGCACGGTTATTATAGCTTCCGAAGCTACTTCAGCAAGATTTACTTCCTGAATCTTCTCTTCTTTTCTTTCAAGCCTTATTTTCGTGAAATCGAGAAGATCCATTATCAGGCTTCTCATGCCCTGAATCCTTTGAAGCGATCTTTCAATAGGTGTGGTATAATCCTCAATTCTATCACCTGCCTGCTTCTCCTGCATCATTCTGAGGTAACCTTCCAAAGCATTAAGTGGAGCCTTTAACTCGTGCGAAAGGACGGATAGAAACTGGTATCTGACCTTCTTCCCTTCCTGCTTCATTTTGTGGGTTATCCTTTTCAGATACTGTTGCTTTGTAATATTTTCAATACTCGATTTAAGCTCCTGAGGAGTAAATGGTTTTGGTATGAAATCAATGGCGCCATCTCGGGTGGCCCTTATTGCAACATCAAGCGAAGCATAAGATGTGATCATTGCAACAACAATATCGTAGTTTCTTTTCCTTATATACTCAAGAACCTCCACTCCCTGAATTCCGGGCAGCTTATTATCGAGTAAAAGAATATCAGGCATATCACGTTCAAGAATTGCGATGCCATCCTCACCTGTACCGGCTTCGGTTACTTCAAATGTATAATCCTCATCCATAAAAGGATAAGTAACATGAAAGTTGTTCAATATACGGGAAACACCTGAACGAATGCCCGGCTCATCATCAATAACAAGAACTTTTAAAACAGCCATGCTAAAGTTTTAATAGTTTCATAATTTCAATATCAAGTTGTTCAGGTCTGATACCTTTTTCAAGATATTTATCGGCTCTTATCCATGACTTTTCCTGGTCCGAATCTATACTAAATGATAATCCTGTCTCGTGCGATACAGCTGTGGCCAGTATTACTGGTACATCAGGGTATTTTCTCTTTATTTTGTAACACAAAATGAAGCCACTGTCGTCACTTTCCATCATAAGGTCAAAAATTGCCAGATGAGGTTTAAATCTTGCTATTACAGATTCCGCTTCAGCCTGGCTTACCACTGCAACAGTTTTATATCCTGCTTTTTCAAGATTAAATACTGTCTGAAAAAGATAATCCGGATCATCATCAGCTACCAGTATTGTGATATCACTCTTCTTCATCTTTCCACAAATTTCTAAAATTTCTTTAAATCAAACAGTTAATATGATAAATATGACTTATTGTTAAAATATTAACATTGGTACCGGTTTCTGTGTTATTGTTATTATTCGCCATTTATGGAGACGCAAAATTTTGCGTCTCTACTGTTCACTGTTCACTGTTTATGGAGACGCAAAATTTTGCGTCTCTACTGTTCACTGTCTACTGAATACTGAGACGCAAAATATTGCGTCTCTACTCCTTCCGCCTTGGTAAAATAATCTTAAAGCTCGTTCCCGTGGGTCCTTTTTCGGGATTGTTATTCGATTCTGCGGTAATCTGTCCTTTATGCATCTTTACAACGCCGTATGCAGTTGCCAACCCCAGACCTGTGCCGTGACCGATCCCCTTTGTAGTAAAAAAGGGTTCGAAGATTTTGGCTCTGTCTTCTTCCTTAATTCCGGTACCTGTATCACTAATAATTATAATAATATCACTCAGAGTATCTTCCAAAACGATGTCAATGGTTCCTCCTGTTGGCATGGCGTCGATGGCATTTTTGATCAGATTGGTCAATACCTGCATCATCTGCTCCGGGTCAAGCATTGCTTCAGGATTGGTCGTCAAATCAGAAATATTGATTTTAACTTTCTCAGGAATTATCAGACTTTCGAGGCTGTGATTAACAAATTCTTTTAAGATTACCACCTGATGGTTCACCTGGTTCTTTCTTGCAAAATTAAGAAGTCCTGCAACTATTTTTTTACATCGGCCTGCCTGTTCCACAATCAATTTCAGATCTTCTCTTACAGGATCGTCAGCAGTAGATTCTTCCAAAAGAATGTTACTATACATTATCACAACACCCAGCGGGTTATTCAGCTCATGTGCGATACCGGCAGAGAGCTGACCCATATGAGCTAATTTTTCCGATTGTTTCAAAGCCTGTCTCATGGAGGATAATTTCTCATTCGACAAAGCCAGATCATTTACAGATTTATGAAGCTTTTCGATAGTATATGGCAGACACATCTCAACCTCCGCAAGACCCTTTTTAATTGCGATTGCATGTTCCACACAGCTTTCGTAACCACATGCTCCGCAATCGAGCTGGTCTTTTTTAGTTCTCTTGCCCATCTTAACAAGAATATCGTTTACATCATCCTCATTAAGAGTTTCAATCCATGGATCGACCGGTTTATGAAGAATGGAAAGATCGAGATCTGCAAACTCATCGAATGATTTCTGCCAGTTATCAGAATCTATATTCTGCATTTTACTGTTTGCATAAGAACTAACAAGCGATCGCCGGTTATACTGCTTACCGTTTTTCGATAATCCAGGACCCATTATACATCCCTCGCAACAAAGCAGTTCCATGTGCTGGTTTTTTATTAATCCAGCTTCAAATTCCTTTAAAGCTCCCTGAAAATCAATTCTGCCCTCAGCAGCAATAATATTTCCGGTAATAGCATTATCGCTGATTTTTGCTGTCTGAAGCAACCCTCTGGCAACAGGGAAGATGGCGCCTCTTCCTCCAACTGGCTTATCAAAATCTACTATCTTACAATTTTCAGTTGTGATACCTTTTTCAGCAAACATTTCTCTTAGTTCAGTAAATGTTATTGCCTCATCTATTTCAGAGCTTTCAGCTTTCTTGGCAATGCATGGGCCAATAAATACAATTCGTGTATCCTTCCCGTATTTTTCGCGTACAACCCTGCTCATGGCTACCATAGGAGAAACAATTGGCGCAAGATTGTCAACAAGATCAGGATGGTAATACTTTACATAGTTTACTATCGAAGGACAATCAGAAGAAATATAAAAATTCTTACCTTCCGAAACAAGCCTTTTGTACCTGTCAGCAACAAGATCAGCGCCAAAAGAGACCTCTGCCACATACTCAAATCCGAGCGCCTTTATCATTCCGGTAAGTACATGATGATCGGGAATATCCGAAAATTCTGCCGGAAAACTGGGAGCAACTATTGCAGCAATCTTTGAATCAGTTTCAAGCAGTTTCGTTACCCTGTCGGTTGTGTTTAAAAAGACCTTTGCACCCTGACTGCACACTTTTGTACAGTTACCACAGGCAATACATCTTTCATCTATAACTTCAGCCTGCCCCCCAACAATTCGGATAGCCTTGGCAGGGCATTCCCTTACGCAGGTATAACATGTACGGCAAAGTTCTTTTATAGTGTAAACCAACATATTATCTCAGAATGTTAATTATAAGAGCACATTTCGCTTCTCAAAATGTGTATAGAATATTTTTTTATCTGCAATATCGGTATTTTCCTTAACATACTTCTCATACAAATTAATGAGTGAAGGTGATTTACATGGAAGATTAATAGCTTCAGTATCATCAGAATGATATATTAACTTCGATCGGCTTTTAATCTCATCCTTTGAACTGCTGAAAGATAACCCGGCTCCGTGAACACATCCACCCGGACAAGTCATCACTTCTACCAGATTATATTTTTTACCAGACTCTATTGAAGTTTTAAGCTTTTCAAGTCCGGTGAGTCCATCCACAACAGCTACATTTAATTCCAGATCCCCGATCTGAAATGTCGTTTCTCTGAATGTACCACCTGACCGGAGCTTTTTAAACAGCAGTTTTTCCGGTTCCTTCTTAAGCTTCAAAAAATGTAACGACCTTATAACCCCTTCAGCCATTCCCCCTGATACTTCTGCCATAATAGCGGCAGAACTTCTGCCAGCCATTGGTTCGTCGGCAGGTTCCTGTTCAATATTTGAAGTGTCAATACCATACAATCTGATAAGTCTGGCAAGTTCCCTTACCGTAAGGACGGAATCAACATCACTTATACCTTTCCGCATCATACCGTCGCGGCGGGCCTCAAATTTCATTGCCATACAAGGTGTTGCAGAAACGGAAAAAATCTCTTCAGGTTTTACTCCCAGCTGACCGGCCACCAGGGTCTTAATCAATACTCCGGTAATTTGTTGCGGGGATTTTACAGTTGAGAGATCGGGAATTAATGCAGGCATAAACTGCTCAGCATACTTGACCCATGCAGGGCAGGCAGTAATATATAAGGGATTAACTACCTTATTTTCAATTCTGTCGGATAACTGATTAGTGATTTCGGTTATACAAACATCTGTGCCTGTGCCTGTTTTAAAAACCTTATCGAATCCAATTTTACGAAGGATTGCGTTCAATATCTTGTCAAAATCCTTTGTATACCTCATTCCAAGTTCATCAGCTATTCCGTAAACGACCATTGAAGAGTACTGAATAACCTTTATTATTTCAGGTTTATTCAGATAATCCTGAACTTCGGTTATGTTATGTTTTTCATGAAGCGCCCCGGTTGGACAAACAAGAACACATTGACCACAGTGGATACAGCTTGAAAAGTTGAAATCCCTGTCCATTGCAGCACCAATATGTGTCTCGCGTCCTTTATTTATAAAATCAAGAGATGTTGAGGTGACTACTTCTTCACAGACTCTGACACATCTCCCGCACAAAATACATTTAGACAGTTCTCTAACAATTGCAGGGCTCGACTGATCAAGACGCGGTTTAATTTTCTTACCGCGAATCCGTCGTTCTCTGATATTCAACTCTTCTGAAAGTCGCTGCAACTCGCAGTTTAAGTTCCTGTCGCAATAAAGACAATCATCGGGATGGTTAGAGAGCAATAGTTCAACGATAGTTTTCCTTGCCATAATCACCCTCGGAGAGTGAGTCTTTATTTTCATCCATTCTTCAACGGGCTGAGAGCAGGCAGTAACCAGACGGTCATGACCGTCTACTTCAACAACACACATTCTGCAGGCTCCGGTTGGAGTAAATTCTTTCATTCTGCATAGTGTAGGAATGATTATTCCGTTACGATTAAGAGCAGAGAGAATTGTCTCGCCCTTTTCGGCCTTGATCTTTTTGTTATTTACCTGAATTGTAAAAAGCATATAGGCTATTTAACATTAATTGCGCTGAACTTACATATATCAAAACAGATTCCACAACCGATACATTTTTCCTCTACGATGAAGAAAGGTTGTAATCGTGTTCCGTAAATAGCGTTAACCGGACATTTGGCTGCACAGGCGGTACATCCTGTGCACTTATCTACATCAATTGAAAATAATCTTAATCCCCTGCATACATTGGCCCTGCATTTCCTGTCGAATATATGCTCCTCAAACTCATCCCTAAAGTTTTTGAGAGCGCTTATGAAAGGGTTAGGAGCGGTCTGGCCAAGTCCACAAAGAGAAGTATCTTTCATTACTGATGCAATAGTCTCGAGCTGCATTACCCCCTTAAATCTTTCGAGAGTCGTGCCAGACTCTTCATTTAAAGGCTTTCTTATAACACTTTCAAGGATTTCGAGCATTCTGCCGGTACCTTCACGGCATGGAATACATTTGCCGCAGCTCTCATTCCTGATAAATTCCATATAATATCTAACGAGGTCCACCATACAAGTGTTTTCATCGATAATTACAAATCCTCCGGCCCCCATCCCAATACCATTTGCCCGGAGGTCCTCATAATCGATTGTTATATCGAGATTTTCACTTGTTATAAAAGAGCCTGAGGAACCACCCAGTTGTATTGCTTTAAACTCTTTTCCCTCACGTATTCCGTCTGCTATATCATCAAGTATAGTCCTGATTTTTGTCCCCATTTCAATCTCGATTACTCCGGACATTCTGCCTTTACCTGCCACAGCAAAAACTTTGGTACCCGGACTGTTTTCCGTGCCCATAGACCGGAACCACTCAGGTCCGTTCTGCATAATAAGCGGAACATTTATAAGAGTTTCGACGTTGTTTATAACTGTTGGTTTTCCAAATAATCCTGAAGTGGTCGGATATGGAGGTTTAAGCTGTGGCATTCCCCTTTTTCCCTCAAGAGTATTAATGAGTGCAGTTTCTTCACCGCATACAAAAGCACCCGGTTCTTTCCGAATTTTAATATCGAGATTGTAGCCACTTGAGAAAACATTATGTCCGAACAGACCATATTCTCTTGCCCTGTCGATTGCTTTCTGAAGCCTGTTGAGGGCATGATCAGAACCTGAGCGCATAAAAACTATGGCATTTGAAGCGCCAATAGCATACGAAGCAATCGCAATTCCTTCAATAAGCCGGTGCGGGTCGCTTTCAAGAATAGTTCTGTCAGTAAAGGCACCAGGATCACTCTCCTTCGCATTACAGATCAGATACCTGGCATTTGAAGTAGTATTAAGTGCATGTTTCCATTTTAATCCTGTGAGGTATCCACCACCACTTCTGCCTCTTAAACCACTTTTCTCAATAATATCACATACCTCTTCAAAAGTATAATGTCTGATTGCCTTTATATAAGAACGATAGCCTCCCCTTGCAATGTATTCTTCAATATTTTCAGGATCGTAACATCCGCAATTACTCAGAACAACCCTTTTCTGGTGAGCAAAGAATGGCAGCTCATCCATAAAAGGAATTCCCGTCCAGAGCTCAAAACCTTTAGTGCCCGACTGACCAGCAAGATCTTCCTCATTTATCTCGTTATGAAATACCCCGTTAAGAAGAGGCTCTACTTTCTCCTCGGTTATGTTTCTGTAAAACAATTTATTCTTTCCGGGAATATGAATACAGACCAGGGGCTCAAAATTAGAAGGACCCGTACATCCGACACTCACTAGTTCTGCGTTCGGCAGATTTTCAATTATATATGATTCAATTGAGGAATGAGTTTTCTCCGAACCGGCAATTACACTGCTTGTTCCGGATGAAACAAAGATTACAGGATGATCGGGTTTTTCCCTTCTTACTTTCTGTAATACCTTTTCTGTTTCCGGCGACAATGTATCGGATTCAAATAACAGTACCTTTTCAATAAGGAAGGACTTTAAATCTTCCATCCGGGATAGTTAATAAAATTAATCGTTTTCAATAATGTATTTTAATTTCTTAATCAGCTCAGGGAGCTGTTCGGCTTTAACATGGATATGATATTCCCCATTCACATTTATAAGCGGACCATTGTGACAACCACCCATACAGGAGACTATCTCGTAGCTGAAATTTCCATCTCTGGTAGTTTGTCCGGACACAACTCCAGTCTCTTCCTTAATTTTATTAATTATTGCCTGGGAACCATTAAGGAAGCATGAAGTACCATGACAAATCCTGATATTAATTTTCCCTGAGGGAATGAACCGGAACCTGTCGTAAAAAGTAGCCAGACCATAGATTTTTGTTGTGCTCAATCCTAAAAAACTACCGACCATTACAATTGCTTCTTCAGAGAGATAACCCAAATCTTCCTGTATTGCCTGAAGTATAGGTATAAGATCCTCTCTTTTACCCTGCTTATAGTTTTTCAGAATTGTGCCTACGTCTGTGCTCATTAAGATTTAATAAAGTATAATAATTACAACAAAGATAAATGTTTTTATTGTTAATAAATAAACATTGTTATTTAATTAACAATAGAATAAAAAAACCAGATTTGATGATAATATAATATGAGTATCCGGAATCAAGCATGATGACCCATTGATTTTGACTTCGTCGAGTTCCGCTTCGCTTCAATAAACTGACACATAAAAACCACATAAAAAACGCTACCATAATAGTGTGAATTTTAGATTAAAAGAGATTGATTTAGCATAGAAAAATATAGTACTTTTGACGTTATTGTTTATTTATGAACAGTAAAAAGTATGGCTCAGAGAATTGAAATGCAAATTTGTCTTGGCAGTTCCTGCTTTTCAAGAGGCAATAAGGATGTGGTAATGTTTATCAGGGAATACCTCAGAAAGAATCATCTTGAAGACAAAGTTATTTTTAAGGGAGCACGTTGTATGGGTCATTGCAGCAACGGTCCGAATCTTAATGTTAATGGAATAACAATTGAGGGGGTGACAATAACGAAAATTGAGGGTATACTGGAAAAAGAACTTGGCCCCTAAATTCCCTAAAGGGGACTTCTTGATAATCAGGTTGTTAATGAACCCCCTTTAGGGGGAAGGGGGCGAACAATAGAACAATAGAACAAACGAATTAATACGTTATAAGAGTTCGTATGACAGAAACAAAACCTGTTCTTTATATAAATGACGAAAAGTGCAGAAATTCGTACTCATGTGTACGAGTCTGTCCTGTAAATGCCATCGAAGTTAAGCCTCAGAAAGCCCATCCGAATATTCTTTCGGAAAGGTGCATAGGATGCGGGTTGTGCTATATATCGTGCACTCCAGGAGCGATAGAATTCCGCGATTCCAAATCAGATGTAATGAAGCTGATATCGTCCGGAAGGAAAGTTGCTGCGCTTATTGAGCCCAGCATTGCTTCTGAATTTGATGATATAACTGATTACAGGAAGTTTGTGGCAATGATAAGGGCGCTGGGTTTTAATTATATTCATGAGGTTTCCTTTGGTGTTGACCTTATAGCCTCCGCCTATGCGAAACTCTTTTCAAAAGCAGAAGGCAAATATCTGATTACTGCCAATTGCCCTTCAATTGT
>Ga0209747_1000233_pt1 | contig 30117 bp, 25 predicted proteins | sample BarGraNGADG00311_FD_184498 | JGI IMG/M metagenome (GOLD analysis project Ga0209747, IMG submission 184498) | Arctic peat soil microbial communities from Barrow, Alaska - Barrow Graham LP Ref core NGADG0011-311 (SPAdes) (version 2) | ecosystem: Environmental > Terrestrial > Soil > Wetlands > Peat...
CGCCCTGCACGACGAGATGGCGGAGGCCACCAACGCCTGCGCCTGGGACGGCGACTGGTACGGGCGCTCCTTCGACGACGAGGGAAAGCCGCTCGGCATCGCCGCCGAAGAGAACCAGAAGATCAGTCTCAATCCGCAGAGTTGGAGCATTCTGGGCGGAGTCGCCCCGAGCGAGCGCGCCGAGAAGGCGATGGAGTCGATGCACGAGAAGCTGAACAGCGAGTTCGGCATCGCCCTGCTCTGGCCGCCGTACGAGCGCGGTAGCGACCGGCCGCGCGGCACTTCCACCTTCCCGCCGGGCGCCAAGGAGAACGGCGGCATCTTCTGCCACGCCAACACCTGGGCGATCATCGCCGCCGCCATGCTCGGCTGGGGCGATCGCGCCTTCCAGTACTACCGCCAGATTCTGCCCCTGGCGCGCGAGGACGCCGACCGCTTCAAGGTCGAGCCCTACGTCTACTGCCAGAACATCTGCGGTCCCGCGCATCCGCAGTTCGGCATGGGGCGGAACGCCTGGCTCACGGGCACGGCTTCCTGGACATACGTCGCCGGAACCCAGTGGATCCTGGGCATCCGCCCGAGCTACGAGGGGCTTCGCGTCGCTCCGGCCATCCCGCGTGACTGGCCCGGCTTTCGCGCCAAGCGGGTCTTCCGCGGCGTCTCTTTCGACATCACCGTCAAGCGAGCGGGCGAGGGCAACAACGTCTCGCTCGTGGTTGACGGCGTGCCGGTGGAAGGAGATGTCGCACCGCTTCCGAGCGGAAAGGACGAGGTCACCGTCGAGGTGACGCTCTCCTAGCGCTTCGCTTCGCGCGAATCGCCGAGAGCACCTCTCGCTACCAGCGTCTCGCCGAGACCCGTCCCGGTGCCAGGCACGGGGACGTGTCCGAAGCGCCCGAACGTGGCCCTGAGCTGGCGCTTCTCGGCGCCGCGTCTCGCCGGGACATGGCCTGGCTCCAGGCACTACACTCCGCGCGTGGCAAGAGGCGGCAGATGAAGCGAGGCGACTTCCACGGCGAGGAGGCGCTCCTGCTCGAGAGCGAGCACTTGAGCGTCGAGGTCCTCACCGGCGCCGGCCCCCGCATCACACGCCTCGCGCTGGCCGGTTCGAGCGAGAACGTGCTCGGAGAGGTGGCCGATATCGGCTGGGATACCCCCTGGGGACGCTATAGCCTGCGCGGTGGGCACCGGCTCTGGTTCGCGCCCGAGAATCCTCCGCTCACCTCGGCGCCGGACGAAGGCGATCTCCTCATCGGCGAAGGTACGAGCAAGCTTCGCCTCGAGCGGCTGGAGCCCCAGTCGGGTCTGCGCAAGGTGATGGAGGTCGAGCTCGCCGCGGATCGTGCAGCCGTGACCGTCAGGCACTGCATTCGAAACGAGCGCAACGCGGCGGTCGAGCTGGCTCCCTGGGCCATCACGATCCTGCCACTGGGTGGGGTCGCACTGCTACCGCAGCAGCGGGGGCCGATCGGGGAGAGCGAGGTTCTGCCCAATCGAGCGCTCGTTCTCTGGCCTTATAGCTCGGTCTCCGATCCCCGCCTGGAGCTGGGCGACGAGCTGGTGCTCGTGCGCGCCTCGGCGGCGCCGTCACCCTTCAAAGTCGGATACCTGAACCGGGCCGGCTGGGCGGCTTATCTCCGCGGCGGCGTCCTCTTCTGCAAGCACTTCGATCCACAAGCCGAGCTCGCTCACGCCGATCTCAACTCGAACGTCGAGGTCTACTGCAACGACCGCCTGCTCGAGCTCGAAACGCAGGCGCCTCTCTCTCGTCTCGAGCCCGGCGCCGAGGCGACGCACGAAGAGCGCTGGGAACTGCACCGCGTCGGCGACGTCGATCCAAGCGCCGAGGGCCTCTCGGCTCTGGCGGGCGAGCTCGGTCTCGCCGTCTAGACCTCTCCGCCGCGCGGCTCTCAGGCCAATTTGGACAGGAGCGTCGAGGCGACTCCGCCCGCCAGCATGTAGACGCCCAGCGCGAGGCCGAGATGTCCGTATGAAGACGGAGAGGTGATCGAGAGATTGTGATCGGCCAGGAAGAGTCCGCTGCGGGCCAGCACCGTCGCGACCGCCGCGAGCGAGGCCAGCGACGCGATCTGGTGCAATGACGTGTCCTTCGCGTAGCCACGAACCATGCGGGCGACGCCGAGCGTGACGATCAGCGCGGCGAAGACCAGCAGCGCGGTACCGAAGCGGGCGCCGGCGACGTTGAGCGTGGCGCTCTCGTTGCCTGCGAGGTGGGCGGTCAACAGATCCTGCCGGGAGCCCAGCGCGATGAGGCCGCCGCCGAGAAGAAGTAGAAACCCAGCTAGCACTCTCGAGAGTATGCCGGAACCGCGGCACTCGCTGCGAAGGCGTTTTGCTCGGGCTAGACGGCTGTCCGCCCGGCCAGGTGAAGCGAGAACCAGTCGCGCGCCAGCACGGCGACCTCCCCCAGCGCTCCCGGCTCCTCGAACAGGTGTGTAGCCCCCGCGACTATCTCGAGCCTGCACTGGGTCGCCAGCTCCGTGGCGGCGCGCTCGTTGAGATCGAGCACCACGGAGTCCCTCTCGCCGACGATCAGCAGCGTGGGAGCACTCACGTGCCGAAGCGCTTTTCCCGCGAGGTCCGGCCGGCCGCCACGCGAGACGACGGCCTTGATCAGCTCCGGCCGTCCTGCGGCTGCCAGAAGAGCTGCGCCGGCACCCGTGCTTGCTCCGAACAGGCCAAGCGGGAGCGAAGTCGTGCCTTCGTTCGCATGCAGCCAGACCGTCGCCGCCAGGAGCCGATCGGCCAGCATGGCTATGTCGAAGCGGAGGGCGCCGGTGCGGGAATCCTCTCTCTCCTCGCGCTCGCTCAAAAGGTCGATCAGCATCGTCGCCAGCCCGGCATGCTCCAAGACGGCGGCGACGTGACGGTTACGCGGGCTGAAGCGACTGGAGCCCGAGCCGTGAGCGAAAAGGACGATGCCGCCGGCGCGCTCCGGAATCCGCAGCGTCCCGGCGAGGTGCACCTCGCCGACCGGAATGACCACGTCTTTCTCGCGCGTATTCATTCCCTGTCCGCCTCCGTCGCTCTCTCGAGCAGTGTACGGACCTCGTCGTCGGAGACCTGCTCGAAGCGGTCGTACCAGAGGCTGACGGCGTAGAAGTTCTCGGGTCTGAGTGGGCTCACGAGCTCGTCCACCTCGGCGCCGAGGGCGGCGCAGGCGTCGAGGGCGGCGGTGGGAACCGCGACTACGATCCGCGCCGGGCTCTGCGCCCGAACCGCCGCGATCGCCGCGCGCATGCTGGCGCCGGTGGCGAGGCCGTCGTCTACGAGGATCACCGTCTTGGCCGCGAGCTTCCTGACGGGCCGCTCGCCGCGGTAGAGACCTTCTCGCCGTATCAGCTCGCGGCGCTCGCGCTCGCTGATCGTCTCGACGGCCTCGACCGTCAAACCGACGTGGCGAACCACGTCGCGGTTCAGTATCCGAGCCCCGCCCGAGGCGATCGCACCGAATGCGAGCTCCTCGTGGCCCGGAACTCCGAGCTTGCGGACCACGAATACGTCGAGCGGAGCTTCAAGCGCCTGCGCGACTTCGAATCCCACCGGCACGCCGCCGCGCGGGAGCGCAAGCACGACGACATCGTCCCGCCCGGCGTATTTCGAAAGCACTTCGCCGAGATAGCGCCCGGCATCCGCGCGGTCGCGGAAGCGGCTTGGTATCGGACTCTTCCCTGTCTGCACGACTAGCCGTCCTCTCGCTCGAGAGCTCTGTCACAAAGGATGCAACACCGCGGGCCCGCGCGGGGACCGGATTAAGGGGAAGTTAATGAAGCTTCGCTATCGTGGTCGCGCGCCGCGGGAACGCTTTTTTGAGCACACGTCTCACCGGGCGCGTTGCTTGACAACGAACGTGTGTTCGGTTAATAAAGGAGTTCCGGTCATCAATTTCGTTTGACCTGGGACGCAACCACCTAAATTTTTTACGCCAGTTACGGCGCTTCCCACTTGACTTCGAGCGTAGACGAAGACCCAGCATGACCGACTTGGATGCCAGCCAGACAACCGAGACAGCCGAGCGCTCCGCACTCGCACGATTCGCGGCCTTTGTGCGCATGTCGGTCAACTCGCGCTGGGAGATCGCGCGCGAGCTACCGAAAAGCGGCACCGGCCTCACTATCGCGGCCGTCGTCTTGAACATCCTGCTCGGTGTCTTGCCGGTGCTTTTCATCCTCGGCACGAGTGTCATGCTCGGCCGGGTGCCGGCGGCGGCCGCGGCGGGAGTCGGCTCGGGCGCCTGGGACTCGCTTGTCTACGCCTTCCTTCTCGCGGCTTCGGCCTTCGTCCTGATGCAGGTGCTGACGCCGCTTCAAGCCTCGCTCGGCGAACTGATCACGAGGCGGGTCGACGGTCAGGCGGCCGATCGCCTGATCAGTGATTCGCTGCGGACTCCGGGGATAGGCCCGCTCGAAGACCAGGAGCTGCTCGGCGACCTGAGCGACTCGGCCGATCAGCTCGAGTTCGGCTACCGCACTCCAGGTCGCGCCTGCGCGGGGCTGGTGGCGCTGATCGCTCGTTATCTCCAACTGGTCAGCCTCGTCGTCATCGTCGGCCTTGTCTTCTCCTGGCTCGCGGCTGCTGCGCTCTTCGTCGCCACTATGCTCTTCCGCTACGGCCAGCGCGGCGGCCTGCGCAAGTACTCGGCCGTTTTCCGAGCCAACGTCAGCATTCGCCGCCGCAACTACTACTTCCGCCGCATTGGTCTCGATCCGCCGGCCGCGAAGGAGCTGCGCGTCTTTGGTCTGGCCCCCTGGGTGCGCGAGCGCTACCGCGAGTCGTTCCTCGAGTTCATGGGGCCGGTCTGGAAGGAGCGGCGGCGCATCTACCTCAAGCCCTTCCTCCTGATCACCGCGTTCGCACTCCTCGTCTCGGCCGCCGCGCTCGCCGCCGTTGGAAACAGCGCCGCGAGCGGGACGGTCACTCTCAGAGACCTCGCCCTCACCTTTCAGGCGGCGATCGCTGCCATCAACCTCGGCAGCCACTACCCCGAGTCCGACACCCAGACCCAGTTCGGGATGATGTCCCACGCCGGAATGCTCGACTTCGAGCGCGGCGTCGAGAAGTACGAGGGCAGCACCGTGCAGCTCGAGCCGGTGCGCGATCCGAAGGGCTTACCCAAGCGAGAGCTCAACTTCGACCACGTCTCCTTCGGCTATCCGGGCAGCGAGCGCCAGGTCCTGAGCGATTTCGAGCTCTCGATCCCAGCCGGCAAGTCCACCGCCATCGTCGGCTTGAACGGCGCCGGTAAGACGACACTGGTCAAGCTGCTCGGGCGCCTCTACGAGCCGGGCTCCGGCTGCATTCGAACCGACGGAGTCGACATTCGCCACTTTCCCGTCGACGACTGGCACCGCCAGATCGGAATCATCTTCCAGGACTTCAACTGCTACGAGCTGTCGGCGGCCGACAACATCGGCTTCGGCTCGGTCCCGCACCTCGGCGACCGCGAGGCGATTCGTAAGGCCGCGCGTAGCGCCGGCATCCTCGAGGCGATCGAGCGGCTCCCGAAGGGCTTCGATACCCCGCTCTCGCGCCAGTACGAAGGCGGGGCCGACCTCTCGGGCGGCCAGTGGCAGCGAATCGCGATCGCCCGCGCGCTGTTCGCGCTCGAGGGCGGCGCCTCTATCCTCGTGCTCGATGAGCCGACGGCCGCGCTGGACGTGCGCGCCGAGGCCGATTTCTTCGACAAGTTCGTCGAGCTGACGCGCGGCGTCACGACGATCCTCATCTCGCACCGCTTCTCGAGCGTGCGCCACGCCGACGGCATCGTCGTGCTTCAGGGCGGCCGCGTTGTCGAGAAGGGAACGCACGAGGAGCTGCTGTCCGCGGATGGTCGCTACGCGAAGCTCTTCCAGCTTCAGGCCGAGCGCTTCGCCCGCGGCGAAGAGGAAGGCGAAGACGAGGAGGACGAAGAGCTGTGAGAGAGGTGATTCTCGGCGCACGCACGCTACTCGGGCTGGCCTGGCGCAACAACAAGCCCAAGACCGTGCTCGCGGTCAGCCTGATGCTGGCCGCCTACGCGGCAGCGCCGCTCGTGGGACTCTCGCTCAAGCAGCTGACCAACTATGCGCTCGCGGGCGACGGAATCCGCGCCGCCGTGGCCGGCGCCGTCACCGCGCTGCTCGTCATCTTCGGGCTGACGCTCGGGCATTTCGCCCACATCTCCTACTTCGAGCTGGCCGACACCAACATGCTCGAGATCGACTCCGACCTGATCCTGCTGGCGAACGGCTCTCCCGGGATCGAGCATCAGGAGCGGGCCGACTACAGCGACCGGCTGACCATCCTGCGCGAGGAGATGTTCCAGCTCCAGGCGTCGCTGGAGGCGCTGCTCACCGCGTTTGGTCTCACGGTCGCAATGATCGAAACCGGGATCCTGCTGGCGTTCGTGAACCCGCTTCTCCTGTTCTTGCCGCTGCTCTCGTTGCCGCCGCTGTTGACGGGACGCTGGGCCCAGAACCGCCTCGACCGCGCGCGCGACGCGAGTGCCGGCGAGATTCGCCTCAGCCGTCATCTCTTTCGCCAGGCGACCAGCGCCGGCCCGGCCAAGGAGCTGCGCCTGTTCGGGCTCCAGAACGAGCTTCGCCGCCGCCACGGGGAGTTGTGGGATAACGCCACCAGGCGGCTCTGGCGAATCCATCGCTCGAACACGGTCGTCCGTGCGCTCGGCCAGCTTGTGTTCTCGGTTGGTTACGTGGCCTCGGTGCTGCTGGTTGTTCAGGGAGTGATCAGGCACCAAGGACAGCCGGGCGACGTCGTGCTTGCCATCACGCTGGCGGCCCAGGTGAATACCCAGGTGTCGATCGGGCTTGGGCTCGTCTACAACCTGCAAGGAATGGCGAAGATCATCGGCCGCTACCACTGGCTCAAGCAGCTGGTGGCCGGCGATCAGCGCGTCAAGCCCGACCGGCCGACGCCATCGCGGGCGACGAAGGGCATCGTGTTCGACAACGTCACCTTCCGCTATCCGGGTACCGATAGTGTCGTGCTCGGCGGCGCGAACCTCGAGTTCCCGGTTGGCTCGACGGTCGCCATCGTGGGCGAGAACGGCGCCGGCAAGACGACGCTGGTCAAGCTTCTCTGCCGTTTCTACGAGCCGCAAGAGGGCCGGATACTGCTCGACGGTGTCGACATCCGCCGTTTCGACATCGCCGAGTGGCGCGAGCGAATCGCCAGCGGTTTCCAGGACTTCGCCCGTTTCGAGCTCATCGCTCAGCAGACCGTGGGCGTCGGCGATCTGCCCAATCTCGACTCCGAGCCCGCGGTTGAAGGGGCGCTCGAGCGCGCCCACGCGGAGGACATGATCGGTCGCCTCGAACAAGGCCTCTCGACCCAGCTCGGCAAGAGCTACGCCGAGGGCACGGAGCTCTCCGGCGGGCAGTGGCAGAAGCTGGCGCTCGGACGAGCGATGATGCGCGAGCACCCGCTCCTGCTCGTCCTCGACGAGCCCACGAGCGCGCTCGACGCCCAGGCGGAGCACGAGCTCTTCGAGCGCTATGCCGAGAACGCCAAGCGCGTAGGCGCCGCCACCGGCGCGATCACGCTGTTCGTCTCGCACCGCTTTTCGACCGTGCGCATGGCCGACCTGATCCTCGTCGTCGCCGACGGGAAGGTGAAGGAGTCGGGCAGCCACGCCGAGCTGATGCGGCTGGGAGGTCTCTACGCGGAGCTCTACGAGCTACAGGCGAGCGCCTACCGCTAGACCGCGTCGTACACTCCACCCCAAGTGAGAGAGGTGCACGCGCCCATCGAGGAGGAGATCGAAGAGCTGCGGCAGCAAGCCGGCTTGGTCGTTGACGTTTCTCCGCGCGGGCCTTACTCGCTCGCCCTCTCGGCGCGGGGCGCGGGCGATGCGTGCAGGCGTTTTCGAGGCGGCGAGCTAACCGCTCTGGTAGAGGATGGAAGCGGCGCCGAGATCGTTCGGGCGCGGCAGAGGCCCGACGGCACGGTCACCCTGAGCGCGAGCAGCGAGCGCGGCCTGGATCGGCTCCGCTTCGAGCTGGCGCTCGACGACGACCACTCCGCCTTTCTCCAGCGCTTCGGCGACGATTCTCTTCTCGGCGCGTCGCTGCGAAATCTTCGGGGACTGAGACCGATCAGGCTCGCCACGGTCGCCCACGCTCTTCTGCGTGCGCTCTGCGGACAGCTGATCACCGCCCGCGAGGCGCGAGCGATCGAAGCACGCGTCATCCGCAGAAGCTCGCCGCTCGATCCCGTGAGCGGTCTCTACGCCCCACCCACGCAGGAGCGGCTGGCCGCGCTCTCGCCGGCCGAGCTCTGTCGGCTCGGCCTGGCGCCGAAGCGCGCCGCGGCACTCATCCGGCTCTGCCGCACGCTCGACCTGGAGCGGCTGCGTGAGTTGCCGTCGAGCTCCGTCTTCGCCCGGCTCGCTCGTGAGCGGACGGTCGGGCCCTGGTCGATCGGCGTCCTCTTCCTAGAGGGCCTCGGTCGCTACGACCATGGCCTCGTCGCCGATCTGGGGTTGGTGAAGCTCTGCTCTGTGCTCGCCGGCCGCTGGGTAAGCGAGGCCGAGACGGGCGAGCTGCTCGCGCGCTACGGAGAGTGGGAAGGCCTGGCCTCCGTCTACCTGTTGCGGGGATCGCGCCAGGGGCTGGTTCCGCTCGGTCGCGGCGCCATGGATGTCGAGACAGGCGCTCGAGCCTTACGCCTGCACCGGAGGCAGCCGCTGCCTCGCGCGCCGAGCGAGGTATAAACTCCGCGCGGTGAGCGTAGACAAGCGACGCATCGTTGTTATCGGCACGGGCAAGATCGGAGAGGCTCTGATCAAGGGCCTGTGCGCGTCGGGCTGGCGCAAGCCAGGCGAGATCATCGCCACCGATATCCACAGCGAGCGCTTGCAGGCGATCAAGGAACGTTGCGGCGTCGAGACGAGCGAGTCGAATCGCGAAGCGGTCAAGGACGCCGGCCTGATCGTTGTCGCGGTCAAGCCTCAGGATTTGTCGGCGCTCTTGGATGAGATCGGTGACGGGCTTACGAGCGAGCAGACTGTGCTCTCGGTTGCGGCGGCCGTACGAACTGCAACTATCGAGAAGCACCTTTCCGCGAACGTTCCGGTCGTTCGCGCGATGCCCAACACCCCGGCCACGGTGCAAGAAGGCATGGCAGGAATCTGCGCCGGAGCGCACGCCGGCGAAGAGCATATGGCGCTGGCCGAGGACGTGCTCGCCCACCTGGGAGCGGTCGTTCGCGTGCAGGAGGAAGAGATGGACGCCGTCACGGCGGTCTCCGGCTCGGGCCCGGCCTACTTCGCGCTTCTCGCCGAGGCGATGATCGAGGCCGGCATCCTGCTCGGCCTCTCGCGCGAGATCTCCACGCAACTCGTCGTTCAGACGATGTTCGGCACGGCGAAGCTACTACGAGACGAGCACATACACCCGGTCGAGCTGCGCGAGAACGTGACATCGCCGGGCGGCACCACCATCAGGGCCATTCGCGAGCTCGAGCGCGCCGGTATCCGAGCCGCCTTCCTGAATGCGATTCAGGCGGCCATGGAGCGCTCCCGCGAGCTCAGCGGCGACGATCAATAGGGCCCCGATCGGCCGCCAGTTGATCGCGCGCTGACGTAGATCACGTCATATAGTGCAGTCCGCATGCCGGCCTCACCGGAAGACCACGGGACGCTAGACGTCCTGACGATTACCAGGCCCGATCAACTCAAGGCGCTCGGGCATCCTCTGCGCCTGCGGGTGCTCGAGATGTTGGGCGAGGAAGCCGGGCAGGCGTTCACGAACCGGGAGCTGGCGGGCCGGATCGGGATCGACCCCGGTCACCTGCACTTCCACGTACGCATGCTGCTGAAGGCCGGCCTGATCCAGCTGGCCGAGGAAAACGGCGGCCGGCGCGAGAAACCGTACCGGGCGGTTGCCCGCCACATCACCGTCGCGCCCGAGCTGCTGTCGGCGAACACCGTAATAAGCGATGTGCACTCGTCGATGCTCGAGGAGGTGCAGCGCGGCCTGGCCAAGTACTCGCAGACCGGGCGCTTCCGCGTCCTCACCGACGCCGTGCGCATCGATCCCGATCGCCTCTCCGATCTGATCGATCAGGCCGTCAAGCAGGCCCAGTTGGAGTACGACCCCGAGCTGGAGCCGATCGTGCTCACGGTCTTCATGCATCCGCCGGCGACGCGGGAGTAACCTCGAACGAATGGAGCGCTCTCTGCGGCGCTCGCTGTCGTTGTAGTGTGCAACGAGTCGATTTGCCGCTTCCGTTCCCCCTCAGCACTAACCGAAGCGCGTTCCGAGCGTCCACTTCTCGCTCCACGCCTGATCTTTAGCTATTCTTTCGTTGAGCCGCGCTCTCCATCAGTAGCTATCTGAGCGTCGGCACGTCTATTCCTGGTGGACACGGCGCGGCAACGCATGCCGCCCTCCCATGTCAGAGACGACAGACCAACTTCCGACAACGCTCGACCAAGCCGGCGAGGAAATCGCCGCTAAGGCTCGGCGCGCCGAAGCGTGGGCGGGCGAGTCGTTTTTGCGCGAGGGAGAGGATCCGGCGAAGACGATGGCCTCGGGCTCGGCTCGTAGGCGCGCCCTCGACGACGCGATCGCCGAGATCGAGAAGGGAAACGCGGAGCCGTCGTCCGAGTGGAAAGTCCGTTACGCGCTCATGCTCGGGCTCGAGCGGGTGCTGACGGAGAAGCCGCCCCACCTGGCCTCGGGGCTGGAGCTCCGGCGCCACCAGGTCGATGCGCTCGCCGGCATGCTCACCGAGCTGATCGCCGCCAACCAGCGCCAGGTCGAGGCGGCCTTCGCCAACGGCCACCTCCCCGACGAGGCGGAGCTGGAAGAGGAAGAAGAGGAAGAAAACGGCTTTGGCGAGCCGCATCCCGGCGAGGAAGAAGAGTTACCGGAACTGGCGCCTATGCAGGATCCGGGCGCGATCCGCCGTTTTCGTTTCCGTCATCCAACCGCCTCGGGCAAGACGATCGCGGCGGCCGGCTTCGTCGAGGCGGCGAGAACCGTCGGCGTGCTCATCCTCACTCACCGGCGCCTGCTCGTGAGTCAGTTCCGCCACGATCTCACCGAGACCGGGTATGCCAAGCGTTTCTCGGACGTGATCCTGCGCGGGCACCGCGTTCGCAAGCCGAACCCGATCACGATTCAGACCTATGCCTGGTTCGCGCGCCACCACGCCGAGGTCGAGCCGACCGCCTACCAACTGGTGATCTGCGACGAGGCGCACACGGCGCTGGGCGAGAAAACGAGCGCCGCTATCCGCGCCTTCCCCGACCCGGTCTTCATCGGCATGACGGCCACCGAGCAGCTCATCGCCAAGCAGGTCTCGGACGTCTTCCCCGCCTCGGTCGACGATCTGCCCCTACAGGACGCTGCTCGCCGCGGGCTGATCGCGCCGCTTCGTTGCCTGCGCGTTCCGCCCGTTGCGGCGATTCACTCCGTTCCGATCGTCGGCGGCGATTTCGACGAGCGAGCCCTGGCGCAGGTTCTCGACCACACGGCGCTGAACCAGGCGGCCGCAAGCCTCTATCGCGATCGCTTCGACGACACGCCCGGCATCGTCTACGCCGCCGGAGTCGATCACGCCTACAACCTGGCCCAGGAGTTTCGGGCCGCCGGCCTCAAGGCCGAGGCCGTCAGCGGACGAACGCCGCCGGTGAAGCTGGCCGAGACGCTGGCCGCCTACGAGCGCGGCGAGATCAACGTGCTGATCAACGCTCAGCTTCTGGCCGAGGGCTGGAACTCGCCCCGCGCCACGATCTGCATGCACCTGGCTCCGACAGCCTCCCGGCGCGTCTACCAGCAGCGGATCGGTCGCATCATGCGCACACACCCGCGCAAAGAGGCAGGCGTTGTCATCGATTTCGTGCCCAAATCGTCAACGCACAGCGAAAAAGTGATCTCGCTCCATTCCCTGCTCGGCGCCGACTTCTACCGCGAGGGAGCCCGCGTGACTCCGGCGCCCAGGCGGCGAATGCAGCGCCGGGCGCGCCGCCGCCTTGCTCCGGCGCCCTGGTTGGTGCCCGTGACGCCCGATGTGAAGCGGCGCCTGGCCGTAATCGCGCGGGAGTGGCAGAGGATCGATCCGAAGTACCTCGACGAAGACGAGCAGCGCTTCTGGGCGATGATCGCCGGGCGCAGTATCCGTTTCGAGGAGCGGGCCGAGTTCGTGCGCAAACTGATCGAAGGCAACACGAGCAAGGTGGCACTCGAGCAGTTCCTCTTCACCTGCGCCGCCGAGAATCCGAATCGCCGCCTCCGCCTGATGGCGCTCGTCGATCGGGTTTCCACTCCCGTGGAGCGAGCCGATTACGACGATCTGGTCACTCTCGTCACTCAGGCGCCCACCTGGGAGAAGGAGCGCTTGCAAGGAATACGCGTGCTTCTGCGCGCTCTCGCTGAAGGTAAGGCCGTCGCCCCCGAGCAGATCCTCGTGCGCTGGCTCTGGCGTCTGGCGCGGGCAAGCCGCAAGGCTCAGGACCGCAAGGCGAGCGCCGAGTTCGCCGATGCCAAGCGTCTGCTCGGTGCTGTGGCCAATTCCCGGGGGCGTCGCCACGAAGAGAACGTCGCCCGGCTGGTCAACGTGGCTCGCGAGCAGCCACTGCACGTCGGGGCGGCCCTGCTGGCCTCGGCCGAGGGCTACACGCCGCGGGCGACTCAACTGATCGAAGCGGCGCGCGAGCGACTGGCCGGTTGCGACGAGATAGCGGCGGCGCTGGCCGAGAATCTACCGGCGCCCAAGCTTCAGTCTTCGCGACGGAGGCGACGGAGGAAGCGGCGTACTGCAGCGTCTCAGCAGGGCAAGACCGGCAACACTAAGTCGGCATCAACCAATAAGGCAGGCGCGGAAGCGCCGCCGCAGCAAGGCGCGGCAGCCGGCGCCGGCGAAAGCAAGCCGGAAACCCCCACCGCCAAGGAAGAGCCAGGCGGCGGGCAGGAAAAGCCGAGCGCGATCCCGCTTCCGGGAAGCAGCTCCTAGCTGTCGAAGCGGCTCGTCGGGGCCCGCTGAGGATTACGAGCCCGGCGTTAGCCGGTCGCAGGGCCTGAGTCGTCGTCGTTGTTCTCGCGATCGCGCAAGAACTTGGCCAGCTCGGCGGCCAAAGACTCGCCGCTAGGAATATCCGGCTCGTACTCCTCGGGCGGCTCGCCTGAGTCGCTCTGACGCTCGAGCGCCTCGATATAGGACGTTGTCTCGTCGTCGCCCGCCACTGCTTCGCTGACGCTCTCGGTGTAGCTGTCCACCGCCTGCTCGAGCTCTTCCAGGTCGAGCTCCGTCCCCAGGAGCTGATCGACGCGTTCGCAAAGCGCGAGCGCCGCACGGGGGCTGGGGGTAAGCGATACGTAGTGCGGAACCGCCGCCCAGAAGCTGACCGTCTTCATTCCGGCCCTTCGGCAGGCTTCTTGAATTACGCCCACGATTCCCGTCGGTCCCTCGTAACGAGAGGTATCTACGTCGAGCCGATCGATCGAGTCGCCGTCGTCTCCGCTCGCGGTGACCGGCGCAGGGCGAGTGTGCGGGACATCGGCGAGAAGGGAGCCCAGAGTAATCACTCGCTCCACGCCGAGATCGCGCGCAAGCCCCACGACTAGCTCCGTAAAAGAGCGCCAGCGCAGATTCGGCTCGACTCCGATGAGCAGGACGATATCGTGGTCCTGACCTTCGGGCCGCGCATGGAAGAAGGCGTTCTCGGGCCACGTGAGCTCGCGCGTCTCACCATCGACGAGCGAGACCTGCGGGCGCGTGGCCTGAAAATCGAAGAACTCCTCCGGGTCGATCTCGGCGAAGCGCGCGGCGTTCCACAGACGGGCCAAATAGCCCGCGGCGAGCGTCGCGCCCTGGCCACCGTCGTTCCAGCCCTGAAAGGCGATGACGAGAACCGGTCGCTTTAACTTCGGCAGCGAGACGATCTTGAGCGCAGTCATCTAGACAGTTTAGGTGGCCGTCGCGATACCCGACGGTCGAGGTGCGCACAAAAGCACGGAGACTCGCGCAGTCTGATCCGCTCGGACCTCGGAGACCGAAAAGACGGCCCGGCCGGTCACGAGCACGCCGGCACGGCGAGTGGACCAGCGCAGGGCCGAGTGGCATCTACTGCAGCCGAGACGACAAGGGGCGTGCCGCCAGTGCCCTCACGCCCCGAGGCCATCACGGCTGCTAGTAGTGCATACGCCCGCCGCCCGAACCCTTGACGACTACGGCTGAACTGTCGGTCGTAGTCACAGTGGTAACGGTCGTTTTGTCGGGCTTCTGCCTTGCTGCGGATCCGGGGCCTGCGAGGATCGCCGCAGCGAACACCGCGCTGAGCGCGAGTAATAGCAGGAGTTTGGCCATTCTTCCCTCCTTCCTCTCAGAATCGAAGGTCTTGCATCAACTCGGCGGCATGCCGGTACAGCTGCGCCGCCTCATCCGTGGTTCCGCGTGCGCGGGCTAGGTCGCCCAGCGCTACGTAGGTGCGCGACAGGTTGCTGGTAGCGCGCACGCTTTCGAACAGGCCCTTGACCTCGTCCAACGCTTCCGCGGCCTCGTCAAGTCGGTTCTGGGCAAGTAGCGCCTTGCCCAGCACGAGACGAGCCTCGCCGACCTGCTCGGGATCGACTGCTTCGTCCCCGATCAGCTCGATCGCGTATCGCGCCTGCTCCTCGGCCTTGGCCGGGTCGCCGGTCTCGAGATAGAGGCTGGCTATCGACGAGATCGCGCCACCGCTCCATTCGTTGGCCCCGGCGTCGAGGAAAATCTTGTACGCGCGTTTGAAACTCTCGAGAGCGTCGTCGTTCTTGCCGAGCAGGGCATGGCAGAAGCCGAGGTTGTTCAGGACTTTCCCAAGCTGGAACTGATCTTCGGCCTCTTCGTACTTCGCACGGGCCTTCTCGGCATAAGTGCGAGCTAAAACGAAGCGTCCCTCGCGCTCGGCGACGAGCGAGGCCTGCATGTAGGAGTAACCGATGACGCGCGGGTCACCGAGTTGCTCGGAAAGCTCGACCGCGCGCTCGGCGTCTTCGCGCGCCGCTTCGATGTCGCCCACGCGCTGGTAGCAGACGGAGCGATAACCGAGAACCTGCGCGCGCGTAGAGTCAGCAGCCAGAGGAAGCTGCTCGAGCAGCTTGTGTGCTTCGGTTAGGAGTGAGATAGCAACGTGCGTGCTGCCGAGCTTCGTGCGCGCGACACCCAGCTTGAACAGAGCCTCCGCGCGAACGACGTCGCCGAGTTGCTCTGCGTCCACCAGTTCGCGGGCCTTGGTCAGCACTTCCAGCCCTTCGCGAATCTGGCCTTCCTCCATCAGCGCCCAGCCTTCGCCGAGCAGCCGCCGAGCGGAAAGAGCAGCCGACCCCGATGCCGCGACGGCTGTCTTGGCGTCGGCGAAAACCTCGAGCGCGCTCTCGAACTCGCGCGCCTGCGCGTGTGCCTCGGCCCTCGCAAGCATCGCCTCGACGCGAGCGTTGTCTTCCGTCGACACTCCGTGGGCGAGGTAGCCGGGATCGATGCTGAGCCGGGAGGCCAGGTAATCGACCGTGTCCGGCGTCGGCCGGGTTTTCCCGAGCTCGATCTGGCTGATGTACTCCTTGGAGAAACGGGCGCCGGCGAGATCCGTCTGCGTCAATCCAAGTGCGACACGCCGTTGACGGACACGTTCGCCAAGCCCGATCTTCGGTCGTTGGCGCTCGGTTGCCGAAACGGCATGGGTGTCGGCGTGGACCTGCGGCATATCTACCCCCCTGATACTCGTCGCCTTCCCAATTGGCTGCAATCACCTGTTCGGGTACTAGCTCGTCACCTCAGCGGAGATTATCCCGCCGCGCGCGCTAGCAGAGGGCAGGCGGGTATCTGCGGTCGTCAGACAGGAGCGCAGTTTGCAGGCTCTTTGTGCCGCTTTTGGGGTAAATAAATCACTTGACTGAGCTACTTGACTCGGCTTCTGAGCGGTCATATAGTGAGGTCACGCCGACTAAGTCAGACGCCAGACGCGGTCGGATGGGAAGAAAGGCCAGCGACGATAGCTCCGAAGTCGTGGCTGGGCCGCAGAGCCACAGCTCTCGGTTCGTCGCCAAGGCCAATCTTCTGGGAGCGCCCCCTGGAGCCGCAGCCGGGGGTCTCCCCAAAACGGATTGAGCCCCGGGTGCCGCAGCCGGGGCTTTTTCCTTTCTAGAAGCCAGGTACCCGGCGACGGCCGGAACGCGACGCTCCGCGATGAGGACGATTAGGCGGCGCGCTAGGCGAGCTCGCTCGCCGGCGTCAGATCTTCGGCGTGCTCATGGTGCCGCTTGCGCACGAGCGCTATGGCGATGGGCACCGCGCCGAGCGCGATCGCGGCCGAGACGAGCAGGGCGCTATGCAATCCGCTTACGAAGGCCTCGTGCGCGACCAACTGCTTCTGCTGAGCAGTCGGTGCGGGGAGATGGATTCCAAGCGCGGCGGCTTTCTGCACCTTGGCGTGGTAGGCGGCCTCGGCCGTGCTGGCAAACGACGAGCTTCGCGAAGCCATGATCGCACCGAGTAGCGCGATGCCGAGCGAGCCGCCGACCTGACGGAAGCTGTTGAGGACGCCCGAGCCCACCCCCGCCTTGTCCACCGGGACGGCGGCCATCGCCGCGGCGGTCGTCGGCGACATCGCCAGCGGCATACCGACTCCACCGATGATCATCGCCGGCAAGAGCTCGCGGTAGGTCGTGTGCAGGCCGACTCGCGAGAAGAGATAGAGCGATATCGCCACCAGCGCCATTCCGCCCGCTATCAACCAGCGCGAGCCGATGCGGTCGGAAAAGCGGCCGGCCACGGGCGCCACCAGGATGACGAGAACTGTCATCGGCAGGAAGCTGGCGCCCGCCCGCGTCGGCGAGTAGCCGATGATGTTCTGGATGTAGAGCGACATGAAGAAAAAGACGCCGAACATCGCCAGAGAGACGAGCAACGCAACCACCGACGAGCCGACGAAGTTCCCGATCTTGAACAGAGAAAGCTCGAGCATGGGGATACGCTCGCGGCGCGGTGGGGCGGCGCCCTCGCTCGAACCGACGAGCTTGCGCACGCGCTCGAGGCGAAACAGCTCGTAGGCGGTGACGGCAAGCAAGGCGGTAACGGCAAAAGCGAAGAGTCCGATTACGAACGGTGAGTTCCAGCCAAGCTTGAAACTGAAGAGGAGAGTCTTTCCCGAGTGCAGCTCGAACGTACTCGTGCTATTCGCCTCGATGAACGCCCAGATCAGCGCGAAGAAACCGAGCCCCGCAACGACCACGCTCGATACAGTCAGGCGGCTGTGCGCTTCGAGCGCGACGAATGCGAGCATCGCGACCGCTGCGAACACGAACAGGCCGACGATGAGCGGTGAGTTCCAACCCTTGTCGTTCCCTTCGATCAGCGCGTAGGTCAGCGCGAACAGCGAGAGGCCCGAGCTGAGCAAGCCGGGCAGGTCGAGACTTTGCTCGAGCGAGGTGTCGCGTGATTCCGGAATGACGATGCGCGAGACGACGATGGCCAGCACGCCCACGGGCACGTTCACGAAGAAGATCCAGTGCCAGCTGAGCTGCTGCGTCAGCACACCCCCGAGCAGAGGTCCGATGGCGAGCGCCATCCCGGCGGTGCCGGCCCAGACGCCGATCGCGGTTCCGCGCTGGCGCGGCGGGAAGACGGCCGTCACGATCGACAGCGTGGAGGGAATCATGATCGCCGCTCCCACTCCCTGAACGGCGCGCGCGCCGATCAGCATGTGAATGCTGCCGGCGCTGCCGCAGGCAAACGACGAGATCGTGAAGACGGCAAGGCCGACGTTGAACATGAGCCGGCGCCCGAGCAGGTCGGCGAGCTTGCCGCCGATGAGAATGAAGGCGGCGAAGGTGAGCGTGTAGGCGGTGACGATCCACTCCAGCTCGGTGATGCCGATCTTGAGGTCACGTCGGATCGTCGGTAGGGCGACGGTGACGATCGTGTTGTCGAGCATGATCATGAACAGCCCGAAAGCGACGGCTCCAAGCGTCCACCACTTACGGTTCAGCTCGTTCACGAATCGCATTCCATCCCCTTCGGTCGCTAAGTCGCCGTTCTCCGCATGGCATTAAAAGGCTTCAGCGAAAAGACGAGTCCCCGGTCGGCGCAGCGGCGGATACCAAGGAATCGAGAGGGTAGCCGAAAAATGCTGCGGCACTTTTCTTTAGCGCCGCCGCAGTCGAAGGGCGGTGGCGGCAAGCGTGGTACACTCGGTTTTAGACCTAGAGTCGCAAACCTGGAGGAACGGTGCGCCTTGCGCTAGCTCAGATCGACACCGTAGTCGGTGACATCAGTGGCAACGAGAAGAAGATTCGCGCCGCGCTTGCCGATGCCGGTTCGCAGAAGGCAGACCTGATTCTCTTTCCCGAGCTGACCGTGACCGGGTATCCGCCCGAAGACCTTCTCCTGCGCCCGGGCTTTCTCGAGGCGGCTCGAGCCTCGCTCGAGCGGATCGCACGCCAGGTGCGCGGGCCGGTCGCCCTCATCGGGGCGCCGTACTTGGACGGCGACCTCTACAACGCCTGCGCCGTCTGTGCCGGGCGGGAGATCAAGGGCGTCTACCGCAAGCGCTTCCTTCCCAACTACGGCGTCTTCGACGAGGAGCGCTACTTCGCCTCCGGGAGGGACCTTCTCATGCTCGAGCTCGGCGGCGTGAAGGTCGGAATTACCATCTGCGAGGACATGTGGCAGCCAGGGCCGCCGGCGACCGATCTGGCGCTCGCCGGCGCCGAGTTGATCGTCAACGTCTCGGCCTCGCCCTTCCACGTGGGCCGTGAGCGCATGCGCGAAGAGATGTTTCGCACACGCGCGCGAGACATGGTCTCGTTCGTCGCCTTCTGCAACCTTGTCGGCGGTCAGGACGAGCTCGTGTTCGACGGGCACTCGGTGCTGATCGACGACGAGGGCGACGTGATCGCGCGGGCGGCCGGCTTCGAGCAGGAACTGCTTGTCGTAGATATCGATCCGACCGCCGTGGTCGCGCGCCGCCTGAGCGACGTGCGCAAACGGGCTCTCGCGCGCGAGCAAGCCAGCCCGGAGGTCTCGTCGATCGTGCTGCCTGGGTCGAAGCGCCGCGCGCGCAGGCGGCCGACGGCGGCCCGCGTAGCTCCTTTCGCCGACGATCTCGAGCAGATGCGCCGGGCGCTCACGCTCGGCCTCAGCGACTACGTGTGGAAGAACGGCTTCAAGGAAGTGGTTATCGGCGTCTCGGGTGGGATCGACTCCGCGCTGACCGCCGCCTTGGCGGTCGAGGCGCTCGGCTCGGGTCACGTCCACTGCGTCTCGATGCCGTCACGCTTCTCGTCGGCCGCTACTCGGGCCGATGCGAGGCTTCTGGCAGGTAGCCTCGGTACCGACTTTCGTGAGATCGAGATCGAGCCGATGGTCACGGAGTTCGAGCGCTCGCTCGCCCCGACCTTCGCCGGGCACGAGCCCGATCTGACCGAGGAGAATGTGCAGGCGCGTGTGCGCGGAGTGCTACTGATGGCCCTCTCCAACAAGTTCGGCTGGCTCCTCGTTGCTACGGGCAATAAATCGGAGCTGTCGGTTGGTTACGCGACGCTCTACGGCGACATGGCCGGCGGCTTCGCGTTGCTCAAGGACGTCTTCAAGACCGACGTCTTCAGGCTTGCCCGCCACCTGAACGAGCGCGCGGGAAGGGAGCTGATCCCGGCCACGACGATCGAGCGCGCGCCCAGCGCGGAGTTGCGAGCCGACCAGCTCGACGAGGATTCGCTGCCCCCCTACGCCGAGCTCGACCGCGTGCTGGAGGCCTACATTGAAGAGGATCGCTCGCGTAGCGAGTTGCTCGAAGACGGCTACCCGGCCGACGTGGTCGAGCGCGCCCTGGCGATGATCGACAGAGCCGAGTACAAGCGCCGGCAGGCGCCGCCCGGCGTGAAGCTGCGCCCGAAGGCGTTCGGACGCGACCGGCGCACCCCGGTCACGAACGGCTGGCGCGATTAGCAACCTCTAGCGAAGCAGCCCGCGCGCGCGAAAGCCCGGATGGACTTTCGCGGGGTGAAGGGACACCGTTATGCAAACGAGCGCGTCAGGCGGCCTCGGCCGGTCGCGCTACGCCGCGCTCTTCGCTTTGGTCATCGGATATCAGCTCCGGGTCGATCTTGAGCCGAGCTGCAGGGCGGTCGTGGTGCCGGCCGGTCGAGTTGACGACATCTACGGTGCCCGTTCTGTCTCCATAACAACGGAGATAGCAGTCAGATTCGGACAATGCCCGAAGCCATTGCACGGCTCAAGGCTAAGCCGGGGGCCGGACGGAACGGCTCGTCTCAACTGTCTCTTGTCCGGAGCAAGGGCCGCAAGCGGGCGAGCTCTCAGGATTCGAGCGGCGCCATCGTGAGTCCGCGTGCCTCGAGCTGCGACCAGTAGAGCTCGGCCAGCTCGCGGTGCCCGCCCCAGACGATCGCCTGTCCTGTGCGGTCGATCTCGGTCGCCAGACGCATGCCCGCGTCGAAACCGACGCCCGGAAGCACCGAGGCAAGCGCCCGCGCCACGCCGTCGAACGTGTTGTGGTTGTCGTTGAGAACGATCACGCGCCAGAGGTCGCCGAGTCCGCTGCCGCCGCGCGACGCATGCTTCGGCTTGGTCGGGCTCACCAGCGTCGCTGACACGGCCGAAGCGTAGCGTGCCGGCTCCGGGGCCGGGCTTCGATTCAGCTGGAACAACGCGGTTTGGGGTGCGCCGCGGAAGGACTGTACGACGAGATTCGGCACGGAAATGGCACATGCTCGAGTGCCCTTTCTCGGTACCGTGTCACGCCCCGTGGGAGGGTGGGGGGTGGAGAGGTGGGTAAAGGCGCCCGAACCCCGAACGAGTGATCGGCGCGTGCCGATTTGGAGCAATCGCTCACGCTTACTCGGAGCGCCGCTGGCACTCGGCCGGCAGGAGTTGCCGGCCGAGTGAGCGAGATCAGGTTGGGTTCGCCGAGAGCTCCGCTTGCGCGACCGCTTCCCTGGCCAGCTCGTCGACGACCGAGAGGAAGAACTCGATCACGACCGGGTCGAACTGGGCGCCGGCGCAGCGGCGCAGTTCCGAGGCGGCTTTGTCGGTGTTCATGCCGAGCCGGTACGGGCGCGGTCCGATCATCGCGTCGAAGGCGTCGCAAACCGCGATGATGCGCGACGGCAGCGGGATCTCGTCTCCCTTGAGGCCGTCGGGATAACCCGATCCGTTGTAGCGCTCATGGCTCGAGCGAACGATCCGCGATACCTGCGAGAGCGAGGGCGCGGCCGAGATGATGCGCTCGCCGACGACCGTGTGCCCTCGGATGAACTCCCACTCTTCGCGATCGAGCGGGCCGGGCTTCTTGAGGATCGCGTCGGGAATCGCCATCTTGCCCACGTCGTGGAGCTGTGCCGACTGAGCGAGCTGATCGAGCTCCTCGCCGCTCATGCCCAGGCGCCGCCCCACTTCGGCAGCCAGCCGAGCCACGTCGACCAGGTGATCGCCGAGCTCCGGGCTGCGCTCGTGCAGAGCCTGCAACAGCACGTCCGCTGACTGGCGTCCTGCCGAGCGCCGGCCGCTGTTCTTGTTCGCGTACAGGCGCTGGTCGGACAGGCGCAGCGCGATCGACACCTCGTTTGCCTCCTGCGGCAGCAGAACCGATCCGTACGAGCTGCCGATAGCGAAGCCCTCGCCGCGCTCCGAGAGAGCAGCGGTTGCATCGCTGATGATCGTCCCCTGGCCGTCGGTCCCGATGGTGACGATGATGCAGAACTCGTCGCCGCCCATGCGATAGGCCTCGCCACCGTGTTGTTGCATGGCGGTCTGCAGGTTGTGGCCCAGCCTGGTCAGCAGCGCGTCGCCGGCCGGGTGCCCGAAGCTGTCGTTGTAGTTCTTGAAGCCGTCGAGGTCGAACAGGCCGAGCAAGAGCGGTGTCGTCTCGCCCGCATCGGGCAGTGCCTTCTGCAGGTCGTTGACGAGCTTGCGCCGGTTGCCAAGTTGGGTGAGCGGGTCGGTCAGGGCCTGGTTCGAGGTGCGCACCCAGCGGCGACCCATGACGAAGGCGATGGCGAGCAGAGCGACAACCATCAATCCGACCGGAACCGGGTTGGACGAGATGATGTTGCCGGAGGGCGCCGGCGCCGCCGAGATGACCGTCCAGCCGTTCTTGTTCAGCTTCGAGACGGGCAGGCGTTGCCAGGCGACGCGGAGCGGACCGTCGTTCGTGTCGATCGTCGTGATACCGCTTGTGGCCTTGCGCTTAGTCCACGAGAACGAGAGGAATCGCTTGTCGTTCGCGCCCGCGCGGGTAGCCGTAGATGAAGTGCCTTTCTGCCTCAGCGCGCTGTTCAGAATGATGTGCCCGGTCTTGTCGACGATTACCAGCTCGAGCCCGCGTAGCTTGGCCTGCTTGACCGTGGCGTTCGCGGCCTGGCGGAAGTTCTCGAGGTCGAGCTCGAAGTAAAGCGTTCCTCGTTCCTTTCCCGCCACGGGCGGGAGCAGAGTCGAGAAGTTCACGATCCAGCGGCGGGTGTCGGTAGAGATCGACACGCCGCTGGTGTAGACCTGACCGGGGTTGAGCTTCTTTGTCGACGAGATCCAGTCCTTCTCGGCCGCGTTGAGCGCGAGGAACCTGAGCGAGGAAAGTGCCTCCGTGCCATAGCCGTAGGCGGTGTTCTTACTGCCTGTCCCGGTGCCGCTTTGACTGGAAAACGCGACGCGGCCGACCTCGTATCGACATCCGGCACTGTCCTGGCAGCGCCCGGTGTTGTCGAGCACACCGGCTGCGCTGATCAGGTTGTGGTAGATGTTGTTTCCCAGGTAGATCAGCGCGTTGTCGATCTTCGCGCGCTCGGCGTTGGCCTTCGCGCTCGCGCCCTTGCCGAGGTTCGGGTTGATCGCGGTGAGATTGGGATCGATGAAGGGAAGCTCGAGCACGGAGTTCTGGCTCAGCACCTTCAGCGTCGCGCCCGCCTGAGCCTCGACGCCCTGGAAGCGATAACGCTGCTCGCTCACCTGGCTGGACAGAGATCGGTCTAGGTTGTTCTTGGCGTTCTGCTGCTGCTTCACCATCACCAAGCCGGCGCTCAGCGGCACGAGCGCGATCGCCACAATCAGAACCATCACTTTCACGATCCGCATCAGTGCCTCTTTCCCTCTTAGCCGCTTGGGAGACGCCGTTTAGATCGGGAAAAAACCGGCCGGGCTTGAGAGTGAATTCGCGTAGTTGTCATCAGGGGTTTTCGGCCGCTGCGGCTAGACCTTGACCGGAACCGTCACCTGCGCCCGCGCGATTCGGTTGTGTGGGCCGTGTGAGGGCTCGCGTGCGCGGGTACTTCGTTAGCATGACCGGCATGACTTTCGAGCGTTCAGTCCTCAACAACGGTCTTCGCGTCGTGACGGCGCCGATGCCGGAGGCTCGCTCGGTGACTTGCATGATCATGGTCGCCGCCGGCTCCCGCTACGAGACGCGCGAATCGAACGGCATCGCTCACTTCAGCGAGCACATGTTCTTCAAGGGCACAGAGAGGCGCCCGACCGCGCGCGATATCGCCGCCGAGGTGGACGCGATCGGAGGCGAGTTCAACGCCTTCACGGGCAAGGAGTACACGGGCTACTACGTCAGGTGCGCGGCGGAGTCGCGCTCGCTCGCCCTCGACGTGCTCGTCGACATGATTCGCCACTCCAAGTTCAACGCGGCAGAGATCGAGCGCGAGAAGGGCGTCATCGTCGAGGAGATGAACATGTACTTCGACTCGCCGCGTGACTATGTCGACTCGATCTACGAGAGCCTGCTCTTCGGCGACCAGCCGCTCGGCTGGGACGTGATCGGGACGAAGGAGACCGTGAAGGCGGCGACCCGCGACACCTTCCTCGACTATCTGGGGCGCTGGTACGCACCCTCGAGGATGGTGGTCGGGCTCGGCGGACGCCTGGACGGTGACCTGACGGCCGAGGTCGAGAAGCTGCTCGGCGATCTTGCGCCGCGCGAGACGGGGAGTCCCGTGCCGGCCGAGATTCCCGCACCGGCCAAGCCGCGAGTGAAGGTTCAGCACAAGACGTCCGACCAGGCTCACCTGATTCTCGGAACACTCAGCCACGAGACGCAGCACCCCGACCGCTACGTGCTGCAAGTGCTGGCCGCCATTCTCGGTGGCGGCATGTCCTCGCGCCTGTTCACCGAGGTCAGGGAGCGGCGCGGCCTGGCCTATTACATCTTCTGCCAGAACAGCACCTACGCCGAGACCGGGACCCTGTGTGTGCAGGCGGGCGTCGATCTCAACCGTATCGACGAGGCGGTCGAGACGATCGTCGCCGAGCTCCGCCGCATCGTCGCCGAGCCGGTGCCCGAGACGGAGCTGGAGAAGGCGAAGGAGTATATGAAGGGCCGGCTCGTTCTCCAGCTCGAGAGCCCGCAGGGCTTGATCTCCTTCGGTCTCCGGCGCGAGGTCATCGAGGGAGGCGCGGTCGATCCCGCCGAGGTGCTGGCCGGGCTCGACGCTGTCAGCCTGGAGGACATAGAGCGGGTGACCCGCGAGATCATCGGCGAGCGCGCCCTTCATCTCGCGTTGATCGGTCCTTTCGAGGACGGCGAGCGCTTCGAGCGCCTGCTCGCTTGAGCGGTGCCCCTCACGCCGTTTCGGAATCGACTCCGGCGCGAATAGACTCCTCTATATGAACGACGCGTTCGTCTGCGCCGAGATGCTGATCGGCTCCTGGGAGGCGAAGCTCCGTGCAGAGCTTCCGCAGACGCCGATTTTCGACGCGCATGTTCATCTTGGCAACGACGTGGACGGCATGGCCGGGACATATGAGGAGTTGACGACGCTGTGCGAGCGATACGGAATCGAGCGCTGCTTTGTCTTCCCGCTCGACGAGCCCGACAGCCACCCCGCGTTTCGCAAGCCGAACGACCGCACGCTTGCCTACGCCGAGCAATCTCAGGGCAGGCTGATTCCATTCGTGCGCCTCAATCTCGACGAGTCGCCACTCGAGGAGACGAGGCGTTGCCTCGACCTGGGCGCGCGCGGGATCAAGCTCCATCCGCGCTCGCAGGGGTTTCGCGTCAACGACGCGCGACTCGAGCCGATCGTGGCGCTGGCGGCGGAACGAGGAGTACCGGTCCTGATTCACGGCGGCCGAGGCCTGCCGCCCATCGCCGACCATCTGGCGCACCTGATCGAGCGCTACCCGTTTGCCCAGCTCATCGTCGCTCACGCCGGGATCGCCGACCTGGGGGCGCTGGCGCGGGCACTCGGCGGTAGAGCCGGGGCTTACTTCGACACGTCCGCCTGGAGCCCGATCGACCTGCTGGACTTCTACCGCCACGTTGCGCCCGAGCAGATTCTCTACGCCTCGGACTTCCCCTACGGGCAACAGCCGAGCTCGCTGCTGATCGCCATTCGCACGGCGCGTTTCGCGGGCCTCAACGAAGGCGACCTGCGCATGATCCTCTGGGGCAACGCCGATCGCATCTCGCGCCACGAGCCGCCGCTGGTGCCCAGCGCCCCGCACGGCAGCCCGACCTTTACGCAATCGATGACCATGGCCCGCATTCACCAGTATCTGTCGATGGCCATCCCGCTTTTGTGGACGCGTCAGCAGGACACCGTCGGCGTACTCGGGCTGGCGCTGAACGCCTGCAACGAAGTAGATACGCACCCGAGCGACCAGCAGCAGATCAGCGAGCTTCTGACCTGCGCTCGGGAGCTCTGGCGAACGCTCCCGGAGCTGGCGCGCGAGCCCGACCGCGTTCGCGTGAGCAGGCTCACCTTCCGCCTCGTTCACCTGGCCGACATCCTCGCGGTAACCTCCGGCGTCTGATCGGAGAACGGTCTGGGTTTCGGCTTCCGGGCCGGCGCCTCCCGAAAGGGGACGATGGTACCCGCCAGGGGCGTTAGGATCATGCGCGTGAGCCGCCGACTCTCCCTGCTCTTTCTCTTTGCCGCGACACTGGCAATGACCACGGCCGCCCTGGCGAACGCAACCAACGACGGTCAGAAGAGTGTTACTCGTGCCAGCGCGCGAGTGGCCGCGATCGCCTCTACGAAATCGAGCGTAACGGGGAAGACGACGTCTAACCGACGCTGTCCGCTGCCGCTGCGCTTCAGAACGGCTTTCGAGTACGCGTCGAGCAAGTCGGGAGTTCCCCTGTCACTTCTCGCCGCCGTCGCTCAGGAGGAGTCGGGCTTCGAGCCGAATGCCGTCTCGCATGCCGGTGCACTCGGCCTTCTCCAGGTGCTTCCGTCGACCGCGCGGGAGTTAGAGATCAATCTCGACAGTCCGGGCGCGAACGTTCTCGCTGGTGCTCGCTATTTACGGCGCATGCTCGATCGCTTCGACTCGCTGGAGCTTGCGCTTGCCGCCTACAACGCCGGCCCGACCGCGGTGGAGAGGGCGGGCGGCCCTCCGACAGAAGAGACGCGGGTCTACGTCGAGGGGACCATGCAGCGCTGGCAGAAGCTCGCGGGCTGCTCGTAGGACGCGGGGCGGCGGCGGCGAAATCCTCAAGGCTCGGACTCTGCCGGGCTGGCTTGCCTTGCCAAGGGAATCTCGGTTATCGAGGGAGACTCCGGATCTGCCGATGACATCCTCTAGCGTGCGACCGCTCGACCCGAATGACCAGCCGCAGCTCGCGCTCGCCTTCGTCTCTTCGCTGGAGAGCGGAGCCGCCGCGACCGTGTTCGCGACGGCTCGACTGCGGCGCCAGCTGAGCCGCGAGCAGGTTGCGCAGCGCTCGGGAATCACGGCCGAGCAGGTGACCTGGCTCGAGGAAGGACGCGTCTACGCCTTTCGCAACCCGGAGGACGCTCTCGCGGCTGCGCTCCTACTGGCGAGCGGGCTCGAGATCGACAACCACGAGGCGCGCGAGCTGGCCGGTTTGCCCGTCTTACCGCGGCGAATCGAGCGCAATCCGCGCGGGCGCCTGGCCGCCGCCGCCGCGCTGATAGTCGTCGGTATCGCGGCCGCCGTCATGCTCGGTTACGCCCTGCGAGGGTCGGCGACGCACGTCTTGACCTCGGGCAGTAGCAAAGCCACGTTGCCGGCCACTTGGAAAGTCGAGGTCGTAGTCGAGAACGGGGCCGGCGACATCACCTACACGCGCCGCGTTGCATCTCGTATCGCCTCGTTTGGTTACCAGATTGCATCTGTCAAGCGTGCGAGCCGCTTCAACTACAAGCACACGACGATCTTCTATTCCAATGTCGGAAAAGGGAAAGAGCTGGGCAAGCGTCTGGCGAGCCAGCTTACGGCCGACCTCTTGCCGCTTCCCAGCGGTAGGGACCCGCTTCGCTTGCTCGTCATCGTCGGGCCGGCGACTCTGACGCTGAAATGATGCCGCTACGAGCGGTCGGCCGGATGGGCGCCGCTTCTTAGTGCGGCGAGCTTGAGCTTGAGCTCCGGGCTCATCGGCTCTTCCGTGAGCGTCTTGCGTACGTGCTCGCGGAATGCTCGCTCGAAGCGATAGTGCCGGCGGCAGTAGCCGCAGTCGTCGAGATGAACCTCGGCCTCGCGCGCCTCGATCTCGTTCAGCTCTCCGTCGAGATAGCTCTGAAGCAGCCGTTCGCACTTGGTGCAGGGAGACTCGCTCATCTCTCTGCTTCCAGCGAGCTTGCCAGGGACTGCTTGAGCAACCGCCGCGCGCGGTGCAACCTCGACATGACGGTGCCGATCGGAACCGACAGGATCTGCGCCGTCTCCTGGTAGCTGAACTCGCCGAGATCGACCAGTACGAGCACGTCGCGGAAGTCGTGTGGCAGAGTCGTCAGGGCATCGACGATGCCGGATTGAGAGAGTCGATTCAGCAGTCGCTCTTCGTCGTCGCTCGAGTCGTCACCGCCCGCCGCCGCGTCGAGGCGGTCGTAGAGGGAGTAGTCGCCTTCCTCCAGCGAGCGCTCGGCCGGTCGTCGCTGCTTCCGCCGGCCTCGATCGATGTTGATGTTGGTGAGGATGCGAAGAAGCCAGGCGCGCATGTTCGTGCCCGGTGCGTAGGAGCGCCAACTACGAAAAGCCCGCGCGTAGGTCTCCTGCATCAACTCCTCCGCCTCTTCTTTCGAGCCGGCGAGATGACGAGCGACTTTGTAGACCTGATTGGCATGGCTGAGTGCCTCCTCCTCGAATCGCACCCTGCTGCGAGCTTTCTCCGCGAGCCCGCGCCCCGCCGTATCCGGCGCTTGCTCGCTCATCGCGACCGCTTTGCGTGCGTTCGACTTCTTTGCCAACGCTGAGCCATGCCTACCTATTCCCGGCCGGGGGCTTGCGCAGTCACCGTGCCGCCCGGGCGTCGTAGTTCAACCATCAGCTTTCTCGGATGCCGTGCACCGGGCGGCCCGACGCTTCCCAGGCGTAGTAGGAGGCGCTGGGCCCGAACGAACGCTGAAACTCGGTGATGCGCGGATTGCGCTTGACTTCTTTCGCGCGCTGGGCGTGGCGGAGGAGATTGGGATCGTCCTTTCTCTGCCAGACGAGGATCAGATGCGCTGCGGTCATGAACTCGGCGACGAAGGGGCAACCCGCGGCGGGGCAGGGGAAGGGGTTGGTGGCGACGCAGAACCAGCCGGTGTGATCGTCGTGCCCCTCGTCGGTCCAGAGATCTTCCTCCTCACTTGGCGGGTCGGCGAGGATGGTGGTGCGTACTGGGCGAAGGGGTTGGGGCTCCATGGCCGACACAACCTAAGGCGTGGTTAGTACGGCGCGGGCGGGAGCGCCGTCGGCGCCGACGATGCGAAGGGGGAGGCAGACCAGTCGGTAGCGACCCGCCGCGACCCCACGCAGGTCGAGCCCTTCCAGACAGACGACGTCGTGGGAGAGCAGCTCGCGGTGTGTTGCGGGAGCGCCGACCGAGAGGTAGTCGATGCCGACGAGCCGGACGCCGCGCGCGACCAGCAGCGTTGCGGCCTGGGCCGAGATGCCGACGAAGTCGCTGCGGAAACCGGGCTCGTTCCAGAGCTCGGAGTTTCGCGTGCTGAAGAGAACGCGCTCGCAGCCGGGCGGAAGCTCGCGCTCGACCAGCTCGACGTCGATCTCCTCCGCGACGTCGCACGCATCGACGACGAGCGCGGGGCCGATCAGGGCGTCGAGAGGCAGCCGGTCGACCGAGCCACCCTCGCCGATGAAGTGCAAGGGAGCATCCACGTGAGTGCCGGTATGGGTGCCGAGGACGAGCCGGCTCAGGTTGTAGCCGTCGCCGGCTTCGATCGAGCTCACCCGTTCGATCACGGGAGTCGACTCGTTCTCCCAGCTGACTGTGCTTGGGCTCAGCGGAACGCTGATGTCGATGATCTCGGCCATGAACCTATGATCGCGCCTCGGCGCCGGTCGTGTCGAGTAGAGCGGCGACGCGACGGTTACCGACTGCCGAGCGTGACTGTGACGGTCATCTTCGTGTTGCCGCGATAGATCTCGAGCGAGAGCTTGTCGCCGGGCTTGTGTGCGGCGACGACGTTCAGGAGCTTCCCCACCGAGCTGCCGACGCTCACTCCGTCCGCCTTCACGATGATGTCGCCGCCGATGAAGTAGGGCTGTCCGGCGACGATCACCTTGTGCTTCCCCGCCTTGAGCCCGGCCTTGGCCGCGCCCGTTCCGGGCTTCACGGTCTCGATGAGCACGCCCTGTTTGACCGGAAGCCGATAGAGGCTCGCGAGCTCGGAGGTGATTCCTTGCACTACGACGCCGATTTGAGCATGTGTCGCCTTACCGGTCTTGAGAATCTGAGCGACGACGTGTTTCACGGTGTCCGATTGGATGGCGAAGCCGATGCCGACGTTTCCCTGGCTGGTGCCACCGGTCTCGATCTGCGAGTTCACGCCGATCACCTGGCCCAGGCTGTTGATCAGCGGCCCGCCCGAGTTGCCGTGGTTGATGGCCGCGTCGGTCTGGATCGCGGGGATCTCGTCTCTACTCAGGGAGCGCACCGGATAGTTGGCCTGGGTGGCGAGCGTGCCCTCGCCGGGGTTGTAGATGGCGCTGACGATGCCGGAAGTGACCGTACGGTCGAGGCCGAACGGGTTGCCGATGGCGACAACAGGATCGCCTACCTCCATCGCTGCGGAGGCTCCAAACGCAAGCGGTGTCAGAGCGCCGGGAGAAACTTTCACTCTCAACACGGCGAGATCGGTTGTCACGTCGGTGCCGACCACCGTCGCCTTGGTCGTGATGTTGTTCGCGAACAAGACC